>OGCI01001075.1_pt1 | contig 25393 bp, 23 predicted proteins | sample 1570021 | NCBI WGS metagenome assembly OGCI01 (sample SAMN06264664, study PRJEB24512) | hot springs metagenome | isolation source: Hot spring water | place: South Africa: Tshipise | collected 2015-06-21 | reverse complement strand
GCCGTTTGTCTGCCAGTTGGATATAGTCCAAATCCTCGATGTTCATCGTGCCTTCCTGCTTCTTTATCCCCTTCATCTGCTTCATTCTATCGCCTGTTTCTCCCCCTCCATATTTGTGGGTAATGCATAGCCGACGCGAAGAGGGGCAAGCCTCGCTTCACGCGGCTGAGGGTGAGGTAAAGCACAGCCCAGCGCACGGCCTGTCATGTTTGCGCGCGCACCCCTCAAATCAGGTCTGAATGTTTTATCAGCCGACCGTGAGCTTTTGTGAAATGCACCCAGCCGGCGGGCGTGTGTGTTGCAAAAAGCGGACTTGACTATAATGAAGGCGCACAGAGGAAGCACGCGCCGTCCCCGACGGCCCGATCCGCTGTCTGAGGAGGATTAGTGATGATGTGGCACAAAACCGCGATGGCTCACCTGAAACGCCGGCGCTGGCCATTGGTTGGCGCACTCCTGGCCGTGTGGATCGTGGCCGGGCTGATCGTCCCCGCGACGCGCGCCGCCCCACCGACCCAGGGCGACGTGTTCCGCATCGGCTATCTGGGGCCGTTGGGCACCGAGACAGCCAACGGCGCACAACTGGCCATTGATCAGATTAACTCTGTCGGCGGTGTGCGCGCAGCAGGTGGGGCGGCGGTGCGCCTGGAACTGGTGGCGCTCGACGCAGCGCCAACCGTCGAGACGATGGCCGCCGCCATCGAGGAGTTGCGCGGCCAGGGCGTCGGCGCGTTGCTGGGGCCGGATAGCAGCCCGCAGATCACGCCAGACACAATTGCGGCGCTGGTCGCTACCAACCTGCCCGTGCTCACACCGGTCACGCAGAACGCCATGACCGACCTGGACACGACCAATTTTCTTTTCCGCACTCGCGCACCGGAACGGGTGTTGAGCCAGGCCATCGCGTCCTATCTGTTGGGCGAGCTGGGCATTGCCAACATCGCCGTCGTGCAGACCGAGGTCGAGTTCACCGAGTCGCTGATGGATTTCGAGGCCGCGCTGGCCGCAGAGGATCGCTCGTTGGGCGAAAAGATTCAGGTGCCCGGCGGCAGTGCCCTGCTGGACGAGGTACCGCGCCTGCTGAGCGCCAACCCCGGTGCGATCGTCATGTGGGGCGGCTATGAGGACGCGACGGCCCTGCTGCGGGCGCTGCGCGATGCCGGCTGGAGCGGCGTCTTCGCCTACCGCAAGGCCGAGGCAGCGGCGCGAGCGGGGGCGTTGCCCGGCGACCTGACCGACGGCGTGCTCGGCTTCGACTCCTGGTGCTATGCCGACGCGCTGCCCGCCTCGCGCATCTTCCTGCGCGACTACGTCCTGGCTTATGGCGAGGTGCCGGGGCCGCTGGCTGTCGCCGCCTACGATGCCATCTGGTATCTGCGCGCGGCCATCGCCGAGGTGGGCACGGCTCCGCTGGCTCTGCAGGGCGCGTTGATCGGCGGCAGGGCGCGCACCTTGGTACAGGGCGTGTGGAATCCCTCCGAATTCATCAACGGCGACCTGACGCGGATCGCGGTGGTGTATCGGCTGGGGCGACACGGCGGCTCGACGGCGGTTGCCCGCTTCTACGATACGCAGCGTCTGGGGCTGGATCAGGCCGGGCCGCAAGTACAGCCGCCGCCCGCCGAAGGACAGCCGACGCCCACCCCTGGCGAACCGGGCGCGACGCCTGTGCCCACTGCCACACTGGAGGGCGTGTGGGTCAAAGTGACCGCCAACACGCTGAATGTGCGCAACGGGCCGGGTTTCGAGTTCGACAAGATCGGCCAGGTGAAAGCCGGGGAACTGTTCCGCGTCTTGGGGGCCATCGCCGACTATAGCTGGCTGGTGATTGACTACCAGGGCGGTGTCGGCTGGGTGAAGACGGAATACACCGAGGTGTTGGGCGATATCAACCTGGTGACGGTGATCGCCTCGCCGCCCACGCCTACGCCTGCCGCGCCCACCCTGCCCCCCAACCCGGACATCGTGATTGACTCCGTGTTGCTCAGTCCCACGCAGCCCATCCCCGGTCAGCCCTTCACGGCCACGGTCACCGTGCGCAATGCGGGCGGCGGCGCAGCGGGGCAATTCGCGGTGGCGGCTACGTGGGAGCCGGGCGACGTCTACACGGCGACTTTTGTGCCAGGGCTGGCGGGCGGTCAGACGGCGCAGGCGCAACTCACTGCCACGGTGACCGGCACGGGCGTTTTCCAGGTGGCGGTCGTGGCCGATCTCAACAAAGAAGTGGCCGAACTCAACGAAGACAACAACCTGTTCAACGTATCCTACCGTGTGGACTATCCGCTGCTGGCCAATCAGGTCAACCTGCAACTGGCACCGCCCATTTCGTGGGACCTGTTCGGCGGCACGCCCGACCTGAGCTGGGACGGCAACAACCTGTCCATGCTCAATGGCTCGCTGATCGGCGTGCTGAGCGGCGTCACCTATGAGAACGTGCACTTTGGGATGCTGACGCCTGCCGTGATTAACAACCCAACCGGTCTGAACACCAGCCAGGTCTTGCCCGGAGCGATCTTCGGCATGACTGTCGCCGAGGGGCGGCAGGCGGTGATCCGCGTGGACAACCGCTCTGGCCCGACGATCTGGATCAGCTATCGCGTCTATAACGACACGCCCTGAGCCTGACAGGGCACCGTCTGCGTCGGTGAAGGAGGGGTGGTCGCGGCCACCTCTCTTTTTGTGTGTCGAAACCGGTGCAGACCTGCCGGGGATGTCCGGCGCGGCAATTTTCGGCAGGTGCAATGCCTCACCGGCAGGAGATGACATTCGACGCTTGCGCACTGCTCTTCGCCACCTTACAATGTATTCCAGTTTATGAATGTAAGGGCGGGGACATGACCGATTACGAAGCACACGCGGCACGACTGAAGGCGATGGCTCACCCGGTGCGCCTGCAGATTCTCGACATGCTGCGGAAGGGTGAGGTCTGCGTGTGCCACATGGAGCGGGCGCTCGGCAAGCGGCAGGCGTATATTTCGCAGCAATTGATGGTCTTGCGCGAGGCGGGCCTGGTCGAAGCGCGCAAGGACGGCCTGCAGGTCTTCTACCGCCTGGTAGACCCGGCGGCGACCGCCCTGCTGAACGCCACGCTTGGCCCGTCCGCCAGGCAACAGCCGGAAGTGCTGCCCGCCTGTCCCTGTCCACACTGTGCCGAGGCCAGATCGCGCGCAAGTTCTCGTTGAGGAGCGAGGAAGGACTGCTCAAGATGTTGACTATCAAGGTGCTGGGATCGGGTTGCCCCAACTGTCAGAAAGTCGAAGCGAACACCCGTCAGGCGCTGGCCATGTTGCAGCCGCCGGACGGGTATCAGGTCACACATGTCAAAGACCCGCTGATCATCAGCCAGTATGTGCTCAAGACACCCGGCCTGGTGATCAACGAGAAGGTCGTCAGCGAAGGGCGCATCCCCGATCCAGCGGAGATCATGACCTGGCTGGCTGACGCCCTGGCGGCTCAGCAGTAAACGCGGCGCACGCCCTGCCGATGCAGGGCATTTTTGTGGTTCCTCATAATTCAAAATCGCGAATATGGCGAGGCGTGCAGGCATGGAACTCATCCTCGATTTGCTGAACGCAGGCTGGACGGGGCTGCTGGACTATCTGGCGGCGCACGTGTTGCTATGCCTGGTGCCGGCCTTCTTCATCGCCGGCTACCTGAGCGGGCTAATGCCCAAGGAAGTCGTCACGCGCTACTTGGGGCCGAAGACCCCAAAGTACATCAGCTATCCGGCAGCAGCCATCGGCGGCTTTGTGTTGGCAGTGTGCTCGTGCACCATCCTGCCGCTCTTTGCGGGCATCTGGAAGCGCGGCGCTGGGCTTGGCCCGGCCATCACTTTCCTCTTTGTCGGTCCGGCGATCAACATCCTGGCCATCAGCTACACCGGTTCGGCCATCGGCATGGATATTGCCATCGCCCGGCTGATCCTGGCGATCGCCTTCGGCATTGTCATCGGCCTGATCATGGCCGCGCTGTTCCGTCAGGAACAGCCCAACACGGCCAACGCCGCTGTATTCGAGCAAACAGTCACGCTGCGCCCGGCGTTGCGGGCGCTCTTCGGCCTGCTGATCGCAGTGCTCATCGCAGGCACGCTGCAGATCGGGTTGCTCAAAAACGCCATCTTGTCGGTCACGTTGCCGGTGACTCTGTCCGGCGGGGTACAGCATACGCTCGATGCGCTTAGCCTGACGGCGCAGGGCGCGCTGCTCATCCTGTTGCTGGTGCTGATCGCGCTGGTCGCCTGGAAGGGCATGAGCAACGTACTGGTGGAGTTCAACCGCTGGACATGGCTCGCGCTGGCGCTGGTGGCGATCACCCTGCTGCTGGCTGCTCCCGCGACCGAGACCGGCAGCCTGGTGATCCGCTTCACCGGGCGCTTCTTCGCCGAGGCGATCTTGCTCGCAGCGCTGGCGTATGTGGTGGCGGCCAAGCTGGAGCGCGACGAACTGGCGCGCTGGCTGTGGGAAACCTGGCGCTTCGTGCGGCAGATCTTCCCGCTGCTGATTGTGGGCGTATTCTTTGCGGGGATGTTGCGCGAGATCACGCCGGAGGAATGGGTGAAACAACTGGCCGGGCGCAACACCATCTGGGCCAACCTGATCGGCGTAACCTTTGGCGTGTTCATGTACTTCCCCACCCTGGTGGAAGTGCCCGTCGCCGGAGCCTTCCTCGACCTGGGGATGCACCGTGGTCCACTGCTGGCCTACCTGCTGGCCGACCCGGAACTGAGCCTGCAAAGCATCCTGGTCACCGGGCGTATCCTGGGCCGCAAGAAGACGATCACCTATGTGAGTCTGGTGGCTGTCTGCAGCACTGCCGCCGGTTACCTGTTCGGGCTGGCGCTGGCCGCCTGGTAACTGGCAAAAGGGATGTCCGCCATGCCTGTGCGACGCCCCATCGTCAACAAATGCTATGCATTACCCACAAGTCTCCCCTCACCCCTAAATCCCCTCTCCCAACGCTGTGGGCGAGGGGACTTCCTTTCTCTCGGCCAGGCACTCCCCTTCTCCCGCGCTGCGGGAGAAGGGGCCGGGGGTTGAGGGCCATCGGCTCAAGATGGGGGTAATGATAAGCTCCGACGCGGAGAGGGGGCAGCGAGGCGCGCGAGCGCCGAGCGGGGGTGAGGTAAACCACAGCGCAGCAAACTACCTGTCACCATTTGCGCGCACCTTCGAAACCCTTGCCATCGTTGGCAAAAGCGATTATCATATAATTGCCAACGATGGCAAATAATGTTTTTCAAAGGCATCTGGCCAATGACGACGATCAAAGAAGTAGCCCGTCGCGCGGGCGTTTCTATACGGACGGTCTCTCGCGTTCTTAACGATCATCCTCACGTGGCCGCTGCAACGCGCGAACGGGTGCTGAGTGTCATCGAAGAACTTGACTTTCGCCCAAGCGCCGCCGCCCGCTACATGCGCACTGGCCAATCGCAACTGATCGGGTTTCTCACCGATGAGGTGGCCCAGAATGCTTTCAGCTACGAGGTGATCGTCGGCGCGCAGCAAGCAGCCTGGGAAAACGGAAAACTCCTGTTTCTCCTTAACACAGGCAATGATCCGCAAGTTGAGATGCGGGCCATCAACGTGATGCGCGATCATCAGGTCGAAGGCATCATCTACGCGACGATGTATCACCGCGAGATCAAGCATTCTCAATTCCCGGCAGACATCCCCACGATCCTGGTCAACTGTTTTGCCGATGACCGGTCGTTGCCATCCATCGTTCCGGACGAAGTTGGCGGTGGACGCCTGGCTACCGAGACGCTGCTCAAACATGGTCATCGGCGCATCGGGTTTGTGAATGTGGCCGCCAAAGAACCCGCCCCACTGGGTCGGCTGGAGGGCTACCGCCAGGCTCTGGCCAATTATGGCATCCCCTTCGACGAAAAGCTGGTACGCTTCGTTGAAGAACCGTTCGAGGGCCTGGCTACCAGCACCTATGACTGCGTACTCTCACTGCTGCAGATGAGCGACCCCCCGACAGGCATTTTCTGTTTCAACGACATGATGGCCCTGGGAGCCTACGACGCCGTCCGCAAGTCCAACCTGCGGATTCCGGAAGATGTCGCCATCGTCGGGTTCGATAACGTCGAAATACTCGCCGCGCAGATTCATCCGCCGCTCACGACCGTCGAACTTCCCTACTTCGAGATGGGGCAGCTCGCCATCCGCATGTTGCTTGGGGAAGTAGAGATGGTGCGTGATGGGCAGCCTGTTCAATACGTGATGGAATGCCCGCTTATCGTGAGGAAGTCGGTGTAAACGTTGCAGGAAAGGAGGCGCTATGAAGGATAGCCGATAAGGAGGGGGGTAGTATGCTGGCAGGCATAACTACCCCGTTGATAGTGCCGGACGTCCCAGCAGGCGACTATCTATGGAGAATTATAGCTGGAAAAGGCCGAGACAGATTGGCGTGCCTGACGAACAGTACCCGCTTACCCGGCGCTATCTCTCCTTGGGACAAACGCAGAAATCTACTTCCACTCGATCTTTGTGGTTTTCTTTCTAATGGAGGATGACAATGTCCACAACACGCAAGTTCTTTTGCACAGTCGCCTTGCTGGCAATTCTTTTGGTTGCCATGCCGGTGCCGAATCCCTCCACAGCCCAAGAAGTTCCCAACTGTGGGACCGAGCCAATCACGCTCAACGCCTATTTCGAGACCGGTTTCGACCTGCCCTTCAAACTGGCCGAAGAATTCGCCAGGCAGTACCCCAACGTGACCTGGGACATCAAGCAGGACCAGTTCACGAACCTCATCAACTCGACGCCGCGGCTGCTCTCTGGCGACAACCCGCCAGACCTGATCAGGCTGCCAACCATGGTCTCGTTTGCCAAGCAAGGGCTGCTCAAGAACCTTGATGAGTACGCCGCTGCTTTCGGCTGGAACGAGTGGCCCGTGCCCCAGATCAACCAGAACCGCGTCGCAGAAGATAGCACCCGCGGCTCCGGTTCACTCTATGCTATGGGCCTCAACTATAGCCTGACCGGTGTCTTCTATAACAAAGAGCTGGCAGCGCAGATTGGCATGACCGAGCCGCCCAAGACACTCGCCGAGTTCGACGAAGTGCTCGCCAGAGCCAAAGAAGCGGGCCTGCTGCCGATCATGATGTGGGGCAGCGCCAAGAGCGGCATGGGGCTTGCTTTCCCGCTGCAGAACCTGATGGCCGCCTACGGCCCGGTTGAGCCGATCAACGACTGGATCTTCCAGAAACCCGGCGCGACCATTGATACGCCGACGAACCTGTTGGCCGCCCAACATCTCCAGCGGTGGATCGAGAGTGGCTACTTCCCACCCGACATCAATGCCATTGAGTACACCGATGCCAACGCTCGCTTCGTCGAGGGTGAAGGGGTCTTCATCTTCAACGGTGACTGGGAGAACGCCCGGTATGATACCAAGCCTGGCAAGTTCGGGTTCTTCCTGATGCCGCCCCTGGAAGCCGGAGGCAGCCCGGCAGCGATGTCCGCCCCGCTGACATTCGGTATCGCGGCCAGAGCCAAGCACGCTGACTGCGCCGCCTTCTTCCTCAACTGGGTCGCTACAGACGAGACAGCCCGCCAAATCAACGTCACGGTCGGCGGGTCTAACCCAGGCGGCCCGGCAGGCCTCCCCATGCCGTCCGTCGCCCCTGACTCGGTGACAAACGAGACCCTCGCTGCTGGCGTGGTGATCGGCGAGGCTGGCACGGCCATGGACTTCATCGCCAATGCGACCAGCGCGATCTTCGCCCAGGGCTGGACGCCTGAGCTCCAGAAGATGGTCGCTGGCAAGCAGGATGCTGCTGGTCTGCTCAAGGCTGTTCAGGAAGAATACGAGCGGCAACTCGCTGAGTGACGGTGAGACAGGCGCAGGAAGCGACCTGCGCCTGTCATCTTATGGTGCTAAAGATGATGAGATCAGACGACCGCTCCGCAGCTCCCGCTTTCTCCTGGTGGATCGCCCTCAGCAAGGCGATCCGCCGGGAAACCCTCATCGGCTGGTTGTTCGTTTTGCCCGCGCTGACCATGTACGCGGTCTTCGTGTTGGTCCCATTCCTGTTGAGCGTCCGGTACTCGTTCTACCGGTGGGACGGCATCGGTCCCATGACCTGGGTGGGGTTCAAAAACTACAGGACTGTTCTCGAAGTACCCAATCTGCTTGAGACCATCTACAACGCCTTCCGGCTGGTGGCGTACTTCAGTTTCATCCCGGTGACGCTTGGCCTGGTGGTCGCGAGCGTGATGTACCGCGTGGCGACTGGGAGCTTCGGGGCAGCGGCGCGGACAGTGTTATTCCTCCCCCAAGTCATTCCGCTCGTAGCGGCGGGCATCATCTGGGGCTGGCTGCTGGCCCTGCCAGGTTTGATCAACGAGATCCTCAGGGCAGTCGGCCTCGGCTCGGTGACTCGCGCCTGGCTGGGAGACTTCGACTGGGCGCTCCCGTCTGTCGGCCTCATCGGAATCTGGGTTCTGCTGGGATTCTGCACCGTTCTGTTGTGGACGGGCATGACGAAGCTCGATCCGGCCCTGTATGAGTCGGCGCGCATTGACGGCGCTGGCTGGTTCACAGAGTTCATCAAAATCACTGTCCCGCTTCTCAGGCACGAGATCGGCGTATGCCTCACCGTCACTGTGACGGCAGCGCTGGCAGCATTCGACATCGTCTACGTGGCGACAGCCGGCGGCCCCGGCAATGCGACGGCGGTTCCCGGCATCCAAATCTACATCCTTGCGTTCACCCAGCAGCGGATTGGCCTGGCATCTGCCCTGGCCGTCATGCTCATGATCCTGGTGTTGGTGGTCATCCTGCCTATCCAGCGGTTGAGCCGGGAGACGACGCTATGAGGATCAGTCGCGCCGAACTGTGGGCAGGCCGATCGCTTCTCTTCGGGTTGATGGCGATCACGATCCTGCCCTTCATCAGCATCTTCATGACCGCGCTGCATCCGTCGGGAACCGTGCCCCGCGGGCTTGAGTGGCCCGACGACCCGCAGTGGGGCAATTTCGTGGAGGCGTTCAAGGTGGCGGAAATGCCCGCGCTCCTCGCCTCGAGCACGTTCATTGTCCTCGCCGTTGTCCCGGTAGCCCTCGCCATCTCGACGATGGCTGGCTTCGCCATTGGTCACCTGCGCATCCCTGGCTCGCGCGCCCTCCTGTTTCTGTTCGTGTTCGGGCTGACGCTTCCCTTCACGGGGATCATCGTTCCCCTCTACTATCTTGAGCGCGATATGGGCATCTACAATACCCGGCTGGCAATCGTGCTGCCGTTGATCGGCCTGTACATGCCGTTCGCCGTGTTCTGGATGCGCGCGCACTTCGTCAACATGCCGGCGGAGATTTCGGAGGCGGCGCGGGTTGATGGCGTGAGCACCTGGGGGCTGTTCTGGCGCATCCATCTTCCGCTCGCACGAGCGCCTATCTCGTCGCTGGGGATTCTGATGTCGGTGTGGACGTGGAATCAGTTTCTCATCGCGCTCGTGCTCGTCGAAGACCCGACACAACGCACGATGGCCGGTGCGCTGGGAGCATTTCAGGGACACTATGCGACCGACATCCCCCTCTTGTGCGCTGGCACAGTCATCATTGTGCTACCTACCCTCGTGCTGTTCGTCCTGTTTCAGCGGCAGATCATCGCAGCCCTGCTGCAAGGCTCTGTCAAAGGATGAGCAAGGCCGGCAGTGCGAGGTTGGCAGCCGGTTTGTGCTCCAGGGCCTCCCCGCTGCTGAGAGCGTCCGGACTGCCTGCAATTATAAGCGCCTGACCTTGCTAGTTGACGGACAGGCGCTTCAATCTTTCCCGTATCGGCCCCCGGTCGGAGAGAAAGCCGCTAGCGCCGCGCGCGAGCCGCCTGCCGTACCTGTTCCAGGTTGATGAGCTCGGCGACTTCGAATTCGGTCACCACAGCATTGGGCACCGGACGCAAGCGGACGATCGCCGGGAAGTGTCCCATACGCCCGTGCAATTCGGCCAGCACGACCGCAGCGATGTAGTTCAGGGAAGGGAGCAGCACCAGCCAGGGTTCGCCCTGCCAGCTTTGCGGGGCGATGCCCAGATCGTCCAGCAGCCTGACAGCCTGCGCAGTAAACGGCTCGTTGAGGTCGAACTGCACCCGCGCCTCGATGATGGCCCTGACCGGCTGACCGGCCAGGGCCTGAATCTGCTCGAGCTGCTGCGCGGTGAGCGGATGAGACAGGTTGAGAAGGTTCATGGCTACCACTCGCGATACTTTTGATTGAGAAAGTCAGCCGCCCAGATCAGCTCGTCCGGAGATGTCGCGGTAGTGAAAATCTCAAAACGCCCGCCGAAGTTGTCCTTGTCCTGATAGGCGCCGAACAACCGTCCCTCTCGCACATAAAACCCAATGCCCTTGATGCCCCTTTGCCCGCTGTAGCCGCGCGATTCGGCGGTCTCGATCCAGGGCGTCTCCTGCCACACTTTGCGCACGAATTCTTCGAACCCCTTAGGATAGTGATGGTCTGAGAAGCTGGGAGGGCGCTTTTTGTCCTCAGCGGCGGGCGGCAGAGCATGTGGCTTCAAGACCCGCTGCCTGTAGCCAAGCATGAAAATCTCCCCGATAGCCCCCAACTCGAAGACAGGTTCGCCATCCACATCCACTTCCTCTAGCAAGACGCGCAGGCGTTCATCCAGTTCCCCCACCTCCGCGAGCGAAAACGCCTCGCCACGTTCAAAGTCAGTGAGCAGCGCCGAATTCTCGCCAAGAAGCGAGTAGTCAAAGGCCACAGGCATGGGTGGAAAGTCAATGATCTCGGAGAACCGCTCATGCCGGTACAGCACAGGTATTCCCAGCGTCTGCCCGATGACCACCGCGATCGCGATCTGCGCCTTGTAGCCGCCCGTCGCATTGATGACGATGCGGTCCGAAGTGTATCGCTGAATGACCTTGCCCATCTCGCGCACGAGATTCCGCAGGCCGTGAATCTTGAAATCCTTCGGTTCCTTGTCCTGCAGCTTCTCGACGGCGACGAATTCGCTCGTCTCCAGGTCCAGGTCTCGACGCTGACGGTAGTACCTGGCGAGCAGGTCGCCCATCTTCCTGCCGTCAACCGTATCGGACACGAACAGGAAGAGATGACGCAGGTTCAGCGATTTGGTGGTGAGGGCATCCTCGATGGAGTTGATTTCGGCCCCGCAGATACGGCTGGTAGGTTCGATTTCCAGCAAGAGCTTCAACAATGCCACATCGTTGTCGCTTCGCCGCGCCTGCTGTAGTTTTTCGTGGAGTTCGGCGCTGATGCCAGCCTCAGGCTTATAGGGCGTGTCTATGTTGGTCAACAGGCTCGTGCCAACCGTACAAATGATCACATCGCGTTTTTCCACAGGTCGCTCCTTTCTATAAGCGCACCACGAGCAAGGCCATCCGGTCACACCCGACCGGCGAGGATATCCAGCAAGACCTGGCGCTTGCTGGTAGCCGTCTCGGCTTCGTCGCACAGATCGATCATCTTGCGGTAGATACCCTGCAACTGGTTCTCCACTGTGCGCGTGGATTTGCCCAGCATCCCGGCCAGTTCCTCATTGCTGGCATACGGATGCTGTTCGAGCAGGGCGACAGTAGCTTGCTCGGCGGGCGTCAGGCGACTCAGCAACGCCTGCCGCGGGTCGCGACGATGGGCGATCAGGGCCAGGGGATCGTCCAGAGTGGCGTGCTCCGCTGGCAACAGGCGCGGTGGCAGAATGGGCAGATCAACCAGAAGCGCCTGATCGCGCCTCCCTGGCGGCAGGTGAAACAGCCCTTCACGGATCAGCTCAGGCGGGGTCAACACCGTCCACACGCGGTCGCGCGGGCCGAAGATCAGCGCGGCGGCGAGCGTGGCGTAGATGGTCATGGCTTTGCGCCCGCCAGCTACCAGCAGGTGAATGGTGTAGCCCTCAGCGCGGTAGTCGCGCAGCACATGCAACACGCCCCGCATGTAGTCGTTGGCCGTATCCTGGTCGGTGATATCTATGAGCGACGCTCCCGTGACGCGGCGAAGCTCATGCCAACGCACTGGCAGATCAGGATAGTCTGCGGCCAGGACAGTCTTCAGGCTGTTGCGCGCATCGGCAATGCCGGATAGCTGCGGTTCCGTGTGCAGAATGGCCACCGCTGCAAAACGATAGCGAGCGTGTAATTCGTCCAGCGCCACGGTGATGGCCTCAGGCCGTTGACCAAGCGTCGCAGCGAACAGATTCGGCACGTTTGCCCCTTTCTTGACTGGATTTCTCGATGCCCCCAGTATAGCTCTGACTCGCGCCTGGGGCTGAGTAGCGGTACTCAAAACATGCTCGTCTACCAGAAACAAGTCGCTGATAGCCCCCGCTCGCACGGGCGCACACCCGCGCCCCCTTTCGTCTCCCCAGGCTGCGGTATAATGGGCGCTGTGTTTCTCCCCAGGCATGTTTTCAGGAAGAGCTTCGCCCTATGACTCACTCGCTGGACTACGTAGCCATCCTCGATATTGCTGAGGGTATCGCGCGGCACGCGGGGGTGGTGCTGCGCGAGCATTTCGAACGCCCGCGCCGATCGTACAGCAAAAGCTCGCCAATTGATCTGGTCACGGACGCCGACCGCGCCTCCGAAGCGCTGATCGTGGAAGCCTTGCGCAGCGCCTTCCCCGATCACCATATTCACGGCGAAGAAGGCGGAGGCTATGGCCCCTCGCCCGATCAAACGCCCTATCACTGGTATGTAGACCCGCTGGACGGCACGACCAATTTCGCCCATCGCTTCCCGGTCTTCGCCGTGAGTCTGGCGCTCTCCGGCCCCGATCTGCAGCCTATTCTGGGTGTGGTCTATAACCCCATGAGTGACGAACTGTACAAAGGCATTCGCGGGCAGGGAGCAACGCTCAACGGGCGGCGGCTGCGCGTCAGTCAGGTGCCCGACCTGGCGCAGACGCTGGTGATCACCGGCTTCCCCTACGACGCCTGGACTTCGGAAGACAACAACGCCGCGCAGGTGGGGCACTTTTTGCGGCGCACTCAGGATGTGCGCCGGGTGGGATCGGCAGCGCTCGACCTGTGCTGGGTAGCGGCGGGGCGTTGCGATGTTTACTGGGAACACGGGCCGAAGCCCTGGGACGTGCAGGCAGGGATTTTGTTCGTGCTGGAAGCTGGCGGTAAAGTAACGGACTATGAAGGCGCGTTCAGTCGCACCGCGCTATCCGGTCAGCGCATCCTGGCGACCAATGGCTTGGTGCACGAACAGGCCCTGGCCGTGCTGCAACTGGGCGATGCTGCGCCGCGCCCGACCCTCGCCCGTTGACTATGATCAAGAGGTAAATTGCCATGGCTCGTTTTGTCCGTCTTATTCCCCTGCTGGTCTTATTGCTGGTCACTCTGAGCGTCTTCGCTCCGACCCTGGCTCAGAGCGACAATCCGCTGTATACGCCGGTCAAGCTGCTGGAGCCGGAAGTGCTCTCTGTGCGCCCACACGATACGACGGCCTATACGCAGGGCTTGCTGCTCCACGACGGCTATCTTTACGAGAGCACAGGCCGTCATGGGGCGTCTACGCTGCGCAAGGTAGACCCGCAGACCGGCGAAGTGCTGCAGATGATCCGCGTGCCGGACGAGTATTTCGCTGAAGGGCTGGCTCTGGTGGACGACCGCCTGATTCAACTCACCTGGCAGTCGGAGGTGGCCTTCATCTACGATCGCGAGACCTTCGAGCAGATCGGCACGTACACCTACGAGGGCGAGGGATGGGGATTGTGCACCGACGGGCGCTACCTCTACATGAGCGATGGCACACCTTTCCTGGATGTCCGCGACCCACAGACCTTTGAGCTGATCTTCAGCGGTCTGGTCACCGTGCAGGGATCGCTGGTGGAGCGCCTGAACGAACTGGAGTGCGTGGGCGACTACATCTACGCCAACATCTGGCAGACTGACTACATCGTGCAAATCAACAAGTACAACGGCGTCGTGGTCGCGGTGATTGACGCCTCGAACCTGCTCACCGAGGAAGAGAGGGCGCAGTTCGACGAGCAGGAAGTGCTCAACGGCATCGCCTATCTGCCGGAGACCGACACCTTCCTGATCACTGGCAAACACTGGCCCAAGATGTACGAAGTGCGTTTCGTAGAGAAACAAACCGGCGCGGGCCAATAGCGCGGCCAGGCGAGCGCCTGGGTAAACGCCCTGCCTTGCGCTTGAAACCTCATCGTTCCACGCATGGAGAACGCGGCTTTAAGTTCTCCGCGTGGGGAGAGGAAACCCAGGGCTGAGGTAACGCCGCCGAACAGGGCTTCGCAAAAGGTTTCTGAAGGCAGGCAGACCCCCGGCGGCTCGAACGCGCTCAGGCTCCGCCTTCGTAGAGAGCCACTACCCGCGCCAACGCCGCCCATTCGTCCAGGCTCAGCGTCTCGGCGCGGCGCTGTGGATCAATCCCAGCCTGGTGCAACAGCGCCGCGGTGCTCTCTTTGTCCAGCCGCAGACCCGCGCTGAGGGCGTTGCGCAGTTGCTTGCGCTTCTGGCCGAAGCCAGCCCGAACCACGCGGAAGAACACCCCCTCATCCGGCACGTCTACGGGCGGGCGCTCGTAGACATCAATGCGCACCACCGCCGATTCGACTTCCGGCGGCGGCCAGAAGGCAGCGGGCTTGAGCCGCAGCAGCAGGCGCGGCTGCCCATAAAACTGCACGCTGACCGCCAGCAGGCTCATGTCGCCGGGGCCAGCGATCAGCCGCTCGGCGACTTCGCGTTGCACGGTCACCACTACCCGTTGTGGGCGTGGCAAGTGCTCGAAGATATGCCGCAGGATGGCGCTGGTGATGTAGTAGGGCAGGTTCGCGACGATCAGGTAGGGTGTGTCGCGCAGCCGCTCGCTCAGGTCGAGCGTCAGAATATCGCCGTGAATGATCTCCACGTGCGGCTGATCGGCGAAGGTCTGCTGCAGGCCAGGGATCAGCCGCTCGTCCACTTCCACGGCCAGCACGCGCCCGGCCCGCGCCGCCAGCGCGCGCGTCAGCGCCCCCGTGCCCGCGCCGATCTCCAGCACGGTGCCGCCCGCTGGAATGTCTGCCAGCTCGGCGATTTTTTCCAGCAGGTGCGGATCGCGCAGGAAATTCTGGCCCAGGCTTTTCTTGGGCGCGAACGCGGAGGGATCGGCAGCGGGACGATCGGTCATGAGCCTTGGGCGATGATACGCGGCACCGGTGTCCGCGCGATCCACTCGGCGACCGTCTCGCGGCTCACTTCCTGGCCATCTTCCAGGCGCACGCGCACCTGCCGCCGTCGTATCCCTTCGACCCCCTCCTGGATCACGCGCTGTTCACCAGGAGCCAACGTGGGATCGCGGCGGGCGATCGTCTCGAAGGGGATCGGCTCTTCTTTGAGGATCAGGTCTTCGCTGACGCGCACGACCTGCACCGTCATGCCGGCAGTCAGAGGCGTTTCGAGCGGCGGAATGGTCATGTCCAGCCCCACCGGTGCGACGCCAATCTGTGCCAGCGCGTCGCCCACCGTCGGGCCAAGCGCGCGGGTGGCGATCGTCTGCCCGTCGGCGACAACCGTCAGCGGCAGGGAACGCTCGATGGCGATCACCAGCCCATCGGCGACCGGTGTACTCAGGTCGGGAATCACACGGTCGGCCACATAGAGCGACACGCCTGCCGCGTTGAGCGCCCGCCCCACGTCCGCCTGAGTGGTGTGCAGCACCAGCGTCGTGCCATTTTCCACAACCTGAATCGTGGCGCTGCGCAGCACGCGGATGGACAGCGGAGGTGTGTTCCAGCCCTGCGCTGCCAGCCGGGCCAGTGTGTAGGGCTGCCCGTCTACCTCCACCAGGTCATGAGCAGCGAGCGATACAGAGAGTTCGGCCAGAACGTCGAGCGGATGCCGCGCCTGAGTCCGCAGCGAGCGCAGCGCACCATCGGCCTGCACGAAGACGGTGTGCGCCTTGCGCACGGTGATCGTCATATGATCGCGCAGCGGGGTCTCTGGGGCCGGAAAAACCAGGTCTTCGGGGGCAAGATGCACGCCAGCTTCGGTCAGGGCGGACTGCACCGAATCAGCATGCGTATGCAGGCGGCGCAGACTGCCGTCCACATCCACCGTGACCGTCTTGCGGACCAGCCAGTCCGCGGTCAGGACCGCCCCGGCCACCAGTGCGACTGCTGTGCTCACCATGACGACGCGCAACCAGCGCCGACGGGCACTATGGCTCGATTGGCTGCCTTGCTCAGCGCTCACCCCAGGAAGTCCGTCTCTCGGCCCTCAAAACAACGGGGTTGCGGGCACGTTGCTCGGGCCAGGCGCTCCTGCGGCACCCAGGGGAAAGTCCTTAGTGCTGCTGCCTTCCGGCCCTGACACGGTTCGGACGCCCTGCCGCGCAGGACCCAGTCCGAGCAACCTGCCAGCAACCCACGAGGAAAGGGATCACTGCCAGCGAGGAACGCAGAGCATTCCCCGGCCCAGGATGTTAGCGGATTCCCATCCCCTTGTCAACGGCGAGACGGATTCGGGCCAGGGTAATGGCATCAAAACCAGCCTGCAGACCATGGGCAGAAGTAACAACCTATCCGTAAATTCCTGTCGCGCAGCAAGCAGCGCCCTACAGAACCAAATTTACGGAAATGCCTGAAATGCCCCCCTTTGAGAGGTGCGCGCAAACTGTGACAGGCCGTTTGCTGCGTTGTGGTTTACCTCACCCCCAGCCTCGCTTCGCTCGGCTTGCCCCCCTCCCCGACGCGGGAAGGGGGCAGCGAGGCGTGCCAGCGCCGAGCGGGGGGGAGGTAAAGCGGCAAGCGGTTTGAGGCAATCCCCCTGGGATTCGGGCGCGGCTGGATTTCTTAGCAATCTGCCGGCGGTCATGGTGCCGGGCTGTTGAACCGATGAAATCAACCCTGCCCGGTGATGCGCGTCAATGTTCTGTTCAAGCCAGGCGGTGAAATTGAACGCTTCGTGATCGAACGCTTCGCGTAGCGGAAACCTCTCTATTTTCCCGATCTGTTTCGACATTCTCGGTTCACTCCGAAAATACTGGTCGTCCAATCGCCAGGCCGCGTTCCAGCGCCGCCATGTTGATCTCGTGCAGGTGCGCCTTGCGCGCGCCGAGCTTATCCTGCAACACCGCCCGCACCGTCTCGACGCGCACCAGCGGTCGCCGGGCCAGCAGCGCCCCAAAGAGGATCATGTTAGTCGCGCGCACCTGCCCTATCTCCGTCGCTATTTCGGTCGCCGGAACGAGCACGATCTCCAGGTCGGCGCGTTGCGGCGCAGCAACCATCAGCGACTGATTGACGATCAGCAGGCCGCCCGGCTTGACCAACGGCTCGTATTTTTCTAGCGACGGGTTGTTGAAAACGACGGCGATGCTGGGATGCAGGCACACCGGCGAGCCAATCGGCTCGTCACTGACTACCACGGTGCAATTGGCTGTGCCGCCGCGCATCTCTGGCCCATAGCTGGGAATCCAGGTGACGTGCCGGCCCTCTTCCAGGGCAGTATAGGCCAGCAACTGCCCGGCGAAGAGCACGCCCTGCCCGCCGAATCCGGCGAAGATGATTTCCTCGTGCATGGCTAGCGCTCCTTCAACAGGGCCTCGACACCTTCGGCCACCTTGAAGTCGCCCAGTGGATAATAGGGCACCATCGCCTCTTCGATCCAGCGCATGGCTTCGGGCGGCGACATGCTCCAGTTAGTGGGGCAGGCCGAAAGTAGCTCGACCATGCTGAAGCCCAGCCCGGCCAACTGCACCTTGAAAGCAGTGCGGATGGCCTTCTTCGCCTTCATGATCTCCTTGACATTGTGCAGCGAGCGGCGCGCCACATAGGCCGCGCCGGGCAAACCGGCGATCACCTCCGCCATGCGGATGGGGAAGCCCGCCGTCTCCACGTCGCGGCCCGCGGGCGACGAACTGGTGTACTGACCGGGCAGCGTGGTGGGAGCCATCTGCCCACCGGTCATGCCATAGATGGCGTTGTTGATGAAAATGGTGGTGAACAGCTCACCGCGCGTGGCGGCGTGAATGATCTCGCCGGTGCCAATGGCGGCCAGGTCGCCGTCGCCCTGATAGGTAAAGACGACCATATCCGGGCGCACACGCTTGATGCCGGTCGCCATGGCCGGAGCACGTCCATGCGCGGCCTCGCAACCGTCGGTGTTGAAATACTTGTAGGCGAACACGGCGCAACCCACCGGCGAAACGCCGATCGTCCGCTCACGGATTCCCAGTTCGTCGAGGACCTCGGCCACCAGCCGGTGCGCCACGCCATGCGTGCAGCCGGGGCAGTAGTGCGTCGGCACGTCGCGCAGCGACGCGGGCCGCGCGTACACCACCTGTTCTTCGAGCACTGTTTCCGCAACCATCATGGTTCACTCTCCCCAGCGTGCGCTGTCCGGCAGTTTTCTGTACAGCGCGCTGATTGCCTCGTAGATTTCCTCCGGCACAGGGACCATGCCGCCAGTGCGCCCGTAGAAGTCCACCGGCACCTGTCCACCTGCCGCCAGCCGCACGTCGTCGAGCATCTGCCCGGCGTTCATCTCCACTACCAGGAAAGCGTCTACCCGGTCAGCCAGGCGCGACAGGCGACGTTCGGGGAACGGCCACAACGTAATGGGGCGGAATAACCCCACGCGCATCCCCTCGCGCCGCGCCTGTCTGACGGCTGTCTGCGCGATGCGTCCCGCCGTGCCATAGCCCACCACTACCAGCCGCGCGTCCTCGACCATTTGCTCGGCGTAGCGCTGCTCGTGTTCGCGAATCTCGCGCAGCTTGGCCTGCAGGCGGTTATTCACTTCTTCCAGGGCGGGCGCATCCAGTTCCAGCGAGGTGATGATGCGCGGCGCGCGGCCCTGCGCGCCGGTCAGCGCCCAGTCGGGGCGCTCTGCCCGCAGCGGGCGCATGGGCGGCAACTCCGCCGGTTCCATCATCTGCCCGATCAGCCCGTCCGCCACCACCAGCACCACATGACGGTACTTATCCGCCAGGTCGAAGGCGAGTACCATCAGATCAATCGCTTCCTGGACGGAGGCCGGAGCCAGCACAATCGGGTGATAGTCGCCATGTCCGGCGGAGCGCGTCACCTGGAAGTAGTCCGCCTGCGACGGCTGAATGTTGCCCAGGCCCGGCCCCCCGCGCATGATGTCCACCACGACGGCGGGCACTTCCGAACCGGCGATGTAGGAGAACCCTTCCTGCATCAGGCTGATGCCAGGGCTGGACGACGAGGTCATGGCCCGCGCACCGGCGCAGGCTGCGCCGTAGACCATGTTGATGGCGGCCAGTTCGCTTTCGGCCTGGACGAAGGCGCGCCCCAGTTCCGGCATACGCTGGGCCATATGCTCCAGTAATTCTGTTTGCGGGGTGATGGGATAGCCAAAGTACGCCTCGACCCCGGCACGGATCGCGGCCTCGGCCAGTGCCACATTGCCTTTTAGCAGTTCTACAGCCATAAAAGTATCTTTCTCCTCCCGCTAGACCGCCGCCTCCTGAGGGCGCGTCTTGGCGGGCACCTGACGGTAAACGGTAATACACACGTCCGGGCAGGCTACAGCACATAGCGCGCAGCCGGTGCATTGGCCCTCCGGATCAACAAACATGGCCGGATAGTACCCCTTGGCGCTGGGATGATCGGTAGCCATGACGATCACCCCTTGCGGACAGGCGATGGTACACAGTGTGCAGCCTTTGCAATTGTCTTCGTTGATCTCGATCCGTCCCCTGGCCATGAATGCCTACTCCTCACTCTACTGTTAGTAACCCCATCAGCGGGCTGTGGGGACGTCGTCCCGCTGTGCCCGCCAGGGGATAGCGCGAGGCAGGTAACAGGGGCATAGGGCTATGCCCCTCACCCTCTCGCCGCTTCGCCCGATGACCTGTTCTGACCGGCCCAGGGCACCTCCTTGACGAACAAACGCGGCACGTGGAAGAGCCTTTCGGCGGCTTCGGCCAGCTCCGCGCGGAAATTCGGATGCGCGATCTCGATCAGCGCTTTGGCCCGCTCGCGGATGGTGCGCCCGTAGAGATCGGCCACGCCGTATTCGGTCGCCACATAGTGCACGTCGTTGCGGGTGGTGATCACCCCCGCTCCAGGGTCGAGCGTGGGGACGATGCGGCTGATCGTCCCCTCTTTGGCCGTGCTGAGCATGGCGATGATGGGCATCCCGCCGTTGCTGCGCGCCGCCCCGCGCACGAAGTCCACCTGACCGCCCGCGCCGGAATAGAAATAGGTGCCGATGCTATCGGCGCATACCTGGCCGGTCAGGTCTACCTGCAGCGCCGAGTTGATCGAGACCATGCGGTCGTTCTGGGCGATGATGAAGGGATCGTTGATGTATTCGGACGGGTGCAGTTCGACGATGGGGTTGTCGTCCACGAAGTCGTAGAGGCGCTGCGTGCCCATCAGGAAGCCAGCGATGATCTTGCCGGGATGTAGCGTCTTGCGCTCGTTGGTGATCACGCCCGCTTCGACCAGGTCCACCACGCCGTCGGAGAACAACTCGGTATGCACGCCCAGGTGTTTGTGATTGCGCAGCTTGCGCAGCACAGCATCCGGGATGCCGCCGATGCCCATCTGCAGCGTCGCGCCGTCGGGGATGATCGCCGCTAGATGATTGGCGATGGCCTCCTGTTCTGGCGACGAGATGGCCATGTGCACTTCGGGCAGTTTGTAGTCCACCTCGACCACGTAGTCAATCTTGCCCACGTGAATGAAGCTATCGCCCAGCGTGCGCGGCATGTTGGGGTTGACCTCGGCGATGACGATCTTGGCGCTTTCGGCGGCGGTCTTGGTCACGCCGACCTCGGTGCCATAGGAGCAATAGCCATAGCGGTCGGGCGGCGACACCTGGATCAGCGCCACGTCAATCGGCAGCCGCCCCGTCTTGAACAGGCGGGGGATTTCCGACAAAAAGACGGGCGTGAAGTCGGCGCGCCCGTCATTGACCGCGTCGCGAATGCCCGGGCTGATGAATAACGAGTTGACGCGCAGATGCTCGGCCAGTTCGGGCCGCACATAATCGGTCTTGCCGATGACCAGCACCTGGATCAACGTCAGATTGTGCAGTTCCAGGGCGCGCTCTTCGAGCGCTTCCACCAGGCGCTGCGGCACCGAAGCATTGCCGGTGACGAAGATGCGATAGCCGGAGCGCAACACGCGCATGGCTTCCTGCGCCGTCACCTTCTTGGGTTTGTACTGGCTCAACCAATCCATACCGGGTCTCTCATCCCCCTACAGAGCGATCATCGGATGCGCCGCCCGTTGCAGGTCTTTGATCGCTTCGCTCAGGCGGCGGATGCCTTCCACGATGGCGTCTTCGGGCATGCAGGAGAAATTGAGACGCGCCGTCGGCGGCGGATCGGGGACAGTGAAGAAGGCATCGCCGGGCACAAAGGCCACATTGCGCCGGAGCGCCTCTTCGAACAGCTCGCGGATTTTGATCTCCGAGGGCAGATGCACCCACAGGAAGAGACCGCCGGTAGGATGCGTCCAGCGCACTTCGGGCGGCATATAGCGATCCAGCGCCGAGAGCATGACATCGCGCCGTTGCCGGTAGACCTGACGCAACAGGCGCACGTGCTCGTCAATGAAGCCGTCTTTGGCCACTTCGTAGGTAATCATCTGCGTGAAGGTGCTGGTATGCAGGTCGGCTCCCTGCTTGAGTTGCACCAGCTTGTGAATGACCGGCGGCGAGGCGACGATCCAGGCAGTGCGCAGGCCGGGAGCCAGCGTCTTGGAGAAGGTCGAGAGGTAGATGACGTTGCCAGTATAGCAGTGACCATTGTTACCGGCCAGTTCCGCGTCTACGGACACCAGCGGCGGCAGGGAGTCGCCCTCGAAGCGCAGTTGCCCATAGGGGTCGTCTTCCACAATGGGCACGCCCTGCTGCTGGGCCAGCCCGATCAAGACCCTGCGCCGTTCCGCGCTGATGGTCACGCCGGCGGGGTTCTGGAAGTTGGGCAGGATGTACATGAACTTGGGGCCGTGCCGCAATGCCGCCGGCAACTGATCCACGCATAGGCCGTCGTTGTCGGTGGGGACGCCGACATAGTCGGCCTGATAGGTAGCAAACGCCTGCAATGCGCCCAGATAGGTAGGTTGTTCGACCAGCACATGATCGCCGGGGTTGATCAGCAAAGCCCCGATCAGCGATAACGCCTGCTGCGAGCCGGACGTGATCAAGACGTTGTCCACGGTCACGCAGATGTTGTCGCGCGCCATGCGTTCAACGATCATCTCGCGCAGGGGTAAATATCCTTCGGTGGGGCCATATTGCAGGGCATAGTGGGCCTGGGTCGCCAGCACGCGCTGGCAGGCTTCCTGGAAACGTTCGACCGGGAAGTACTCCGCCGCTGGCAGCCCGCCAGCAAAGGAGATGACCTCCGGGCGCTGCGTCAGCTTGAGCAGCTCGCGGATGACGGAGCTGGTCATCCGGTGGGTCCGCAGCGCAAACCGCGATTCCCATAAGGTCTCCATGTAGTTTTCGTCCTTACTCTCCTCTAAGATGTTAAGTTGCCAGAGGCGGCTTACCATTGCCGCCTCCCCCTCTTACCCTCACTATAGCCCCCCACCAGACAGGTGACTAGTGGCTTCTGCCACACCACAGGGCGCGGGGTGTCACTTGGCAAAACTGCCTCCAGCGACACACAAGGGGCGACTACCGCCCCCTGTTCATGTATTCGCGCGCGCCGCCGGCTGCTCAGTCTATCCTGTCTACATCCCATATGCCGGTGCGCAGGAAGTGATCAATGGAGCGCGCGGCTTTGCGCCCGTGCCCCATGGCCAGGATGACCGTCGCCGCGCCCACAGCGATGTCGCCGCCAGCGAATACGCCACGCCTGGATGTGCGCATCGTCTCCAGGTTGGTCTTGATCGTGCCGCGACGCGGGTCTACTTCCAGCCCTTTGGTGGTCTTGGGCACCAGAGGATTCGGCCCGTTGCCAATGGCGACGACGACCGTATCTACGTCTATGGTGTATTCCGAGCCTTCGATGGGCACCGGTCGGCGGCGACCAGAAGCATCTGGCTCGCCCAACTCCATGCGGATGCACTCCACCTGCTGCACGCGCCCGCTCTCGTCGCCGATATAGCGCACTGGCGTATGCAGCAGCTTGAAGATGATCCCCTCTTCTTTGGCGTGATGAATCTCTTCGGCGCGGGCGGGCATTTCGGCCTCAGAGCGGCGGTAGATCAGGTAGACTTCCTTCGCGCCCAGCCGGACAGCAGTACGCGCCACGTCCATCGCCACGTTGCCGCCGCCGATCACCGCCACGCGCTCGCTGGCAGCGATGGGCGTATCGCAGCAGGGGAACTCGTAGGCGCGCATCAGGTTACAGCGCGTCAGATATTCGTTGGCCGAATAGACGCCGCACAGATTCTCGCCGGGCAGGTTCATGAACCAGGGCAGCCCTGCCCCTGTGCCCAGGAAGACAGCATCGTGCCGTTCGAGCAAATCATCCACTGTCTCGATCTGCCCGATGACATAATTGCACTGAATGTCCACCCCCATGCGCCGCACGACCTCGATCTCGGCGTTGACGATGGACTTTGGCAGGCGGAATTCAGGAATGCCGTACATCAGCACGCCGCCGGGCGCGTGCAGCGCCTCGTAGATGGTGACGCTGTGCCCCATACGGCGCAGGTCAATGGCAACGGTCAGACCCGCTGGCCCGCTGCCCACCACGCCCACGCTCTTGCCGGTTGGCTCGCCGATGGGCGGCGGTTCCATCAGGCCATGCTCGCGTTCCCAGTCTGCCACGAAGCGCTCCAGCCGACCGATGGCGACCGGATCGCCCTTTTTGCCCAGCACGCAGTTGGCTTCGCATTGCGTTTCCTGGGGGCACACGCGTCCGCAAATGGCGGGCAGCATGTTGGTCTCTTTGACTTTGCGGATCGCGCCTTCGAAGTCGCCACGTGCAATGAGCGCCACGAAGCCAGGGATGTCAATCCCCACCGGGCACCCCTCGACGCAGGCCGGCTTCTTGCAGGCCAGGCAGCGATTGGCCTCCACCACGGCGGTCATAGACGGCAGACCATAGGGCACTTCGCGGAAGTTGGCCCGCCGCTCATCAGGACTCTGTTCGGGCATGACCTGGCGCGGAATCTGCATACGCTCCTTGGCCGATAGCGCGCGCAGGGTCTCGATCTCTTTGGGATTCAGTTCGTCGCTCATGCTCGTCTCAGTCACCGGTGCTGCTAATCCTGCGCCGATCTCAGGAGGGGTCGGGCTGTGCGATACCTTCGGCCCGGCAGCGCTCCAACATGCGCTGATAGGCGATCGCTTCCTGTTCTTTGTAGAACGCCTGACGCTTCATCAGTTCGTCGAAGTCCACCTGATGCCCGTCGAAGTCTGGCCCATCCACACAGGCGAAGCGCATCTCGCCGCCCACGGTCACCCGGCAACCGCCACACATGCCCGTCCCGTCAATCATGATCGGGTTGAGGCTGACCATGGTGGGGATGCCGTGCTCTTTGGTGAGCAGGCTAACGTACTTCATCATGGGCACCGGCCCAACGGCGAAGACAAAATCCGGCTTGCCGCGGCGGGCGATCAGGTCGGCCAGGGCATGGGTCACCAGGCCCTTCATGCCATAGGAACCGTCGTCGGTGCAGACGATCACTTCGTCGGAGGTGCGGCGCATTTCCTCTTCCAGGATCAGCAGCGATTTGCTGCGCGCGCCCAGGATGGTGATCACCGTGTTGCCCGCCGCCTTGAGCGCCTGCGCGATGGGGTGCGCCGGGGCGATGCCGATCCCACCGCCGACGACCACCGCTGTGCCGAAGCGCTCGATGTGCGTGGGCGCGCCCAGCGGCCCCACCACATCCAGCAGATAATCGCCGGGTTTGAGCAGGGTCATCTGGGCGGTAGTCTTGCCCACAGCCTGCACAATGAGGGTGATCGTGCCCTGTTCGGGATCGGCGTCGGCGATGGTGAGAGGAATGCGCTCGCCGTGCTCGTCAATGCGCACGATGACGAACTGACCAGCCTTGCGGCGCTGCGCGATCTTCGGCGCTTCGATCACATAGCGGTTGATTTTCTCGGCAAGGACTTCATTCTCAAGAATTTTGTTCACTGGCTCCGCTCCGTACCTGGGTCAACCGTTGGGAGGGGTCAGCGAGAAGCTACCCATTCTAAATACTAGGGGGTTGTCCTGGGCCGGCATAGTTCAAAAAAGTACCTTCTGCCGCGATTAATATCACGATAATCGAGGAATCCGGGCGGAGAGAGCAGAAAAAAAGACCTGCTTTGCGCAGGTCATCAGTGCTGGGGAGGCTGGATTCGAACCAGCGAATGGCGGCTCCAAAGGCCGCTGCCTTAGGCCACTTGGCGACTCCCCACTACGGCGCTGATTATAGCACACGCCGTCTGCGCCGGACAAGGCTGCGTTGCTGGGGGAGTGGATAAAATTCAGGAGATTGGTAAAATAGGGATATGAGCCAAGAATGTCCATATTGCCACCAGAGTGA
>OGCI01001074.1_pt1 | contig 25394 bp, 20 predicted proteins | sample 1570021 | NCBI WGS metagenome assembly OGCI01 (sample SAMN06264664, study PRJEB24512) | hot springs metagenome | isolation source: Hot spring water | place: South Africa: Tshipise | collected 2015-06-21 | reverse complement strand
AAGAGCCATGCTGGAACGAGGACAAAACCCGCTTGTATGAGAAGGAAATTGCCCGCATCAATGCCCAGTTCTCGCATCCGGAACAGGTCAAGCGCTGGGCAGTTCTGCGCGATACCCTGACGATTGAAGACGGAAGTCTGACCAGCAGTATGAAACTGCGCCGTCCCATCGTGAATCAGCGCTATGCGGCGGTTATCGAAGCGCTGTACCGCGGCGAGCAGACCGAAGACATGCTGTATTTGAGTCCCTTCTTCTCTGCCGGAGGGTAAACCCGCGCCTCATACCGGCAGTTGCTGCTCTTCCGGCTTCTCTTCGGGCTGTTCTATCAAGCGCAGCGCACGGTCATAGAGAAAATAATCCCATGCCCAGTTAAGCATCACTGCCAGACGGTTGTGAAAGCCAATAAACTGGAAGATGTGCACCGCCACCCACATCAGCCAGGCAAAGAAACCGCGCAGGTTCACTTTGCCCAGATGTGCCACATAGAGGGCAGACCACCGGGGTGGATGAGCAATGGGACGAAGCCCGCCAGAGTCTGACCACCTCCTGGAACGGGACAGATTGACCCCCAAAAGGCAAAATCCCCGGCGCCAAAGCGGGCGTAATGCCGTAAGATTAAATTGAAATCACCGCATGGGAACCTTCCAGCAATGCTTTACGTCTAACCAGAAGGAAGATTCCGCATCGCGTTCAGGATGCTGGAAAGTGAGGAGAAGAACATGAAACGCTTGCGTTTGTTGATTCCGTTTGTTGCCCTGCTGGTGGCGATGGCGGCATGCAACTTTCCATCGTTCGGCAGGCAGGCGGCAACCCCTACCGTTCCCCCGCTGGAGCAGACTTTAGCCGCTCTGTACCAGACGGCGTCGGCTATTCCGCCAACGCCCACCTTCCCACCGGTTGCCACCGCCACGAGCGTCCCGCCGGCGCAGGCTTCGCCCACACTGCCCGCTCCCACGGCTACCCAGGCAGTGCCGACAGCCGTGCCTCCCACCCCCGTGCCGCCCACTCCCACCTCTCCCCCGCGGCGGAGCGTGGTCTCGAACGCCACCTTCATGAGTCCGGCACCAACGCTGGACGGCGACTGGAGTGAATGGAAGAAAGTGGCAAGGGAGTATCCCGCCACCCATGTGGTTTTCGGCAAGAGTGAGTGGCAGAACGAGGACGACCTTGCCGGTTCGTACTATGTGGGATGGGACAATACTTATCTTTACCTTGCCGTCAAGGTGCGCGATGACCGCTACGTGCAAACTTCTTCCGGGGAGATGATCTACAAAGGCGACAGCATCGAACTCCTGCTGGACACCGATCTGCTGGGCGATTTTTCCACCGACCGCCTCAACGGGGATGATTTTCAACTGGGTTTTGCCCTCGGACGCCCGGAAATAGCCTCCGGCAATCCGGAAGCCTACCTGTGGTATCCATCTTCAAAGAGTGGCACGCCTTCCGGAGTAAAGATCGCCGCCCGTTATGAGGGCGCCATTTACCGCGCCGAGATTGCCATCCCCTGGTCGGTGTTTGGCATCACCCCCACACGGGGAATGCGTCTGGGGTTTGCGCTCTCGGTTTCGGATAACGACCTGCCCGGCAATGCCGTTCAGCAGAGCATGGTGTCCAGCGCACCGCGCCGCGCGCTCACCGATCCTACCACCTGGGGCGAAGTGGTCTTAAAATAGGGACAATACCGTTTACAACGAGGTTGCACCATGATTCTATTTCACATACTGACCGCTTCGGACTGGGAAAGCGCCCGTGAAGCGGGGATGTACCGTCCCGAGTCGCTCAACCGTGAGGGATTCATCCACTTTTCCATGCGCGATCAACTCCTGCGGGTGGCGAATACTCTCTTTCGAGGTCAACGGGATCTGGTGGTGCTGGAGGTGGAGAGCGCCCTGCTTCAGGCGCCTTTGCGTCTGGAACCACCACTGGAGGGAGGGAAAGAACTGTTCCCCCACCTGTACGGCGCGCTGAACCTGGACGCCGTGCGCGCAGTGGGAACCCTGACCCCCGCTGGCGATGGCGCATTTGTGCGCTTTCCCGATTTACACCCCATTCCCACGCACCGGTAACGGGAAAAATTCCCCGTCACTTTGTCCATTTTGCGGGGTTATCTCTGTTCAGAAGGTTGTTCAGACTGCAATCCTTTTGGACGGAGGTAATCCCTATGAGTCATCCCCCTTCTTCTGATGAGACACCTGCGGATACACCGGTCTTCCGCACGGTAGCACTGGCGCTGGCAGTGGAGATTTGCGAACGGTTGAAGTGCGCCCATCTGCCCGCCCGCCTGGCAAAAAAGATGAAACGCCTTCCGGACGGGCGTTTTGAGGTACGCGTTCCTGCTGAATACGCCGGCGAAGCCCTGCAACTGGTTTCTGCCTGGACGGGGCATTCAGCGTAAATTCCCCATTCTTCATCATCTCTTCCCTTCCCTTCTTTCTGGCGGCGGCATCCACCCATGCCGCCGCCCCTTTTTGCCCCCTCCTGTTGAGAGAGTGAGGATAAAGCATACTTTCCAACCGCGAATCATGGTATATTAATTTCAGAGGAGGGGCACATGAAGGAACGCATTTTAATCATTGAAGACGATGAGGGCATCGTTCGCGTTCTAAAGCGGGCGTTGACCTATGAGGGTTATCTGGTGGAAAGTGCGCTGGAAGGGGAAAGTGGACTGCAACTGGCGCGCGAGCATCGCCCCGATTTGATCATCCTGGACTGGATGCTTCCCGGCATGGATGGACTGGAAGTCTGCCAGCGTTTGCGCACCCTCTGCAATGCCCCTATCCTGATGCTGACAGCCAAAGACACCCTGCAGGACCGCGTGCAGGGGCTTGACTCGGGCGCCGATGATTACATGACCAAGCCCTTTGAACTGGAAGAACTTCTTGCCCGCATTCGCGCTCTCCTGCGCCGCACCCAGATGGAACGCGCTCCGGTACTCTCGTTTGCCGACCTGACTCTCGACACATCCACCCGGCAAGCCACCCGCGGCAACCGCACCATTCCCCTGACCGCCAAGGAATACGACTTGCTGGAACTCTTCCTGCGGCATCCGCGGCAGGTGCTTACCCGCGAGATGATTTTCGACCGCGTGTGGGGCTATGACTTTGGCGGCGAAAGCAACGTCCTGGACGTGTACATTCGCTATCTACGGCAAAAACTGGAAAGTGACGGAGAGCCCCGCCTGCTCCATACCGTGCGCGGGGTAGGATACGTGCTGAGAGAAACCCCCTGATGTCGCTTCGCACCCGGCTTGCCCTCCTCTTCACGCTTGTGCTGGGGGGCACTTTGCTTATCTTTGGCTCGCTGGTCTACGGACTGGTGAGCGTTGTTTTAACCGAACAGGTGGACAGCGTTCTGGAACGGGAAGCCGCCCGCCTGATTGAAGGGTTGGGAGTGAATACCATGGGGCAGTTTGACCGCCGCTGGCTGGATGCCTTTGAGCCGGCGGAAGGCACCCTGGTCATTCAGGTTTGGGACAACAACCGCCGTCTGCAGTTTGCCCGCCCGCGCACCTGGACGCAACCGCTCGATCCCGCCGCCCGTCAATCCGGCAGGACCATGTTCAGCGCCGCCTTCAGCAACGATCAGCACATGCGCGTGCTGACGGTACCGCTGGTCTCCCGACGTGGTCCGGTGGGGATTTTACAGGTAGGGTTGAGTCTGGCGCTGGTGGATGCGGTGCGCTCCACGCTGGCATCCATTCTCATTTTCCTTTCGCTCATTTCGACCTTCTTCTCCGCCTTGCTGGCATCGGTGGCTGTGCGGCGCACACTGGAACCGCTGGAGATGGTCACGGAAGTTGCCACCACCATCACCCGTGCCGATGATCTCTCGCGGCGCATTCCCACCCCGCCCGATAGCGATGACGAGGTGGGACGCCTGATTCAAGCCTTCAATCAGACTCTCAGCCGACTGGAAAGCCTTTTCACCACCCAGCGGCGCTTCATCGCCGATGTAAGCCACGAACTGCGCACCCCGCTGACGGTCATCAAGGGTGAGGTGAGCCTGATGCGCAAGATGAAATGTGGCGACGAGGAATCGCTCCAGAGCATTGAGTCGGAGGTGGACCGCCTCTCCCGGCTGGTTGGCAACCTGCTGTTACTGGCTCAGGCAGAATCGGGACGCCTGCCGCTGGATCTGAAACCGGTGGAGATGGATACCATCCTGCTGGAAGTGTTCCAGCAAATGCGCACGCTGGCAGGAGACCGGGTGCGTATCGAGGTGAATCCGCTGGAGCAGGTCTCCCTGATTGGCGATCGGGACCGCCTCAAGCAGGTGCTTCTTAACATTGTGGGCAATGCGGTGCAGTACACTCCGGCAGGCGGGGTGGTGACCCTTGGACTGACCCAGAGCGACGGATATGCCCGTATCACAGTGAGCGATACCGGACCCGGCATTCCCGAGGAAGACCTGCCCTACATCTTCGAACGTTTTTACCGCGGGGAGAAGTCGCGCACGCGCAGTCAGGGGCAGGCAAGCGGTTTTGGACTGGGGCTCTCCATCGCCTACTGGATTGTGCAGGTGCATGGGGGAAGAATTGACGTGACCTCGGTGGTTGGAAAAGGCACCACCTTTGTCATTCACCTGCCGCTCACCCAGCCCCAGAAAAGCAGTGACGCGCCCGAAGGCGCGTCACGGGAATAAATCGCTATTCAATTTTTCATCCCTGTTTTTATAATCGGCGGGTGGGTGTTTGTGCAGGGCGACTGCCCACAGGTGCAGCGCTGGAAGCGCGTCCGCTCATGGAGAGACTGTGATAGGTGGGTTCAGGGATCGGCGCAGACTCAGCAGGCGCAGGCGCAGAGAATGAGGCGCTGGAAGAAGCCCGCGAAGTGGGTGCGGCACTGCGGCTCAACGATGGGGTGGGCGTTGGACGCGGTGCAAAGGATGGGGCAGTGGGCAGAGGTGCAGGGGTGGGCAAACCGGCAGAAGTTGCCGCTGTGCTCCTCCATGAACGGGAACGAGAACTTTCTCCACGGAGCACCCGATCCATCGCCACGGTAAGCGTGCCAATAATCAACACCCGGATGACCCACACCATGATGGCAACGAAGATCGGCACAACCGTGGCAATCGTCTTGGGATTGATGACAGCGGCGCTCTGCACCTTGTGATTGGTGATTGCCATGGACACCCCCCACCAGGTGAGGATGGCGTTCATGGTTGCCGCCAGCAACCACGCCCCGAACAGATACCAGATTTCGCGGGGTTCATCAGCGCCCTGTTCGGGGGTGAACAGGCGGGCAATCCCGGCAAAATCAATCCCGCAAAAGGCAATTGCGAGAATGGTGGACCAGTACATCCCGCCAAATTTGAGGTCACCCAGCAGGTCCCGCAGGGCGTGATCGGTGGTGCTGTAGTTGAAGATCTCGAAGGCAACCAACGCCCCCAGGATCATCACCAGGAACACCACACTCGGGTCCGCGCGGGAAATGGCTGAGCGAAATTGCGCGCTCATGGCACGACTGTTGTTGTTCATACCGTTCGCCTCCTTACTCCTGGAAAGAACAGAACAGATTAGAAAATTTGTTCTAGTGTAAAGTGATTATAGAATATATGTTCTATAATGTCAAGGATGATTTTTTCCAGATTCCAGAAATCGGGCGGAACTATAGAGTTGATCAAAGGCAGAAAAAGCCAGCAATCCGGCGGCAGGTATGATTCCTCCCCCACCGGAAAGGGGTGGCGTCATCCAGTGATACCGGATAACCACCCGAAGAACGCTTCCTGCGGCTGTTGCTGGTTGTTTGAATCGGCACCAGGAAGCACAAGACTTCCCTTTACAAACGGGACAGCCCATTCCCATCGGTGCAGAGGGCTAAATGGTTCCACAGGAACCTCCCCCTGATCGGGGTTTTATGCGACCCCTTCATCGGGCGAGAGGCTCCTTTTCATCCCTTTATCGGCTCTTTCAATCTCTACAGGAAAACCATATCCTTTCGGGGTTGACTACTTCCGCACTGCGGGCAAAAAGACCTTGAAGGGATAGATAACTACCGGCGCAGGTACACTGCTGTACCCTGACGTTCCATCCCCTAACTGACCGTACCGGTTATCTCCCCAGCACAGCACCCCGCCGTTGTCCGTCAGCGCACAGGTATGATCTCCACCCGCGGCTACTGCTCTCACCCCGCTGGAGAGGCCGCTCACTGCCACGGGCGTCAGTCGCTCCTCCCTCGTCCCGTCCCCTAACTGACCATACCGGTTATCTCCCCAGCACACTGTCCCGCCGCTGTTCTTCAGCGCACAGGTGTGATTTTGCCCCACAGCGATGCCAATCACCCCGGTGGACAGTCCGCTCACCGCCACAGGCGTCAGCCGATCTTCCCAGGTCCCGTCCCCTAACTGACCATACCGGTTGCTTCCCCAGCACACCACCCCGCCGCTGTTCTTCAGCGCACAGGTGTGGTACCCACCCGCGGCTATCGATCTCACCCCGGTGGACAGTCCGCTCACCGCCACGGGCGTCCGCCGATCCTCCCAGGTCCCGTCCCCTAACTGACCGAACCGGTTGCTTCCCCAGCACAGCATCCCGCCGTTGTCCGTCTTTGCACAGGTGTGATCCCATCCGGCAGAGATCGCAACCACTCCGCCGGACAGTCCGCTCACCGCCACGGGCGTCAGCCGCCCCAACGTCGTCCCGTCCCCTAACTGACCATACAAGTTGGTTCCCCAGCACAGCACCCCACCACTGTCCGTCAGTGCACAGGTGTGACTGTACCCCGCGGTTATCGCAGTCACCCCGCTAGAGAGACCACTCACCGCCACGGGCGTCAGCCGCCCCAGCGTCGTCCCGTCCCCTAACTGACCGTACCGGTTATCTCCCCAGCACAGCACCCCGCCGCTGTTCGTCAGTGCACAGGTATGGTACCTTCCTGCGGCGATCGCAACCACCCCGCTGGACAGTCCGCTCACTCCCACAGGCGTCCGCCGATCCTCCCTCGTTCCATCCCCTAACTGACCATTCCAGTTATCTCCCCAGCACAGCACTCCACCACTGTCTGTCAGCCCACAGGTGTGACTGTACCCCGCGGTTATCGCAGTCACTCCGCCGGACAGTCCGCTCACCGCTACAGGGAACACGCGGTACCCCAGCGCTCCACCCCCTAACTGACCATTCCAGTTTTTGCCCCAGCACAGCACCCCGCCGCTGTTCGTCAGCGCACAGGCGTGAGACCCACCTGCGGCGATCGCAATCACCCCGCCGGTCAGTCCGCTCACTCCAACAGGCGTCAGCCGGTTCTCTCTCGTCCCGTCCCCTAACTGACCATTCCAGTTATTTCCCCAGCACAGCACTCCGCCACTGTCCGTCAGCCCACAGGTGTGACCATCCCCTGCGGCGATCGCAATCACCCCGCCGGAGAGACCACTCACCGCCACGGGCGTCAGCCGCCCCGACGTCGTCCCATCCCCTAACTGACCGTACCGGTTGTCTCCCCAGCACAACATCCCACCGCTGTTCGTCAGCGCACAGGTGAGACCGTACCCCGCAGTGATCGCAACCACCCCGCTGGAGAGACCGCTCACTCCAACAGGCGTCAGCCGCTCCAATGTCGTCCCATCTCCCAACTGACCAAACGCGTTGCTTCCCCAGCACACCACCCCGCCGCTGTTCTTCTGCGCACAGGAGTGACTGTACCCTGCGGCTATCGCAGTCACCCCGCCGGACAGTCCGCTCACCGCCACGGGCGTCAGCCGATCCTCCTTCGTCCCATCTCCCAACTGACCATTCCAGTTATCTCCCCAGCACACCACCCCGCCACTGTTCTTCAGCGCACAGGTATGGTACCCCCCGGCGGCGATCGCAATCACCCCGCTGGACAGTCCGCTCACTCCCACAGGCGTCAGCCGCCCCAACGTCGTCCCATCCCCCAACTGACCGTACTCGTTATTTCCCCAGCACAGCACCCCGCCACTGTCCGTCAGCGCACAGGTGTGACTGTATCCCGCGGTTATCGCAGTCACCCCGCCGGAAAGTCCGCTCACCGCCACGGGCGTCGCCCGATCCTCATTCATTCCGTTTCCTAACTGACCGTACTCGTTATTTCCCCAGCACAGCACTCCGCCACTGTCCGTCAGCCCACAGGTGTGACTGTACCCCACGGCTATCGCAGTCACCCCCTCAAGTGGTTCGAATGTCAGGAGGCGCCGGGCAGAGATTCCTTCCCCCAAACGCAGAGCGTCCCTGCTCTCCTCCAGCGCGGAGAAGACTGCCTCCTTTCCCCTCGCTTCGGACTGCTCATTTCCCAACCGGGCAACTTCCCCATACGGAGCAAACGCTGAAATCAACAGGAATAACAGTCCCATCACGAAAAAAAGGTTCTTTTTCATTTGTGTCCCCCTTTTCCTAATCTTTGATCTTAAGAGGTGAACTTGTAATCAATGTAACTTATTGTAGAAGGAAAATCAATCATTTCTTTCCCAAAACCGGACATGAATCTGGACAACAGGCTGATCATCCGGATTTTGGTTTAGGCCAAACGTTTCAACTGCGGGGCTTCTCTCCATCCCGTGAGGGAGGAAAGCCAGCCCGGTTGTTTCCAGGCGCTTTCAGGAGGAGAAAATCAGCGCCACATTAAAAAAACCGTGCCTTCCTCTTGCAGAAGGCACGGTGAATCAGGCGTGATTTAATGTTTACTGCGCGCTGGACATCGCCGGGCGGAACTTGTAGCCGTACACAATGATGCCCTTTTCATCGCCATCATCGCGAATCCGGCGGGTGACCATCTCCACGGGCATACCAATCTGCACCGGCTGATCGCCCAGATCGGTCAACTGAGCAGTCACAATGGGACCTTCTTCCAGTTTAACCAGCGCCACCGCATAGGGCAGGTTCTTTTCATAGCCTGCGGGGGCGTCGTTCATGACGGTAAATGAGAATACAGTGCCTTTACCGCTAAAGTTAAATTGCGTCTTGGCTTCGCCGCCGCAGTTCGGGCAGACATCCCGCGGAGGGAAGATTTTGGCTTCACAGTGCGGGCACACCTCGCCCACCAGGGCGTAACGCTGTTTACGAATTCTCCAATGGCGTGGATTTTCCATCTTTCTTACTCCTTTTCTCTCGGACCATTAAGCCGTGTTCTTTTTGACAAGTTCAAGGTTGACTATAGGGCTGCGTGGCTCTCAATGGCTATCATTGTCGCCTGAAACCCTATCAAAACCTATCAAATTTCATCCGTTGACCCGTTCCAGCACGTGCGCTACCGCCGTTGAGGCTGGACCGCCCAGATTCTGCACCAGCGCACGGCGTGCGTTGGGGATCTGATTGCTCCCCGCCTCGCCACGCAATTGTAAGGCTGCCTCAACAACCTGATAGATCCCGGCGGCGCCCAGCGGATTACCCCGCGCTTTGAAGCCGCCCATAGTCAGAATCGGCAGTTTACCATCCCGCCGCAGAGTGCCATCCTGTCCCAGTTTCCAGCCCTCGCCGCGCGGCGCAAAACCCGCCGCTTCCAGCGAAAGCACCGCGTAGATGGAGAAGGAATCGGTCAATTCGAAGAAGTCCACATCCTGCGGAAGAATGCCCGCCTGGCGGCAGGCTCCTTCGACGGAGAGCCGCGCGGCATCGAACGCCAGCGGATCAGTGCGGTCGTGCAGGGCAAGGGTGTCGCTGGAAACGCTGGAGCCCGAAACCTTCACCAGCGGATGCCTGATCGACTCAGGAACAAGTTCTCGACGGGTGAGCACCACCGCCGCCGCACCGTCGGCATAGGGCGCCATGTCCATCAGGTTGACCGGTTCGCTGAGCATGGGCGCACTGTCATAGGCTTTCTGGTTGATGGGTTTACGGTACATGGCAAAGGGGTTGCCCACAGCGTTCTCATGGGCAAGGATGGGGAAGGCTGCAAAGGCTTCCCGCGGGGCTTTGTACTCGTGCAGGTACAGTTGCATCACCAGCCCCGCCTGGCCCGTCAGGGACAACCCCTGCGCCAGTTCGTAGTCGTAGTCAGTGCTTTCAGCAATGGCGCGTTCCAGTTCAGGTCCAACGACATCGGTGATTTTTTCCACACCCACCACAATGGCTACATCCACAAACCCGGAGGCAACCGCCAGATACCCCAGGCGAAACGCTCCACCGCCTGAAGCCCCTGCCGCCTCCACGGTGATACCCTCAATGCCCGTCAGATTGCTCCAGTCGGGCAGAAGCGCACCCAGATTGCTCTGATGCGATACCGTTGGAGCCAGCAGGTTGCCAATGTACATGGCTTGCGGCTTCAACCCACCGGCATCTTTGATCGCCGCCAGCACTGCGCGGGTAGCCTGCGAACGCAAAGAAACATCCCAGTGTTCCCCAACGGGGATTTGACCAACACCTGCGATGACAACGTCGCTCATACCCTTACCCCATATCAATCTTGCCGCGGAAGCGGGCGTAGGTAGCGTAATCAATCTCGGTACGGCGGGCAATGTAGTCGGCAGTCCGCGGCGCCAGATTACGCCGCGCTTCGATTTTGTCCGTTACCACCCAGTCAAAGGCATCCGAACCGGCACCCGAGCCAAAGGAAACCACCAGGATGCGGTCGCCGGGTTGGGCAACATCCAGCACCGCGCTCAAGCCCACCAGGGCCGCTCCGGCATACGTGTTGCCGATGACCGGCGCAAGCAGGCCGGTTTTGATCTGCTCATCGCTGAATCCCAGCAGTTGCCCGGCACGCTGGGGAAACTTGGTGTTGGGCTGGTGGAAAACAGCAAAGCGGTAATCTTCCGCGCGCGTGCCCAGTTCTTCCATAAGGGCTTTCCCGGCTTCAACAATGTGTTTGAAGTACGCCGGTTCGCCGGTGAACCGCTGACCATGCTCCGGATACTTCTGATTGGCGCGCCGCCAGAAATCGGGCGTATCGGTGACATACGAATACGAGCCATTGAACACTGCCAGAGCATTTTCCGCCGGACCGACGATGTACGCCGCTCCGCCGGAAGCGGCGGTGTACTCCAGTTGATCGCCGGGCTTACCCTGTGCCGTATCCATGCCAATTGCCATGGCGTAATCGCCCATGCCCGATCCCACCAGAGAAATCGCAGCCACCAGCGCCTCGGTGCCGGCTTTGCAGGCGAACTCCCAGTCTGCCGCCTCAATGGAGGGACCCGCGCCAATGGCTTCTGCCACCACCGTGCCGGTGGGTTTGACGGCATACGGATGCGATTCTGAACCCACCCACACAGCACGCAAGAGGGATGCGTCCATCTGCGCCCGCGCCAGCGCGTTGCGCGCGGCTTCAATGGACATGGTGATGACGTCCTCATCCAGCCCGGCAACGGCTTTTTCTTTCACCGGACCGCTGCCCTTACCGCCTTCCCACACCCGCGAAACTTCGCTGGCAGGCAGGCGGTAGCGCGGGATGTATGCACCATAGCCGATGATTCCCACCGGTCGGTTCGATTTCAATACACGTCCGCTCATAACGTTTTGTCCATCCTCTCCAGAGTTATGAAGTCAGTTCTTTCAAAATTTCCTGGGCGCGGTCAATGCGCACCACTTTTTCTTCAACCATTCGGCTGGCAACCCGGTCAATCAGGTCCCCGCTTGCCCCTGCAGCAATGGCAACCTGCCGGGCATGAAGAGTCATGTGTCCGCGCTGAATGCCCTCGGTTGCCAGCGCCCGCAGAGCCGCCAGATTCTGCGCCAGCCCCACCGAAACGATAATCTGCGCCAGTTCGGCGGCGCTCTTCACCCCCATCAACTGGATGGCGGCGCGCGCCGCAGGATGCACCCGGGTTGCCCCACCCACGATGCCCACTGCCATGGGCATCTCCAGCGTCCCCACCAGATTACCCTCGCGGTCTTTGCCCCATGTGCTCAATGAGGTGTAGCGTCCCGAACGGGCAGCGTAGGCATGCGCGCCGGCTTCAACGGCACGCCAGTCGTTGCCGGTGGCAATCACCACCGCATCCACGCCGTTCATGATACCCTTGTTGTGGGTAGCAGCGCGGTAGGGATCAGAGGCGGCAAACGCCCATGCCTCGATGATGCCGTCGCGCACACGCTCGCCAGCGTAGTCGCCAAACGCCAGCGCCGTCACCGGGATGGTGCAGCGCGCCCGCGCCACCCGCCGCTCGGCAAGATTGGTGAGGATGCGCAGGTGCACCCGCCCCCCGCTGATTTGCTCCACCCGCGGAGCCAGGCGTTCCATCGCGGTGTTGACGGCATTGGCACCCATGGCATCACGCACATCGTAAATCAAATGCACCACCAGATAAGGTCCAATGGGCGAGTCGGCAATCAGACGCACCTCCAGATCCCGCGCTCCCCCGCCCAGTTTTGCCAGCACGGGATCCACCGCAGTGGCTTCGTCGAGCAGTTCCTGACGATGCTCCAGAATCTTGAGACGGGCGCTTGCCGGGTCGTCCAGATCCAGCACCTGCATTTGACCGATCATCTCCGGCGCGCTGGCGGTGGCAAAGAAGCCCCCGCCCTGCAATGCCAGTTTCGCCATGAAAGAAGCGCTGGCAACCACCGAAGGCTCTTCCAGCGCCATGGGCACGAGCACATCCCGTCCATTGACGCGGAAATAGCGGGCAATCCCCAGCGGCAAGCCGTACACCCCAATGACGTTCTCAATCATGTGGTCAGCCTGCTCGGGAGTCAATCCGGGCACTCCACTGAGCATCTCCACTTCACTCAGGGGAATGCCTGCCTGCTCGGCAACCCAGCGCCGACGTTCCTCCAGCGGCAAATCGTAAAACTTCACACCCGGCTCAGCCATTCTCATCCTCCAACCTGTACATGGTTTGTATAACCAATATACTTTCTTCTACCCGTAGAAAAAAGGTCAAACTGCTTTATATATAAGGTTTCGACACTGGCAAAAACTATCAGAATTGATGGTGGATAGAGAAAAAGGCCGGGGATTTTGATCGGTAGAGAAAAAAGCCACCCATCCCCAATGATTTAATGGGAACGGATAGCAAATGATAAAAAAGGTGAGGAAAAAACCTTCCCTCAGGGACAGACAGGGGTGTCCGGGAGAGATGAAAGCATCCCATAATTCCGAACACCCTGTTCAACCTTCCACGTCTTTTGCGCCTCAGCGCAATTGCCCGCGCGCATCTCCTGTTCCAGAAGCCACGCCAGAGCCTCCAGTCGCCCATCCTGTGGAGAGAGAAACAGAAAATCCGGCGGTGTATCAGCGGGAAACACGGCACGATCAAGATATCCTGCCAGATAGTACCCCCGAAAGCCGGTGAAAACCCGCGCCAGTTCATCACGGAGGTTACGGGCACTGCGTAATGCCCAATCCATATCTCCAACTGCCAGAGCCACCCGCCACTCTGCCACTTGAGGTGAAAAACCTTTTTCACCGGCGGCACGGCTGAAGGCAATCCACTGCCGGGCTTTGTCCATATTGCCCGTTTCCAGCGCAGTAAGTGCTTCCTGCCAGTAGAAAGGATCCTGGCGCGGTAGACTTGCGTCATCCCTCGCCTGACGTCGTAGAGGAGTTTCTTCCCAGAAAAGACTGCTTGTCAGCAAAGGGTCAAGTCGCAGACCCTCGCGATAGGCTTCCAGTGCCTGTTCCTGCCAGCCCAACTGTTCGGCAATCCAGCCAGCATACAGCGCAAACGAGGGCTCATTTCTGGCGCGCGCCCGCGCCTCTTTGATGGATTGCCACGCTGCTTCCAAATTCCCCTCAGCAACATATATCCCTGCCAGAGTAGCATGCCAGTGCGCGGGAGCAGGTTCTTCTTTCAATACGCTTTCCATGCGCTGACGGGCAAATTCGAGCCAGCGTGTATCTCCACTGGCTTGCCATGCCCACGCCGCCGCCATTCCCGCCTGCTGACGATATAGAAAATCCGCAGGATTTCGCCGGACGACTTCCTCATACCGCAATGCGGCTGAGAGTGCATCCCCCTGCTGAAATGCCTGCGCCGCCTTCACAGCAGGCAGAGCTCCCCACCATGCTCTTACACCCAGCCCGATGACAAATACCATGGGCAAAAGTAACCAGATACTTCGCAAGGGCAAGCGCGGCGCATTCGGCTTTCCGCCATCCCACGCCATAGCGGTAATCAATACGGCTCCACCTATAATAACCGGAGAGAAAGAAATATCATCCCCAATCCCATGCGCGATCAGGGTAAGCAGCGACGCCATAAATACCGCCCTCTCCATTCGGAGAGAGGAATTGAGCGGAGTATGCCGCCAAACCATCCATAAACGATAGAACAGTTTCACGATCAGAAGAATAAACACGACCAGCCCGATAATGCCAAGCTCTGTCAGCACCTGAAGATACGCATTATGGGCATGCGGTGCCAGAAATCCTCCGGGAAAATCCCGGCTGTGTTCTAAGTACGCTAACATGAAATTGCCTGCCCCAACGCCCGTGAGTGGATGTTCCCGCCATGCTTGCAGGACAAACCCCCAAATGCCTGTGCGCGATTGCGCCAGTGTGCCTGCGCCATGTGAAGGATGAGTGCTGAAATACGTGTATCCCAGTCTTGCTACCTCAAAGGCAATCACAGAACACAGCACCACTACCAGTGCCATGCGCTTCCAATGGCGACGTAACACTTCCCAGACTTTGTGCCGGACGTCCCAGCCCCAAAAGAGCATCAGGCTTCCCCAGCCAACCAGAGCGCCCAGCCAGCCAGAGCGTGAACTGGAAAAAGGCAACGCAAAGGCATACAGTACAAGCCAGAGAAAAGCACCCACGCGACGCCCCACTCCACCACGGCGTAAATGGAGGGCTGTCAACGGAGCAAAAAGATTCATCACTGCCATGAAAGGATTAGGATGCCCGATGATGCTGATCACCCGGTAAGGGAATGGAGGGAGAATGGAACGACTACCAGCCACCTGCCAGAAGCCTTCGTACCACCAGAAAATTTCTGCCACTGCCATGGCTCCCACCCAACCGCTGACCAGCAAAAGCCCATCCACAACCCGCTGACGTGAACCGCCACGACCTAACAACACCAGCGCGCCGTAAAACAGAATGACATATCCCGTGGTCATGGCAAGAGGCTCCCATCCCCGTTGCGGATGGCGAGCAAAAGCCAGTGAAAGACCCCACGCAATGGCTCCCAGCACAAAAATTCCTTCCAATCCGGTGCGCGGGAGCATCTCTTTTCCCATCCTTGCCACAAAGACGAGGCTCGCCACTGTAAAAAACACCAGAGAGATGCCCCACATCACCGGGCTGAATTTCCAGAGAACCATATTCCCGGTAGCAAGAAACATCCCAGTCACAACGCTCACGGTGATGAAAGTGTTTAGAAAGCGGGTTGTGCGTGAATCCGTTTCTGATAGCATTTCCATTCTCCTCCAGAGGTGCACCTCCATTGTACTGAAAGTGTAACATCGGCGCAAAGTCTGACCACAACAATAACTACCTCAAGTCCATTAAGATCACTATGTGCCATTTCATTAAGGTTGTTTCATGTAACCTTTTGTCCCTGACCGCATCCAACAATTGGTTAAACACTTAAAAACTGGGAGATAAAACACTCTTATGGAAATGATCATTGATTTTCCCGGCGGCGCCAAAGTAGACGCCCATTTTGGTCAATTTACGGTGAAGACCGACCAGCCCCCCATGGGCGGCGGAGATGGATCCGCGCCCGCGCCCTTTGAGGTCTTCCTTGCCTCCATCGGTACCTGCGCAGGCATTTACGTGCTGGGCTTCTGCCGTCAGCGCGGCTTGCCCACCGAGGGCATTCGCATTATCCAGCGGGCGTACCGCGATTTCACCACCGGTTTGATCGGCACCATTGAACTGGAAATTCAGGTTCCGCCCACTTTCCCGGAGAAGTACCACGAATCCCTGGTGCGCTCGGCAAATATGTGCGCGGTCAAGAAGCATCTGGAGAATCCGCCCAAATTCAACACCTACACCCGCGTTGTGGAGTAAACGGTAAAATCCCTCTGAAGTTCAGGGGGATTTTTTTATCCATATTCACTGGCGCAAGCCTGCACGGGTGATATACTACACACGGAGCGGAATCTCATGACAACCTACGTGCAGGTTGCCGTCAATCTTACAACCCTTCCCGAATTGTACGATTACCACGTACCCGCCGAACTGGAAGGCAAAATCCAGCCGGGCAGTCTGGTGGTCGTGCCGTTCGGCAGGCAGGTGATGCAGGGCGTGGTATGGCGTTACGTCTCTGCCCCGCAGGTGAGCGAAACGCGCCCCATCGGTGCGCTGCTGGATCCGCAACCGGTGCTGACGCCGGCGCAACAGCAACTGGCGGAGTGGCTTTCACAGCACTATCTGGCGCCGCTTCCAGCCTGCATTGCGCTGATGATCCCCCCCGGGTTATCCCGTCAGGCAGATACCCTGCTCTCCCTGCGATCGGAGGCTCTGCCGCCTCTGGAAAGCCTCTCCCCCATTCAACGGCGGCTGGTGAACTTGCTGAAAGAACGCGGCGCTTTACGCGGCGCTCAGATTGATGCCCATATCAAAGGGGTAGACTGGCGCCCTGCCGCCCGCCGTATGACTCAGCGCGGCTGGCTGGAAGCCAGGCCCATCCTGCCTGCCCCGACAGTGGTACCCCGCCGTGAGCGCCTGATCACCCTTGCCATTCCCCCTGCACAGATCGAAGCCCACCGCACCCGGCTGGGACGTCCCGGCACTGCCGCATATGAACGGCGACTGACCCTGTTGCGGGTGCTGGCGGCTCATCACGAGCCAATGGCTCCGGCATGGCTGTTCACCGAAGCCAGCGGCGGCACCAGTGCCGATCTGCGCTGGCTGGAAGAGCACGGCTTGATTCGTTCGCTGGTGGGCGAGGTGATTCGGGACCCACTGGAGCGTATGGATATCCCCCTGTTGAGCGAGCCGCCGCAGTTGACCGGAGAACAGCAAGCCGTCTGGGACGAGGTGCAAACCGCCCTGAGGCGCATGGAAAGCAGGCAGGGCAATCCCCCGCATATTCTGTATGGCATTACCGGATCCGGAAAGACAGAAATTTACCTGCGCGCGGTGGAAGAAACCCTGAAAATGGGTAAACAGGCTCTGATTCTGGTGCCGGAAATCTCCCTCACCCCGCAAATGGTACAGCGGTTTGCGGCACGCTTCCCCGGACAGGTGGGCGTCATCCATTCGAAACTCTCACAGGGCGAGCGCTACGACACCTGGCGGCGCGCCCGCGCCGGTCAATTGCCCATCATTGTCGGTCCGCGCAGTGCCCTGTTCACCCCGTTCCCTCAACCGGGATTGATTGTGGTGGATGAGTTTCACGATGAGTCCTTCTACCAGGATGAATTACCGCCCACCTATCACGCAGTGGAAGCCGCGCTGATGCTGGCACGCCTGACCAACAGTCTGATCCTGCTTGGCTCTGCCACGCCCGACGTGTCTCTGATGGAGCGGGCGCGGCGGTCTTCGTGGCGCATTCTGCACCTGCCCGAGCGCATTCTGGCGCACCGTCAAGCCGTGGAAAAGCAACTGGAACGGCTGGGAAAGACTGCTCTGCTGAAAGTGGGAGAAGGGGAGAGCGCCCGACTGGACCTGCCTCCCGTGCAGGTGGTGGACATGCGCCAGGAACTCAAAGCGGGGAACCGTTCTATCTTCTCCCGTGCGCTGGAGAACGCCCTGGAAGAAGTGCTGGAAAAGCAGGAACAAGCCATTCTGTTCCTCAACCGCCGCGGGAGCGCCACGCACGTGTTTTGCCGGGAGTGCGGCTTCACCCTGCGCTGTCCGCGCTGCGAAGTTCCGCTGGTGTACCATGCCGACGCCACTGCGCTGATCTGCCATACCTGCGGCTATTCCCGCAAGATGCCCACCACCTGCCCGCAGTGTGCCAGCCGTGCCATCCGTCAGGTGGGGTTGGGCACCGAGCGAGTGGAAGCCGAGGTCAAAGCGCGCTTTCCGGGTGCCCGCGTCCTGCGCTGGGATGCCGAGACCACCCGTCTGAAAGGCACGCACGAACTGCTCCTGCGGCACTTCAGCCATCATGAGGCGGATATCCTCATCGGCACGCAGATGATTGCCAAAGGGCTGGACCTGCCGCTGGTCACCCTGGTGGGCGTGATTCTGGCAGATATCGGGCTGACCCTGCCGGACTATCGCGCTGCCGAACGTGGTTTTCAGTTGCTCACACAGGTTGCAGGGCGCGCCGGGCGCAGTCCGCTGGGCGGCAGGGTGATACTGCAAACCTATATGCCCGATCACTACGCCATTCAGACTGCCAGCCGGCACGATTACAATGCCTTTCTGGAGCGCGAACTGCACGAGCGGCGGCGACTGGGTTACCCGCCCTTTGTCCGGCTGGCACGGCTGGAACTGCGCCATGCCGACCCAACACACGCCCGCGAGGAAGCCCATCGCATGGCAAATCAAATTCATGCCTGGATCGAGCAGAGCGAAATGACCACTCTGGAAATGAGCGGTCCAACGCCCTGCTTCTTTGCAAGGCGCGCCGGGCTGTACCGCTGGCAGATCATCCTGCGCGGCGGAGATCCGGCGGCACTGCTGCGCGGCAAGCCGCTGGAAGGCTGGCAGGTGCAGATTGACCCACCCTCTTTGCTGTAGGAAACCCTCTCTGGATGAAGGAAAGCAAAGGAATTTTCTCTGAGAACAGGACATGGCATCCTCCCTGTGAGGATGCCATGTCGCTTCGGAGGAAAACCATTTTTATACGGTTGCCGGCTCTGGCTGAGATTGGGGCACGCGGAAGCCTTTCTGAACAAAATCTTTCTCCCATGCTGGCGCTAAAATCTGCTGGACACAGGCGGCGTATTCATCCAGCGCCGGAGCCAGTTCGGTGAGCAGCGTCTCTGCACCGGGGTGCGTGGGATAGGGATGATATTGAGCGGCAATCTGCCGGAAGACGTGGGGATTGTCAATCAACTGGCAGGGCAACAGCAAATTGGGGTTGAAGGGTTGCCGCTCGCGGATGGCGCGGAAGAAGGGCGTATCCAGCGCCTCGCGTAAACTGACCTGATGGATGTTGTGCGTGGCAAAGTGGGTGAAGATGCACGGCTCGACATCTCCGCGCGAGTTGATGTGGAAGTACTCCTTGCCTCCGGCAATGCATCCGCCCACCCAGGGAGCATCGTTCCAGAAGTCAATCACGAAGAGCGGGCGGGTGTTGCGGATGCGCGCCGCCCCGTTGAGGCGCATCCATTCACGTTGAGCAGGTGTGGGCATCAACTCCGGATTGGGGTGATCGCCTACCGGCATGTACATGAAATGCCACCCGATGAAGGCGCCCTGTTCTACCAGCCAGTCGTTGAAGGCGTCACTGCAGACCGTTTCCAGATTATGGCGGGTAACCATGCTGGAGAAGCCAAAGAACACTCCGGCTTGATGCAGATCCTGCATCGCCCGGCTTAAACGGTCAAAGGTGCCGGCGCCGCGGCGGGCATCGGTCTCTTCGCGGAAACCTTCCACGCTGATCATTGGAGCAATATTTCCGAGTCGGGCAATGCGCTCAACGGTTTTCTCGTTGAGCAAAGTCCCATTGGTGTAAATCATGAAAGCCACATCGGGATGCTGTTCGCAGAGGTCAAAGAGTTCAGGATAGACGAACGGTTCGCCACCCAGCACGGTGACCACATAAATGCCCAGTTCCTTGCCCTCGCGAAGCAGACGGTCAAAGGTCTCGGCAGGCAGGTCGTCTTTGCGGGTGTAATTGGCGGCGTAACAGCCCACACAGTGCAGATTACAGCGCATGGTCGGGCTGATGAGCATGGTAAAGGGTGGGCGGAAGCCTTCCGTTTCCATCAGGCGGGTGCGTACCTGTGCTGCGGGACCGTAACTGTTGTTGAAAACCACATTACGAATCAACGTGCGCTTGACCTTTGGATTGCACTCCTTCAAAAACCGGCGAATCAACAACGCGCCGGGGTGCTTTTCCTGCCACAACCGCCGAATGGCGGGGATTTGCTGTCGGGCGGTGGGGTTATCTCCGGCGATGTGCTCAGCCAGGGAAAGAATACGCTCCACATCCGAATCGGATGCATGCTCCAGTAAGGTCAGCAGGGCAGAGAGGCTCTGCTCCTGCGCAAGGTGGGAAAGGGAATTCCATGCCATAAGTACCTCCTTGAGAAAAACGATATTCAATCCATGTTTCGGGATGATTTTGCCCCATTTTATTTAAAGTATATAGTGACACTATACACTATTCAATATCTGTCTTTTTTCCCATTCCGCCTGTACTGGACAGATTCCGGTTACAATAAAAAAAGAACTGGAGTGGAGGACGTATGGGGCAAGGTGGAGAGAAAAGCCATCCAGATCGCATTCCCATGCGCGAACTGGAGCGGCTAACCGGCTTAACCCGCATGACGATTAACTTTTACATTCGGGAAGGACTGCTGCCCGAACCGGAGAAGACCGCGCGTAACATGGCGTACTACAACGCCGAGACGGTCAGCCGTCTGCGCCTGATTCATCAGTTGCGTTCGCGTTATGGTCTTTCCCTGACCCAGATTCGGGAATTACTCACCCACTCGCTGGAAGAAAACCTGCTAAGCCTGGCGCTGGAAGTGCGCAACCGCGTCTTCCGTCCGGGCGCGCCAACCCGTGAAGCGCAAACGGTTTCGCGCGAGGAATTGCTGCATAAAACCGGGTTAACCGAAGCGCAACTGGAGCGCCTGATTGCCCTGAAATTAATCTACCCATCGCAGGATGGTGGAACGGCGCCCGAACACTTTCACTCCGACAGCGTGGTGATGGGGCAACTGATTCAGCGTTTCGCTCAGGAAGGCATCACTCTGGAAGAACTGGAGCCGATTGCCCGCGTCTTACAGGAAATCACCCGGCTGGAGACTGAAATTTACCGGCAGACCATGGCTTCTGCTGACCCCCAGGACGGCAAGCCGCCTGCCGACGACCCACAACGCAAGCAGGTCCTGGTTGAACTGGCGAGTCTGTTCATCGCTCTGGCGCATTTACATTCCCTGCATCACGCCATGAATGGCAAAGACACCGGCAACGGTTAGCCCGGGTCAATTTTCTGGCTCGGCGGCAGGCCGGGCCGTTTGCTTTTCCTGTTCCAGCAAACGGCGCTTACGCGACACCCCCCAGCGGTATCCCGCCAGCGAGCCATCCCCGCGCACCACCCGGTGACAGGGAGTGACCAGCGAGACCGGATTGGTAGCGCATGCCCGTGCCACCGCGCGCACCGCTTTGGGATTGCCCAGCGCTTCTGCCACCTGCGCATAGGTACGCGTCTCACCCGGCGGGATGCGGCGCAGTTCCTCCCACACCCGCAACTGAAACGCCGTAGCCTGCACATCCAGCGGCAGATGACTCACATCCGGCAATTCACCCCGCAGGTAAGCCAGCACTTCGCTCACCCAGGCACGCATTTCCTCCCCGGCGGGACGAATCTGCGCCTGCGGGTATTCCTGCCGGAGCACCTCCAGCATGACCCCATCCTCATCGCCCATGCTCAGAAAACAGATCCCCTGGGACGTGCCTGCCACCAGCAGGCGTCCAAGCGGACTGTCCACCAGCGTGTAGGTTATGTCCATTCCCTTGCCTCCCATGCGGTAGTGATGTGGTGTGGTTCCCAGTGTGACCGCTCCGCCAGCGTACATGCGCGCCGGAGAGCCATACCCGGCGGCATACACCGCCGCCGTGACCGAGTTGCCTGCCCGCAATTCCTGACGCAGCACCTGACGACGCAGGGCTTCGCCGTACTGTCGGGGAGTGACTCCCAGCGCAGATTTAAACCCACGCGTCAGATGAGAAGGACTGATGCCCACCGCGCGGCTCAAATCGCTCAATGGAAGCGGTCGTCCGGCTTCTTCCAGCAGGCGGCACACTTTCAGGACCCACATCTGCGGGGGCGGCAGGGGGTCATCCGGCGCACAGCGTTTACAGGGGCGGAATCCAGCAGCCCGGGCTTCGGCTGGCGTGGCAAAGAAGCACACCTGATCGCGGCGCGGACGGCGCGAAGGACAGGACGGGCGGCAGTACACGCCGGTAGAACGCACTGCAAAAACAAAGGTACCGTCCCGGGCGGCGTCCCGCGCCATCACCGCCTGCCAGAGCGTTTCTTCATCATGCGTTTCAATTGCCATGTCCACATGATACTCGTTCTGAAGCCAACTGGCTACCCGTTTTTTGCGGTCAAAGTTCGGTATAATGAAATCGAACGCCGGACAGGCTGAACCTTTCATCCACAGGAATGGCATCCCTTCTCATGATGCACAGTCCCCTGCGAACGCAGTGCAAACCTGGCAAACGATGCCAGACCGCTCCGGTCATCCTGTCCTGCAAGCACCATCCGCTGGAGGAAAACCCATGCCCCTGGAAATTGTTATTGGCACACAGTGGGGAGATGAAGGCAAGGGACGGGTAGTGGACCTGCTCTCCGCCCGCGCCGACATCGTTGCCCGTTACAACGGCGGCGACAACGCCGGTCATACCGTCACGGTGGGCGAAAAAGTCTTCAAACTGCATCTCATCCCCTCAGGCATCATCCATCCCACCACCATCGGGGTGATTGGCAACGGGGTGGTGGTGTACCCGCCCACGCTCTTCAGTGAAATCGAGATGCTTCAGGAAAACGGCGTGAACGCCTCGCCCGAACGCCTGCGCCTTTCGCATGCTGCCCACCTGATCACGCCGGCGCACCGCGCCCTTGACCGCGCCCAGGAAGCCGCGCGCGGCGCGGGGCAGATTGGCACCACCGGTCGCGGCATCGGTCCCGCCTACACCGACAAAGCCGCCCGCCGCGGCATCCGCCTGGAAGAAATGCTCAACCCCAATGCCTTCCACAAACGCATGCTGGCGCATGTGGAAGAGACCAATCAGTGGCTGGTGGGCGTGTATCAGGCAGAACCGCTCGACTCGCAGGTTATTGCCGACGAATACGCCGGTTACGCCGAAAAAATGAGCCCCTACATTACCGATACTTCCCTGTTCCTCTGGCAGGCGCTCCAGAACGGTCAAACCGTACTGGCAGAAGGAGCCCAGGGCACCCTGCTGGATCTGGATCACGGCACTTACCCCTTCGTGACCAGTTCCACCCCCACCGCCGCCGGCGCGCTGGTGGGACTGGGTCTGGGTCCTGGCACTGCCACGCGCGTGATTGGCGTGACCAAAGCCTTCCAGACGCGCGTAGGCGCGGGTCCCTTCCCCACCGAGGTAAGCGGCGAGATGGCAACCCGTCTGCGCGGTACCGGTGCCAACCCCTGGGATGAGTACGGCACCACCACCGGACGTCCGCGCCGGGTAGGCTGGCTGGATGGCGTACTGTTACGCTACGCCGTGCGCATCAACAACATCACCGATCTGGTGGTAACCAAACTGGACGTGCTGACCGGCTTGCCCGCCATTCGGCTGTGCACCGGCTACCGCATCAACGGGACCACTTACACCGACCTGCCGCTGGGTCCCGCCGACCTCTCACCCTTTGAACCCGTCTATGAGGAAATTCTCGGGTGGACGAGCGATGTGCAGAGTGCGCGCTCATGGAAAGACCTGCCCGTGGAAGCCCAGCGCTACCTCTCGCGGATTTCTGAACTGTGCGGTGTTCCAGTGTGTCAGGTTTCCGTTGGTCCGGAGCGCGAGCAGGTGGTGGATCTGTGAGACTGTGGGAAATGTGGGCGACGGGCATCTTTCTGCTCGGTCTGGCGGCATGTGCCATCCAGCCAGTGGAGAACGCCGCGCGGGTCACCGATACCCCCACGGCAACGCTGACCCCCACCCGCACGCCAGTGTGGTTTCCCCCCACCGAAACTCCCACCCCCATTCCCACCGCCACACCGGTGCCAACGCTGGACATGCGTCCGGGGGTTGGAGAAGTTGTGGCAAAGGATGATTTCACCGGCAACAACTGGAAAACCGGTGAAAGCGAAGCCGGACGCATCACCCTGAGCCGCGGTGAACTGACCCTGGCGGTAACTGCTGAAAGAGGCGTTTTAACCAGCCTGCGTAACGGCACCCTTCCCGGCGAGGGATATCTGGAGATCACCCTTCAGGCAAGTCTATGCCGTCCGGAAGATGTGTACGGCGTGCTGGTACGCGCCACCTCTCCCCGGGATGGCTACCGCCTCCTGTTTAACTGCAGTGGTTTCCTGCGTGCCGAACGCCTGAAGGATGGCAAGATTGCCCTTCTGCAGGACTGGACGCCGGTGGCTGGACTGCCTTCCGGGTTACTGCCTGCCCGTCTGGGGGTGTGGATGGCAGGGCAGGAACTGCGCCTGTTCGTCAACGATGTGTATCAATTCAGCGTGCGTGACCCGGTGTGGACGGAAGGGAGCATTGGGGTGTATGCCCGCGCCGCCGGGTCTTCCCCGCTCACGGTGACGTTTACGGCGCTGGAAGTGCGCGCGCTGGATGCCTCGCGCCTCCCCACCGCCACGCCAATCCCCAGCCCAACCCCGTAACAGGGAAAGGCTTCTTAAGAAACAGAGAGATTCATCAGCATGGAAAGTTGTTTAAACAGGGTATGATTCCCGCCAGAGAAAGGAGTATTCTATGAGCACATCCACATCCAAGCCCGCATGGCTCGAAAATGCCGTTTTTTACGAAATTTACCCCCAGTCCTTCTTCGACAGCAACGGTGATGGCATTGGCGATTTACCCGGTATCATCTCCAAACTGGATTACGTGAAATCGCTGGGTTGTAATGCCATCTGGCTCAACCCCTGCTTCGTCTCGCCCTTTTACGACGCCGGGTATGACATCGCCGATTACTACAAAATCGCCCCGCGCTACGGCACCAACGAAGACGCCCGCCGTCTGTTTGAGGAAGCCCACAGACGCGGCATGCGCGTCTTACTCGACCTGGTGGTTGGACACACCTCCATCGAACATCCCTGGTTCAAGGAATCTTGTAAAGCCGAGCGCAACGAGTACACCGACTGGTACATCTGGAATGACGACCCCTGGCGCTGGGATGAGCCGGGTTTCCATGTGGTGCATGGCTACGCCGACCGCCACGGTAACCCGCTGACCAACTTCTTCTACTCCCAGCCCGCGCTCAACTTCGGCTTTGCCCATCCCGACCCGCGCAAGCCCTGGCAGCAGCCCGTGACCGCCCCCGGTCCTCAGCGAGTGCGCCAGGAAGTCAAGAATATCATGCGCTTCTGGCTGGAGATGGGCGCCGATGGCTTCCGCGTGGATATGGCTGGCTCGCTGGTCAAGAACGACCCCGGTCAGGTGGAGACGGCGCGCTTCTGGCGCTGGATTCACGACTGGCTGAGCGCCGAATTCCCCGAAGCCGCCATGGTCTCCGAGTGGAGCAACCCCGAAGTTGCCATTGGACTGGGCGGCTACCACATGGACTTCCTTCTGCACTTTGCCTCGCGCGGCTACACCTCGCTGATGCGCAAGCAATACGCCAAAGACCGTCCCGGCGGAGACCCCTACGGATTTGCCTTCTTTGATAAGTCCGGTCATGGCAACATCATGGAATTTCTGGATGAGTACCTGTACCACTACAACAAGATTGCCGGAAAAGGGCACATCGCCATCCCCACCGGCAACCATGAC
>OGCI01001071.1_pt1 | contig 25444 bp, 19 predicted proteins | sample 1570021 | NCBI WGS metagenome assembly OGCI01 (sample SAMN06264664, study PRJEB24512) | hot springs metagenome | isolation source: Hot spring water | place: South Africa: Tshipise | collected 2015-06-21 | reverse complement strand
CTGGCCCGGAGGCTGGGCGTGCAGCTCCCAGAATTTTTCGGCGATCAGGTCGGGGTCGAAGGGGGTGTTGCGCCGGATCTGGCCGGCGATGGTCACGGTAGCGACATGGATGCCTTCGTGATACAGCTCCTTGCTGAGGGAGCCCACCAGGGCCCGCAGCGCGGCCTTGCCGATCGAGAGTGCGGCCCGGTCGGGCTGGGGGTTAAGGGCCAGGCCGCCTCCGGTAAACAGAAGGGTACCCTTCCGGCGCGACAGCATACCCGGAATGACCAGTTGAGCCGCGACCAGGGCGCCGTAGAGGTTGACCTTTAGGGTCTCCTCGAGGGCCTCCAGGCTCAATTCCGAGGCCCGGCTTTCCTGGGAGGCGTAGGCGTTGTACACCAGAACCTCGATGGGGCCAAGCTGCTTTTCGGCCTCGCGGACGGCGGAGATGAGCTGGGAGGTGCGCGATACATCGGCGGGAAAGCGCCCAACAGTATAGCCGTCGAGCTCGAGGGCCCCCGCGTAGTTTTCCAGACTGGCTTCGTTGCGGGCCACCAGGCCCAGCCGATACCCCTCCCGCCCGAAGCGCCGGGCCACGCTGAGCCCAATGCCCCGCCCCATGCCTACCACCAAGCAAACTTTAGGCTTCATACTAAGAGCGCATGGTAACATCAAGGATGCTGTTTGTGGGCTCACGTAACGTGGGCCAGCCAGAAACCGAAGGCGAGTGGAGTTATGTATAGAGTGGTTATTGTGGGCCGCCCCAACGTGGGCAAGTCGAGCCTCTTCAACAAGTTGATGGGGCTGCGTGCGGCCCCGGAAAAAGCCGCCAAAGCCGGGAGCCAGTTTGCAGTGGTGGCCGATGTGCCCGGGGTCACCCGCGATCTCAAAGAGGGCGTGGTGGAAAGCGAGCAGGGCCGCTTCAAGCTGATCGATACTGGGGGCCTGTGGTCGGGCGACGTGTGGGAGAAGAAAATCAAGCAAAAAGTCGAGCGCGCCATTCAAGACGCCGACCTGGTGCTCTTTGCGGTGGATGGCCGCAGCGACATTGTGACGGCCGACCTCGAGGTCGCCGACTTTCTGCGCCGCCAGGGCAAGCCGGTGCTGCTGGTGGCCACCAAAGTAGACGACCCCAAGCACGAGGCCTACCTGGGCAATTTGTATGCCCTGGGCTTTGGCGAGCCCACTCCCACCAGTGCGGCCCACGGGCGTGGCTTCGACGATTTACTGGAGCGCATCTGGGCCATGCTTCCGGTTCGCCAGAGCGAGAGCGAGCCCGAAGTGGTGCCCATCCGCCTGGCCATTGTGGGCCGCCCCAACGCGGGTAAATCCAGCCTGCTTAACGCCATTCTGGGCGAGGAGCGGGTGATTGTGTCGGAGATCCCCGGCACCACCCGCGACTCTATCGATGTGGAGTTCGACTACGGGGGCAGCCGGTTCTTGCTGGTAGACACCGCCGGCATTCGCAAGCGGCCCGAGACCGGGGTCGAGGAACAGGCCATTGGGCGGGCCCACCAGGCCATTCTGGATGCCGATGTGGTCTTGCTGGTCATAGACCCCAAGGAAGTGGGCGACCACGAGCTAAAACTAGCCAACGAGGCCCTCGAGGCCGGTAAGCCGGTGATCGTGACCATTACCAAGTGGGATCTGATCGAGAGCAAAGAGGAAGCCAAGCGGGTGCGGGCCGACCTGGCCCTCAAACTTTCCCACATCCAGCACCTGCCGATCCTCTACGTTTCGTCGGTTACCAAGCAGAACCTGCACAAGCTGCTTTCCGAGGCTGCGCGGCTTTTTGAGCTGGCTCGAGTGCGCTTCGAGACCGCCGAGCTTAACCGCTGGCTTTCGGTCTGGAGCACCCAGACCATGCTCCCCAACTTCAAGGGCAAGCCCCTCAAGCTCTTTTTCCTCACCCAGCCCGAGGTGGCCCCCCCCACCTTTGTCTTCTTTTGCAACCACCCCGAGTTCGTAACGCGGGCCTTCGAGGGCTTTTTGCGCAACCGCATCGGCGAAGACCTGGGTTTGCGCGAGATTCCCTTTCGGATGGTGTTCCGCGGGCGCAGGGAGCCCTCAGGCAGGGGGACAGGGGAGAAGGAGTGATGGGGACCCCCCCCGCATGTTTGTGGAGCATCGCTCAGCCCATCATGTTGGCAAGAGCCACGCAGCAAATCCCGTCGGGAGGCGTCCCCTGAGCTTGCCGAAGGGGGCGCCGAAACGGCAACATTAGAGCGCTCTTCACAATTATTGGGCCGCTCAGAGCGGTTTCCACGAATACCCTAGTGCTTGCACCAGTACAGTCGCCTCCCGGATGGGAGCTAACGCCTGTGAAGAGTGCGATGGATGCTCCAGCCGGGGTTTGTGTTACTCGCTGGCGCTTGCCAGCAGACGCCCGTTGCTGTCCACAAACTCCACCCGTGTGAAGCGGGCCGGTACTTCCAGCATCACAAAGGGGCTGGTCAGGGCCTGGGTCACTATGGCGCCGGGTGCCGGGCTTACGAGGCGCAGGGTGACCCGGAAGATACTGCCGGAAAGCTGGCTGCTGACGTACTGCACGCTGTAGCCGCCGGTTGGCTTTTGTCCCCAGAAGAAAGCCACCACCCGGCTGCGGGTGAAATCTACCGCTGGGGTAGCGGGTGGGGGCACCTGATTGCCGGTGGCCAGACGCCAGATGTTGAGGAGCTGGCTGGCGTTGCTGGCAAGGTAGGCCGCCGGGCCTGGCGCGGTATAGGCAGCCTGGCTGCCCTGGAGTAAAACGCGGGGGGTGGGGTTTGGGCTGGGGGTCATAAAGATGAGCTCCGTCTCGAGGCCATACTGTACGGCCAGGGCAGCTAAACGACTCTGGCGGGGGGCTGGCACATAGCGGTTGGGTTCCAGGGGTGGCTGAATCTCGTAGACCACCGCCGGGCGTCCCCCACGGCGGGCCAGGATTTCCCGTAGCACCACCGCGTTCTCGGCCTCCGAAAGCCCCTCCAGGCGGGGGGAGCCAGGGCGGTCCTCGACAACCTGGGCGGTATTGCCCGAAAAAACACCTCCCAACCGCGACCAGCTTCCATCAAAGAGCCAGGCGCTTTGCACATCGCGGCTGGCACGCACCACATACTGAAAACCGAAGAAGGAGCGGCTGGTCTGGGCCACGCGGGGCTGTGCAGGCCCAATCTCGCGGTAGAGGGCCTCGCCATTTACCAGCAAAGCCTCCGGCACGGCCAGCGGGCTGGCGCTGCTGCCCTGGGTGAGCGAGAGGCGCTGCGCCCCTAGCTGAACTACCTGGGGTTCACCATAAAAATACGTCCAGCGCTCGGTGTTCTCGGCAAACAGCAGCTGAATTTCACTGACCTGATACGGTTGTTGTTCCGGCAGGGGTACGCAACCTACCAGGGCTACCATCGCAAGACCCAACCATGGTTTCATACCTCCCATCTTAGGGCTTTTTTAAAGCAGCCTGTTGGTCGGTAAAACTTTGCTCAAAGGAGGAGGGGATGACTTGGTACTGTGTGAGAGGCGGATAAAAAGCGTGAAGGGCCTTTTAGAGCGCTCTAAATCCGACCATGACTTTTGACCTGCTACCCAACACAGTGTCTCCATAGTTGAAATGCAAGATGCTGTTCCGAAAGATCGCTTTAGGAATTGCGCCAGGTACGCATAGACTCATTCCGCGGGTTTTGCCAATCTACCCTGGCGCAACTACAAAGCTTCAGGTGGGGTTCATATGACCGGGCGGGTTCATCCTGCTGTTCTGGGGTCGAGCGCGTCGCGCAGGGCATCTCCCAGCAGGTTGAAGCCCAGGGCCACAAACATGATGGCCAGCCCTGGAAAGGTGGCCACGTGGGGGGCAGTGGCCAGGTATTCGCGCCCCCGTGCCAGCATTAGCCCCCACTCCGGTTCGGGAGGCCTGGCGCCCAGACCCAGGAAACCCAGTCCGGCGGCAAACAAAATTGCTACGGCCATCTGCAAGCTGGACTGCACAATGATGGGCGAGAGTGAGTTCGGCAGGATGTGCCACAGCAGGATGCGCCGGTTGCGATTGCCCAGGGCCCGGCTGGCCTCCACAAACTCGCGGTCGCGCAGCGCGAGCACCGAACCCCTTACCAATCGGGCGTAGACTGGAATGGCCGCGATGCCTACGGCAATCATTACGTTGGTCAGGCCGGTGCCCAGGGTAGCAACCAGCACAATGGCCAGCAGAATGCCAGGAAAGGAAAGCATCACTTCCACGATGCGCTGGGTGATCAGGTCGAAAGTACCGCCGAAGTAGCCCGAGACCAGACCCACCGGTACGCCGATGAAAAGGCCTATGGACACGGCAATCAGGCCTATGGAAAGCGAAATCCAGGCGCCGTGGGCCAGGCGGCTCAGAATATCGCGCCCCTGTTCGTCGGAGCCCAGCAGGTAAAACTTGATGGGGCCGTCCACGCCAAAAAGGTGCAGGTCGCTGCGCAAAAGACCACCCCACCACACCCAGGGCTCACCCCGCACCAAGAACCGGATGGGGTAGAGCTCCTGGCCTACCTCGAGCGCCCCCAGTGGTGTGCGGCTCACCTCGCGCACCCAAAGGCCCGGCTGCCCTTCTGGGCCGCGAAACTCAACGCGCATGGGAGGTACATAGGTGCCGCGCAGGTTTTGTTCGACTGGGCTGTAGGGCGAGATGAAAGGGGCGAAAGCCGCCACCAGGACAAAGATGCCGATAAATACAAAACCCGCAATGGCCAGCGGGCTTCTCAGCAGCCGCCGCCGCCAGCGGGGCGACTCCCGCTTTGAAGATAAGGCTTGAACAGGATTTGCAGATTCTGCCATAGGTGTACCTTGCAGGCTTTAGTCGTAGCGAATGCGCGGATCGATAGCGCCGTACAGCAGGTCGACGATGAGATTGATCAGGATAAAAACCACTGCGATCAGGAGCACCGCGCCCTGCACCACCGGGTAGTCTCGAGCCAGAATCGAACCCACCAACAACTGCCCGATGCCAGGCCAGGCAAACACCGTCTCGGTGATGACCGCTCCTTCTAGCAGCCCGCCAAACTGCAGGCCGGTGATGGTTACGACAGGAATTAAGGCGTTTCGCAGGGCGTGCTTGAAGACCACTACCCTTCCGGCTAGCCCTTTGGCCCGGGCGGTGCGGATATAGTCTTGCGAGAGCACTTCCAGCATGGCGCTGCGGGTCATACGGGCCAGGATGGCAGCGGTACCGGTGCCTAAGGTAATGGCCGGCAAGACCAGATGCCAGAGCGTGCCCGTGCCGGCTACCGGAAACCACCCAAGCTGCACCGAGAAAATGAGAATGGCCATCAGGCCAAACCAGAAGACCGGCATCGAGACCCCAATCAAAGCCCCCAGCATGGCCAGCAAATCGAAGATGGTACCGGGCCGGGTGGCGGCGATAATGCCCGCCGGAATTCCGATCAAAAGCGCGACCAGCATGGCGCCCAGGGTGAGCCGCAGGGTGTTGGGGAAGTACTGGCGCAGCTCGTAGGTGACGGGCTTGCGGGTGCGTACCGACTGCCCCAGGTCGCCCCGCACCACGTTGGCCGCGTAGAGGCCCAGCTGCACATGCCAGGGCTGATCCAGACCAAAACGCTGGCGGATATCGGCCAGGGTTTCGGGGGTGGCGAACTCCCCGGCCAGTAGCTGTGCGGGGTCGCCGGGGGCCAGCCGTACCATCAGGAATACGGCCAGCAAGACCCCCAGCAAGGTGGGGATGACCGTGAGCAAGCGGCGGGCGATGTAGGTGGTCATGGGTCAGGCTTATCCAGAATTTTTTCAGCCAGGGTCGCTAAGCTTTGCAGCACATCCTACCCAAGTTCTGCTGTCCTTGCAAGAAAAACCCCGCCACACAGGTGGCGGGGTGGGAGGGCATTTTTTAGCGCTCGGCTGAGGTGCGGAAGGTAGCCTCGCTGGCGATCAGGCGCTCGGTGGGGTGTACCACAAAGCCCTGAACCTCGCGGCGGATGGCTGTAACCTGCTGCTCGGAGTGCAGGAAGACCCAGGGTACGTCGTTGTAGATAATCTGCATGGCGCTGGCGTAGAGCTGCTGGCGGGCCTTGGGGTTGGTGGCGATGCGGGCCTGCTCGAGGATGCGGTCTAAGCGGGGGTTGGCGTAGAAGCCCCGGTTGAAGCCGTTGGGGGCGTGCTGCGAGCTGTGGAACAGCCCAAACAGACCGTAGTCGGCGTCGCCCGTGACGGTACCCCAGCCCAGCATGGCCACCTGGATCTCGTTGCGTTCACGCGGCTGGTTGGTAGCTGCCAGGTAAGCACCCCACTCGAGGGTCTGAATCTGGGCCTGTACCCCCACCGCCCGCAGCTGGCTCTGCACCGCTTCGGCTACCCGGATGTCCTGCAGGTAGCGCCCGTTGGGGCTGTGCAGGGTAAAGCGCAGGGGGTTCTGGGCGTTGTAACCGGCCTGGGCCAGGAGCTGGCGGGCCAGGTCGGGGTTGTAGTCGTAGGTTCCTACCTTGGTGTAGCCAAAGATGCCGGGGCTGATGGGGGCATCGGAGGCCCGGCCAAAGCCGCCCAGCACAAACTTCACAATCTCTTCCTTGTTGATGGCGTGGTTGATGGCTTTACGCACCCGCACATCGTCGAAGGGCTTTTTGCTTTGGTTGAAGTAGAAGAAGATGGTGCGCACGCTAGGCGTGGTTACCACATCAATCTCGGGACGGGCGCTGAGGCGCTGTACGTCCTGGGGCGGAACCCGCACGGCCACGTGGGCCTGCCCGGTCTCGACCAGGGCCATCCGGGTGGTGGCCTCGGGTACGGCCAGGAAGCGCAGGCGTTCGATGGCGGGCTTCTTACCCCAGTACTCGTCGTTGCGCACCAGCTCTACAAACTGGCCTTTCTGCCAGCGGTCGAACTTGTAGGGGCCGGTGCCCACGGGGTTGTCGCGGTAGCCTGCCCCTAAGCGGCGGATGGCCGCGGGGCTCTGGATGGCGGTGGAGCTGTGGGTGAGGTGGGCCAGCACCGGGGCAAAGGGCTCCGGCATGCGCAGACGCAGGGTATGGGCGTCCACCACTTCGAAGGCGCTGACCCGCCCCCGCAGCAAGAAGGCAAAGGAGGAGGCCAGCTCGGGAGAGATCAGGCGCTCGAGGTTGAACTTCACGGCCTCGGCGTTGAGCTCGGTTCCGTCGTGAAACTTGATGCCTTTGCGCAGGTTGAGGGTGAGCACCTTCCGGTCAGGGCTGAAGCTGAAGCGCTCAACCAACTGCGGCACGATTTTGCCGTCGGGGGTGTAGTAGAACAGGGTTTCTACCACGTGGCTGGCAACCGTGGCCGAAGGGGAGTCGGTGGCCAAAGGTGCGTCGAGGGAGGTGGGGTCGGTGCCCTGGGCGATGATCAGGGTACGGGACTGGGCCAAAGCCCAGGATAGCAAGAGGGTTAGCCCCAAGGTGAGCCAGAATCTGAATCGCATGAGATTTCCTCCTTTGCAGCCTTTTTATCCACAGCGTGGGCTAGATGGCCTGGCAAAACCCCGAGGTAAAGAAGCCGATCCAGCAGCCCGATGGGGATGAACGCTGCTTGCAAAGTGAGGTTAGCATAAGGAAAACCCTGCGGTAAATCTTGCAGCCTGGGTTACATTTGCACACTTGGCTCATCTGTCTGGTGGAGGAGCTGCTACCATCTAGCTGAAGGGTCGGTTATGGAAGAGTTACAAAGGCTCGAGGTTACACCCATCCAGCCCACTGAACGCTACAGTGAGGCCGCCTTCTGGCAAAAGCTGCAAAGGTTTGCCCGCCGGGCAGGCCGCGAGGTGGTGGAAAAGGCCCTCTGGCTTTACTACACCCTGCAAGAACCCAGCACACCTACCTGGGCCAAACGCACCATTCTGGGCGCGCTGGTCTATTTTCTGGTGCCCCTCGACGCGGTGGCCGACCTGGCCCCGTTAATCGGTTTTACCGATGACCTGAGCGTTTTGCTGTTGGCAGCAGGGACGGTAGCCGCTCACATTACGCCCGCCATCAAAGAGCGTGCCCGGCGTCAGGCCAGCGGGTGGTTTGGCGAGGCGGTTTAGCCATAGGCCCCTGGCCAGGGGCCAGGGGTCTGGTCGGGGATTTCAACCAGCCGGGTCTCAGTTTTGTACAGCCGCATGCCCCTGGCCTGGTAGTTGGCTAAAGCGGCTGGGCTGTCGAGCGAGCAGGTGTGAACCCAGACCCGCTGGGCCCCCAACCGCCAGGCTTCCTCGAGGGCACAGGTGAGCAGGTGTCCCCCCAGCCCCATTCCGCCAAACTGCTCGAGCAGGCCAAAGTACACAATTTCGACGTTCCCCTCGGGCTGTAGCTCGAGCTGAAAATAGCCTGCGGGCGTGCCTTTCAGGTAGAGCACCCAGGTATGCAGGTTGGGGTTTTGGGCATATTCCCACCAAGCCTGGTAGCTCCAGTTGGCTTTTTCGTACCAGTACCAGTTGCCCCCCACGCTGCGGTAGAGAAAGTGCTGCAATTCGGCACTGGGAATTTCGGCCTTCATCAAAAGCAAACCCTCCAGTGCCACACGCTTGGGGTGTAGCGCCTGGGGCGAGCACATCTCGAGGTAGTAGGTCGTAACCTCGGCTAGCATAGGCCGATTGTATCGGCTTTCCGGCTATAGAGGTTCAGGGGTCAACCACTTACAATGCGGTCTGGCGCAGTTACCGGAGCTTGTCTAAAAGATCCTGCCGCACCGGATGGAAGGCATCGAACACCACGCTGTCTTCGATAAAAACTGCCTCATGCTCAACATTGGAGGGCACATGGGCTATATCGCCAGGGCCGAGCTCGAGCCACTCCTCCCCAATTCGCAGCCGCAACCGCCCCGAAACCACCAGCGTGATCTGCTCGTGGGGGTGGGCATGGGCGGCCAGGGGCGAACCCGCTTTACCCTCGGCCCGCATCAGCATCAGATGCTCGCCGGCAAACGGGCGAAGCACCGCACCGGGCACCTCGAGGCCCGGAAGGCTGGCTGTTTGGGCATACCTGGCTTTCATCGCTCACCCCACAGCTTAATGGCCGCCCAGGTAGGCTTCCTGGATCTCGGGCCGGGTTGCCAGCTCTTTGGCGGGGCCGCTCATGGTCAGGTGGCCGGTCTGGAGCACATAGCCGCGGTGGGCGATTTGCAAGGCCAGACGGGCGTTTTGTTCCACCAGCAGGATGGTTTTGCCCTGCTGGTTGAGCTTCTGGATAATCTCGAAAATAAAGTCCACCAGTACCGGGGCCAGCCCCATCGAGGGCTCGTCCATCAGCAGCAGCTTGGGGTCTTGCATCAGGGCCCGCCCGATCGCCAGCATCTGTTGCTCCCCCCCCGACAAGGTGCCGCCCTTTTGGTGGCGCCGTTCAGCCAGGCGAGGAAACAGGGTGAAGGCCTGCTCCTTGCGCTCCTGCACCACCCTGGGGTCGCGGATCAGAAAGCCGCCCATCTCCAGGTTCTCCTCCACCGTCATGCGGGGGAAGATGCGCCGCCCTTCGGGCACATGCCCGATACCCAGCCCCACGATTTTGTCGGCGGGTAGTTTGTGTATGGGGCTGCCTTTGTACAGCACCTCGCCCTTGCGGGGCTTGTTCATGCCGCTGATGGTGCGTAAGGTGGTGCTTTTTCCCGCGCCGTTGGCGCCAATCAGGGTAACAATCTCGCCTTCCTCAACCGTAAGCGATATGCCCTTGAGCGCGTGGATATGACCGTAGTAGGTGTGGATGTCTTTGACTTCAAGCAGAGGCATGCGTGCTCCCTCCGGCCTGTCCTGCTGCGCCTTTGCCCAGGTAGGCTTCAATAACCCGTGGATTGGCGCGGATCTCGGCGGGCAAACCCTCGGCAATCTTGGAGCCGTACTCGAGCACCGCAATCCGATCCGAGATGCTCATCACCATGGCCATGTCGTGTTCGATGAGCACGATGGTCAGACCCAGGTCGTCGCGCAGCTTGCGCACGCGTACCTTAAGGTCTTCGGTCTCCTGCTCGTTCATCCCCGCCGCCGGTTCATCCAGAAAAAGCAGCTTGGGTTCCAGGGCCAGAGCCCGGGCAATCTCGAGCCGCCGCTGCTCCCCATACGAAAGCCCGGAAGCCAGCTCTTCGGCCCGCTTGTCCAGGTTCAAGTAGGCCAGGAGTTCCATGGCCCGCTTCTTGGCCTTTCTTTCTGTGAAGTGAAACCTTGGGGTGTGCAGGAGGACGTCGAGGTAGGTCTGGTGGGTGAGGCTGTGATGCCCTACCAGCACGTTTTCCAGCACCGTCATGGCCTTAAACAGGCGGATGTTCTGGAAGGTGCGACCAATACCGGTGCGCGCTACTTTATCCGGTGAGTAGCCGGTAATGTCCTGGCCGAAAAAGACCACCCGCCCGGTGTCGGGCTTATAAATTCCGGTCAGCAGGTTGAAGAAGGTGGTCTTGCCAGCCCCGTTCGGGCCGATAACCGAGAAAATTTCCTTGGGCCGCACCTGTAGGCTCACGTCGTTGACGGCCACCAACCCGCCGAACTTTTTGGTGGCGTTTTGTACGTCCAGGGCCAACTCGCTCATTTGCCACCGCCTTCTTTGGCTTCCTGACGGGCTTCTTGCAACTCGGTTTTGTGTCTTTGTTCAGGTATAAGCCCCTCAGGTCTGAAAATCATCATCAAAATCAGAATCAAGCCGAACACCAGGCGTTCGTACTTGGCGGGGTTGAGCTGGGGCGGCAGGTTGGCCATGTTAAAGCCCAAAATGTTGACCCCGGTCTGCCGCCAGGTGTTCAGCAGGTCGGAGAAGTCCTTGAGAATGCCGATGTTAAGCACAGTGACTGCCGCAGCACCCACCACTGCTCCGCCAATGGAGCCCATGCCACCCAGAATTACGAAAGCCAGAATGTTAATTGAGGCTTGCAGGGTAAAGGACTCGGGGCTCACAAAGGTTTGTTTGGCGGCGAAAACCGCGCCCATGGCGCCGGAAAAAGCGGCGCCGGTGGCGAAAGCCAGCAGCTTGGTGGGCAAAAGCGGAATGCCCATGGCCTTGGCGGCGATCTCGTCCTCGCGGATGGCCACCCAGGCCCGCCCAAAGCGCGAGTTGGCCAGCCGGATGTTGACCAGAACCACAATGCCAATCACCAGCAGCACCAACAAGTAGAAGAAGAACGAGTAGGCGATGGGCTCGTCGATAGGGCGCCCATACAGGCGTTCGGCGCCGATGGCCCGCAAGAATTCGGTAAGCGGCCCCACCTCAGGACGGTTAACCGGTGTAATGCCTTGGGGGCCGTTGGTAATGTTGATGGGTTTGTCGAGGTTGTTGGCAAAGACCCGTACCACCTCGCCCAGGCCCAGGGTAACGATGGCCAGATAGTCGCCCCGCAGCCGCAGGGCAGGGAGGCCAATCAGTACCCCGGTAATGGCCGCGGTAATGACGGCCAGGGCCATAAACAGGTACAGGTAATTGCCCGGCAGGCCCGCAGCAGGAAAGCCTGCGATAAACTGGGAGGCCTGCGGTGAGCCAAAAATGCCCCAGGTATAGGCCCCAATGGCAAAAAAGGCCGCAAAGCCCAGATCCAAGAGCCCGGCTTGCCCTACCACCACATTAAGGCCCAGCGCCAGCGCGGCAAAAATTCCAATCTGGATGCCCAGCTCAAACAAGAACGAGTTGGTCAGGCCGGCAATGGGCACCGCGATAAACAGGATGGCTGCCCCCAGGGCGATGCGCACCAGACTGCTCAGATTGGGCAGCAAAAAGGCCGCTACGAGCACCGCCAAAAGGCCGTAGAAGGCCAGCTTGTCGCTGGGGTTGAGCCGAAGCAGAAGGGTTAGAACCAGGGCCAGCACGGCCAGCAAACCTGAACGCCAGGCGGTAGGTATTTTGCCCAGGCTTACCAGACCTACCGATACCAGCAAGGCCAGGTTGGTCAGCCCGTTTTGGGGCGCCAGCAGAGCCCCCAGAATAGAGAGGGCCGTGAAGGCGAGGGTGAAAGGAAAAATGAACGGACTCATACCTTTTCACTCACATTCTGACCAAAGATGCCCTGCGGTCTGAAGAGCAACAGTAAAACCAGGGTTAGGAAGGCGAACACATCCTTGTATTCGGTGCCAAAGTTGCCATTGGTTAGGAAGGGTAGAAAAGTGCCCGAGAGGGTCTCGAGCTGGCCTAGAATAAGCCCCCCAACCATAGCGCCGGGGATGTTGCCAATTCCACCCAGAACAGCCGAGGTAAAGGCTTTTAGCCCGGGCAATACCCCTGAGTATGGGGTTACGTTGGTGTACAGCAAGCCGAACAGAACCCCAGCCACCCCGCCCAGCGAACCGCCAACAAGGAAGGTGCGCGAGATGATGGTGTCGGGGTTGATGCCCATGAGTGCGGCGGTTTGCATATCCTGCGAAACGGCCCGGATGGCTTTGCCAAGCTTGGTGCGGTTAACCAGGTAGGTTAGTCCGATGAGCATCAGGATAGAGACCACGATGATGATGATGCCCTTGACCTGGATGTTGGTTTGCAAGGGTAACTCGAACACGACGTTGAGGGCATCGAAGGTTCGGTACTGCATGTTGAACTCGTTATGCCGTACAGCCGCATAAATGCGGGTTAGGTCTTGCAGCAAGAACGAGACCCCGATGGCGGTAATCATGGGCACCAGGATGTTTTTGCTGCCCCGCTTGCGTAGGGGCCGGTACGCGAAGCGCTCCACCAGCGTGGCCATAAGGCCCGAGCCTGCCGCGGCAAAAGCCAGGGCGACCAGCAGGAGCAAAAAGGGGTTGGAAATTACGGGCGCTTCGGGGTTGCCCCAGAAGCGGAAGACCTCGAGGCCAATCACTGCTCCGATCATGAAAACTTCGGAGTGTGCAAAGTTAATCAGCCCCAGCACCCCGTAAACCATGGTATAGCCCAAAGCCACCATGGCATAGACAAATCCCAACAGCAGACCTTCGAGGAAGGTTTGCGGCAGGATGGCAAGCAGATCTGCAACCGTCAAGTAAACCTCCTAGCCTTTAAGATTATACGAACCCACGCATATATACTCACTTGAGGCGCGTGCTCTTTTCCAGATAAGCCTGCCAGAGTATATCGGTTGCAAACAAACCTGACAACAGGGAGAAAAATGAAAAACTGACCCAGGGGTCAGTTTTTTGATTTTTCCCATAAAAAACGCGCTAAGCTGCATAAAAAGAAGGCTCCCGCGGATGCGGGAGCCTCTATCGCACTCTTCACAGGTTCAATGATTATGAAGAGCGCTCTGAGTAAAGCTTACTGGCGAGCGGCCGGGGGCGCGAACTGAATCACGCGCAGCACTTCGCCGGGGTATTTGGCTTCCTTCATGCCCACGATGTAGTAGTCGGAGAGCTTGCGGTCACCCTTGCTGTCGAACTCGATGCGTCCGGTGAGGCCATCCATCTTAACCTCACGCACCGCACGGGCCACTTGTTCGCGGGTGGGCTTACGACCGTTGTTGGCCTTGATGGCGGCCTCGAGGGCAGCCAGAATCACGTTGGCCGCATCGTAAGCGTACACGGCATAGGCCTCAGGGTCTTTGCCGAACTTGGCCTTGTAGCGCTGGGCAAAGGCGGCGGCCTTGGGCAGGGTGCTGATGGGGCCAGCGGTGGTGGTGAAAATCACGCCCTTCGAAGCGCTACCGGCAATCTTGACCAGGTCGGAAGCGTCCAGACCGTCACCGCCCATGAAGGTAGCGGTGATGCCACGCTCACGCATCTGCTTGACCAGCACGCCACCCTTGTCGTAGATGCCACCGTAGTAGACCAGGTCGGGGCGCTGGGCACGCATCTGGAGGATGAGGGGCTGGAAGTTGGAGGCTTCCTCGGTGCCTACCAGGGCCACCACGTTGGCGCCCAGCTCCTTGGCGCGAGCCGCAAAGGCTTCGGCCAGGCCCTGGCCGTAGGGGGTTTTGTCGTGGATGACGAACAGGCGGGTACGCTTGAGCACCTTCACGGCGTACTCGGCGCCCACCGGGCCCTGCACGTCGTCGCGCCCGCAGATGCGGTTGACGCTCAAGTAACCGCGGTCGGTAACGCGGGGGTTGGTGTTGGCGGGGGAGACCATGACCAGGTTGGTGTCTTTGTAAATCTCCGAGGCGGGAATGGCCACGCCCGAGTTCAGGTGGCCCACGATGCCCAGCAGGTCGGGGTCGTTAACGATACGCCGGGCTACCGCTACGCCCACATCCGGGTTGGCCTGGTCGTCCTGGGGGGCGAACTGCAGCTGGAAGCCAAGCTGCTGGAAGCGGGCCTGGGCATCCTCGATGGCCATCTGGGCACCCTGCTGGATGGCGGTACCCAGACCGGACTGGGGCCCGGACAGGGGCGAGACCGAAGCGATCTTGATGACGTTGGACTGGGCCGAGGCCACACCCAGGGCCAATACGCCCAGCGCTAGAATTGCGAGCTTTTTCATGCCGATTCCTCCTAAAGAACAAAAACTTAGCCGTGATGGCTGGCCTATTCTACCCAGCCCACACCAAGGTGTGTCAATGTGGGCGGTTATTTTTTTCCAGCCATTTTGAGGGTACACAATTTTGCTGAAACTGCAACAGGGGTAGCCGCCTTTGCAGCTCTAAAGACTGAAGCCATCAGTCTTTAGGTGGAGCGGCACTGACTGGCCGCATGATTTTGCACAACCCTGTACTACCCCCGCTGCATCTCGGCGCGACGGCGCTAGTATTCGGCCAGGTACTGGTCAAGTTCCCATTGGTGAACTGCGATCCGGTAGGAGTCCCATTCAACCTGCTTGGCATTGAGGAAATCTTTGTATAACTGCTCGCCCAATGCGGCCCGGATGACCCGGTTTTTTTGCAGGGCCTCGAGGGCTTCGCGCAGGGTTCTGGGCATCTCGCTGACGCGGTACTTGCGCCTGTCCCGTACCGAAAGCTCGTACACGTCGCGTTCGATGGGGGGTGGGGGGGTCAGGTTGCTTTCGATACCCTCGAGGCCCGCGCCCAAAATCACCGCCAGGGCCAGGTAGGGGTTGCAGGAGGGGTCGGGGAAGCGAAACTCGGCCCGGGTGCCCGTGCCGCGCCGTTTGGGAACCCGGATCATGGCGCTGCGGTGCGAAACCGACCAGGCCACACTGGTGGGGGCTTCGTATCCGGGGGTCAGGCGCTTGTAGGAGTTGACCAGCGGGTTGGTGATGGCGGCCATGCCCTCGGCGTGCTCAAAGAGGCCGGCGATGAATTGTAGGGCGGTTTTGGATAGCTGATGGGGCCAGACCTCGAGCTTCCCCCTGGGCTCATAAAAGGCATTCTCACCATTTTTGAACAGCGACAGGTGGAAGTGCAGGCCCGAGCCATTAATGCCAGCAATGGGCTTGGGCATAAAGGTGGCGTGAAGCCCGTGGTTGATGGCAATGCGCTTGGCCACAAACTTAAAGGTGGTCAGGTTGTCGGCGGCCTGGAGGGCCTCGGTGTACTTGAAGTCAATCTCGTGCTGACCAGGCGCACCTTCATGGTGGGCGGCCTCGAGCTGCAACCCCATCGCTACCAGCATGTCTACCATATCCCGGCGGGCCTCCTCACCCCTGTCGGTGGGGGCCAGGTCAAAGTAGCCGGCCCGGTCGTAGGTGTGAATGGTCGGGCCGCCTTCGGGGCTGCGGTTAAATAAGAAGAACTCCACCTCGCTGCCTACGTAGAGGTTGTCGAAGCCTTTTTTCTGGGCTCGTTCGACCTGCCGCTTGAGCACCTGACGGGGGTCACCCTCGAAAGGTTTGCCATCGGGGTAAGCAATATCGCAGATCAAGCGAGCTACGGCACCTTTGGTGGTGGGCTCTAAGTCTCTTGGATAGACCACAAAAGTGTTGTAATCCGGCTTCAAGAGCATGTCCGACTCTTCGACCTCGGTGCGGCCAAAGCCCTCAATAGAGGAGCCATCGAACATAATCTCGCCGTCTAAAGCCTTCTCAAACTGATTAATCGGAAGTTCAACTACTTTGTTGATGCCCAAAATGTCGGTGAACTGCAAGCGCAGGAAGCGTACCCGATGGTCTTTTAGCTCTTGCAGAATATCCTGCTTGGTTCGTGCCATGTGTTTAGCATACCGGTATTGCCCATGCTTTTGACAGGCTTTTCTCGTTTCCTGGCCGGTTGGCTGCTTCAGGAAGCCGCGGACACAGGTCTGGTGGGGCTTAGAAGCTTTCTGTTTAGGGCAGGTCAATACCAACCGGATGTAAGAGCAGCGCTTGGCGCAGCTTCAGGTAGGGGCCCCTGATTTGCATTAAGGAAATTTTCAATCCCTCTCAGTTAAAGGGCGCACCCAGCCACTATCATTGGGCCGTTCGTGGCGTTTTGCCAGTGGGAGGCAATATGAAAAAAACCGTGTTGGCAGTAATGGCTTCGCTGGGTATCGGCAGTGCTGCTTTGGCCGATGGCTTTTCCATCACCGGAAACCTGCAGTTTCTGCCCGAATTTGGGGTGGTGGGCGGCCAGTTCATAACCCCTTACCGCACCTACCGGGGTACGGCGCTTAACTACACCTTCAACCTGACCGACAACTTTCTGGCTGGCGCTAGCCTGCGCCCAGGATTTTTTGCAGGCCAGCTTGTGCTGGCAAGCCGCGCTGGCCTGGTGGGGGTTGCCAAGCTGAATGAATCCAGTACCGGCTATGTGGAGGGGGCCATCCGCTTTGGCTCCAACCAGATTATGGTGCCTGGCCCTTTCAGTTTCGATTTTGATGCGGGTGGGGAAATCTTCATCACGCAGCGGGTTGCTGATGCCGCGGTGCTCTATGGGGGTGCAGGCCTGGATGCCACCCTGGTGGTTGTGCCATCGGCCTCGCTGAACGCAGCAGCCAATGCTTATGCCGGCCTCAAGCTGGAACTCAGCCGCGACCTCAATGCCTATCTGGAAGGGGGCCTGCGCTATCCTTTCGGCCTCAGTCTGGGCTACGACGTAACCGCTTCGCTTTACTACACCGTGGTGCGCGGCGTGCGGCTGGGTGTGTATGGGGGCTATACCAACGTTAGCGGCATGGCGGGCGCCTGGAAGCTGGGGATTGCCGGAGAGTGGACCGAAAAACCCGAGACCCTGGGCACGCCCGGTAACTACCTGCCCTGAGATGGGCCTGCCTCCCAAGTGGGAGGCAGTTTTGGTTAACGCTGGGCCATGCGGTAGACGGTGCCGCGGTGGTCAATCACATACAGCTCGCCGGCGGCGTCTTCGCCAAAGGAACTGATGTTCAGGTCGGTTTTGAGAACTTCCCGGCTCTGCCAGCGGTCGCCCTGGGGCGTAGCAGCCCAGATGCGCCCACTCACGTAATCGGCATAGAAGTAAGTACCTCTGAAGGCCGGCATGGCGTTACCCCGGTAGCGGTACCCCCCGGTAATGGAGCGGCCCTGGTCGTGGGTGTAGGTCAGCACGGGCATAACCAGACCTTCGCGGTTGCAGTTTTGCGGGGGATTGAAGCAACGGTCACCTTCCATGATGCGCCAGCCGTAGTTCTCGCCCCCCTTGCTGCTGGCGGGTTGAAAGTTTACCTCCTCCACGGCATTCTGACCCACATCGGCGATCCACATGTCGCCGGTCTGGCGGTCGAAACTGAAGCGCCAGGGGTTGCGCCAGCCATACGACCAAATTTCACTGCGACGCCCCGCCAGCACAGGATTGTCGGCGGGGATGCCGTAGGCCCTGTTGCCCTCACTGCGGTTTACCTCGATGCGCAGGATTTTGCCCAGCAAGGTGTCGAGCCGCTGCCCGGCGTTGAGGGGATCGCCGCCCGAACCCCCGTCACCCATGCCAATGTACAGCATGCCATCCGGACCAAAGGCGATCATGCCGCCGTTGTGGTTGGCATAGGGCTGTTCGATGGTGAGAAATATCTGGGCAGAGCCAGCCTCGGCACGGTTGCCATTGGCGCGGTAGCGGGCGATTACGGTGTTGCCATTACGGTTGGTGTAATTAATAAAGAAGAGGTTGTTCTGACGAAAGTCGGGATGAAAAGCCAGCCCCAGCAGACCCCGTTCACCACAGCAAGAAACCAGGTTGCTCACATCCAGGAATGGCTCGGCCAACAGCCGCCCACTCTGCCAGATGCGGATGGTGCCGCCTTGCTCGAGGATAAAAAGCCGTCCGGTGTCGTCGGGTGCGTAGGTCAGAAACAACGGACGGCTGAGGTTGTTGGCGATTGGAACCAGATTGATGGATTGGGCAGAAGCCAGACCAAGCCACAGCAGGGCAAACCAGACCATCTTTCGCATAAGCACAGTGTAGCCAGGCCTTTTCTGAGGCCGATGTGTGTGGACTACAAGTTTCGTGGCCGACTGGCGCCGCGCTTGCTACCTAGAGCTAGTCCTCGAGCTGCCAGACCTGCCCTCCAAATAAGCTAATCAGGTACAGCTCGCCTTGCTCGTCTTCGCCGAAGGAGGCCAGGCCCGTCCCGGCAGAGCTAATCTCGGTTTTGCGTGTCCAGGTGCCGTTTACCAGGCGCAGGCTCCAGAGGTGGCCGGAGCCGAAGTCGGTGAAAAAATAGCGGCCCCGCATACGGGGGAAGCGCGAACCCCGGTAAACATATCCCCCTGTCACCGAGTAACCATCGCTGCGCCCATAGGCGTGTACCGGCGGGGTCAGGCTGGCGCCATTGCAGCCAGGGGGAATGCTGTTGTTGTAACAGAAGTTGCCCTCCATGATTTTCCAGCCGTAGTTAAGGCCCTTGCCACCAACGGGGCCCAGGCTGATTTCTTCCTGGGTGCTCTGACCCACATCGCCAATCCAGAGGTCGCCGGTTTGCCGGTCGAAGCTGGCCCGCCAGGGGTTGCGCAGGCCCAGGGCCCAGAGTTCCGAAACCCGCCCGCCCAGGCTGGGGTTATCTGCAGGAATGCGGTAGTTGAGGCCTGTTTCGCTGCCGTTGACGTCGAGGCGCAGCACCTTGCCCAGCATGTGGCGGTTCCCATCCTGGGGAAGGAGGCGCTGGGCATAGTTTTCCGGATCGCCCCCAGAACCCCCATCGCCCAGGGGGATATAGAGCATTTTGTCGGGGCCAAAGCCCAGCCAGCCAGCATTGTGGTTATCGTAGGGCTGGTCTACGCTCAGAACGACCTGCTCGGTGCTGGGGTCGGCTAGCTTGGTGCTGCGGTTGGCGCTGTAGCGGGCAATGATGGTGTCGCCAGAGGCGTTGGTGTAGTTCACATAAAAAAAGCCGTTGTTGCGGTAGTTGGGATGGAAGGCCAGGCCCAGCAGGCCTTGCTCACCGCCCTTGGCGGTTTTTCTGGTGATGTCGAGGAAGGGCTGTGTGCGCAGGGTGCGGCCCTCAATGATGCGTATTCGACCGGCTTTTTCCACCACGTATAGATCGCCGCTACCATCCCCGGCATGCGTCAGGTAAAGCGGCTGGGTCAGACCGGAGGAAACAACCAGTTTCAGCTGAAGCTGCGGCTCGCCCGCAGGAGGCGGGTTGGGATTGGGAGGCATGTCCTGACAGCCAACCGCCGCGGTTACCAGAAAAGCTGCTAAATAGCGCATAAACCCTCCTTCGCGCACGCATACTTGTGGGCGGGTTATGCAACGAGGCTATCCGGGCGGGCTGAGGGTTTGCTGAAAAAAGCTTCAAGCTCGAGCCACCAAAAGCAATACCGGGAAGAAGCTTGAAGACGAAGCCGCAGCAGGAGCATCTCCTCCGCAACCTAAGGGCTGGCCGGGTGTTTCAAGATGGAGCTCCCTCACCCAAAGCACCCACAAGGAGGAGCGCCCACACCCAGTTGGCTTTTAGAAGGCTTCGGGGGTTCATACCACATGCGGCTTTGACAAAGCCAGGATGCTGCAGATTAAAGTGATAGCCGCACGCACTAGGGTGCGTGACTTGGCTTTGACGAGCCGGTATAGAATAACCTGGCAGGTTAGCAGAGGAGGAACCATGCGTCGTAGAGATGTACTCAAAGCAGGCTTGGTTGGCGGAGCAGCCCTGGCCGGATTGACCCGGGCCCAGGGCGGCAACTTTACCATGACCATCGTCCATATCAACGATACCCACGCCCGGCTCGAGCCCACCGGCGGTCTGACCCTGGGGGGACAGCCAAACCAGCGCCTCGGTGGCTTTGCTCGAGTGATTTCACTTTTTGACCGGTTGCGCGGTACGGCTACCAACCCCTTGTTTTTGCATGCAGGCGACGTGTTCCAGGGCACCCTCTACTTCAATCAGTACCAGGGGCTGGCCGATCGGCACCTTTTGCACCGCATGGGCATCCGGGCTATGGCCCCCGGCAACCACGAGTACAACCTGGGGCCCGATGGGCTGGCCAACTTTTTGAACGGGGTGCGCTTCCCGGTGGTCTCGGCCAATACCGATGTCTCGAGGGAGCCCAAGCTGGCGGGGCGCATTAAGCCCTACGCGGTGGTGAGTGTGGGAGGGCAGCAGGTGGGCATCATTGGCCTCACCACCCCCGAAACTTCTATCCTCTCGAGCCCCGGCCCCAATGTTCGCTTCACCGACCCGGTTCCGGCCACCCAGCAGGCCGTGGTGGAGCTCTTGGCTCGAGGCGTGAAGTACATTGTGGTGCTCTCGCACCTGGGCTATCTGCAAGACCAGGAGCTGGCCCGCAGGGTGACGGGCGTGCAGGTGATCGTGGGCGGCCACAGCCATACCCTGCTGGGCCAGACCCCTTTCCCAGAGCTGCGCCCGGGCGGGGCCTACCCCACCATCGTCAAGAACCCCGAGAACAAAGATGTGCTGGTGGTACAGGCCTGGGAGTGGGCCAAGGTGGTGGGCCGCCTGCAGGTTACCTTCAATGACCGGGGTGAGCTGGTGGCCCACCAGGGCCAGGTAATCCCCATGACCGCCAACCTGCCCGAAGACCGCTTTGCCCTCGACGCCATCGCCGCCTATGGCCTGCCCATTGCGGCGCTGCGGGCCCAGGTGGTTTCCAGGGCAGCCGTAGCCCTCAACGGTGAGCGCAACGACGTGCGCCGCCGCGAGACCAACCTGGCCAACCTGATTGCCGATGCGATGCTGTGGAAAACCCGTCAGGCCGGTGCTACCATTGCGCTGCAAAACGGTGGGGGCATTCGGGCCAGCGTCCCAGCAGGTAACATTACGGTGGGGCAGGTGAACGAGGTGCTGCCTTTCGGCAACACCCTGACGGTGCTCGAGCTCAAAGGCAGCGAAATTTTGGCTGCGCTGGAAAACGGCGTTTCCCAGTGGGAGCAGATTGCGGGCCGTTTCCTGTCGGGGGTGGCGGGTATCCGCTATACCTTCGATATGGCGCGTCCGGCAGGAAGCCGGGTCACCCAGGTTCAGGTTCAGACCCCCACGGGCTTCCAGCCCCTCGACCCGGGCGCTACCTACCGCGTGGTGACCAACAGCTTTATCGCTGGTGGCGGTGACGGCTTTGCTGTCTTGCGGGACGCCAGGGGCTTCCGGGTGGATACGGGCTTTAGCGATGCTGAAGTGCTGATTGAGTACCTGCGTACCCAGCCTTCCTGGGAGCCGCGCCTGGAGAACCGTATTACCATCCTCAACGAGCCCCGGGGCCAGCGCTGGGAAGGACCCTTTTACGTGGACAGCTTTTTACGGGTAAGGGTCTAGGCACCCCCGTTTTCTACAGCAGGTTGCCTGTCGGTTGCACGACCACGGGCAACCTGCACTTTTCGCAGTCTTCGATATTTGTACCGCTACTGCCAGCGGCAAAAAAAGCTGGAGCCGCCCTTTTCCTGATTGGGCCTGTACCATGAAGACCGCTCTAAGTTGTGATACATAAACTTTTACTGAAACCAGTTCGCCCTTAGGCTGATTTGGAGATGCAGGGGTCTTATCCGGGCCTGTTGGCCCTATTGCGCGATTTGGTGGGCAGTCTCAGCCAGGAAGCCCTGCTCACGGCTGCTCTGGAAGGGGCTTTGCGCTTGATTCCGGGGGCTCAGGCCGGTTCGACTTTGCTGCGTGAAGGAAACGCATACCGTTTTGTGGCTATGCGGGGGCACAAGATTGCCTTGCCCAGGTATTCCCTGAGCTTGCAAGACGAGCTGCGCTGGTACGGGGGCAGTTTGCAGGAGGCCTTGTCGGCCCGCCCCAAAATAACTCAGGCCAAGGTTGAGCTCAGCGGGCTATCGCAGCAGGATCGCCAGTCCCTGCAGGGCGTTAACTGGGCGCTGAACATTCCGATACCTTTGGGGGATAAGGTAGAGGCCTGGCTAAGCCTGGATCGCCTCGAGGCCACCCCCTTTCCGGCAGAAGCCTTGCCGCTGGCCCAGGAGCTCGGGCTAAGCCTGGGTGTGGTGTTGCAAACGCTTAAAGAGCGAAGAATAACCCAGGCCCGCCTCGAGCGGGAAGAGGGCCTGGCCCGTGTGCTGGGGGTGCTGTCCACCTTTCGCGAGGCCGACATACTCTGGAAGTCGCTGCCCCATCTGATTCTGGAAATTTTAGGGGGTAAACGCGCAGTGGCTTTGCGCCGCGAGGGGGATCGGCTGCGGGTATGCGCTGCTGTGAACTGGGAAGCAACAGGCCTTTCGGTGCCTCGAGGGAACGGGGTTTCCTGGCTGGCCCTGGAGGAGCGTCGGGTGCAGATGGTGGGCCTTGATGATCCTCGGCTATACCTTAATACCTCGGTTGCCCCTGAGGAGTACGCGGCTTTTGTTCCCCTTCTGGATGCCCATGGCGAGGGCTTTGGGGTGGTGGTGGCCTACGCCCAGGCCTCTTTTGAACCGGATGATGCGGCTGTACTGGAAGCCTTTGGCCGTGGGGTGGGGCAGGTACTGGCCCGCCTGGAAGCCCAAACGGGCCAGCAGCGTGAGCTGGCCCGTTTGCAAAGCCTGACCCTGGCCAGCCAGCGCCTTACGGCGGCACAAACCACCGAGGAGCTGCTGCAGTTCATTGTTAAGGAAGCCCTGGGGCAGACCAGGGCTTCAACCAGTCTGGTAACGCTCTATCGGCCCAAAGATGACGTGCTCGAGGTGGTGGCGGCGGCGGGCTACGCTGCCGAGAGGGCAGCCGGTACCCGGCACGAGCGGGGCCAGGGGCTGGCCTGGCGGGTGCTGGAGCAGCGCAGCCCACTGTACCTGCCCGACGCTTCCCGCGAGCCCAGCGCCGTGTTTACTTCGGGCAATCGGGCCCGGGCGGCCTACCTGGGGGTGCCGATGGGTGACCCCGAGGGCCAGATGGTGGGGGTGCTGTCGGTGGACACAGCAGGGGTGGGGGGGGAGATACAGCCCCAGGACCGCTACGCCCTGGAGGCACTGGCTAAGGTGGCTGGGGTGATGTTTTCACGCCTGCAAGCCCTCGAGCGGGCCAACCGGGAGACCGAGCGCTACCGCAGGCTGGTGCTGATGTCTGCCGACCTCGAGACCCTGGACGAGCCTGCCTGTATGGCCCAGCGGGCCCTGGAGACGCTTATCGACCTAACGGGGCTTTCGGCCGGTGGATTTTACCGGTTGGAGCTCACAGATACCAGCAAAGGCAGCGGCTTAATGCAGCTTGTTCGGGGGCATGAGCGGGACAAGGAGGGCCGCTTGCAGCACTTTGCCAGCCTACCGGTGATGCTGGGGAGCGGGTTCATGGGCAAGGCCCTGGCTACTGGCAAAGTTCAGCAAATTGAGGACTACCAAAACTGGGATGGGGCCTGGCCTTTGCCGTTTGCTTACAAACTGAGAACCCTGCTCACCGCGCCTTTGTTTTTGCGGGGGGCACCTTACGGAACCCTTACGCTGGCCAGCTTTGACCATAAGGCCTACATATCAGAAGAACACCTGGCTTTATTAGAGGCGGTTGCGCGGCGGCTCGAGCGGGCACTGGAGCGGGCGGCGCACCTCGAGGAAATCACCCGTACCCGCGAGGATGCGCTGCGGGCTTTGGGGCTGGGCCTGGAGCTGCGCGATCTGGAGACCAGCGGTCATACCGACCGGGTGGTGGCCCTGTGCGAGGCCTTGGGGCAGCGCCTGGCTTTCCCCGACCTCGAGGGGCTGCGCATGGGGGCCTACCTGCACGACCTGGGTAAGCTGGCCATTCCCGACTCCATTTTGCTCAAACCCGGAACCCTTACCGATGCTGAATGGCGCATCATGCAAAGCCACTGCGATATCGGCTTTGGCATGCTGGAAAACCTGGGCTTTTTGTCCCAGACGGCCCGTAATATCGTGCGCTACCACCACGAGCGGGTGGACGGATCGGGCTATCCTTTTGGCCTGAAGGGCGACGAGATTCCCCTCGAGGCCCGTCTTTTTGCGGTGGTAGATGTTTACGATGCGCTGGTTCACTCCCGCCCTTACAAGGCCGCCTGGAGCCACCAGGAAGCCTTGCGCGAGCTGCGCAGGCAGGCAGGCCAGACCCTGGATGCCCCCATCGTGCAGGCGTTTATCGAGGTGATAACCAGCCGGGTTAGAAAGTGATCGGGGAAGCCGATGCCCGGATGCGGCACAGGTTGGGCGCCTTTGAATAACCCCATCCGAAGCGTAGTAAAAGCCGACTGGCTGTAAACTTCCTGCCGATGCTTTGGGTGGGGGGAGAATTTTTCGTCGAACGGAAAATATAGAAGTGCTATACTTTGTCGGTTGACGCGGCCCGACCGCTTTTAGAGGAGGACAAAGTTGCAACGACTGGTAACTTCGGAATCGGTGACGGAAGGCCACCCCGACAAACTGGCCGACCGCATCTCGGATGCGGTGCTGGATGCGATTCTGGCAGAGGATGCCAAGGCCCGGGTGGCCTGCGAAACCCTGGTGACCACGGGCCTGGTGATGGTGGCGGGCGAGATTACCACCGAAAGCTATGTGGACATCCCCCGCCTGGTGCGCCAGACCGTGCTCGAGGTGGGCTATACCCGGGCCAAATATGGCTTCGATGGCGATACCTGTGCGGTGCTGACCGCCATAGACGAGCAGTCGCCGGATATTGCAGGCGGGGTCAACGAGTCGTGGGAGTGGCGGGTGCTGGGTTCTAAAGACGAGTTTGACCGAGTGGGTGCAGGTGACCAGGGGCTGATGTTTGGCTACGCCACCGACGAAACCCCCGAACTGATGCCGCTGCCCATCTCGCTGGCCCATCGCCTGACCCGCCGCCTGGCCGAAGCCCGTAAGACTGGGGAAATTCCCTACCTGCGCCCCGACGGCAAGGCCCAGGTCACGGTGGTCTACGAGGGGCAGAAACCCCTGTATGTGGGCACTGCTCTGGTCTCCACCCAGCACTCCGAAGAGGTCGAGGCTGACCAGATTCACCACGACATCCGCACCAAGGTAATCGAGAAGGCCATCCCCGAGCAGTACCTGAGCAAGGAAACCCAGTACCTGGTTAATCCCTCGGGTAAGTTTGTAATTGGGGGGCCGCATGGCGATACCGGTCTGACCGGGCGCAAAATTATCGTAGATACCTATGGCGGGGCTGTACCGCACGGCGGAGGGGCCTTTAGCGGTAAAGACCCCACCAAAGTAGACCGCTCGGCGGCCTACTATGCCCGCTACATCGCCAAGAACATCGTGGCGGCGGGCCTGGCCAAGCGTGCCCTGATCGAGCTGGCCTATGCCATCGGCAAGGCCCGTCCGGTGGGGATGCGGGTCGAAACCTTTGGCACCGGTGTTGTGTCCGACGAAAAAATTACCGAGGCAGCCCAGAAAGTATTCGACGCCCGCCCCAGGGCCATCATCGAGA
>OGCI01001070.1_pt1 | contig 25451 bp, 15 predicted proteins | sample 1570021 | NCBI WGS metagenome assembly OGCI01 (sample SAMN06264664, study PRJEB24512) | hot springs metagenome | isolation source: Hot spring water | place: South Africa: Tshipise | collected 2015-06-21 | reverse complement strand
CCCGTTATCAATCCACCTGCAAGACGAAACAACGCCTGCATAAGTTCCTTCGCCCCTAGGTGGGGTGGAACATTTGTCGGGGCGGGTTTTAAACCCGCCCCTACCCGGGGGCAACGGCGACACGGGCGCGTTGAAACCCCGCCCCAACCTGGGGGGCAACGGCGACACGGGCGCGTTGAAACCCCGCCCCAACCTGGAGGGCAACGGCGGCACGGGCGCGTTGAAACCCTGCCCCGACCTGGGGGGCAACGGCAACACGGGCGCGTTGAAACCCTGCCCCGACCTGGGGGGCAACGGCGACACGGGCGCGTTGAAACCCCGCCCCGACCTCGGGTGAAACATCTGTAGGGGCGGGTTTTAAACCCGCCCCGACCCGGGGGGCAGCGGCGGCACGGGCGCGTTGAAACCCCGCCCCTACGTTCAGATGTCAACCAGTGCTCGCTGCTCGCGGAAGATAACGAACTACCGAGACCACAGAGACCATCTATCAGCTATCGCCTATCCCCTATCGCCTATCCCCTATCGCCTATCCCCTATCGCCTATCCCCTATCGCCTATCCCCTATCGCCTATCAGCTATCAGCTATCGCCTATCATGGTACAATGCAAATACTATGGAACAACGCTGTCTGTATGACTACAATCTGGCAGAACTAACCGAATTGCTGCGCAGTTGGGGCGAACCGGAGTTCCGCGCGCGCCAGCTTTATCGTCATCTTTATGTCAATTTAACCGCAGACGCCGGTCGCATGACCGATCTGCCGGCCACCCTGCGCGCGCGTCTATCCGACCTGCCACTTTCCACGCTCCGCCTGGAACGGGTGCAGATCGGCGACGAGGGGATGACGCGCAAAGCCCTCTTTCGCCTGCCTGACGGCGCCGTAGTTGAAACGGTGCTGATGGTCTATCCCGATCGCTCGACCGCCTGCGTTTCAACGCAGGCTGGCTGCGGGATGGGGTGCGTTTTCTGCGCCACCGGAAAACTAGGGCTGTTGCGTAACCTGAGCAGTGGGGAGATTGTCGCTCAGGCAATCTGGGCCTCGCAAGAACTGCGCGCAATGGGAGCGGCTGGCCCATCAGGTCGGATCACTAATCTCGTTTTCATGGGAATGGGTGAGCCATTCGCCAATTATGACCGCTGGTGGCAGGCAGTGGAGCGGTTACACGATCCACGCGGCTTCAACCTCGGCGCGCGCAGCATGACCGTCTCAACTGTCGGATTGGTGAAAGGGATCGAGCGTCTGGCCAACGAGTCGTTGCCGGTCAACCTGGCTATCTCGCTCCACGCCCCCGACGATGCGCTGCGCAGCGAGTTAATGCCGGTTAACCGACGCTATCCGATTGCCGAATTGATGGCAGCCACGCGCAACTACGTGATAAAAACGCGCCGCCGGGTATCGTTTGAATATGTGCTCTTGCAAGGCAAGAACGATCATCCTCATCAGGCTGTTGCGCTCGCTCGCCTGCTGCGCCGTGAAGCGCCGCGCGGCGCAATGCTCTTCCACGTAAACCTGATCCCCTGGAATCCGGTACCCGGCACGCCGCTCGGTCGCTCTGAATGGGAGCGTGTTACTGCTTTCCGGCAGATTTTGACCGATTACGGTATTCCCTGCACTGTGCGTGTTGAACGCGGAGTGGAAATTGCTGCCGCTTGTGGTCAACTGGCCGGGCAACAGGTGGTAATGGTTGAACCGGTATCACAGCCAGTGAGAGAATAAATCCTTCATTTGTAACGATCTGAGAGTTTGTATGGCGATCATCCAGAATGTAAAAGGCATGCGCGATCATCTGCCGACAGATATGATGCTACGGCAGTATATTGTCACTACCCTGACGCGCATCAGTGAGTCGCGCGGCTTCGAGCCACTGCAAACGCCGATCATCGAATACGCTGAGACGCTCGAAGGTAAACTCGGCGATGATGAGAAGCTGATCTACCGCTTCGAGGATCATGGCGGTCGTCGCCTGGCCCTCCGCTACGATCAGACGGTGCCACTGGCTCGTGTCACAGCCCAGTATGCCGGTCAACTGGCATTGCCATGGCGTCGTTATGCGTATGGGCCGAGTTATCGCGGCGAGCGCCCGGCTCGCGGGCGCTACCGCGAGTTCTATCAGTTTGACCTCGATATTGTCGGTAGTTCCTCGCCGCTGGCCGATGCCGAAATAGTTGCCATGCTTTGCGAGGCGTTAACTGCCCTCGGGTTTCCCGATTTTGTCACTCTGCTCAACCATCGCCAGATCATCGGTGGAATCGCCCGAGTCAGTGGCCTATCCGAAGAGGCTGCTAGCGGCGTCTATCGCGCGATTGACAAGTTCGACAAGATCGGCGCCGATGGCGTGCGGGCCGAGTTGCTCAAATCGGGTGTTGACGCTGCCGCAGCGGATCGCATCCTCAACCTGGTGCAAATCGATGGCGCGCCTGCCGATGTCCTGGCTGCGCTTGAACAACAGTTGGCCGATGACCGGCGGGCAATCGCCGCGATCGCCAACCTGCGCGCCGTAATTGCCGGTCTCACAGCAATGGGTGTGCCTGCCAGCCAGTATCGGGTAGCGCCGCGGCTGGCTCGCGGTCTCTCGTACTACACCGGTGTTGTCTTTGAGGCTATCACCCCTCACTGGCCCGAAGGTTCGCTGCTCGGTGGCGGTCGCTATGATGACCTGATTGGCCTGTTTGCCGGACGCAATATCCCGACGGTTGGTCTCGCGTTTGGCATCGATCGCCTGCACGACGTGATGCTTGAACTCAACCTGGGACCACGCCCCCGCACTACTGCCGTCGCTTTCGTCACCTTGTTTGGCCCGGAACAGGTTGCCGATAGCCTGGCGCTGGCAACAGAACTGCGCGCTGCCGGTATCAATACCTTGATCGCGCTTGAGCCGGGCAATCTCGGCAAGCAGTTTAAAGAGGCCGACCGACGCGGTGTGCGTTTTGCGCTGGTGCTCGGCCCTGATGAACTGACCCGCAACGAGGTGGTCATCAAAGATTTGCAACGCGGCGAACAGCGTTCGCTGCCACGAGCTGCTATTGCCAGCTTGCTGGCCGAGGCGTTAACCGAAGGAAAGTAGATAGTGCGATGCCGGCGCGTAAGATCATTCAGGCCGATGGTTGGATCTGCGCGCCGTGGCAACGCGCATCTGCCTGGTAAGGCACGCGATGAATATTACTCGTCCGCTACTCGTGCTGCTGCTTGCCGGCGTCAGTTATCTGGCGGCTCAAACCACCGGCCAGCGCCTCTTTTTCCATCTGAGCTACATTCTGGCCGGATTACCTCTGGTTGCGCTGGCATGGGCCTGGCTCAACTTGCGCGGCCTGAGCGTTGAGCGCGCGCATGCCAGCTTGCGGGCCAGCGTCGGTGAGTATACCCGCGAGCGCATCACTATTCGCAATCTGTGGTGGCTACCGAAACTGTGGATCGAACTGCAGGATGAGTCTGACCTGCCTGACCACGAACCCGGTTTTGTGGCCTATCTCGGCAGTCGCGAGTCGACCCGCTGGACGACCCGCACTCTCTGTACCCGTCGCGGTCGGTTTACACTCGGCCCGACCCGCATCATCAGCAGCGATCCATTTGGCCTGTTTCGCTTCACGCGCCTGATCGCAGGCAGAGGCGAGATCATCGTCTATCCGGCTACTGAAGAGATTAGCTCGTTTCGCCTGCCCGGCGCCGAATTAGCCGGAGGATCAACCAACCTGGTTCGCGGACACAACGTAACGCCCAACGTTGCTACCATTCGCGACTACCAGCCGGGAGACGGCCTCAATCGCATTCACTGGCGCAGCACCGCGCGCCACAATCGCCTGATGGTGAAAGAGTTTGAACTCGATCCAAATGCGGATATCTATCTTATTCTTGATCTCAACGAACGCGCAGTCACACGCGCAATCGATCGTCCACCTGATACTGATGAACGCCAGATCGCGCCCTGGTGGCAGCGGCAACCGACCTCTACGCGCCAAATGTTGCCCGACTCAACCGAAGAGCAGGCTGTGCAGGTTGCAGCTTCACTGGCCCGCGCATTGCTGGCCCAGAATCGGATCGTTGGCCTCATAGCCTGGAGTGACCGGCTTGAAGTTATCCCTGCGGAACGCGAAGAGCGCCAGTTGTGGAAAATTCTGGAGCTGCTGGCAGTCGCGCAAGCGTCAGGCCAGCGCTCGCTGGCCGAACTGCTGGTGGCTGAAGGGCAACGGTTTAGCCGCGATACGACTCTTATCATCATTACCTCTGATCTCGATCCGCGCTGGATAACCGCGCTTCAACATCATCTTTACCGGGGCGCGCGCGCCGCCGTTATCTTCATCGATCCGCTTAGTTATGGCGGCTGGCATGATCCCACCCCACTTCTCAACCAGCTAACCGGCTTGAAAGTCGATGTGTATCGCCTGCAACGGAGTGACACTCTGGCCGATGCGCTGCGCCAACCACTAATAATCGCAACACCATAAGGTATCAGAACGGGAATCGGTCTGGCGACACAGCGTTTGGCCGCAGGATCTGGCATCCCTGCCGGGTATACACTCAACGTAGTTTCCTTTCATTGCTGGTAATAACTTCTTCTCTTGTAGAAGTGTGGTAAGCGCGGTACACTACAGAGCAAGTGTACGCTGCCGAATTTCGCGTTACTGATGCCCGCGAGATCACCATGATGAACTGGCCCATTTCCAGCGAATTTCAACAACGTTATCTCGAGGCCATGTTACAAGGTAGTGGACGCGCCGCCGATCGCGTGATTGAACAGGCGCTGGCACAGGGGGTTCATGCGCCGCGCATCTACCTTGACATCTTCCAACCAACCGCCTATGAAATCGGACGCCTCTGGCAAATCAACCGGATCGGCGTCGCGCAGGAACACCTGGCCACTGCCATCATCGAACGGCAGATGGGTGAGCTACATCCCTACTTTCAACCTAAAATAAAGCGCAACCGTCGCATCGTTCTCGGTTGCGCGCCAGATGAATGGCATCGGGTTGGCATTCGCATGGTCGCCGATTTCTTCGAAGCCGAAGGCTGGGAGGTCATCTACCTCGGCGCAGCCGTGCCGATTCCCGCCTTTATCGACGCCATCAAAACGACTCACCCTGATCTGGTGGGTATCTCAGCGGCGATGGTCTTTCATTTACCCCATCTGACAAGTCTGACGCGAGCGCTGGCTGCAGCCGATCTCGATGGGATCCCGCTGATGGTAGGTGGCTTGCCATTCGCGCGCCAGCCCGATCTGCACCGCGCTCTAAACATTCAATTGAGCGCGCCAAATGCCGCCGCCGCCGTGCTCGCCGCTAACCAATCATTCCCAACGCCGCCCCAACCGTTGCGCGTGAGCCATAGCGAAGAAGCGTTCGCTGCCCTGCGCGCGCATCGCCGACAGATCATCAATCGCGCGACCGATCTGGCTCTTCAGCATTCCCCTGAAGAGCGCGACCCGAACATCGTCACTGCTGGCTACGAATTTGTTACCCGGATGCTTGAAGCGGCCCTGGCAGTTGAACGACCCGAACTGCTCGACGAACAGATTTTGTGGGGAAATGAACGCCAACCGCGCGACGGAGTTCTGCCCGAACAGATACTACGTCGGCTTGAAATCTACGATTCCGTGATCCGACAACTCTTGCCGGCAGAGATTGCTACAATCGTTGGCGCATATACCAATCGAATGGTCGCTTTGCAGCGATCACTGCTTGGTCAGGAATAAGTACTAGCCGACTGTGGTATTAAAGAGCTATTGCCCGATCAATATGGCAAAAGTTATGATACGATTGATACACTACGTATTTTGATAAAAGACGCACTAGTTTTGCCGGCAAGAGAGGCGCTATGGCGCAAACAGCGTTTACGGTCAACTATTTCCACCGACACAAACACATCGTTTCTTTCATCCTGATCGCCATTCTTATCATCAGTGCTACCTTCAGCGCAGCGCTGACAGCGCTCGCCGCCGGAACGCTGACCGTGCAGGTCTACATTGACGACGCGCGCGATGGATTCTACGACACGGACAGCGGTGTCAGCGGCGTGCTAGTGTCCGTTTATTCATCCGACGGCGTGATTGTCGGGCTTAACACGACCAACAGCGCTGGTGAAGTGGTCTTTCCATCCCTTCCCGATGGTAATTATCGGATTGAAGTCAGCAATCTCGGCGCGCGCGTGGTCTCCATTCCAGGCCTCGACAATGCCGGTCTGCTCTCGTTTGCCACTATTTCAGGCGGCGCAGTCACCCAGCGCGTGGGGTTGCGCGACGCCGTTGGCGGCATCGATACTGCCGCGCCTCCTGGCACTCGCAACATCACGGCGCGAGTATGGGACGACCGCGACGCCGACGGCATTCAAGACGCCGGCGAACCTGGACTGGGCAGTTTGCCCGTGATCCTGGTCGATAGCCTGGGTAATACCATCGCCGGCCCGGTAAACACCGACAGCCAGGGGCGAGCAATCTTTAGCAACGCGCCGACCGGTGCCGGCTACCGATTGCGCATTCTGTCGAGCAATTTCCCCACCGGCTACATCCTGACGCAGGCTTTTGTCAATGACGGCTCGCCTAACCCTGGTATCCGCGACTCGGATGCCGTTCTGGTGGGTGGTAACGCCGAAGCTACGATCCCCAATACCGGTCGCGGCGCCAATATTGACAATATTGACATTGGCTTCGCCCGCGGCGCTGTGAGCGGCTTTGTCTGGCGCGATAACAACCGCAACGGACTATGGGATGCCACTGAGTCGCGGATCAACGGCATCACTGTGCAACTGGTTGACACAAGCGGTCCGACAGTTGTTGCCACAACCACCTCGCGCCAGCTTATCGGTTCGAGCGCCGCGGAAGATGGCGGTATCTTTGTCTTTCCAGGTGTGCCGCTCGGTCCGACTTACCGGGTTGTGATACCGGCCTCGCAATTTGCCTCAGGCGCAATCTTGTTTGGCGCGGCGAACTCGATAAATGTAGCGGGTGGCGATGTCGGATCGCCCAATGGCATTCCCACCAGTGATGTGACGGGTCCAAACTTCCCGATTAACACGACAACCAATACCCGATCCGATCAGCGCTTCGGCTTTTACAAAGGGCTGGTTGGCGATTTTGTCTGGCTAGACGATGATAATGATGGCGTCCAGGATCCCGGCGAGAACGGGGTCAACGGAGTTATCGTCTTCGTCGATGATGGACGCGGCAGCGGCACAGCCAACAATGGCATCCGCGATGGCAATGAGCTGATGACCGTTACAACGAATAACCCGAATACCAATCAACCCGGCTACTATCAGTTCGATGATCTACCCCTGGGTGCCAGTTACCGGATTGTGCTCGATGAAGCCAACTTCCTGCCCGGAGGCGCGCTGGTCGGTTTGGGTAATTCAACCGGCACTGTCGCGACCAATGGCAACGGCAATGACTATATCTATTTCGACTCAGGCTCACTCAGTGCGGCTGACCCGGAAGACGACGATGTTGACTTCGGCCTGACTCGCGCCCGCATCGGCAATCTGGTATTTGAAGATGTCAACGGCGATGGTATTTATAATACCGGTGATAATCCGCTGAGCGGAGTAGAGGTGAATGCGTACCGCGCCAGCGATGATGTGTTGCTGGGTTCAGCGACAAGTAATGGTAGTGGCATCTATGCCATCCCGGGTTTGCCGGCTGAAGAGATCTATGTCACATTTGAGGCACCGCTTGGTTTCGTCGGTAGCTTGAGACCGAGCGGCGCAACACTCGCCCCAGACGAGACCAGCTTCGCCGATTACAGCGACCTGGTTGAAGAGATTGGCACAAGCGGGGTTTGGCGCACCGATATATTTACGCCAGTTCCAGGGCAGACCTACGATGGGATTGATGCCGGATTCTACCGCCCCGTGCGCATTGTTGTCACTACCTTCGCCGACACCATTACCATCAATAATATTCGTGAGAGTGGCGAACCTGGCATTGGCAATGTCACAGTCGCGGTGACCGGCACCGTATCACGCACAGCAACCACGAACCCAACAAGCGGTGATGTTGTCTTCCTGCTACCCCCCGGTTCATACACCATCACTGTCACGACGCCAGCCGGATATCTCCAATCACCCGGCAATACCGGCAGTCAAAGCACTACCAATCTGACCAGCGGGCAAAGCATTAGCGCTAGCTTTGGCTACTATCTGCCCGGCAGTATCAGCGGCATCGCTTTCTTTGATACCAATGGCGACAGCCTGGCCAGCAGCGAGCCGCGGATGCGTGATGTGACGGTCGAGCTACTCGACTCGTCGAGCACTGTGGTATCAACCACCACGACTCTTACGAATGGCACATATAGCTTTACCAATATTTTCCCCGGTAATTACACTGTTCGCTTTACCAACCCCGCCACCGGCAACTATACCTTTATTACCGGTGGCGATAGCGTGGTGACTACGGCAGGGCCCGTGGCAACCAGCAGCACGGCTTTGCTCACCGTGCCCTATAACGGTTCTCTAACCGATATTAATGCCGGATTCCGCGGGCAAACCACGGTTAGCGGTCGCGTGTTTGAGGATAATAATGCCGACAATCTGCAAGATGCCGGCGATGTAGATCTGTCCGGCGCGACAGTAGCGTTAACCGTCACTGCCAGTCTGCCTAACCTGGTGGCGACATATCAGGCAACGATTTCCGCTTCGCCTCCCAACTACCTGTTCAATAACTTGCCGGGCGGCAGCGCGGGCACTATCACGTATACGATTGCATTCACCCCACCGGCTGGCGGTTACATCGCAAGTGATGCAAATGTGGGGAGCGATGATACGATTGACAGCGACGGGCCAACGGTGACGGTGACCGGTCCGACGCCAGGCGGCACGCTTGACTTCGATCAGGGTTTCTTCCGCAATGTCACCATCACGGCGCGCGTCTTCCGCGAACCGTCTGCTGGACGCAACAATCAATGGGAAAGCGGTGAAAATGGTATCAGTGGCGCGCGAGTCGTTCTGGAACGGCTGGATAACACACCTGTTTTGACCGAAACCACGAACAGCAACGGCCTGGTAACCTTCGCGGTGCGACCGGGTAGTTATCAGCTCAACGTTGATGAAAGCTCAGCGGCGCTCGCCGGCCTCCTGCCTTCATCTGGATCGACGGCAGCCATCCCGGTAGCCGGAATACCATTGGCCAGCGGCGGAAGTTCGCTTACCCAGATTTCACCGCCTGGAACTACTAACGTCTTCGGGTTCTATGTCTTTGGCGTCGTTGATGGGCGTGTCTTCTTTGATGGCGCAAACGGGCCGGCTGACAATCAATCTGCCGGCGAGCCGGGTGTGAGCAACGTTACTGTGCGACTGCTCAATGCCAGCACAACGGCAGTCGTGGCGACCACAACCACGAACGCCAGTGGCAACTTTAGTTTCAACAGCGTTGAGGGTGGTAGCTACCTGCTCGAATTCGTCAATCCCGATGCGGCAAACTTTAGCTTTGTCGCCGGACCGGCAGGGAATAACGATGTTGCCTCTATTGTCAGCAATAATGGTCGCACCGCCGCTTTCACGGTGACTGATGGCCAGATCACCACGCGCGGCGCAGCAGTCATCGGCAATAGCGCGATTAACGGTATTGCCTTCGTTGACCGCGCTTACGACGGACAACGCACCAGTGATCCCGGCCTGGCAGGGGTTACGGTCAATCTGTCAGCGACGATTAACCTGACCAATTTGACCACCACTGTTAACCGCACCGTCACGACGAATAGCAACGGCGAGTACAGCTTTAGCGGCTTGCCTGGTGGCGCTTCCGCAAGCGAGGCTGCCTTCACGCTCACCTTCAGTCCACCCACGGCCACGCCAGCATATCAACTCACGCTGGCCGATCAGGGGGCAGACGCAACCGATAGTGATGGCGTTGCCGAACTGACGAATCAGCCGCTGGCGGTTGGCGCAACGGTCAGTCGCGACCAGGGCTATTACCAGAATGTCACAGTGAGCGCGCGGGTCTTTAATGAAACGGTGACTATCAACAACGCCTTCGAGACTGGCGAAAGCGGATTGAGGGCCGTGACGGTGAATGTGACCGGGCCAATTTCGACAAGTCAGGCAACTAATATCTTCGGTATCGTCACTTTCAACGGCCCGCCCGGTGCCTACACCTTCACCGTGCCCACCGATCCGAGCGGGTTTATCCGGTCACCGGGCAATACCGGCGCCGCCTCGACCGGCCTGGTGTTGAGCGGCGCGACGCCTGATCCGGTTCCCTTCGGATATTACCGCCCGGCTCAGATTACCGGTACGATCTGGTTTGATACCGATAGTGATGGCGCGCTTGACAGCGGCGAGCCGGGGATGGAGAGCGTGAGCGTCCGCCTGGTTGGTAGCAGTAGTGGCCCGGGCACGCCGGTTACAACCGATGGCAATGGCGCATTCACTATCAGTGGAATCGAGCCGACCGGATTGACCAACGCTAGCTATCAGCTCTGCGTGACCTTGCCGGGTGGATTCACATTCACTACGCCTGGCAGCGCGCTGACAACCGATAATAACAGTGATGTGACCAACTCAACCACCGGTTGCACCGATGCATTCACGGTATCCTCAGGCGATGATATTACTTACATCGATGCCGGCTTGCGCGGCGCGCTGTCGATCGGTGACTTGATCTGGGAAGACGCCAATGGCAATGGCGTGCAGGACAGCGGCGAACAGGCGCTCGACGGGGTGACGGTCACGGTTGTGGTCTCCACCACCGGTAGCGTGATCAATGCTACCAATCCATCGTTCACGTTCAGCGCCGTCTCAACCAGCGCGAGCGGCCTGAGCGCCAACTACTCCATCGGCAATATCCCGCCGGGTAGTACAGTGACTATTCAATCGGTCAGCCGCTTCGGCTACCTGTTGACTGTGGCTAATCAGGGTGGCAACCCGGCGCTTGACAGCAATGCTGTTGGTAGTAGCGTTACATTGACGACCAGCAATACCACTATCGACTTTGGCCTCTATCGGACAACGGCCATTGGCGATACAGTCTGGTTTGATGCGAATGGAAATGGTTTGCGTGACGCGGGCGAACCCGGTATAGCTGGTATTTCAGTAACGCTCCGCGGTAGTGGAGGGAATCCCATCACCACGACGCAAACCCTGGCAGATGGTAGCTATGCCTTCAGCGATGTAGCGCCGGGAACGTACTCGTTGCAAATAACCCTGCCCGCCGGTTATACCACTTCCAATAATGGTAGTGGTTCGCTGACGGTAGACAATGACAACGACTTCCGTACCGACGGCACTACCACCAACTTCACCATCCTCAGCGGCCAGGCCCTTGACCAGATCGATGCCGGTCTCCGCGGCGCCGGCAGCATCAGCGGCATTGCCTGGTTTGACACGAACGAAAATAATCAGCGCGATCTTGACGAGACCGGACGCCTGGCCGGAGTGCAGGTCACGGTCACGTACACACCCACCTTGCTGACCGGTTTCTCGCAGACGGTACAGGCACAAACAGCCGGTGATGGCTCGTACAGCGTTACCGGTTTGCCACCAGGTCAGGTAACGTTAACCTTCGTCAACCAGCTTGGTTACATTCTGGCGCAACCAAATGTTGGCGATGACGCAACTGATAGCGACGGTCCGGTCGTAACATTGACGCTGGCGCCCGGTCAGCAGGCTGTGTTCGACATAGGTTACTACCGGCGCGTGGCAATCTTCTTGCCGATGACAATCGTCCAAATCCCGCCTGACCTGATCGTCAGTTTGCAGGCGACTCCGACCAGCCCGAACAAGAACACACCGGTAACCTATCGGGTAACGATCACCAACGTTGGACGGGAACCGGCAAGCAATTTCTGGATCGATCTCTACGTCAATCCACGACGGGTGCCAGAGGTGAACGAGCCGTGGAATGAACTCTCGCGTCAAGGTCTGGCATGGTTCTTCGATGGCGTCCTCCAGCCCGGCGAGAGCGTGACCCTGATCAGCACGCCACGCAGTCCAACCAATCCATTTGGGTACGATGTGACTGTCAGCTCGCCAACCTGGAATGGGCGGCTACCTCCGGGACGCAATACCATCTATGTCTACGTTGATAGCTGGAACCGCAGCATTGCGGGCGATGTGCGCAGTCCGTTTGGCGCAGTGGAAGAGGTGAACGAGACAAATAATCGGGCAGAGATTACGATTGTGGTCTCGGAATAACAACAACCGATAAATGAGAGGGATAAAACCTGTAAATTGATGTTACCAAACTATTCACAGGTTTTTCCCTCTCGTCTATCACTTCTATAAAGGCAAGGATTTGTTATAATAGCGCTAGTGGTGGCGGTTAAAAACCTCAAAAAGTGAAGAACATAATGCCAGAATAACACAAGGAGTTGCGTATGCAACCTCGACGAATTGTGAGCTACAGCATGATACTCTGCGGTGTGCTGGCAATGGTTGTTGGCTTTAGCCTGTTGCCGGTGCCTGCTCCATCAGCAGCCGCACCCGCGTTACAACCGTCGCCACGGCCAACTATTCCACCAGTAACCGTACTGCCGGTCACCTCGCCAACCCCGGTACCGATGGGGCGCGTGACCGGCACGATTATCGATCTCCGTACCCAATCACCGGCGACAAATATTGCCGTTCAAATTGGTGATGCGGTGGTGTATAGCGATGAAAACGGCAATTATGATCGATGGGTTGAGTCGGGATTCTATACATTGGCCCTGAAACTCACTGAAGAACAGGGATCGCCGGCTCAACCACCGCTTGAAATTGCGGTCGGCCCCGGCGATACTGTCGTTGCGCATCTCTTCTTTACCAGCCCGGCGCCTAACGAACCATCGTTGCCGTCGTTGACTATCGAGGCGCCGACGGTCGAACCGGTTCTACCGACGGCGCCCGAGACAATGCCTGAATTGCCTGCCATCATCCCGCCAAAGCTCCCATTCACCGGGATCGAAACGGAAGAGCAGAGTGGCAGCGCCCGGCCACCACTCCAGCTTCCGCGCACGGCAACTACAATCCCCTTTAACGCTCAATTCTGGTTTGGTTTGGGATTCCTCCTCCTGATTAGCGGCCTGGGCTTGCAGTTCTGGCCGATCCGACGACGGCCAACACCGCAGTCGTCCAACGATCAGCTCCTGTCTTCCTTGCTAAGCGATCCGCTACCGGCATCAGATGAGGTGTTATTGCGCGAACTGTTGATCGAAGAGCGATCAGGAAAGTAAGGCAGAAAAACACCATGAGAAAGGACGCAGCCCAATCAATGTGCTGCGTCCTTTCAGCGCATACTGCGCGCTAACTAGCCTGCTCAAGCAACAAGCGATGCAATGCCGAATGATCGTGATCACCGTAGCCACGGCTCACCAGTTCCTCGTAGCGGGCAATAGTTCAGGCGAAGTGGTATTGCGCGAAGCCATGAGAAGCCATGAACAGAGGACGCAGCCCAATGAGCTGCGTCCTTGTGATTTTCACTTTGCGCTAACTAGCCTGATCGAGCAATAAGAGATGCAGCGCCGAATGATCGAGATCACCGTAGCCACGGCTCACCAGTTCCTCGTAGCGGGCAATGGTATCGCGCAGATGGGGCAACTCGATGCCGGCATTCGCGGCTAGCGCTGCTGCCATGCGCAAATCCTTGAGTTGTGTGGCCACTTTACCACCCGGAACGTAGCGACGCGCTTCCATCCGCCCACCGTGGATCTGCAACACTTTTGAGTCGGCGAAACCGCCGGCTAACGCCGCGCGTAGCAGCGCCGGTTCGAGTCCGTATGCCTGAGCCAATACCGTCGCTTCCGCCACCGCCTGAATGGTCAGGCCAACGATAAGCTGATTAATCACCTTGGCGGTATGGCCGGCGCCCGGCAAGCCGACATGGGTAGGCCGCCCCAATACCCGCAAGATCGGCATAGCCCGCGCAACATCCGCCTCAGTGCCGCCCGCCATTATTGCCAGCGTTCCGGAAGCGGCGCCTTCCGGCCCGCCCGAGACCGGCGCATCGACCCAACCGATCCCGCGCGCGGCCAGCGCTGCAGCTCGCGTCTGCGAGTCGCGTGGATCGGAACTACCCATATCGATCACGAGCTGGCCCGGTCGCAAGAACGGATCAAGGCGCGCTAGCAGATCACCCACGGCTGCCGAGTCACTCACCATGATGATCAGAGTCTCGGCCTGAGCCGCTTCGGCCAGTGTTGCTGCCAACGGTATACCAGCGGTCAAAGCCGGATCGAGCGGTGATCGATTCCAACCGACGACCTGCATGCCAGCCGCCAGCAAGACGCGCGCCATTGGCCGCCCCATCAGGCCAAGACCGAGCATTGCAACATTCATTGCGTAGCCTCCGCCAGCATTGTCCGCTCCATCAGACGGCGCAACCGTACCGTGGGATGATTTGTCTCATAAGCGACATCTTCCCACCGAACGACCTCACCGCCTGCAATCGGGCGAGTCACGCGAATATTGTGCGCCAGACCGATTGGAAGCGCACCCATGGCTACCGAGTCGGTTGCCGGCATGAGTCTGCCGTACACGGTATAACCGCCTTCACCATCGAGCAGCTCGCCCTCGGCCAGATCGCGTTTAGCCACTGCAACCACATCGGCCAGGAAGACCTGTGGACAACCGGTTGGCTCCTGACGCAAACCGACTCGTAACACAGAGATCGGCAATTCGAGGCCGATCAGGTGAGAGGGACGATAGAGGGCGCTGTAAACCCCGCTGGAATCAGTAACGAGACCATATTCGGCAAAGCAGCGGCGCACATAGTCATCAGGCGCGGCAAAGACGACGTAGACGCCCCAGCGCAGATCGCGGAATACCGGACGGCCATCGCGTTCGAGCGAAGAGACCACTTCAACCGTGCCAGCGTGGGTCAGTTGCCCGCCAGCCTCACGGGGGCGCAAAACGTGGGGGAGATCATCGACACCGCATGGAGGAAATGACAGGCCGTGTGGTTGCGGTCGCAAGCGGCATGCATTGGCAACGGCTGCCATTTCGATGGCCGACTTGGTGCCATCGAGAAATGAATTGAACATCTGCGGATTCATGCCGCCGGCAGCAGCTTGCTCAGCGCTGAGTCCGTAATACTGCCAGACCGTCTCAGGTGTGCTCTGGTGATAATGGGGCAGATAGCGAGTACCCTTGCCGGCGCAGATCACCTCAAAACCGCAAGCGCGCGCCCATTCGACCTGTTCGGCAATCAGCGCAGGTTGATCGCCGTAGGCCAGTGAGTAGACAACGCCGGCTTCGGCTGCGCGACGGGCCAGCAATGGGCCAACCAGCGCATCCGCCTCGACATTGACCATCACGATATGACGGCGATGTTCGATAGCGAGCAGGCAATGGGCAACGCCCGCCGCCGGCGCTCCTGTTGCCTCAACAATGACATCAAGACCATCGGCAGCGATCAGCGCCGGCGCATCGTCACCAACATATGTTGCGCCACTGCGTAGCGCATCGGCCAGCGAAGCAGCGGCATACTGCTCGGCTGGCCAGCCGGCGCGAGCCAGCGCCGCGCGCGCGCGGTCGGGAGCGAGATCGGCGACGCCAAGCACATGGAGACCGGGAACGCGACGCGCCTGGGCCAGAAACATGGTGCCAAATTTGCCGGCTCCGATCAGACCAACTCGCAACGGGCGACCCTCAGCGACACGACGCGCCAGCAATGAAAGCAGATCGTTCATGAATCTCTCCTCAGGGTTTCGATCAGATGTGCATAACCTGGCCGGCAATCGGCAAACCTGATCGCCGGGCACAAACCTCGGATCGGGCAGATCACTTTTTCCCTGTGAAACTCATCAGTGTTTCATATTGTACTCGATCAGATTGTGGTACACTGCCAGTATGCAACGACAACTCTCGCAACAGCTCCGTCGGCTTATTGCTCAACGCTGGCGTCGGCACGCTATCGACACTCTGCTGACTGCAACCAGTCTGGGCTTTATTGCTGTCTTTCTCGGTGTCGTTCTGGCGATCATCGGCATCGTTTCCCTGCCGCATCCATTGCTGGGTTGGGTGCTCGCGGGCAGTGTTGTCACCGGAGCAGTGCGCGCGCTGGTCTTTCGACTAACGCCATCGACTGCTGCGCGCCGCCTCGACCGGCGATTTCGTCTCTCTGAACAACTGAGCACGGCGCTGGAGGTTGGCGATGATCAGGCCGGCGTTGCCAGCCGGTTACAACAGCAGGCGCAAGAGACCATCAGGCGCATCAATTATTATGTCAATAAAAAACAACGACCAGCCTGGCCTGACGCGCTGATGCTGGGCGCGTTCCTGCTGATGTTAGCCGGCCTGCTGCTCCTCATCGAGTCGCCAATGGCGCCAGTTGGCGTAGCCCAACCCTTGCCGGCATTGAATCGCCCTGATCAGGTGGCCGACACACTGTCAACCGAAGCGTCTTCATCGACTGAAATGGGAACAACGCCTGGATCTGGCGTTGATCCGGGGGTACTTTCGGCGCTGGCCGACGCTTTGCGCGACCAGAGCCTGACGCGACCGGTCGCCGAAGCGCTTGATCAGGGTGATATTGCCGGCGCGGCTGAAATGCTGCGCGAGCTGGCCGATCAGATGGGTGAGGTTTCGCCGGAAGCGCGTGAAGCAATTGCCGATGCTTTGCGCGACGCGGCCCGCCAGATAGACCCGGCGCGCCCTGATCTGGCCGACCAGATGCGAGCGACTGCCGACGCGCTTCAGTTTGGCGATGCCATCGCCAGCGCCGCCGGTGTAGAGGCGCTGGCTGACGCGCTCGAACGGCAACCATCGGCGCCGATAGCCGGTGGTTCAGGTGGTGGCGCTGGCAATGCACCCGGCAGCCAGCGCCGTGAGCAATCGTTTAATCCGCTCGGCATTGAAGGCAGACCACTCGAATTAGCGACTCGTGGTACCGGTCAGCTACCCGCTCCGGGGACGGCAAGCGACGTGACCGGATCAACTCAATCGGGAGGGCTGTCGATGCGATCGAGCGGTGTCAGTCTTAGCGGCCCGGTACAGGCAGCCGATGATCCGCTGCGAGTCCCAATGGATGTGCGAGATGTGGTTCGCGACTATTTTTCGCCGTAAACCGGCTACAACTGAACCGCTGTTATTTGACGAAACGTTTCTGCGTCGCCTCGAGCGGCTCAGTTTGCAGACCCAACGCGCGCTACGCGGCACGCCAATTGCTGGTCAGCATCCCAGTCGGCAACAGATGCCGGCTACCATCTTTACCGATCACCGACCTTACGTCCATGGCGATGACCCTCGCTACCTTGACTGGCATGCATACGCGCGCCAGGAGCATTTGCTGGTGCGTTTGGGTGAGGTCGAGCAAGATGTGGCGGTGAGTGTGATCGTTGACACATCGCGCAGTATGACCGTCGGCGAACCAAATCGCCTGCGGCTGGCAATTCAACTGACTGGCGCGATCGGCTATCTGTCACTGTCGCATGGCGACCTTGTTACGGTGCTGACCGGCGGACAGTTGGCGCCAGTGTTCGGGCCGGCGCGCGGCAAGACACTCTCGGTAGCGTTGCTGCGCGTGTTGCGCGCGCTCACGCCGACATCACAGCTCGATCTGGCGCAGGCTGCGCGCGTGGTTGCCCGGCAGCAACCACAAGGCGGAGTCGTTGTCGTCATTTCAGATTTGCTGACGCCGTTACCGATTGAAGAGCTGGCGCAACATGTGCCAGCCCCGCGCTGGCAGGTGATGGTCTTACATCTGCTCAGCCTGGCTGAGCTTGCGCCGCCGCTGCATGGGCCGCTTGAGCTGGTTGACAGTGAAACCGGCGAACGACTTGAAATCGATCTGACCGAAGAAGAGCTGGCAGTTTTTCGAACTGCGGCGCAAACCTGGCGCGCGTCACTGGCCGCGCGTTGCGCCGCGCGTGGTATGGCGTATGCGCCGATAATGACTGACTGGCCACTGGAACGCCAGATCATCCCTTTCCTGCGCGCGCGGCGATTTTTGGGGTGAAGTCGCGATGAAACTGGTCACACTGGCATCGGAATCAGCCTGGTGAGACGAATCGATTAACAGCAGCGCTATGAACCTGCTTGCGCCTCTCGGATTACTCGCACTCCTGACCTTGCCGGTGATTGTCATCCTGCACATGATGCAATCACGTCGGCGACGAACAGTCGTGCCATCACTCCTACTCTGGCAGCAGGTTCCGCTACGACCGGCGACGCGACGCCGACGACTACGGTTTACATTCCTGCTTTTGCTGCACATGCTCGCGGCATTACTGCTTGGATTAGCGCTGGCCCAACCACAGATTCCCTGGTCGTGGCCAGGCGCAACGCGCGCGACGGCCATTATTATCGACACGTCAACCAGCATGGCCTTGGCCGAAACGGGTGGCAGCCGCATCGAGCGCGCCCGGCAACGCGCTGCGACATTGATTAGCCAGATGCGCGGCGCTGATCGGATAGTGCTGATCAGCGCCGGCCCATCGGCTCGCCTGATCGACCAGGGCAGCAGCGCCGACTCGGCGCGTTTGCTGGCGGCGCTGAGGCAAATAACCATTGAAGGCGTGGGAAGCGATCTATTCGGCGCATTCACGATCGCTGAGACGTTTTTACTCGATCAACCCGGTTCACGGGTGATCTGGCTAACCGACGGCGCGCTGCCGCCACCTGATCTCAACACATTGCGCCTGCCGCTTCAAGTCGAAGTTATCGGCACAAGGCAGCCGAATCGCGCTATCGTAACGCTGGCTGCCTACCCGAATCGCATCGGCGCGACCGATGTTTATGCCCGGCTGGTAAACTTTGGCGACCAACCATTTCGCGGGTCGGTGCGGCTCTTGATCGACGGACAGCTTGATCGCACTGAACAGATTAGCATTCGCCCAGACTCAGCACTCGAGTTGACGTGGACTCTGCCCGGCGCGGCTCAGCAGGTACGATTAGAAATGAATGGCAATGACGGCTTGCCGCTCGATGATAGCGCGACGGTAAACATTGCCGGTCAACAACCGATTCGAGCGCTGCTGGTCGCCGACGATGCGCCGGCGCTGGCGCGCGCCTTGCAGGCTATGCCGGAAGTGAGGCTCCAAACGGTGACACCGGCAGCATATGCGCCGGCTTCAGACGTTGATCTCTCTATTTTCGTCAACACGTTGCCGTCACGCTGGCCCGCCGGTGGCGTGCTGGTCATCAATCCGCCGACCGGTGGTTTGCTACCGATTAGCGGCACAACTCGCGCAGATTCACCGGTAACTCTGACGCCGGCTGGCGAAACCCTCTTGCGCGATGTCAACTTTGGCGGCATTACCTGGGGTCAGGTGGCAGTCATCGATCCGCCATCCTGGTTAACCCCGCTGCTCTTCAATGGTGACATTCCACTGATCATGCGCGGTCGATTTGAGCGGAGTGAAGTGGCGGTCTGGAGCTTCGATCTGACCGCCAGTTCGTTGAGCGAACGGCTAGCCTTTCCGCTGCTGGTTGCGCGCACCGCGCGAGACCTGATGCCACCGCAGTTGCCCACATCCATGACTCTTGGCGCGTCACTATCATATCGGGCTGATGTCCGAACCACGCATGTAGAGCTGACCGATCCCACCGGTACTACGGTGAGGCTGGCGCTGCAACCGGCGATTCCCACCATCCTCGAACCGACACACATCGGCATCTATCAAATACGGGAATGGGCTGAAGATCAACTGGTGCGGGAAGCGCAGCTTCCTGTGAACGCCGGCGCCATCGATGAGTCTGATCCGACACCACGTTTTGCCAGCGCGACTCGCAATGGAACACTCGCTGCTGTGATAGCTCAACCCACCGCTACCCCGCAACCATTGTGGTCCTGGCTGATCATTGCCACCATTGCATTGCTGGTCGGTGAGTGGCTCTACATCCAGCGTAGACTGCAACCGGAGGCGCGATGATCTGGCAATCCGCTCATATGTTTTGGTTGTTGCTGGCGCTGCCGGCATTTGCGTTGATCTGGCGCCGGGCCGGTCGTCGTCTGCCCTGGTCAATCCTGGCTCTGCGGCTGGCGATAGTTGCGTTGTTGATCGGCGCTCTGGCCGATCCGGTCTGGCAACAGGCAGGCAGAGCGGCGGCTGGGCCATTGATCGTGTTGTACGATCAGTCGGATAGCCTTACGCCAGCCGGACAGGCCGCGATACGATCTGAAGCCGAGGCTATTGCGGCAGCAACCGGCCCGGAAACACGTTTGCTGGCGTTTGGCGCGCAGGTGATTGCCGGTAGCGATCAACGACCTGACGGCGCCGGTAGCGATCTGGCTGCGGCTTTGCGAATGGCACGCCAGTTGTTGCCAGCCGGCGGTCGCGTCATTCTGATCGGCGATGGTCAGCATACCGGTGGTGATGTGCTGGCCGAAGCGCAGCGCGCCGCTCAAAGTGGGATTCAGGTTGATGTGCGCTATATTGCGCCGCCGATAACGCCAGAAGTGGCCATCACTCGCCTCGATGCGCCGATCTTGCTGCGCAGCAACGAGACGTTTGCAATTGCGATCACAACGCTGTATCGTCCGGTCAATGGCGCAGAACCGCTCGCCGCTCGATTGCGCGTCTGGGCCGATGGACAGTTGCTCGGCGAAGAACCGGTGTTCATTCCGGCGGGACAGTATCAGTTTGTTGTTGAGCATACTGCCGGGCAACCGGGCATTCTCAGTCTACGAGCTGAGATCGCGCCCGCAGAACACGACACCTTTAGCGCCAACAACGCTGCTGCTGCCACCGCGCTGGTTATTCCTCCGCCACGGATCTTGCTGATCGAAGGGTATCGTGATGGTGGGGCTATGCTCGGCGATACCCTTCGTCAGGCGGGAATGGAAGTTGATCGCAGACCACCAGTCGAGTTGTCGGCCAATCTTGAGCGGTTGGCAGCATATGATGGGGTTGTGCTGGTCGATGTCTCGGCCAACCAGCTCTCGTTTGAGCAAATGGCTGCGCTGCGCGAACTGGTTCGAAGCGAGGGTAAAGGTCTCACCGCGCTCGGCGGCAATCAGGCATTCACATTGGGAGGCTATGCCGAGACGCCGCTGGCCGAAGCGTTGCCGGTGCAGATGACACCGCCGCCGCGTCCGCAGCGAGCGCCTATCTCGCTCTTGCTGATTATCGACCGCTCGGCCAGTATGAGCGCCGCTTTTGGGATTAGCAAGTTCGATATGGCCAAAGAAGCCGCTATCCTTGCGCTAACCGCGCTCCAGCCGAGCGACCGGATCGGCGTGCTGGCCTTTGACACTGATACAATATGGACAGTGCCATTTCAGGAAGTAGGTGAGGGGGCCAACATCGTCGAATTACAACAGCAGATTGCAATGATGGCGCTTGGCGGGGGCACCAATATCGAACGGGCACTGGCCGTAGGTCTGCCGGCGCTGGCTACCGAACCAGAACGCGAACGGCACGCTGTCTTGTTGACTGATGGACGCAGTTATAGCAACAACTATCCGCGTTATCAGCAACTGGTCGAAACGGCGCGCGCCGCGCAGATCACTCTCTCGACCATTGCGATTGGCCTGGATGCCGATACTGAATTGCTTGAACAATTGGCGCAATGGGGAAATGGACGTTACTACTTTGCGCCAAATGCCAACGATTTGCCGCGCATTACGCTGCAAGAGAGCGAAATTGCCGGCGCTGAGCTGACGGTTGAACAACCGGTGCCGACATTACTCGAACAACCGCATCCGCTGGTGCGCGGCATTGACCCGCGCGCATTGCCGCCACTCGATGGGTATATTGCGCTGCAACCAAAACCCGAAGCCACCGTTGTGCTGAAGAGTCCGGCAGAGGATCCCCTGCTTGCCGTCTGGCAATACGGTCTGGGGCGTAGCGTGGCCTGGATGGCCAGCGCCGCCGCGCCGTGGGCAAGCGCCTGGCCAGGTTGGCCAGATTATGATCGGTTCTGGGGTCAACTGGTGCGGTATACGCTACCTACCCCCGACAGCGGGCCGATGCAGGTGCGTCTCGTTACGGACGCCGATGGAACAAGTCTGGTCGTCGAAGCGCAAACAGCAGGCGGCAGGCCGATCAATCTGGCGCAGGTGAGCGCGCGGGTTACGTTGCCCGATGGCAGCGAACAGAGCTTTAGCCTGGCGCAAACGGCGCCAGGACGCTACGAGCGCGAGCTGGTATTGACCGACACCGGGCCGTATGAAATCGATGTTTCGCTGTTTGCCGGTAGCCAGACCCTTCAACGTAGCATCGGTTACGCGCAACCGCCATCGGCGGAGTATGCGCTGACCGATCCGGCGCAGGGTGAAGCCTTATTGCAACAGATCGCGACCATCACCGGTGGCACAATGGAACCGGTATTGCCGGAAACCCCGCCGCCACCGCCGACACTGGTGAGTGCCAGCCTATGGCCACTGCTGGTCGGGATCGCGCTGGCATTATGGCTAGTCGAGATCGGGCTGCGCCGAAACCGGGCACTCTTGTAATTGCGATACTCATGAAAGATGTGATTTCTCGCCAATATTATGCTCGCTGCGATTGACGATCTCATCGCTACTGCCATCCACGAACGAGTCTTCCCTGGCGCAGTCGTAATCGTGGCGCGAGCCGATCACCCGATCCACGCTGCTGCTTACGGCGCGACAATGTACGACGATAGCGGTAGTCAACCGGTGACGCTCGACACCGTCTACGATCTCGCCTCGCTCACCAAGGTCTTCACTGCTCTGGCCGCGCTGCGGCTACACGACGCCGGAATGTTGCCGCTCGATCGACCAGTGCAACACTGGTTGCCTGCGCTGCGCGCAAGCGACATCACTGCGCGCCATCTCCTCAGCCATTGCAGCGGATTAGCCGTACAGCTTGCCCCGTTAGCCCGTCAGGGCGCGGCTGCGATACGGCAGGCGGTCTACAATGCGATCCCGAAGCATCCGGCTGGACAGGTGACCGAATATGCTAACCTCAATACTCTGCTGCTCGGCGATCTGGTAGCGACGGTCTACGACGGTTCACTCGACGCAGCTATCGAGGAGCTTGTCTGCGCGCCACTCGGCATGCAGCATACTTGCTTTCGGCCACCGGTGGCATGGCTTCAACGTACCGCGCCGACCGAGTGGGATTACGAATGGCGCGCGGGACTGGTTCACGGCGTCGTTCACGATGAGAGCGCATATGCGCTCGGCGGAGTAGCCGGCCACGCCGGGTTATTTGGCATAGCCACTGAGGCCATTCGCCTTGTGCAGCTTTTCTTGCAGGAAGGCTCCTGGCAAGGGAAACAGCTCTTGCGCGCCGAAACGGCGCGAGCGGCGCTAACTCCACAAGCGCAACGCGCCGGACAGCCGGTCAGCGGGTTGGGCTGGATGTTGCAGCGACCGTATATGGGAGCAGCAATGGCTGCCGGTTTTGGACACAGCGGCTTTACCGGGCCGATTATGATGGGTATCCCTACCGAAGCGCTGGCAATTGTTGCGCTCTGCAACCGCACCTACCCGCGTCGCACCCCGCCACCGTACCGCCACCATCAGGTTTTTGCCAGCATCGTCGATACAACCCTGCACGCAATAGAAAGCAAACTGGTATCATAACCGGGTATAATACGTTAGAGACAAGGCATTTTTAGCATTGCGACGGGAGAAATGCCATGAGCCGCAAACGCTATCAATACTGGTTTCGTGTTTTGAGCGCTATCATCATCGGAATTCTGATCCTGGCAATGGTCGTTACCGCGATCATTCCATACTGATCTGGAGGTTAGGGATGACCTACACGATGCTCTACGACGGCAATTGTCGGATCTGTTGTCAGCAAGCTCAGATGGTCAGCGAATGGGATGAACATCACCGGATTGAGCTGCTCGACGCCAATAGTCCGGCAGCGCGCGAGCGCTTTCCTCAGATTAGCCATGCTGAGGCAATGGAGCAACTGCACGTGATCGGGCCAGATGGAACTATCTACCGCGGCGCTGCCGCCGCGCGTGAACTCCTCTTGCAGTTGCCAGCGCTGCGTGGAGTAGGTGAACTGCTGCGATTGCCCGGCGCGCTAACGCTGGCGCAACCACTTTACGATTTGGTGGCCCGTAACCGCTATCTGTTTGGGAGAAGCGCCACCTGCGATGATGGCACGTGCCGGACGAGATAATACGATCTTGTTCAGGTATAGACCTGCCGATTGAGCATTCGATTCAGGCGAAACGGAGTAATGTCGCAGGCGGTTGATCCGTCAATTGCCAGATCTGCCAGCATTTCGCCGATAAGTGGAGCAAGCTTGAAACCGTGACCGATGCAGGGGATGGCGATCACGATTTGACCGAACTCTGGATGGCGGTCGATCAGAAAGTCACCGTCGGGCGTATGTGTCATGCGACAGGTCTCGGCACGGAGCAGACGGGCGGCGTATCCGGGTAGTGTCTGATTGAGGCGGCGCGCGATCTGATCGTTCTCAACCGGATCGGGGAGGGGTGGCGGCTCGTAAGGATTACGCACCAGCGTGCCAACGCCGAGACGCTCAGCCTTTACTCCTTCTCCCAGATCAGGGAAACAGATCAACGGTGGATTGGTTTCATCGTCACCGAAATCGCTTATCACCGGCAAGTTGCCGAGTCTGCGATCACGAGGCAAAAAGAAAGCTGATTGCTCGCGGGTAATCAAAAGTGGGAACGAAAGTGATAAACTTCGCAGCAAGAGCGGAGTATACGAGCCGGCTGTAATGATCACCCGCTGAGCGCGGTACGTAGCCCCAGACGCATCAACTCGCGCGCCCGAGCCATCAGGCATGACCCGCTCAACTCTTACCCCAGACGCAATTGCCGCGCCATAGCGACGCGCCTGCTCGATAAAGGTGGCTACGCAGCGCGAAGCTGGCAGAATCCCGCCGTCGGGTTGATACAACCCTATTGTCTGATCGGAGATTGCGAGCTGAGGGAAGCGAGCGCGGAGTTCAGGCGCTGACAGCGACTCAAACGGCACTCCGGCAGCGGCCAGATTTGAAGCACAAGCCCGGAGATAGCGCAGATCAGCGGCTCCGAGGGCCAGCGCGCCTGTCTTGATCACGAGGCGCTGCCCGGTATCAGCTTCCAGATCGGCCCATGCCTGGTAAGCCGCCTTCGCCAGGCGAGTGTAATAGAGCTGTGGATACGCACAGCCGATCTGGCGTGACAGGCCGTGCGAACTCCCGCGAGCGTGCCCAATGGCAAACTGTTCGAGTAGCAGCACCCGCCGACCGCGCCGGGCAAGAGCATACGCCGTCGCTGCGCCCATTACTCCGCCGCCCACAATCAAGACTTCGAGCATACGCATAGTGCGCCTCTTTCCGCGGAGCTGCATGTTGTTTGCTTTTGATCATATCACTGCGCGTTACAGGGTGTGTGATGGGCGATAGGCGATAGCTGATAGGCGATAGGCGATAGCCGATAGCCGATAGCCGATAGCCGATAGCCGATAGCCGATAGCCGATAATCCCTCTGCGGTCTCTGCGGTAGGATCGATAGCCGATAAGCGATGAGCGGGGAGGGGGCAAGGGGGAGGAAATCGCCCCCATCTGCCAGAGGATGATAGCCGATAGCCGATAGCTGATAGCCGATAGGCGATAATCCCTCTGCGGTCTCGGCTGACAAAATTGGCGCGAGAGTGGCTAACTCTCGCGCCGAT
>OGCI01001068.1_pt1 | contig 25511 bp, 18 predicted proteins | sample 1570021 | NCBI WGS metagenome assembly OGCI01 (sample SAMN06264664, study PRJEB24512) | hot springs metagenome | isolation source: Hot spring water | place: South Africa: Tshipise | collected 2015-06-21 | reverse complement strand
AGGCAAAATCGAGGTGGAGCAGGACGGGAAACCGCTGTTATCCTTCGAGGACGCTAACCCCCTGCCCGGTGGGGGCGTGGTGCTATGCGCGCGCAGGTGGTCGGCGAGTAGCGGGGACACTATTGTGCAGATCGCCCAGTTTGAGGCGGAATAAAACAGGCACTGCTCCAGACCTGCCGGAGCGGTGCCCTCCATTCAGCCTGGCTGTCAGCGTCCCTTTCCATCTGTATCTCCTGCCAGTGTGTGCGAGCCTCTGTATTCCATCGCCGCCTGTGGCATTGCCATCTGCAGTCGGCGGGCGTATTCCGGTCCGTAGAATCCCATGAACGCCGGAGGTACCGGCGGTGGCGGTGCGGCGTGCAGGATATTCTCCTTCGCCACGACCACGACGTAAAGCCCGATGTAGGCGGCAATCGCGAAACGCGCCATGCGCCGTACGAAATCGGGGTTGTGTCGGCGTGCCCACTCGATAATGGCGATAGGCAACATGAACATCGTGCACTTCGCCACGATGAAGGGGATCACTCCCTTCTGCAGGTAGAAATCCATCAGGGGATTACCTTCCCTTGCGCCGTGATGGTGCACAAAAATCAACGTGGAGACCAGGTCTGCCACGCAGATCGCGGCGATAATCCAGCTCTCACGTGATATTAACCCCTTCAACGTCGTTCCTCCCTTACGCAAAATGCCGTGATGCCTCAGCGGTTCGATACAGTTGTTCCCGAAAAACCCGGATAATTCACACAGGAAAAGTTGGGGCAACAGGGAGAGCATCTTGACGCAGGAAGGAGAACCGGTCTCCACTACCATTATACCATCGTCCGCCCCCGTACAATCGCGTGCCCCGCGATTATTTTCGGAGAGAAAACCTTATCTCTGCAGACCCCTCTCCCTGCCTCTCCCAGAAACGGGGAGAGGAACCATCCCCCAACGCATTCCCTCGCGGAGCGGGGCGCGGGATTGGGTTCTGGACACGACCGCTGGGACTTCATGAAACACTCGGTCGCTGGATTGTATTCCCAGATGGAATGGTGGTACAATATGGTCACTCGTGCACAAACAGGATACGCTCACCATGTTGCCAGGGACTGTCGCCAGAGTGCAGACGGCACACTGCGTTCCGCTTCTGTGGCTTGCACTCAGCGGGGAGATGCAGGAACCTTTGCCCTTCTGCTCCTGCGAGCGGAAGGGCTGTGAAACGCTCGTCAGTCCGAAGCCGCCATGAAGAACCTCATCCGTTTCCTGAAAGAACTGCGCCCGTACCGGCGCACCATGATTCTGGCAGCGGTGCTGACCTTCCTCAGCGCAGGGCTTGGTCTGCCGATGCCCCTCATCATCCAGTACATTACCGACCACCTAATCAAACGGGAACCGTTTCCTCTGTGGGGAGTTTTCTGGGCGATTGTGGGTATCTCCGTCGCATCGGGGCTGGTTGGCTATGCGCTGGCGGTGACCATCACCTATCTCGGACAGCGTTTTATGTATGATATCCGCCGAAAGCTATACAGTCACATGCAATCGCTGTCCATCGGCTTCTTCGAGAAACACCAGACCGGCAAGCTCATGTCCAACGTCATCAACGACGTCGCCACCATCAACCAGCTGTTGACGGGCGGCTTCGTGAACATGATTTCCGATGCCGTGACGCTTGCCGCGGTGCTGGTCATCGCTTTCTACAAGAACTGGCTGCTATCCCTGATTGCGCTCTCCGTGTTTCCCATCTATATCCTGAACTATCTCGCCTTCGTCAACAAGCTGAAACAGGGCAGCCGCCAGATTCGACACGAGCGAGACGTGATGCTGGGCGACCTTCAGGAGAAACTGGCAGGCGTCGCGGTGGTCAAGTCCTACGCGAAGGAACGCTACGAGGTGCGGCAGTTCCTCGGGCAGACGCGTGAACTGCTGGTGCTGAACGTTCGTCAGGGAGTGCTGGGCACGCTGTTATGGGTCATCGCCGAGGTGATCGGTGCGCTGGGCACCGCGCTGATGCTGTGGTATGGCGGCAGGCTGGTGATTACCGGGCAGATGTCGCCGGGTTCTCTGATCGCTTTCATCACCTATATCGGCGGATACATGTATGGACCGATCCTGCGCCTCATCCAGATGAACGACATGATCGCCCGCACGAACGCGGCGCTGGAGCGCATCTTCTACACCCTGGACACCAAGCCGACGATAGAGGACAAATCGGGCGCCATCGAGATGCCCCCCATCGTGGGCAGGGTGCAGTTCGACAGCGTCTGGTTCGAATACGAACCGGGACAACCGGTGCTGAAGGACATCAACCTGCGGGTAGAGCCGGGCGAAATGGTGGCGCTGGTTGGGCAATCTGGCTCCGGCAAGACCACCATGGTGAACCTGCTTCAGCGGAACTACGACGTGACGTCAGGTGCCATCCGCATCGACGGCATCGACATCCGCGACGTGCAGCTGAAGAGCTTGCGCAAACAGATCGGAGTGGTGATTCAGGAGACCATCCTGTTCAACACCACCATTGTGGAGAATATCCGCTACGGACGCCTCGAAGCTACCGACGAAGAGGTGTTCGAAGCCGCACGCGCCGCCAACATCCACCACGTCATCGAAGCCCTGCCCAACGGCTACCAAACGCGCATCGGCGAGGAGGGTGTGAAGCTGTCGGGCGGAGAGAAACAGCGCGTAGCCATTGCGCGCGCCATCCTCAGCGACCCGCGCATCCTGATCCTGGATGAAGCCACCAGCGCACTGGACTCGGAGACCGAGGCGCTCATTCAGGAGGCGCTCGAGCGACTGATGCAGGGGCGAACCAGCTTCGTGATCGCCCATCGCCTCTCCACCATCGTAAAAGCGGATAAGATCGTGGTGATGGAGAAGGGCGAAATCAAAGAGGTGGGCACGCACGAGCAACTGCTCGTCCTCGGCGGTATCTACGCCAACCTGTATCAACAGCAGTTCCGTGTCGCGTTGGAGGCGCAGATGGCGTAAACACAGGGACGCCTGCATCCTTCGTGGGAATAACCTGCAGTCAGACTGTTGGGAGGTGTGCACCGCCTGTGGAACTGCCGGACAAACCTGTAGAGCCCAGCTGGCACGAGCTGGTATCGAGTATCCTTCGTGAAGGAACCCCGCGACGTGTGCATTATATCGAGATCTTCCTGGATGGCGAAGTTCAGGACGCCATCTGCCGACAATTCCATCTTCTGGATGGACTGGACTCGGACAGATGGGAGTTTCCCCTGCAGAAGCAAATACGCCTGATGCGTTTTCTGGGATATGACTACGTGCGCTGCGGTCTGGAAGGAATGGACTGGTCCCTGCGCCGTTCCGTCACAGAGGATACTGCCTCTCTACCCCGCGCCGGAGGGCGAAGTTATGTGGACGAACATGCCGGTCCAATCACCAGCTGGGAAGAGTTCGAAAGCTACCCCTGGCCCGACCCTCACAAGGCATCCTCCAACGCTCTGGAGTGGTATGAGCAGAACCTCCCGCAAAACATGTGCGTTATTGGCAGCGGCGGCTTTGCCCATTTCGCCGAACATCTCACCTGGCTGATGGGCTACGAAACCCTGTGCTGTGCCCTGTATGATGAGCGCGACCTTGTAGAGGCTATTGCCCAGAAGCTATACCAAAACTACAATGTGGTGGTGGAGCGCCTTCTGCAGTTCGAACGGGTCAAAGTCATCTGGGGCAGTGACGATATGGGCTTTCGCACCGGTACGCTCATCAGTCCCAACGACCTGCGCGAGTTCGTGCTTCCCGGACACAAACTGATGGCGCAGAAGTCTCACGCCGCAGGGCGCCCCTACCTGCTTCACAGCTGCGGCAACCTGAAGGCAATTATGGAAGACCTCATCGAGGACGTGCAGATCGATGCCAAACACTCTTTCGAAGACACCATCGAGAGCGTCATCGACTTCAGGCTACGGTATGGACACCGTATCGCTGCCCTTGGCGGGATCGACGTGGACTTCTTGTGCCGCGCCGACGAGGAGCAAATCCGCGCGCGGGTGCGCGAAACCCTCGAAGCCTGCATGCCGGGTGGTGGCTACGTGCTGGGGACGGGCAACAGCGTCGCCAACTACATACCGCTGCGCAACTACCTCGTGATGCTGGACGAGGGAAGGCGGCTCGCCCCCTGAACGCTTCCGGTAGCAGTGCTCGCGCCCACAGTGTATAATAATCCTGCTGTAGGCAAGTAGGAGGGAGGTTTGGCTGTTGCAACGCTGGAAACGCACCCATTTCTGCGGGACTCTGCGTGCCGAGCACGTTGGGGAGAAAGTCATACTGAACGGCTGGGTCCACCGCAGCCGCGACCATGGAGGGTTGATTTTCATCGACCTGCGCGACCGAAGCGGACTGGTGCAGGTCGTTTTTGACCCGAGCACTGCGCCTCAGGCACACGACATCGCCGAAACCGTGCGTTCGGAGTACGTTCTGGCAGTGGAGGGAACTATACGCCGCCGACCGGCGGGACTGGAGAACCCCAAACTAGCTACCGGTGAGATCGAGGTGCTGGTCTCGCAGGTGGAGGTGCTCAACACCTGTCGGCCCCTGCCCTTCCAGCTGTCCGAGGAGAGCCTCACCGTGGATGAGTCGTTGCGCCTGCGATATCGCTATCTGGATTTGCGACGCCCCGAGATGTTTTACCGCCTGCAACTGCGCCACAAGGTGGTGAGCCTCATACGCCATTTCCTCAACGAGCGCGGTTTTATAGAAGTTGAGACGCCCATCCTCACCAAATCCACACCGGAAGGCGCGCGCGACTACCTTGTGCCCTCGCGACTGTACGCTGGACACTTCTACGCCCTGCCCCAATCGCCCCAGCAGATGAAGCAGCTGCTGATGGTGGGTGGTGTGGAACGCTACTATCAAATCGCCAAGTGCTTCCGCGATGAGGACACCCGTGCCGACCGCCAGCCGGAGTTCACCCAGCTTGACCTTGAGATGTCTTTCGTTGAGCAGGAAGATATTCTTCAGCTTATCGAGGAATTGACCATCTTCGTGGTAGAGTCGGTGTCGGACAAAAAGGTGATCAAACCATGGCCCCGCCTGAGCTATGACGAAGCCGTGGCGCGCTACGGCACCGATAAGCCCGACCTGCGCTTTGGGCTGGAGCTGATAGACCTCTCCGGCGTGCTGGCGAGCACGCAGGCGCAGATATTCCGTGCCGTGCTGGACAGCGGTGGACAGGTAAAAGCGATTCGCGTTCCCGGTGGTGCGCAATACAGCCGCAAAGACCTGGATGAAATCACCGAGTTCGCCCGCCGGTTCGGTGCGAAAGGGCTAGCGACTATCCAGTGGATGGAGGAAGGGGTGCGTTCACCGGTTGCCAAGTTTCTCTCTGCTGAAGAAATGGAAGGCATCCGGCTGGCAACCGCGGCACACGTGGGGGATATGGTGGCAATCGTCGCTGACCAGCCGAAGGTGGTGGCAAATGTGCTGTCGCGCCTGCGCAACGAGTTCGGTAAGAGGCTGGGGCTGCTGGACCCGAACGTGCTGGCGTTCTGCTGGATTGTGGACTTCCCGCTGGTGGAATGGAACCAGGAGGAACAGCGCTGGGATCCGATGCATCACCCGTTCACCATGCCCCACCCCGAGGACATTCCGTTGCTGGACACCGACCCGGGGCGCGTGCGCGCCTCCTGCTACGACGTGGTTTGCAACGGCGTGGAGTGGGCAAGTGGAAGCATCCGTATCCATCGTCGCGACATTCAGCAGAAGGTATTCGAGCTGCTGAACTACAGCGAGGAGGAGACGCAGGCGCGCTTCGGGCACATGCTGGAGGCGTTTGAGTACGGTGCTCCTCCGCATGGTGGCATCGCACCCGGCATCGACCGTCTCGTGATGTTCCTCACCGAGGATGAGAACATTCGGGAGGTCATCGCGTTCCCCAAGACTGCCACAGCTCAGGACCTGCTTTTCGGTGCCCCATCGCCCGTAGACGAGAAGCAACTGCAGGAGCTGTACATTCGGGTGGTGCCTCCAGAGCAGGACAGGGGGTCATAAAAGCAGGAGAGGGGGTTGAATCCTTACCTCCGCGCTCTTGAATCCAGCGGCTTACCCCTGAGCGGGGGGCTTTCACGCCGGAGAGGGCGGGGCAGGTACCGAACAAAGCCGGACGGGAAACATCCCGCCTCTCGACTTCAGCTCGGGCAGGCAAACCCCCTCTTGGCTCCGTAGCCCGGTCGTACGCCGGGTCGGGTCCACACACCTACATAGTACATCGATTCCACATCTTTGTCAAGAGGGTAGCTGGGTGTTGGGAAAAGAAGAAACCTATCCCCCTACCCCCCGTCCCGACACGGCATCGGGAGTTCGAAACCTCTCCTCGCTTCGGGGAGAGGTCGGGAAAGGGTTTTTGGTAGGGCTTGCGACAGCGCTTCTACGGACAACGGCAGCACCTGCGAGCATTTTTGAAACATCCTCATAGGGGTGCCGGTAAACCTGCGAGAAACCTGGCCGAGGTGCTGCGCTTGCTACTCACAAGGTAACTTCGCCCTTCAACGCGAAACCTATCTCAACCACCAACCGCTTGCAAAGGAGAAATACAGATGCGACCGATAAGGATTGGGATGATTGGCGTAGGTCAGATTGGCAAGGTTCACCTCCAGCGTTATGCGCAAATTCCCGATGCCCAGATTGTCGGTGCCGCCGACCTGAACGAGGCAGAACTGCAGCGTGTTGCCGAAGAGTACCATATTCCCTTCACCACGACCGACTTTCACAAGCTGCTGGAGCGCGACGATATCGAGGCGGTGGACGTGTGCCTGCACAATAACCTGCACGCTCCCGTAACCATCGCTGCACTGGAAGCGGGCAAACACGTCTACTGTGAAAAGCCGATGGCTGGCGCCTACATTGACGCGCTTGCCATGTATGAGGCGGCGAAGCGCACCGGCAGAAAGCTTTCCATTCAGCTGGCGACGCTTTTCTCGAAAGAGACAAAGGCGGCGAGACGGTTGATCGACTCTGGATACCTGGGCAGGGTATACCACGCGCGATCCACCGGTTTTCGCCGGCGCGGCAGACCCTATGTGGACGGCTACGGTACAGCATCGTTCGTGCAAAAGGCGGTTGCGGCAGGTGGCGCTCTGTATGATATGGGCGTCTACCACATCGCGCAGGTGCTGTACCTGATTGGTCTGCCGACTGTGGAGCGCATCAGCGGCAAGGTGTATCAGGAAACGGATATGGATGCCCGCCGCCGGGAAATCAGCGGTTACGATGTGGAAGAGCTCGGGCTGGGATTTGTGAAATGCGCGAACGGGCTGACTATCGACATCATCGAGGCGTGGGCAATCCATCTCGACGGCTTCGAAGGTAGCAGTATCTTCGGTTCGAAGGGCGGCGTACGGCTGAACCCCTTCGGCTACTTCACCACGCTGGCGGATATGGATATGAACGCTACCTTCGATCTAACCAGCGCGGACTGGCGATGGCATCAGCTTGAGGAGAACACCGATGCCTACGACTCGCCACAGGACCACTGGATTGCTGCCCTGCAGGGTCGGGTAGAACTGCTTCCCACCGCCGAAATCGCTCTGACAACGATGCTGGTCAGCGAGGGTATCTACCTGTCCGACCGGCTGGGGCGCGAAGTGAGCGCAGAAGAGGTGCAGCAGAACTCGGTTTCCACCGCGATCAAGCTGTAAAACTTTCGGGGGCCCGTGCTCTCGTCGCAACCCGCCATGAGGGCGCGCCCCTCCGGTTCACGGATGCGTTTGCTCAGGTTTCGCGCAGACTGGTATAATGAACTGGATGCAGAACACGACATGAGGATAAGCAACCTTGAGCCATAACACAACAACTTCCGAAGCCGCGTCGCCGAGCATCTCGGTGGTGGTGCCCGCCTATAACGAGGAAAGCCGGCTCAACGATACGCTTCCCGTCATCTACGCCTACCTTCGCGAACACTTCCCACAGTTTGAACTGCTTGTGGTGGATGACGGCTCTACCGACTGCACGCCCAGCATTGTGCAGGAATGTGCCCGTCAGCACCCGGAGGTGCGCTTGATTTCGTACCAGCCCAACCGGGGCAAGGGGCACGCGGTGCGAACGGGGGTTCTGCAGGCGCGCGGCGAATGGGTTTTGTTCTCTGATGCCGACCTCGCCACGCCCATCGAGGAGCTGCCTAACCTCGCCGCGAAGGTGCGTGAGGGCTACGACATTGCGATTGCTTCGCGCGCCGTGCGCGGAGCGCGCCTCGTCATCCGACAGCCCTGGTACCGCGAGTTCGCCGGGCGCACGTTCAACCTGATGGTGCAGTTGCTGGCTGTGCCGGGCATCCACGACACGCAGTGCGGGTTCAAGCTGTTCCGGCAGGAGGCTGCGCGCGAAGTGTTTTCCCGCTGCGAGGAGAACGGCTTCAGCTTCGATATCGAGGTGCTTCACGTGGCTCTGCGTCTGGGATACAGAGTGGCAGAAGTACCTGTACACTGGATGCATCGCGAAGGCTCGAAGGTTCGGCTGCTGCGCGATGCCGTACGGATGTTTGGGGCTCTGCTGCGTGTCTCGCGTCGGCATCATGCACTGCGGGCTATCGTACAAGAACAACGCCAGGCGCCATGAACCCCGCCGAATACGAGCGAATGTATCACTATGAGGACCACTACTGGTGGTTCGTCAGCCGCAGGGAACTGGTAGATTCGCTCGTCGGATGCCTCTCCTTACCCGCTGCACCGATAATCGTTGACGTGGGCTGCGGAACCGGCGCCACTGCCGTGCAGCTCCAGCACTACGGCACTGTGGTGGGCGTGGACATCTCGCCACTGGCGCTGGCGTGGAGCCGACAGCGCGGGCTGTACAACCTGTTGCTCTGCCCCGCTGAGACCTTGCCCCTCTCGCACCAGAGTGTGGATGTAATCGTGGCGACGGACATCCTCGAGCACCTCGAGGACGACGTGGCGGTGCTGAGAGAGTTCCATCGAGTGCTCAAACCCGGCGGCTACGTGGTGGCAACCGTGCCGGCATACAGCATCCTGTGGAGCGAACACGACCTTGCCCTGATGCACCGCCGACGATATGTGGCTCGTGTGCTGGGCAAACGCAGTCGCCTTGCCGGCTTCGAGGTGGTGCGTCTCACCTACGCGCTGTTCTTCCTGTTTCCGCTCGCGCTCGTCATGCGGCTGCTGAAGCGCACGCCTCCTCCGGGCAAGGAACCTGAAGCGCAGCTCCCGCCAATCCCAAACTGGCTGAACCGCCTGCTCATCACATTCCAGCGAATGGAGACCAGATTGCTGAAACGCTACAACTTCCCATGGGGAGTAAGCGTGGTGTCTGTTCTGCGGAAACCATGTTGATCGAAACGATTGGAGTGCTGACCGCAAGCGCATGGGCTTGGATGAATCTGGTCGAGCCGTTCCGCCCTGTCCTCCGACACCGAGACGTCCACCTGCCAAACCTCCCACCCGATTTGGATGACTTCACCATCCTGCACCTGAGCGACCTCCACACACGGCGCATGGGCTTGCTGGAGCGCAAAGTGCGATGCCTGCTTGGGCAGACATCGGCGCATATCGCTGTGCTGACAGGCGACCTCGTGGATTCCGAGCGCGGTATCGCCCCGCTGATGGAGTTGCTGTCCGCTGTGCAAACAACAATCGGCATCTTCGCCGTCTGGGGAAACTCCGAGCACAAACCCAGCCGCCTCACGGCACACGACGTCCTCGCCGAGCAATTGCAGAGCGTCGGGGTGCATCTGTTGAACAATGAGAGCACGTTACTGACGTATCAGGGGCATCGTATCTACCTTGCAGGGGTGGACGACCCGCACTCCGGTCACGCAGATATAGAGCGGGTTACTCCTGCCAGCCGCTACGGTGTCCTCCACCTGCTGCTGGCGCACTCCCCAGACGTGTTACTTCATCCGCTCAGCAGCGCCTTTCACCTGATCCTTTGCGGCCATACGCATTGCGGACAGATACGCATTCCACGATGGGGCGCGCTTTGGAGCCACACACGCCTAGGACGCTGGGCAGGCGACCCTCTCCTCACCCCGGAGCAGATTGCACGCCGGCTTCATCGGGCACCGCCGCAACCGCACGTGGTGGTGTCCCCGGGCATTGCGACAGTCGGTGTGCCCCTCTTCACGGCGCGCCTCTTCTGCCCGCCCGAGGTTACCCTCTTACACCTGCGCCGTCAGCGCTTCTGCACGAGTGCATACACCGAGGAAGGCTTCTCCAGTTCTGGATACCTGACCAGCACGGCGGTATGGATGATGCGCGCTACCCCCTCAGTTGTCAGGTCGTCCGTGTAGATGATGAGGTCGTAAGCGCCGTCTTCGTTGATGTGGCGTCCAAACGTATGCTGGATGAAGACCTCGCGCTCTTTGTCTGACTCGCGAATCTGTTTCTGCGCCTGCTCGCGCGTCAGGCTCAGCTGTTCCATCACGCGCCTGATCCGCACGGGCAAAGATGCTCGCAGGCGAACATTCACCGCCTTTGGCAGGACGAAGTTGGCGCCTCGTCCCAGAACGATAGCAAAACCGGCGCGCTCGATGGTGAGCAACACCTGCACCAGATGCTTGCGATACCCGGGAGTCTCTATCCCGCCAACCCCTAGCAGCGACATGACGACCGACTCGATCTCACTGCGCGCGTGCTCATCCAGCGCCTCCACCATCTCCTTGCGCACCTCGGCGTTGTTGGCGATGGCGTCAATGATCTGCTGGTCGTATACCTGCCACGGCTCTCCGAGCATTTCCGCCAGCTTTTGCGCCACATCCGCACCGCCAGCGCCCATCTGCCGGGAAATGGTGACGACAGGACGAACTACGGGTACCTGCTCTCGCTTCTGCAACTCCTCGATACTTCGCAACCGGACGATGGACTCCGTGATGCGCTGATCGACCAGCCTTGGGTCTTCGCTGATACGCATGATGATCACCCTCTTTGGGAAACGGTGCTTTTTTCCAACCCATCCAGCTTCAGTATATCATTCCAATCAACAAAGTGCCAGCGGGGTATTACCTGTTTTCCAGGCTGACAAAAGAAAAAAGGCGGCAGGTTTTTACCGCCGCCGAAGCCGGGGGATTGCTGGGTGCCTCAGGTGCGTGTTATAATCCGCGATTCCAAGGCGACCTTGCTGTTTTTATCTTACTCCCTCGTTGTTAAGGGGGTATTAACCGGCGCGTGCTGGAACGAAATTCGCGAAAGAGCTGCGCTCAGCTCCTCCGGCGGACATATCACCACCAGCTCCCCCGCCTTCAACGCAACCTCCCAACCCTCAGGGGCTTTTCGCACGGGAAGTTGTAGCACCGTGCGCGCGATGCCTTCCCGCCAATCGATAATCCAGGCAGAGGGACTTTTCGCCTCACTGCGCCAGCGCAATCTGCCGGAGTCCATCATGGTCGCTGCCAGCATCTGCGACGTCGGAAGCGGCTTGTCGTCGAGGCTCACCAGCATCCACGCCCTGTCGCCATCTGCCACCAGTTTGCCGTTCACAGCCACCCGCCCAGTACCGGTTGCCTGCAGGGGGTTACTCTGCGTGTCAAAAAGGATAGCGAAGGGCAGGTCGCCGCGGGCAGTGGCTTCCACCGTCGTTTTGCCCCAGTTCACGGTCAGCCCCGTAACCGCCGCCGACGCATGGCGTGGGAGAAGACTCAACAGCGTTTTGCCCTCACCAGAGGTCGCTACCGCTCGCCAGACGCCGGACTTAGCCCGAACGCTGGGGCGGATCGCATCCATCAGATGCAGATACAGGTTCGCTTCCGACGAGGCGGTCAACGAGACGTCCTCACCGAACAGGTCACGCGCCGGGAAGGTCTCCCACGGTACCGGAGTGTAATAGACCACCGAGTTACCGAGAGTGAACCGGTAGAGTGGCAGCGGCACATCCGTCCGCACTTCGTGTGCGCCAGCCTCTGCTACCCGCGGCTGAGGCAAGCCGGATGGATGTTCTACCACCTCCAGCAGGCGGACGCCACACAGTCTCTGCAGTCTTTCTGCCTGTCGCCTGCCCAGCGAGTCTGTTGAGGGATCACCCGAGAGGTAGATGACGCACCCCTGACCGATAAGGCGCCCCAGGCTCTGAATGGTGGCTTCCGACAGGGCATAGGCGAGAGGCATGAGTACCATCCGGGGGATGGTCCGGCGAGAAAGTATGTCGCTCTCGTTCACCACGTCGAAATTTGCGCCGGTCGCCAGCAGGCACTCGATGGCGTTCATCAGCGCGGAATGAGCCAGTCCCTCCGGCGCCCCCAGACGCCAGCTATCCGGCAGCACCAGCAGCACATCGGCTGGCTGATACTCGCGCGGCACCCTGTCCGAAAAGATACGCAGGTTGCGATACAGTTTCAGCACCGGCTTGGCACGCAGCGGGTTGTTCCACGCCACGCCCCACGGGAATACAAGGTCCGGGTCATCCGTCCAGCACCAGTTCTGGATTTTGGTGACATCCAGTGCTAGCGCAGCATGAACCACCCACCAGAATAGCTGCCTCTGCTGCCACTCGGTGCGCTGGATGTGGTAATGGGTGCCTCCCAGCTCAGGTTTCCAGGCGTCATGTGTCTTCACGCCAAACTCGCCGATGTTCACAGTCCGATTGACGAAGCGCATGTCGTTCCATTTGATGGTTGCCATCAGCTGCGCCAGGTCCTGCTTAGGCGGATTGAAGTAGCCGATGTTGGAGGCATCCATCCCGTTGAGCGTCAGGCGCAGGTCTATCCCGCCAATCGGACGCTGGTAGTACTCACTGGTGATGGGGTGATGCGGGTCTTCCAAACGTATGGCTTCGCACAGCGCGCCGATCCATCGGCGCATGAGGAATAGCTGAAACTCGCGCACGTCGCGCGTGCGCACCTCGTACCAGCTGGCTGAAACGGCATTGTGCACCGGTATCTCGCCGATCCTCGCGTCGGGGACGTGTGGCGCCCACGCTTCCCGCAGAGCCTCGTCGGTGGCATATCGCTGGCGCAGAAAATCGTTCCACAGACGGCGGATATCCGGCGTGTCCTTCAGGTTCAGCTGAAAGTCGCCGTTCAGGTAGTAGATCAGTCCTGGCACGTGCTTGTAGCGCGCGGCGAACTGCCTGCACATCTCCGCCTGCTGTGCCAGCGTGGCGTCGTCCACCACCACATCCTGCCCGATTAACAATCCCGCCATGTAGGGCAGCCCAAACCGCTGGGAAATCTGCACCACGGCATCCAGCTGCCGCCACTGCGCCTCGGTGAACCGGTATCCCTGCGGATGGTACTGCAGGTTTTCGTACAGGTGCAGTCCGTAGTCGCGCATCAGGCGCACCTCGCGGAACCACGTCAGCGGATTGTGAGTGCGTGACCAGAACCAGTTGCCGTAGGTGTCCGTACCGAACAGCAACGCGCGAAGCGGCTCGCGTCCGGGGCGCATCAGGGTGAAGGCGTTGCTGGCAAAGGTGATGCGCACGCCGTTCTGCACAACCGCGTCATCCTTCACGCAGAAACCGCTCTCGATGCGGTCGAGGGTGTGTTCCGCCTGCATCAGGTTTACCTGCACCACCACGAAGTCCGGCGCGTCCTGGGGCACTGTCCACTGCCATTCCACCGCCGAGGTTGCGTGCGATGCAATCTGCAACCGCTCCTGTCCCTGCGCAAGCACCTTGCCCACCGGTGACAGGAGACGCCAAACCAGCCTGACCGGCTGTTCGGAAGCGGAGGTGTTGCGCACGGTTACCTGCAGTTGCACGGTTTCTCCAGGCTCGTACGCGGCGTAGTTGCTCTGCAGGGACTCGGCGAAAAGCCCCGTCCGCAGAAGCCGAAGCACTGTGCGCAGAAGCGTCTCGCCCTGCGTGCCAGCGAACAGGTCGCGATTGGCGACGCCAAATATCGCCCACACCGAGCCGGTAAACGGTCCGGCGAAATGCCTTACCAGCGCCCCTGCCGCACCAGCGAAGCGACCGTGTTCGTCCTGCACCATCAGCAGAGGCGTCCAGCGCGCGTTCTGACGCAGCTGCGCCGTCGCCTCGTAGCCCTCGACCACGCCGTCCACTCGCCACGTTGGCGCTACCAGCACACCGTCGCCGACCACGCGCCTTCCAGATATGGGCTGATCCGGGCTGAAGAGCGTCAACTGCGTGGGCGCGATGACCAGTCCGTCCTCCGGCTTGCCGTAGTGGGCGTTGATACGCTCCTCCTGAGGGATGGGCGCACAGGTGAGCTCATCAAACCACATCGCGCCCGACGCCAGATACAGACCGGCATGGAACACCACTCGCACGGCACCCGAGGCGATGTCGATGCGTTCTTCGTATCGTTGCCACTGCTGGGTGCCGCGGATCTGTGCGAAATCCCTGAACGTGACCAGCTTGCCCTCGCGATCGTACTGATATACCGCCAGGAAGGCGAAACCGCTTCCCTGCACGTTCTCGGTTCGAGCGTGCGCTCCAACCAGGTAAGAACCGCCCGGCTCTACTGGCAGAGTGTAACTGAACCGCGCCCCCGACTGCACACTGGTCGCCGTTACTTTGCCACAGCGCTCGCCTGCAAACGGATTTTCGGTGACGATACGACACTGCTCGCGCTGGTCTGCCTCCCACCCGGCTCCCCCTTCCTCCAGCCCGCCATCGGGCACTCGTGCATGCCGAGGGTCGCGTGCACGCTCCATCTGCTCCTTCACGAACTCTCTATAGAGTATCCATTTGCCATTCCGTCGCATCAGCAGATGGTCAAACGCATACCCGCCGGTACACAGCAGGTCGCCGCCGTGCATGAGGAACGCCAGCAGGCTCCTGCGAGCCTCTACCGGGAACGAAGCGCCTGTGGGCACGATGAGCAGGTCGTATCGCCCGGCGTTAAACAACTGCGGGTCGGCGAGCTGGTCGGCTTTTAACACCGTGAGAGGGATTCTCTCCGCAGATAGTGCCCGCTGAAATCGCTCCAGCGGCGTTGCCATGCCAGCAACCGGCATGGTTGGGTCGTGCAGTATGGCTGCGCGATAGCCTTCCCAGCGTGTGCCCGGCACTGGTTCCGTCCAGTCCACTGCCCGCTCCCCTTTCACCAGGTTAATGTCGTCAAACCACGCGGTCCCGCTAGCGTTGTACACACCGAGACGCACAGCAATGTATTCCGCCTGCCTGTGCACCACGAACGTGTACTCTGCGTACGTCCACGACTGCGTTCCAGCCACCTGCGCGAAATCACGCGATGCCACCATCCGCCCACCAGCGTCGAACTGGTAAACAGCCATGAAGGCGTATCCCGAACCGGTAACCGGCGTTACGTTCCTGGTTTTCAACCAGCCGCACACGGTGAGCTTCTCACCCGGCATCACAGCATAGACAACCTGTTCCACCTGCGCGCCCTGAGCCGTCTCCACCCGAAGGCTGCGCCGTCCTGTGCGTGCCTGCTGTGCGTCAAAGGATGCTCCGCTTGCCGAGCTCCAGCCGACGTCGGTCTCGAAACCACCGTTGCGTAATAGCGACGCGCTCACCCGGCCCGGCGTTGCCATCCAGAATATCATGTGTATCGCTACCAGCACCCAGCTCATCCCGCTCATTCGGCGCCTCCAGCAAAAAAGCAGTGTCACGATTCCCTTTCTCACTTCCGCGCCGTCATGGCGCTTCCTGCACGCACACAGCGAAGCAACAAAGACGGGGCAGCCACAGATAGCTGCCCCGTCCCCTCCGGATGATGCGGAATACGCTACACTTTTGCCATCTGCTCGTCCCACATCGCCCTGAGTCTACGTGCTTGCCGGTCGTACGCCTCCCTGTCCTGCCAGGTCTGACGTGGGTCCAGTACCTCCGCAGGCACGCCCGGGCACACTCTCGGCACCTGCAGATCGAACACCGGGTCGAGACGGTATTCCACGCCGTCAAGGTCGCCGTTTAGCGCCGCACGAACCATTGCGCGCGTGTAGGGGATGCTGATGCGATGTACAACACCGTAAGGACCACCCGTCCATCCGGTGTTCACCAGCCAGACCTGCGCGCGATGCTTGCGCAGACGATCGCCCAGCAGGTTCGCGTACACCCTGGGTTGCAGCGGCAGGAACGGTGCTCCAAAGCAGGTGCTGAAGGTCGCCTGTGGCTCGGTGACGCCTGTTTCGGTGCCTGCTACCTTGGCGGTATAGCCCAGCAGAAACTGCTCCATCGCCTGTTCTTCCGTCAGTCGGCTGATCGGAGGCAATACCCCGAACGCATCGCAGGTAAGGAAGAACACGTTCTGGGGGTGTCCGGCAACACTGGGCATCACCGCATTGTCGATAAACGCCAGCGGATAGGCAGCTCGCGTGTTCTCAGTGAGGCTGGCATCGTTGAAGTCCAGCAGGCGCGTCTGCATATCGATTGCCACGTTCTCCAGTACCGCCCCAAAGCGGATGGCGTTCCATATCTGCGGCTCGGTCTCGTGCGACAGGCGAATGCACTTAGCAAAACAGCCACCCTCGAAGTTGAAGATACCGTCGTCGCTCCAGCCGTGTTCGTCATCACCGATGAGGCGACGCTCTGGGTCGGCGGACAACGAGGTTTTGCCGGTGCCGCTCAGTCCAAAGAACAGCGCCACGTCGCCCTTCTCGCCCATGTTGGCTGCGCAGTGCATAGACAGCACTCCCTGTTCCGGCAACAGGTAGTTCATAATCGTGAACACCGACTTCTTCACCTCTCCAGCGTACTCCGTGCCGCCGATGAGGATGATGCGTCGCGTGAAGTTCACGATGATGAACGCATCCGAGCGGGTGCCATCTATCTCTGGGTCCGAGTGAAAGCCGGGCGCGGAGACGATCACGAACTCCGGCTTGTGGTCGCCGGTCTTTGTCCAGTCCGGGCGCACGAAGAGCTGACGTGCAAACAGGTTGTGCCACGCATACTGCGTGACCACCCGAATGAGAATGCGGTAGCGTTCGTCGGCGCCAGCGTAGCAGTCCTGCACAAAAACCCGTTTGTCCTGCAGATACGCCAGCACTCGTCGGTAAAGCGCGTCGAACCTCTCCGGCTCGAACGGCTGGTTAACCGTCCCCCACCAGATTTTGTCCTCCACCGCGGCGTCTCGCACCACGAACTTGTCCTTCGGCGAACGCCCCGTGTGCTGACCTGTTCGCACAACCAGCGCCCCACCAGTGGCAAGTACGCCTTCGCGCTGGCTGAGAGCATATTCCAACAGCTGAGCTGTCCCGAGGTTCCAGTGTGCGACGCGAACGTCCTTGATGCCGTGCATCTCCAAACCGTAACGGCTGGGGTTCACGCCGAGGTTTTGCATCTCCAGCCCCCTTCCGCCTGTCTATCGGCCGGTCAATCGAGTTTAATCAATAGACTGGCGGAATTGCCTATCAATATTTTAACACCGATGACATGTCAAACGCTACACCTGAACGGGGGATGGTGTTGAGAAAGCTTTAATAAAATGAATCTGTGAAGGCGATTGATACACCGTCAACCCTTGTGGGCGACGTCAGCGAAGAAAAGAATCTGGCTCACTGCCACCAGAGCGGCGGTCTCGGTGCGCAGAACGCGCGGCATCAGCGAAACGGCAGAGGCTCCATACTGCTCACACAGAGCCACTTCCCCGTCCGTCAGCCCACCCTCCGGTCCAACCACCACGCACACACGGTGCAGGAGTGACGATTGTTGCATCCAGTCCGCCAGACTGAGTGAATCGTGCGCAGGATGAAGCACTGCTATGGCGGCGTCTGTGCACTCTTCCAGTGCCTCCGGCAGCGACAGTACCCCTGACACATCGGGAACCCTCGCGCGATGCGCCTGCTCCGATGCCTCCTTGGCAATCCGCTGCCAGCGTTCCAGACGGTTTTGCTGGCGGTGACCATCCAGCTTCAACACGCTTCGCTCCGTCTCCACCAGCAGAAAGCGGGACACGCCTATCTCGGTGCCGTGCTGGATGACCCACTCTACCTTCTCGCCCTTTGCCAGCGCCTGCACCACCGTAATATCTACCCGCGGCTCCACAGCAAGCTGCACCGCTCCGCAAACTTGTGCAAGCACTTCCCCTTTGCCAACCGCCTTCAGCACGCAACGATACTCCGTTCCCGACCCGTCCAGCACCCCAATCTCATCCCCCGGCTGAAGACGCAGAACGAGCCGAATCTGGCGCGCGTCCTCCCCGACAATGTGAACCAGATTGCCGGCAAACTGCGAGGGGGATACGAAGAAGCGGTGTTTCCGCAAGGGTCATAGCCTCCGAGCCGCGAAGGCACACCATTCACCACACTCACGCTCGGTCAAATCGGTCCACGGCGCGCGGGATAGAAGGCGCCGGAGGGAGTGGCTCCTGTCCCGAACGATACCGGTGACCACCAACCAGCCCTGCGGATGGATGCACCGCGCGAAATCCGGCAACAACCTCTCAATCACCTCCGACGTAAGGTTGGCGACCAGCACGTCACAGCGTGGCGCCCCCTCGCAGCCGTCCGCAAGGTGCAGAGAGACCACCTGACCCACCCCGTTACGAGCCACGTTTTTCTGCGCGTTCAACAGAGCCAAGGGGTCGTTGTCGCCAGCCCACACCAGCCGCGCCCCCAGCTTCGCGGCAACGATCGCCAGAACGCCCGAGCCGGTGCCCACGTCCACCACAGCCATACCTGTCTGTATCAGCTCCTCCAACAACTCTATACACATCTGCGTGGTTTCGTGCTGTCCCGTGCCAAACGCCATGCCCGGCTCCAGCTCCACCACCACTTCACCAGTTTGCGGTTGATAGTGCTCCCACGGTGGCTTGATGACCACTCGCTTGCCGATTCGTTGAACCGGGAAATACTGCTGCCAAGCCGTAGCCCATTCGGTCTGTTGCAGGATGCGCTCCTCGACACTCTGCACCGGCGGTAAGCCCCACTCTGGCAAACGTTCGAGTTCGTCCCGCAGAGAGCGCAGGATGTCCCGTGTCGAGCCTGTCACCGGAAGATACGCGACCACGGCGCTCTCCTCTATGCGCACTCCGGGCGAGCCTGCTCGTCGGCACAGGTCGGCAACTGCATCGTGCGATTCTTGAGCCACCCTGATGACCAGCTCGCACCACTGGCTCATCGCGCTTCCTGTCCCCCTCGTGACAATCGCCTATGGCGAAGCCATGCTGCACCAGCTAACACCGTCAGCCCGATGATGGGATAGATGCTTGACCATAGTTCGAGCTCTTGCGTCCTCGAAAAGTACAGCGCCATCGGTGCCACGAGGTTGATTGTGGTATGCGGCTGGTTGGCTTGCTGGAACATGGTTATGGTTCCGATGAACTGCCCTCCCAGCGTCAGCCCACCGAAAAGCGCTGCCCCCGCGCCCCAGCGATTATTGATGAGCACCGAACACGCATAGCCCAGACACCACAGCCACCACAGATGTCCTGCAGTGTATGCCCACGCCAGCCATGAGCTTCTGTAGGATACCTGCACGAACAGGTCGCTCAGGAAAGCCACCAGCAGCAGTAAGAGCAGGTATGGTAGCCCTGTCTGCACCGTGCCGACCGGCAGTGCTCGCGGGAGCAGCCACTGATACCACTTGCGTCCGCCCATCAACACGCCGGTGCTGACCGCAATCGCGATGGGTTGCAGCAGGGTCACCGCCGCGATAGCCACCACGTGACGCACGGTCGTGGTGGTGGCGCTCATACCTGCGGTCCATACGACGCCCAGCATACACCATACGAACAGGAGCGCCGTCCACACCCGGCTTTTCCACGCGCCTGCACGCGGGTCGGGCAACAGATAGTTCGCCCCGATCTGCAGTAACAGCATGACCATCAGCATTGCCAGCACCACGACGAACACCCAGAGACGCCACCCGCCCCACCACGTGAAGAACCCGAGACCACCGGATATGCCTCCACCGAAAGCTCGCGACAGCACAAAAACCATGCCGAGCCCCATTCCGAACAGATACAGCCCAGCCAGAACGCCGTAGGTTATCAGGTTGGCGAGGGTGGAGGTGCCGCACACGGCACTCATGCTCACACCAAGAGCGGCAAGCACCGCGCCCGTTATCAGCATTCCCGCATAGCGCTCCACAACCGCAGCGAGGTCTATTCCGCCTAGCAGGAACAGGACTGCCACCATCGGTATACCGCACACAATCAACACGACGAGAAACGCCAGCGCCGAAACAAACTTGCCCCAGACGATGGCGAAGCGCGATAGAGGGGTCATGATGAGCAGGTCGAAGGTGCGCTGCTCGCGCTCCATGGAGATGGCGCTGGTGGTGAGCGCCGGAGCAACAATCGCCACCAGAAACCACTGTGTCAGCGTCAGCGCCTCGAACAGCGCCTGCGCCAGTCCGGTGGTGGCACGCCATGAAGTATCGATGAACTGCAGATAGGCGATCAATACCCCGCCGCCCAGCGTGAGCAGGTATGCCATCAGGCAGCCATAGGTTCGGGCACCGCGCATCCGCTGACGAGAGGACTGTCGAAAAACGGGGTTTTCCAGCCGCCCGATCACTACTGCACCGCTCCTTGTGTCACGCGCATGAAGATGTCTTCGAGGTCGGTCGTTTGCTCGGCAAAGGAGAGGATTTTCACCCGCTTCTCCGACAGCGCCCAGACCACGCGGTAATGCTCTCCTGGAGGACCCACGTAGTGTGCCCGAATGACTCCATCCTCCACCTGCACCTCGCGAACATCCTCCAGCTGGCTCTCCAGCACCTGCACAGCGGTTTGGGTGTCTTCAGCCACCCTGATCTCCAGCACGTGTGAGCCGGTGAGCTGGCGCATGATGGCTCCGATCTCGCCGCTGATGAGCAATTCGCCGCGCTCGATGATGGCGATTTTATTGCAGATGTCCGCCAGCTCGGGCAGGATGTGCGACGAGATGAGGACCGTCTTGCCCATGTTCTGCAGTTCCTTCAGCAGCTCCTTGATCTCGACACGGGCACGTGGATCCAACCCGGAGGCGGGTTCGTCCAGAAGCAATACCTGAGGGTTGTGCAGCAGGGTCTTCGCGAGACACAGTCTCTGCTTCATTCCGCGCGACAGCGCTTCCACGTAGTCATCCTTCTTGTGCGAGAGGTCTGTCAGCGCCAGCACGTCGTCAATCAGCTTCTCTCTTTCCGAGCGAGGCACACGGTAGGCACACGCGAAGAAATCCAGATACTCCCACACCTTGATGTCATCGTACAGCCCGAAGAAGTCGGGCATGTAGCCGATGATGCGTCGCACCGCTTCCGGCTCTCTCACCACATCGTGCCCGGCGATCGTTGCGGTACCGCCGGTGGGTTCCAGCAGAGTTGCCAGGATACGTATGGTGGTGGTTTTGCCCGCGCCGTTGGGTCCGATGAAGCCCAGAATGTCCCCTTCCTCCAGGCGCAGGTTCAGGTTGTCCACCGCCACCAGCTGCCCGTATTTCTTGGTCAGGTTGTGGGTCTCCACAATCGCCATTCCGTCACCCCTGCGAACCGCCGGTCCCCCGAGTCGCCCTCGCGTTTAGAGGTTATCACAAAAGAGCCCTTCCTGACAAGGGGAGGCACCGAAAGGTCATTCCCTGCCCTACGCTGAATCTCGCTGTACTCAGACACTCTGAAGGAGGCAAAAGATGCCCGTTGTTCGCATAGCCATCGCTGGTGCAGGCAGTGTCAGTCGCCACTACCTGAGCGATCTGCAGGACTGTCCCCACGCGCAGGTGGTCGCCATCTGCGATGTGGTGCCCGAGCGCGCCCGCGAACGCGCCGAGCAATATGGCGTGACTCAGGTTTTCGATAGTGTGGACGACATGCTGAGCGGATGCGATTTCGATATGCTGGTTAACCTCACCTCCATGCAGCAACACTACCCGATCAATCGGAAGGCATTGCAGGCAGGAAGACACGTGCTGTGTGAGAAGCCGTTCGCCACCACACTGGACGAAGGGCGGAGCCTGATCGACGCCGCCCGAGCGCGCGGCGTGAACCTCTGGGCGACTCCCACCGTGGTGACAAGCCCCGCCTTCCGCTGTATGGCGCAACTGCTGGATCAGAAGGCTGTCGGCGACGTGTACGTTGCCCGCGCGTGGTATGGACACGGCGGACCGGGCTGGGGACCCTGGTTCTACCAGAAAGGGGGCGGTTGCCTGTTCGACCTTGGCGTGTACAATATCACCACGCTGACGGGCTTGTTGGGACCTGCGCGAAGTGTCACGGCTCTCATGGGCACGGCGGTACCCGAACGGTTCGTGGAGGGACAGCATGTCAAGGTGGAGGCAGACGACAACACCATCGTGCTGATGGATCACGGGAACAGCGTCTTCTCGTGCGTGATGACGGGTTTCGTTTACGGTCCGTATCACGAAGAGCGCACGATTGAGCTGGTCGGCACGAAGGGCAGTATCAACATGCTGGGATGGGACTGGCACCCGAAAGGAGTGGAGATATGGGACGCGGGGTCCGACGGGTGGAAAGTGGTGTGCGAGGATCAACAGGGCTACAACTGGAATCAAGGCGCGTCGTACCTAGCGCGATGTCTCGCCAGCGGAGAGAGACCGTGGATGAGTATCGAGCACGCTTTCCACGTGCTGGAGGTGATGCTGGCGGCGCAGAAATCCGCCGAAACCCGTCAGTGCGTGCAGGTGCACAGCCTGTTCCCAGCACCGTGGCGCGAGGAAGCATGAATCAGAGACGTGTTCAGATAGCACGACAGCCGCGCCTGCGACACCGATCAGTCCACACAGGGAGTATCGTGATATGACTGCACTGCCTTCTCTCACCGCATGGGCGGGTGAAATACCTGCCCGGTTCCAGCGCTGGGATGTGGTCGCCGAGCCCGACCGCCACGAGCCCGAATGGTGGGCAGGTGCTCCATCCGTCACCCGCGCCGGCAGCGGTGCCTTCTGGATGGCGACACGGATGCGTACCGCTGAGGGCGAGCTGGGCAAACGCGGCTACGAAATTCGCATTTTGCACAGCGACGACGGAATCCATTTTGTGCAGGTTCACAGTATAAAAAGAGAACAGATACCCACTACCGGGTTCGAACGACCAGCCTTGCTGATAGACCCGCATACGGGCAGGTTCAAACTGTATGCATGTGGTCAGCTCAGCGGAGACTGGTGCATCTTCAAGTTCAACGACGCGGAACACCCGACCGAGTTTGACCCTGCGACCGCCAGACCCGTTATCGAGGCTATCCCATCACAACCGCAGGGTGCACCCTGCCCGACTGCCTACAAAGACCCCTTCATCCTGTATGCCGGGGGCGCCTATCACTGCTACGCCATCGGGGTCTTGCGTGCGGAACGTATCTTCCACTTCGTCAGTGAGGATGGGGAACGGTGGCACCCCGTGGGGCATCCCTCTGAGTCGCTGATACCGCTTGCCGGGTGGCATTCCTTCTACGTGCGTCCGGCGTGCGTGCTTCCGGTGGGCGTGGGTTATCTCTTCGTTTACGAAGGCTCCAGTGTGCAGTGGGACGACGCGGCGTACAACATCGCCACCGGGCTGGGATTCACCTTTGACCTGCACCACGTCGTGGACCTCACCCCCGATGCTCCGCTGCTCGTCAGCCCCACTCCCGGCAGGCTTCACGTGTGGCGATACTCGCACTGGAAGTGGGTGGACGGCGAACTGTGGGTATATGCCGAGGTGGAAAAGCCCAACGGGGCGCACGAAACACGCCTGTTTCGCCTGCCTCTTGAACCTCCGTAGCCCTTGCATCCGCGCCGAAGTTTGGGTATCATAATCGGTGGAATTAGCACTCGGCAATGTCGAGTGCTAAAATCTTGTGCAAGGAGGTGACTCTGCGATGCCTGAGACCGCAGTGAAGGTACAGCTGAAGCCACTGGCAGACCGCATCGTGGTGAAGCCGATGGAAGCAGAGGAAGTGACCAGCGGAGGCATTGTGCTGCCAGACACCGCCAAGGAGAAGCCTCAGAAGGGTGAGGTGGTCGCCGTTGGTCCAGGCAAAATGCTCGACAGCGGCAAGGTGGTCGAGATGGAAGTGAAGGTCGGTGACGTGGTCTTCTACTCGAAGTATGGCGGTACGGAGATCAAGATCAACGGCGAGGAGTACGTCATCCTCCGCCAGGACGACGTGCTGGCAGTGCTTGAGAAATAAGGAGGGAGGTACGAAACATGGCGGCGAAGATGCTGTTGTTCGATGAGGAGGCGCGTCGGGCGCTGGAGCGGGGTGTGAACAAGCTCGCAGACGCCGTGAAGGTCACGCTCGGTCCACGTGGACGCACGGTTGTGCTGGAGAAGAAGTTCGGCAGCCCCACCGTTATCAACGATGGGGTGACCATCGCCAAAGAGATCGAAGTAGAGGACCCGTTTGAGAACATGGGCGCACAGCTCGTGCGCGAAGTTGCCAGCAAGACCAACGATGTAGCTGGTGATGGCACCACCACCGCCACGGTGCTGGCTCAGGCGATCGTGCGCGAGGGCTTGCGCAACGTCGCCGCGGGCGCGAACCCGATGCTGCTGAAGAAGGGAATTGACCACGCGGTGGAAACGGCGGTAGAGGAGATCCGCAAGATCGCGACACCAGTCGAAACCCGCGACGAAATCGCCAACGTCGCCACCATCTCCGCCAACGACCCGCAGATCGGGCAGCTTATCGCCGATGCAATGGAGAAAGTGGGCAAGGACGGCGTCATCACCGTGGAGGAGAGCAAGGGCACCGAGACCACGCTCGAACTGGTCGAAGGTATGCAGTTCGATAAGGGCTACATCTCGCCGTACTTTATCACCGACCCCGAGCGCATGGAGGCGATCCTCGAGGAACCTTTCATTCTGCTGTATGAGAAGAAGATCAGCGCGGTGCAGGACCTGATTCCGGTGCTCGAGACCGTCGCACGCATGGGACGTCCGCTGCTGATCATCGCGGAGGATGTGGAAGGCGAGGCGCTTGCCACGCTGGTGGTGAACAAACTCCGCGGCATCCTGAACGTGGCAGGGGTGAAGGCGCCCGGCTTCGGCGAGCGACGCAAGGCGATCATGGAGGACATCGCCATCCTCACCGGCGGCAAGTTCATCACCGAGGACCTTGGTATCAAGCTCGAGAACAAAGACACCATCATGACCATGCTCGGGCGCGCCAAGAAGGTGATTGTCGCCAAAGAGGAAACCACCATCGTGGAAGGCGCAGGCTCCCAGCAGGCGGTTCAGGGGCGCATCGCGCAGATCAAGAAGCAGATTGAGGAGACCGACTCCGACTACGACCGCGAGAAGCTGCAGGAGCGTCTCGCCAAGCTCGCTGGCGGCGTGGCGGTGATCAAGGTCGGTGCGGCTACCGAGACCGAGCTGAAAGAGAAGAAGCACCGTATCGAGGACGCGCTGTCGGCGACCCGCGCGGCGGTGGAGGAAGGCATCGTGCCCGGCGGCGGTGTGACCCTGCTGAACGTCGTCCCGGCGGTGGAGGCTCTGGTAGCGGAGGGTGACGAGCTGGCAGGTATCAACATCGTCAAGCGCGCTCTGGAAGAGCCTACCCGCCTGATCGCGGCGAACGCCGGCGTTGAAGGCTCGGTCATTGTGGAGAAGATCAAGACCCTGCCCAAAGGGCACGGCTACGACGCCGCGAAGGGCGAGTTCGTGGACATGATGAAAGCCGGTATCGTGGACCCGGCGAAGGTCGCTCGTTCCGCTCTGCAGAACGCGGCGTCTATCGCGGGGATGCTTCTGACCACCGAGGCGCTGGTCGCGGAGAAGAAGGAGGAGGAGAAGTC
>OGCI01001067.1_pt1 | contig 25513 bp, 18 predicted proteins | sample 1570021 | NCBI WGS metagenome assembly OGCI01 (sample SAMN06264664, study PRJEB24512) | hot springs metagenome | isolation source: Hot spring water | place: South Africa: Tshipise | collected 2015-06-21 | reverse complement strand
CCAAACGTTTAACGTATCGCATTCTAAAAGGGTTTGGGGCATCTCTGCCTCCCTTGTGAAATAGGGTGAATCGCTCAGTTTAGGTAGAACGATTTCTTTTACCCTTCACCAGGGAGACTGTGTCGTAATTTAAAAAAACTCGATTTTTTCAAGAGGGGAGGCGGTCAGGTGAAAAAGAGTTAGAGCGGCCACCTTTAATAGTTTAAATTCAGGCGTCCCAATCATATGAAAACATTTGACATTATTCGAACAACCGTTTCCCATTCTCTAAAAGACCCGCATTCTAAATCTTTGGAATCTGACTGCCTCCCCTCTTCTCCTGCAATTATGACACAGTCTCAGGGGAGCGGGGAGGCCGAAAAGCCATTTAGAGCGATGACCTTTGATTGATTAAATCAACCCTCGGGCCTGTTCAATCATCACCCGGCGGGTGAACGCTTAAGGTCCGTGACCCAGACGTTCAATGCATCGCATCCTAAAAGGGGGGGAGGCATTGCCGCTCCCCTTGTGAGATTGGGTGAATCGCTCAATTTAGGTGATATAAACCCGAAATAGAGCCCTGTGGGCAAAAGGCCTGTGAGCTCCAAAGAAACGCCCACACGGGGTGAGCATCCTGTAATAGAAGGCCAATTCACCCATGCATAGATCTCTTGATCCGCTTGGTTCGAAATGGGAGATTTCGCCTTAAGGAAGATGAGGAAGGAACAATCTTTTTTTAAGAATAATCAAATATATTCAAGAACTTGGAAGCATGACAGGATGGCATCCTTAGATGGCTGAACCATCTGCACCGATCTTTCAAATCCGCCAATGTAAAAAAGAGAGCCAATAGGGAGGTTTTTCTGGTTATACTCTCTTTGTCTGATCTAAAATCTCTCTCACCTTCTTCCCAAGGTTTCGCAGGGTTACAGGCTTATGAAGAATGGGGATATTTAGACTTCGATCAAAATATCTTTCCACCACCTCTTCACTATATCCTGACAGGAAAAGGCAGGGAGGGTGCGAAACGGTTGAGGCAATGTGCTGATAGACCAGAGGTCCATTCATCTTGGGCATCACGGCATCGAGGATGACCAGATCGATCTGGTTTCGATGCTCAGAGAAAGTCCTGATCGCCTCCTCTCCGTCGCATGCAATCAACACGTTATAACCGAGCCCTTTAAGAAGGATCTTCAACAGTTCTCTTACCTCACGCTCATCCTCTGCTACAAGGATGGTCTCTGATCCTCCAGGAATTTCCTCTAAGACCGTCTCTAAGATCTCCTGATCCAGAGTGCCTTGATAGGCTGGTAGATAGAGATCGAACCGGGTCCCTTTCCCAATCTGGCTGGATACAAAGATGTGCCCCCTGTGCTGTTTCACGATCCCATAAACTACGGCAAGCCCAAGTCCACTCCCTTTTTCTTTCGTTGTGAAGAAGGGCTCAAAAATTCGAGAGAGGGTTTTCTCATCCATTCCTCTTCCAGTATCCGTCACGGAAATCTGAACATACTCTCCTGGATTGACAAACGGATGTTGATGGCAAAAGTCTTCATTTAGATCAATGTTTCGAGCCTGCAAAATGAGAACGCCTCCCTGATGCATCGCCTCCCTTGCATTGACGATTAAATTCATCAGAATCTGATCCATGGCCGAGGAATCGGCATAGATGGGTCTAAGGTTGGGTTTGATCTCTATCCTCAGCTCAATATCCTCTCCGATCAACCGCGTAAGCATCCGGGACAGATTTTCGATCAGGTCTGAAACATTGAGAATTTTTGGATTAAGCACCTGACGCCGACCAAAGGCAAGGAGCTGGTGGGTGAGATTAGAGGCTTTTTGGGCGCCTTCTTCGATCTTCAAAAGGGATTCGTAAATCGGATGGGAGGGGTCCAGGTTCATCAAGCTGAGCTCAACATTCCCCTGGATTACCATGAGCAGGTTATTGAAGTCGTGGGCAATGCCACCGGCCAAAAGTCCAATGGCTTCCATCTTCTGGGACTGGAGAAGCTGTTCTTCCAGGTCCTTTTTTTCGGTCACATCCCGGAGGATGCCACGATACCCGATCACGTGTCCATGACTTCCCCGAATGGCCGTTGCCGTCATTAGGACGATTATTTTCTCCCCGTTCTTTTTCTTCAATGACAATTCATAATCTCTCACATATCCATTTTCGGCAAAGGCTCTGATCACCTTATCTCTATCGTTAGGGTCATAATAGAGTTTTTCTGGAACGTTGATACTGAGAATCTCTTCTTTTGAAGAGTAGCCGAACAATTCCAATCCCGCAGGATTGATATCTACAAGCTGACCATGGGCATTCGTAATGAAGACGGCATCCTTCGACTCTTCGAAGAGGTCCCGATATTTCTTCTCCGATTCTCTGAGGGAGTCCTCTGCTCGCTTACGCTCTGTGATGTCGTTGGCGACAAAAACCATCCCCCTCACCTTTCCCTCCTTGTTCCGGAAAATAGAATTCATCAGGAACGCCGGAAAAGTAGAACCATCCTTTCTTATGCCAATACATTCGCCTTCCCAGTGCCCTGACTGTTTGAGTGTCGTAAGCTCCTGCTCCGAGATCATCTCGGTGATCATTCTCCCAATAGCTTCTTCACTCTTCCATTGGAAAAGAACTTCTGCAAACCGGTTCCAGAAAATGATCTTACGGTCCAGATCCGTGGCAATCACCGCGTTTCGGACCTGATTGATCAATGACGATTGAAAAAAAGTTTTTTCTTCCAGTTTCTGCTGCTCGGCGATCAATTTCGCATTGGCAATGGCTCCTGAAATCTGGGCGCTGATTTTTTCCGCCAACCGTAGGTCGGCTTTGGTATAGGCATTCGCCTTCTTCGTTCTGATGTGAAGGACCCCGATCACCTGATTCTTTGAAATCAGCGGTACTGAAATAGCGGATTGAAGTCCGACTTGAACCACTGCAATGTGCTTCCCATTTTTCTTGAGCTTGAGCCATCTCTGGAGATCCTTCCCCTGGATGATTCTTCCCTGACGGCTCTTGACCACCTTTTCTGTAATTGTTCCAGAGATCAAAAATGTGTCTCCGGGTTCCAAGGATGGTATCTTAACGCCTTTCACATAATCACAGTGAACGGATTGTCCTCCGGGGTCAATCAGCACGATGGCGATATGGTCGAAAGAGATCAGTCTATTGACGACCTTGGCAAATTTTTCATAAATTTCCTTAATATCGTGTGATGAAGTAATAATTCGTCCGATTTCCGCCATCACACCATACTGTTTGGCTGCCTGTTTCATTCGAGACATTTCTGATCAATCCAGCTTCAAAGGGGAGTCAGCATTGGGAATCATAAATCAAAACAAGGGCTGAATCAAGAAAAACCTTAATGGGGTTAGGAGAGAAGGGCAGGAACTCTTTAAAAATGATTTCGGAAGGAGATCGTCTACTTAGGAGATTGAATGGAGGTGGCAACAAGGTTGAGGATGCGGTGAAAATCGAAAGGTTTTGGAATCACGAAATCAATCCCGTATTCCTTTCTCTTCTCCTCGCTGACCTCGGTCCCCCATCCTGTAATCATTCCAACCAAGGTCTGGGGGTTGATTGCCTTGACCGCCCTGCAAACCTCCCAACCGGACAGATCGGGCATCCCCAAATCGGTCAACACCACATCAAACTTTTCCTGTCCAAATAACTGGAGCCCCTCAAGTCCATTTCGGGCTGTAACCACCTGATGGCTCCCTTTTGAGAGGACTTGATGGAGCACTTTTCGAATCATCTCTTCATCGTCAATGACCAGAATTTTGGCCTCTCGAACCGTTGGCTCCAAGGGCTCTTCAAAGATCTTGTCTTTCTGAATCTCATGGCCCGCATTTAAGGTGATGGTAAAAGTCGTCCCCCTTCCAGGTTCACTGTCCACATGAATCTCGCCTCCAAACCGTTTGATGATTCCATAGGACATGCTCAATCCCAATCCGGAATTTGAAAAAGGTTTCGTGGTAAAGAAGGGTTCGAAGACCCGCCTTCTGACATCCTCGGACATTCCAATGCCTGTGTCCGAGACCTGAACAGTTACTTTCCCTCCCTGATGAAAGCTCCGGATTTCGATGCGGCCCCCCGTTGGCATGGCTTCAATTGCATTAAAGATCATATTCATCAGGACTTCTCTCAATTCTGAAACATTACCTTGGGCAGGTGGGATCTTTCCAAAATCGGTCACCATCTCAATTGGAAATCCCCTGCCCTGGGCCTCATCCTTCCATCGGGGGCGTGTCATCTCGATGGCTTCCTTTAAAATCATATTGATATCCACGCTGTACAGATCTTCCCGTATCCCATTTCTTGTGAATTCCAGTAGCCGGCGGACCGTCTGAGCACTGTCCTTAACGACCTTTTCAATGATCTTCAGGGTCTCCACCTGTTCTTTCTCTTTGATCGTCCGCAGCAGGAGCTGTGTGTTGCCAAGGATGATGGCAAGCGAATTGTTAAAATCATGGGCAACCCCGCTGGCCATCTCACCAACCGCCCGAAGCTTCTCTGACTGTAACAGTTGCTCTTCCATCTTCCTTTTTTCAGTGATATCCTTCAGAAATGCAATCTTGTTCCTGTTTCCATGGTAATCGCGTAATAGGATGGAACTCATCTCTACATAACGCACCGCTCCATCGCGACGAAGCACCTTGATCTCATATCGGGAGGCCTCCTCCAATTCCTTCGGGTGAGAATTCTTCTCTTCGAGTAAAAGGGCCTGACTCTTTTCGTCGAGGAAGGATATAAAATTAGCCTCCAACAACTCTTCCCTTGGATAGCCCAAAAGCTCCGCCAGCCTCTCATTCACATAGGTCAATCGAAAGTCTTCTCCCATGACCAAAACGCCATCCAGGGCGCTTTCGACCACCGTGCGATAGCGTTCTTCGGAGGCTGCGCTCTCAATAAGGGTGGCCAGATGTCCCGCGGCTACTTCGAAAAGCCGGAAGTCCTCTTTCGAAAAGGCTTCCTTTTTATAGCTCTGTGCATCCAGGACGCCAATGAGCTTTCCATTCGATTCAAGCGGAACAGCCATCTCAGAGAGAATCCCTTCCTCGGTTGCAAAATACCTTGAATCATTCCGGACATCATTAACCAGAAGGGCGGTTTTATGCTCCACCACCCAACCGATGATCCCTTGATCTAATCCTAACGGGGGAGTTTCGATCGTTTTAGGTGAAAGCCCTATAGATGAAGGATGGAGGGTGAATCGTCCGCTCTTCTCATTAAATAAGAGGACGGAAAGTCTTTCAAGACCCAAGAAATGGCTGATGGCCTTGACGATCTCGCTGAGCATCAAATCGAAATGGAGTGCTGAATGTGAGATCTTGGTCATCTCATAGAGAATGGTCAATTCATCTAATCTCTTTTTCGTCTCCTCGTATAGCAAAAAGATTGATTCTGAAGCCAACTCACGTTCCATTGCATTTCCTTCTTCAGTAAACTCCGCCCATCCCCACCCTGCAGGGACTGTGTTTTAATATGAAAAAAAACCGATTTTCTTTGAGGGGGGAGAAGTGGTCGGGTGGCCGCCTTGCAATAGAGAGCCACTCAAAGCATAGCCAACGGCTTCCCAAAGATTCAGAGCGGTCACCTTTAAACGTTTAGATTTAGAAATTCCAACTGTATAAACACCGTCAATTTTATACAAACAACCATTTTCCATAATTTAAAATGTCCGCCTTCTAAATCTTTGGAACCTGACTGCCCCCCCCTCTCTCCTGTGATTGCGACACTGCCTCTCAATCAGGGGCAAATTCGCTTGGACGCGGGGAAATGAATAGATCACTTTCTCCAAAGAGTGGATCATTCGCATCAACCAAGATGGACCATGGATTCCTTAAACCCTTACAACCCAAGGTTTTACCCTTATGGCATAATCGCCCTTGACTCAATCAATAGCATGACCCGTGCCAGGATTTTCATTATTTTAAAAATCAGAAATCTTTTTTCAACCTATTAATATAGCAGACGAATTTGTCACTCGAGAATAATGGCCATTGACTAACTCTTTAAACGGCTGTCATTAAATTGACGTATGACTGTCAAACCTTTTCACTCTGAAATGCAATAACCCAGGGTCACTGAGTCATGAACCTTGAACTCCATTCTACTGCCTCCATATAGAGGGTTGCTGCCTTTCCTTCGTCAATCTTAATCGAATCCCTCTGTCCGAGAAGTCTATCCCATTCTCCACGTTCATAAGAGAGAACATATTGATAAACACCGCTCAGCAGACTCTCTTCACCCAATAATGCTCTTTTGATATCCTGGGCAATCGGGATCTCAAGGAGAATTTCTGAAAGGGCCTTCTCTAAGATGGTATCAATCAATGAGAACAACCCCATTAGAAAGAGATCCTCGGAACGGCTCGAAAGTCCGCAATAGGGCCCCAAGGATTCACAGAATCTCGCCCTGAGGATAGACTGGATCACCAGCTCATCTGGCTTATCCTGGCCAAGGGTAGCTAACGTGATAAGGGTAATCCATTTCTTTACCTCCCGTTCGCCCAAAAGGACCAAGGCCTGTTTGAGCGATGAGATCTTATTTCGCAATCCAAAGAATGAAGAATTGATGTACCGGAGCAGTTTGAAGGAAAGGGAGACCTCTCTCTTGATGATCTCTGCTAATTTCTCAAAATCGAGCTCCGGTCGGTGAATCTCCTGGAGGACACTCAGGTAGTGGAGTTTAAATGCAGGAATGTCCTTCCCAGAAATGATCTTCGGTTTACTGAAAAAAAACCCTGGTAGTAAGCGTAGCCTAACTCTTTCGCCTCGGTTAACATATCCAGCGATTCCACCTTCTCCGCTAAAAAAAGGATTCCCCATGATCCAAACTTCTTCACCAGATCCTCTCTCATCTCTCTCTGTAGATAAGAAATCAACCTTGATAAAATCGGTCAATTCGATCAGCGGCAGATACTGATCATCATAGACAAAATCGTCCATGGCCAGAAGGTAACCGGCCCGTTTTAATTCTTCACAGGCCGCTACCACTTCACTATCCGGAGAAATATTTTCGAGGATTTCGACCACGATCCGATCTTTCGGAATAAGAAAGAGATACTCATTGACCAAGATGTCCCGGGTCACATTGATGAAAGCCCTTTTCCCTCCGGTTAAGGACTGAAGCCCCATCAAAAAGAAACTGTCTGAAATAACCTTGGAGGTGGCCTGGTTTGGATCGGAATGTCGAAAGATGTTGTCAAAGCCCGAACGGAAGAGGAGTTCGTATCCGTAGACATTCTGTCTGAGATCGAAGATGGGTTGTCTGGCAATAAAGGTTTCCATGGTCTAATAGTTTTAAAGTCTTAGAACCACATGGTCTCATGGCTCTTGATCCTTTGGCTCTATGACCATGAGACGATTTGACGCATGACCATCTCTCCTAACCCCACAGGATCAATCCCATGGAATATGGATTGGATAACAATGGATGATGGGGAAGGATCCGAATCCGGAAACCAAAGCGGCCCACGGACAGACACGGAATCTCTCCCTTAAAGGTGTAGATATCCCCTGCTTGGCGATTCGCCTGAAGCAGAATAGTGGAGCGGCTTTGGAAGTTGGCTTTAGAATCCACCGGCCCATAATAGACCTCCACCAGAAGATCTTGGGGGCGGAGTCCCGGCATGTCCAGGTCAACCTCAACCGGAAAGGGATTTCCGAGGATGATCCCTCTTCTTGAATCGCTTCTCTTACCGATGATCTTGATCCGGCTCCAGTGCCTCTTCACATGTTCCATCCAATGCATCAACTCTCGGTGTCCTTTAAAATCTTCTGCCCGGATCCTATCCCATCTCAGGGATGAAGGGATATAAAACCGGTGGAGATAATCCTGGACCATCCGGTGGGAATTGAAATAGGCAGCCAAGGTCTTCATCGATTCTTTCATCATCCGAATCCACCCCCGGGGCAGATTATCCTTTCCTCGCTCATAGAACAGGGGAACGATCTCCCTCTCCAACAGGTTGTAGACGGAATGGCTTTCGATTTCGTCCTGGTCTTTCTGGTCCTCATACTCTTCACCACTTCCGATCGCCCATCCCAAACCCGGCGCATATCCTTCCACCCACCAGCCATCAAGAATGCTCAGATTGAGCGCACCGTTAGCTGCGGCTTTCATCCCGCTCGTTCCACAGGCCTCCAGCGGACGGCGTGGATTATTGAGCCATACATCGGCTCCCTGAACAAGATAACGCGCCACATTGAGGTCATAATCCTCGATAAAGACGATCCTGTGTTTAAACCGGGGTTGAGCGGCCAGATGAACGATCCTCTGAATCACCTCTTTGCCTGGATGATCTTGAGGATGGGCCTTTCCTGCAAAGATGATCTGAACAGGTCTCTGGGGATGATTGAGGATATTGGCCAGCCTTTCTGGGTCGCTCAGGATCATGTCTCCCCTTTTATACGTAGCAAACCTCCTTGCAAAACCAATGGTTAGTGCCTCTGGGTTTAATACCTCCGCTGCCTTTTGGACCTCTCCCTGGTTGGCGCCTTGATGAATGAGCTGTTCCATCAGCCTTCTTCGGGCAAAACTGATCAGCCGTTCCCTTCTCCGTTCGTGGGTCCGCCATAGCTCTGAGTCAGGAATCCGCTCCACCCTCTCCCAGATCTTCCGGTTATCAGGATCCTCTGCCCAACGCCTTCCCAAATACCGGTCGAGCAGGCTGGTGAGATCATTGGAGATCCAGGAAGGAATATGGATGCCATTGGTAACGGCTCCAATCGGAATATCCACCTCAGGTAACTGTGGCCACAAATAGCTCCACATTCGTCGTGAGACAGATCCATGAAGCTGGCTCACCCCATTAGACTGTGCGGAGTGCCGGAGGGCCATCACCGCCATATTAAAAGATGAATCGGTCCGACCTCCCTGCCCTCCAAGGGCCATAAAATTGTCAATCGAAAGGCCCAGAGTAGCAATATATTGACCCAGGACCGATGAAATCAGATTACGGTCAAAGACATCAATGCCGGCTGGTACCGGAGTATGGGTTGTGAAAATATTATTGGTATAGACAGCCTCTCTCGCTTCTTCGAAGGAGAGCCCTTCTCTCTCCATCAGACACCGAATCCTTTCAAGGACCGCAAATGCCGAGTGCCCCTCATTCATATGGAAGACCGAAGCTTTCACTCCGAGACGGTCCAGAGCCCGAATGCCACCAATGCCGAGGATGGCCTCCTGCTTGAGCCGGATGGCTCCATCTCCGCCATAGAGAGCGGAAGTGATGTTTCGGTCTGACTCACTGTTCTCAACCGTATTGGTATCGAGCATCCAGAGGGGGACTCTTCCCACCTGAATCTTCCATATCCTGACCTTCACTTTCCGGTCTTCAATTTCCACTTCAACGGAGAGAGGGTCTCCCTTCTCGTCTCTTGCAAGTTCGATGGGCAGAATGTGAAAATCGTTGTCCGGGTAGGTCTCCAGTTGCCAGCCGTCCGCGTTCAGGTACTGCCGAAAATAACCCTTCTGATAGAGGAGGCCCACTCCCACCATATTGATACATAGATCGCTTGCAGACTTTAAATGATCACCCGAAAGAACCCCGAGCCCACCAGAATAGATGGGAAGGCAGTCCGTAAGGCCATATTCTGCGGAAAAATAAGCCACTGTAAATTCTACCGGAGTCGTCAGACCAAAATCATAGGGCTTCCTCTCCCTGCAATAATGTCGAAACTCCTGATGAATGCGATTCATCTCAAGCAGAAATCCTTCATCGTGAAGGATCTCTTCAAGTCGCTCGTTTCCTACCCGGCCAAGCATGGCGATCGGGTTATGATTGGTCTCCTCCCAGAGGGTTGGGTCAATGGACCGGAACAGGTCAATGGCTTCAATGTTCCAGCAGAACCAGATGTTTCTGGCCATCTCCTCCAGCGGTTTAAGTGGCTCGGGTATTTTGGGAACAACGGTATAAAGTGTAATCTCTTTCATCTCTCGATTGCCCTTTCCTGTCCAGTCGGGCACTTGGACCTTTTCTCTTCTGTGCCTCATGCAGTCGCATGCATCCTTGTCTCTTTGTTAGGGGGAGAGCCTAAACCTCCATTTTTCAAAGAAAGGCCGTGATCAATCTCAAAAATACCGTGGATATCAAGGATCAGCCCTGCCCGGCCATCGCCCATGATGGTGGCTCCGGCCACACCCTTGACCTCCTTCAACCGCTCACCCAGATTTTTGATCACAACCTCCTGTTTTCCAATCAGGTCATCCACCATCAAGCATTTCTGGACCCCCTCGTTCTCAACCACAATCACCAGTGTCTCCCAGGGGTTCCGTTTTTCAGTGGCTACTCCGAGAAGCTGATGAAGACGGATCAAGGGGAAGAGATTCTCTCTCACCTTAATCAGATCTCCCTTGTGATGGACGGAAAAGAGGTCCTCTGGCTTGGGTTTTAAAGTTTCCTTGATGAAGACTGTGGGGATGATGTATCGCTCCTTGCCAATCCGAACCACAATGCCATCCATGATGGCCAAAGTAAGAGGGACGCGCATGATAAATCGTGATCCCTTTCCTTCCTGGGAGAAGATCTCAACTTTTCCCCGCAGTTTCTCAATCGTCTTCTTCACCACATCCATCCCGACCCCTCGTCCAGAGATGTCGGTGATCTGTTCTGATGTTGAAAATCCCGCTTCAAAGATGAGATTATCAATCTGATGATCAGTTAAAACCTCATCAGAGACCAGGCCCCTCTCTTTTGCCTTCTGGAGGATCTTTTTACGGTTTAGCCCCTGACCGTCATCCTCAATCTCGATGACCACATTTCCACCCTTCTGATAGGCCTTCAAAAAGATATTACCGGTCTGCGGTTTTCCTTTTTTGACCCGCTCCTCCGGCCATTCAATTCCATGATCCACAGCATTCCGAATCATATGCACCAGAGGATCATAGAGACTCTCCACCATATTCCGGTCAATCTCCGTCTCCTCGCCGGACATGATGAGCTCCACCTGCTTTTCCGATTTCTTGGCCAGATCTCTGACCAAACGGACCATCTTCTGAAAAGTCTGCCGGATGGGAACCATACGGAGGGACATCGAGATCTTCTGGAGGTCTGCCGTGATCCTTTTAAGCTGTGAAAAATCTCTGACCAGTTTCTGATCCCGCAGGGATGAAAAGAGGGGGTTCTGCTCCACTAAAGACTGGGCGATGACCAGCTCTCCAATCATATCCACGAGATTGTCTAACTTATTCGTATCCACTTTGACCGTAACCTCACTGAACTGCGATGAGATCCGTTTCTGTTCCCTGAGAGCGGAGAGGATCTGGTCGGGTTTGGCCTTCTGCTCTTTGATCAAAACCTCTCCCAATTTAAGAGACGCCCCTCCACGCTCCTGCTCCTTTAAAGCATAAGAAATATCTTCGGATGAGACGATCCCGCGTTCATTGAGAATTTCTCCAAGGCGGGGGACTTCTCGAGCAGGAATTCGATCGGAGTCCTTTTCAAAATCTGTCTTCTTTTCCTCCTTTTCGGTCATGACGATCGCTCGATCGCCTCCTTTGAGAAGCTCGATCTTCTTCAGATAGGGGTCCAGCTCAAACCCAGAACTTCCAAGGCAGCCAGATTCAACGTGGTTCTTCAGATCGTGGATCATCTGCTTCAGCAGGTCCACCGATTCAAGGATAAAATCCACAACTTCTTGCGTGATCTGAAGCCTCTCATTTCGCGCCTCATCCAGAAGAGATTCCATTGCATGAGAAAATCTTTGGATATGGTGGAGATTGAGAAATCCGGATACGCCTTTGATGGTATGAAAAGGCCTGAAAATTGCGTTGATATATTCTCTGTTATCAGGAGATTGTTCCAGATTGATTAAATTCAACTCAATCGTTCCGAGATGCTCAATGGCCTCTGAAATAAAATCTCGATACAGTTCAACATCCTGATCAATAGGGAATGAGGCAGAATCCTTTTCATCTTTCGATTCATGGAGCTTTATCTCGTTTTGAGCGTATCGTTTCCCTCCGGTCAATGGTTCTTGCCTCTTCCAGAACGATTCCTCCTCAGGTGAGTCTGGATGATCCGGGAAAGCGATTCGGCTCTGAAGTATTTTTATCCCTGTTTGAATCAGACTGAGTCCTTCTAAAGGATCAGGACATTCATTCAGAATCATCTTTTCGATTAACTTCCGGATGACTTCTGAGAAGGAATGAATAAAAGGAAGCCCCATGCCTGTTGCTGCCTGATCAACTTTCTCAAGTAAATCAAGGACCGTGCCCATGCCAGGAAGGTCATCGGACTCCAGCATCATGCTTTGAACCGCCAATTGCTCAACCGATTCCATAAGATCTGTCTTTGTCTCACCCATGATCTTCCCCTTTAGCGTCTCAGAAACAGATATATCATTCTGAGTGAATTGTTTGAAAACTCCTTTGACTTGTTGATTTGAATCTCCCGATGATCACACCAAATTTTCGTTGATTTCTGTTTTTTTTCGTTATTCATCCTATTTATCGGGTCAAACCTGATTTTCCTTAAATCTCATTAAAGTTCCTCCATTTCTTAGCCGATGATTCAAATGAAAGCCGGAGAATGAAACCGTTATGATCACTGTTACCCGATTGAACCATACACCCGTCGTGATCAATCCTGATCTCATCGTTTTTATTGAAGAAACCCCTGACACCATGCTGACGCTTACCAACGGAGAAAAGATTGTGGTGCAGGAGACCGTGATGGAGGTCATCAAGAAGGTAACGGATTACAGGAGATCTATCTTTAATCCGTGTATCCCGATTGACTCGTAACGATAGGAGGATGGATGGGACAGGGCGAGGTTGAAAAAGGACATCCAAGCTCACCAGGGAAATCTGGTTTCTCGGATCGATCATCATTGTACCATTGATGTCATCTTTCAGATTCTATTATGGATAAAGCAACGCTCATCGGTTTAGTACTTGGAATCGGAGCTATTCTGATCGGTCAGGCCTTAGAGGGTGGACATATTGGTTCCATCATGCAATTTACGGCCGCATTAATCGTCCTCGGAGGCACCTTCGGCGCGGTCTTTGTCAGTTTTCCTTTTGATGGGGTCATCGGAGCCTTTAAGGATGTGAAGATTACCCTGAAAGAACCCCCCCACAACCCGTATCAGGTGATCTCTCAGATTACGGGTTATGCCAATAAGGCTCGAAAAGAGGGCATCCTCTCCCTCGAAAAAGAGGTCAAAAACGTTGAAGATCCTTTTTTAAAAAAAGCCCTCACCATGGCCGTTGATGGGATTGAGCCCCATGCCCTTCGGGAGGCCATGGAAACGGAGCTAGGATACTTAGAAGAACATGGGAAGATGAGCTCAAAGGTCTATAAGGCCGCAGGGGGATATGCTCCGACCATTGGTATCCTTGGCGCGGTGTTGGGACTCATCCATGTGATGGAGAACCTCAATGACCCATCGAAACTGGGATCAGGGATCGCAGTTGCTTTTGTGGCTACGGTCTATGGGGTCGCATCGGCAAACCTTCTCTTCTTGCCCCTTGCCAGTAAACTGGAGTTGAGGCATCGGCATGAGATGATCCTCAAAGAGATGATCCTCGAGGGGGTGGTTTCTGTTTCCACTGGAGAAAACCCGAGACTGATTGAAGAAAAGCTCAAAGCGTTCCTTACAGAAAAACAGAAAAATATGCATGCATCCTAACCCAGACCCTGACCGATCTAAAGGCACGCAGCAAGGGTAACTCAAAGGGCAGAGGACCAATTTTTATGGCAAAAAAGAAGAAGAAACATTCTGAAGAAGAACATGAAAATATTGAGCGCTGGCTCGTCTCCTATGCAGACTTCATCACACTCCTCTTCGCTTTCTTCGTCACGATGTATTCCGTTTCAAGGGTGGACGGAAAGAAGATGGGATCGGCCGTGGAATCCCTTCAGAGGGCCTTGGGGTCGGTGTTGCCGATCCAGATGACGCATAAGGAACCAGGGGTCTTCCCAAATTTTTCAGCCCCGATCCATTTCAGCATCACCCCGATTGAAGGGAAGGCTTACACAGCCGATGGTAGAGCGCTCGTGAAGATGGCGGAAGAGATCAAAAAAGGGATTGAGGAGGTTTCTAAGGGAAAGACCTTCAACTCCAGCTCGACTCTCCCCAATCAGATCAAATTCATCCTTGAAAAAAGGGGGCTGGTCATCCGTATCTCCGAACATGTTTTTTTTAATTCTGGGGAGGCTTCGATTCGATCGGATATGGAACCGATCCTCAATGTCTTAGGTCAGACGTTAGAAAAAATCCCGAACCATATACGAATTGAAGGGCATACGGACAACGTTCCCATCAATACTTACCGATTCCCTTCCAACTGGGAGCTCTCAACAGCGCGTGCAACCACGATCGTCCGATATCTGCTCGAGCATTTCCAATTCGATCCCGAAAAACTCTCTGCCACGGGCTATGCCGAATTCCGGCCGGTGGATAAGAATAGTACTCCAGAGGGAAGGCTTCAAAATCGGAGGGTGGACTTCGTCATCCTCACCCACCGGGAGATGGAATTTGAACCGCAAACCGAAACCCGTCCTGAGCCGAAGAACCCGATTTGAAAGAAGAGAGATGAGTGGTCCGATAAGAGAGGAATGCGTATCGCCCATAATCATGGGCGCCCTTTGCTCATTTCTTTGTTGAGGATGATCCATCAATCCATGTGAGACGGCTGGAGGTAGGTGGATGGGGGTGGGCTCAGCGCGGGACCTTCACCGAAAAGAGTGTCTCCCCCTGTCTTGAGAAGGGTTCAACGATAGCCCCATAAGGGGTAAGCAATTGACGGGTCATATAGAGTCCTATTCCATAATGGTTTCCGTTCTTCGTGGTAAAAAACGGTGTGAATAGGTAACCCCGGAGGTGGTCCGGGACGCCGCACCCTGTATCCTGAATGATCAGCTGAATATGTTCATGGCTGGCCCGTGTGATCAGGGTGAGTTCCTTTCGAGGGGTCTCCTCCATCGCCTCAATCGCATTCTCTATAAGATTCAATAGCCCTTCATGAAAATCGGTTTCATCCCCCCTTAACGAAGGTAATCGGGACGTGAAATTCTTGTTCACCTTCACCTGATGTTTAAAAAAAAGGTTATGACGGAAAAAATCCAACGCCCGTTCAATCAACTCGTGTAACTGGATCTTCTGGGAAGTCCCCCTCTCGGCATCAAACGGTTCGGTTTCCAAGCCTGTTAATATCCCTCGGAGGTGTTCAATCTGCGATGCACATTGTTCCATCTTCTCGAGGATGAAAGCATGGCTCCGATCGTCTTTCTTATCCATCAATTTCCGCATCATCTCCATCTGCATGGAGAGGATTTGAACCGAGCCATTCAGATTATGGACAACCCCATGGACCAACCTTCCGATTCTCAAACACCGAGAATGGTCTTTTAGCATCTTAAAGAGGATTTCGTTGTTCCCGAGGATCTTAGGGTCTACCATGATGACCGGTTTTCTTCCGAAAAAACAATCCACTGGAGTTTATGTTAACCTTCTCCAGTTTCCTTGTCAAATTGAATTTCATTCCTTTATTCACGAAGCATCATAGGGCTGTAAAGACCTCTCGTGGGAAGGGCTTCGGTCCAATCAAAGCGCTGAAGGTTGGGTTTTGCCATTCCCACAGGGCACATCACTCGGTGAGCCTCTTGAGCAAGAGACTTTTGAAGGTTGAGAATTCCTGTTCGGTGATGGATTTCTCCCTTTTAAGTTCCGTTAGGCGTTGGAGTGTCTCAAAAACCTTCTCCTCAGCCTCTCCCTTCCTGTGGTTAAGATTGGGAGTTAGGGGATTGACCTGTTTGAGGATTAGATCCGTCTCCGGACTCTTCCTTTCACCGAATATCATCCAGCAGATGCTAAGGACCTGGTTCAAATGCTCATCCCATGTTTCTTTTAATTGTCTCAATTCCTCTTTCGCCTCCCGGAGTTCCTGAAAGAGGTCCCTATTTTCCTGTAACAGAACAATCCGATCGCAGGCCTTTTGAATGACAATCTCCAGTTCGTTCAATTTAAATGGCTTGCGAATATAATCATAAGCCCCTCCCCGGATGGCCTGAATGGCCGTATCGAGAGAGGCGTAACCGGTCATGATGATGACAATACAATCAGGAAGAAAATTCCTCACCTCGTTGAGGACCGCAATCCCGTCCATCTCAGGCATGATGAGATCCGTCACCAGGATGTCGAAGCGATCCTGATGCAAGGCTTCAACCACTTCTCGACCATTTTGGAAGGTTCGAACCCTCCGGCTTCCATCCGTAAGAGCGTCTTGAAGCAATTCTCGTAGCTCATCCTCATCTTCTGCAATCCAGATACGAATCGGTCGAGTTCGTGCTTGAATCATATCAATCCTAATTTAACAATCGCTCAATGGATCCCCCTTCCCCATTGCCCTTCGCTCAAAAAATCTTCAACCGCTTAAATAGGAAATCCCCATGGAGGATTGATGAACGAAATAGAAGGGGGAAAAGAAGGATCACCTTTCAACATCCAGACATTTTGGCGTGTTGGCCGACTTCCCCTGATAGCCTCGGACAGTCAGCATACCCTGCAATGCAAGCTGTATTTCAGTTTTCACGTCATCGCGGAGCACAGAAATCCGTTCATAACACTCGTCGTCCATGGTCTTCATCTGATGAAGGACTTCTTCGATCGATTGACAGCACAACCGTATCTCATCTTTCCATCCCTCTGGCCAGTTCAGTGTGGACCAAGGAGGATCCCCCTGCAGATATTTCATGTCTTTATCCATCTGGTCAATACGACTCATCAATTCCTGTCGCTTGGTCAACCCATCGGTCACCCTGCCCATTTCAAATGGGTGGAGTCCAGTGTTCATCGCCTCAGAAACAGATAACATCTCCCTTAAGAGCTTCAGCTTCTTTCTTAAAGACTGAAGAAGGTCGGACGGATCCATCGTCCTCTGCCTCATTCGATTCGAACACCTTCGGACAGAGTATAAAAAGGCGAGGTCCCCTCCTTGGGAAAAGGAGAGGGCCTCTCGGCTTTTCGATAAAGAGCCTCTTCCCAGGCTGTCTTTAACTGTTCAAGCATTTTTGCCACCTCCGTAAATCCCTGTCCATTTTTGCTCTGATCGCATTTAAGAACGTAACCGATCATAAATCCATAAAGACGGTCCAAATGTCTGGCAACATCTCCTCCTTTTTCAAAATTGAGGGTTTCCCGCAGATAATTAAGGAGGTCTAAAGCCTGTTGAACCGCTCGACCTTTGGCTTCATAATTTTTGGATTGATATTTTGCACTTGCCTGAATAAGACTTTTAATGGCTTCCTCATAACAGAGGAGGACCAAACGTTTGGGGTCTGCAGTTAAAATTTGAGATCTTTGATAAACCTGGCATCCTGTCCCATGCATCTGAGATAAGCCTCCCTTTTACCACCACCAGCCGCGGCTTACGGAATTGATCTGTCCCGTAAGCCAACCCGATTGACTCTGCAAGGTGCTCAATGTTGTCTCCATCGCAACGAATCGACGTTCCAATTCGCCCATCCTTTGTTGAATGCGTTCCTCCAAACGGAGGAGGCTCTGATCCAAATTCTTGACCGTCCTCTCAATGCCCTCTGCCTTATTCGCGATGACCCCATTAAAGGAATCCGTCATCTGGAGGATAGACCGATTCAGAAGCTCGGCCGCCCCGAAGCTGATCGTCACACTTCCTATGGTTCCTGTTTCCATGCCTGAGTAGCGGACGATCAGCCCCTTCGCATCGCCTGAGACTCCTCTCAGATATTCTCCATTACCAACCGCATCCCCGGGTTCCTTCAAGTACCCTTGTAGGGGATCTATCGCCGTGATCTGAACCGAATAAGTCCCTGACTGGGTATCGCTTGTGTGATACACATAGCTCAAATCGCTATTTGTGGAAGACCAGCCCACTGAAAACAATTTTTTAACATCCTCAAAATGGGTTTCAAGATATCCTGTAAGTTTTTGGTCGTCCACTTTCAATCTGCCCTGCACATCCAGATTGATCCCTATCAAGCCAAGCGATGAGATCGTGTTGGTTTGGTCTAAAAAATCTCCCAGGATGACCCGTGTGAGATTCGATCGGATTGACCTCAGCGTGCTGTCTCCGAAAAGCGGTTTTTGAGTATCCCCTTCTCCTTTACCATAAGTTAACTGGTTCTGTATGGCCTCTATGGCTTCATTATAAGCATTGATCAACTCCTTGATCTTCCCAAGCATGGCTGGGTAATCCCTATTGATCGATACGGTCACAGTCGTACTTAAATCAACCTTCTTCAAATTTAATGTCACTCCAGGGATGATATCCTTCACGGCATTGGAGGATGAGGGAACGACGACCCCATCGACTGACAAGATGGCCTCCCTCCCTGCCTGAATCTCTCTCTTACGGATGGTTGAAAGATCACTCAATTGATGATCCGAATCGAATCTCAATCCGGTCTTTTCTGGAGTGAGAATCACGTTCAGATCAGTATCTCCAATCTCCTGATCAATCACTCGGATTCTTCCGTCAGCCGTTACGTGGGTGGTCACATTTCCGTAAGCTTCTTTAATGGCTTCAAGCAGGTTTCCGATGTTTGTTGTATCATCGATAACAAAGGTCGTATCAACTGAATTCCCATCTGTATCCACACCGGTCAATCGAATCCTATCGCCTGAAACATAGTCCAAATAACCATCAATCTCTTTGATCAGGGTGGAGGGAGAAATCGCCTTCCCCTTTGAGGTATTCGCTACATCGGCCGTTACCCCTCTTTCCTCAGAGAAGCCTGCTCTTTTTAGAACCCCGAGAGTTTCAAGGATGTTATTCGAATCTTCATAGGTAATCTCGTTACCCTCGATGAGAAGCCGATAAGTGGTTTTTCCATTCAGGGTCTCACTGACGACAGAAGCGGAATCTGAAGAAAACTGTCCATGGAATGCACGGTTAATGGAGTCGCGAAGATCGTTAAGGGAGTCTGTGGCCAGATTAATGGAGACAGATCGAACTACTCCATTGATCGTGATCTGAACAACGCCGGTCTGAGCACTGGTGAGATTGAGTAGATCCACTCCCCCAATGGCTTTGTCCGCATAAGCAAATGCATCACTTTTATGTCCCCCTAAGATGGCTTGTTTGACCGTCTTCTCAGATGAATCCACAAAGCCGAGTAAGCCGATGAGGTTTGTGGACCCTCCATTAAGCAGTGAAATCCCTTCAGAACCCTCTTTTTCACTCAATAGAATCAGCCTGTAGCCTTCGGTTCCATAATTGACAATAGAGGCAGATACCCCTGATGGATTCGTACCCGTATTCACAGCATTGATCTTATCCCGGAGGCTCAGGAGGGTATCCGTTGACGAAATCTTGACGGTCTTTCCACTGATGAGGATATCTCCTGAAAGATTGAGGGCTGTATGTTGACTGGCAAAAGTCGTAGAAGAGAGTTTCTGGGCACTTGCCAATTGGTGAACGACAATTTGGTGAGTACCAGGAGAAGCCTCTTCGCCTGCACTCACAGAAAGAATCTCTTCCGCATTGGATTGAGTATTTGAAGAGAGTGAAGTTGTAAAAAGATTGAACCCCTTTGAGGTGTTGAGCGTCTCTGCTTTCAACTTCAAGGCAAGCAATTTCTTGTTGATGGCTTGCCAGGTACTTATCTTCTTTTCATAGGTCGTCTTCTGGTTCTTCACCAGATTGATCTTCTGGTATTCCAATTGCTTGAGCTGGTCAATGATCTTTCTCCAGTCTAATCCACTGGAAAGGCCGCTTACCGCGCTAGTGGAAGCCATCTCACCCTCCTGAATATTTTAAGACAAACCAATTGGACCTGGATGGAAGAAAATTTTGCTTCAATGAGGATGAAGTGATAAAGAGAATGCAAAAGGTTCATCTTTCTTAAAGCTTCGAATTGAGGAGAACGCCAATATTCTCTCCGATCTTCGCAGAAAGGGATTGCATGGCCTCCGGTGGTATCTGGCGGATCACCCTTCCATTCCCGTCCACGACTTTAATGATGACGACTCCGGCTTCCCGGTCTGGAATGAACTGGAGACTGTAATTGATGCTTTTCATAAATTGGTTCAGGTTTTCCACTAACTGCTGAATATCCTCATCTCTCTGCGACATCACTTGATGGACGACCTCAGAAACCATGGGGTTGGTCTCCATGGTCTTAGATTCCACCGGCTTTTGCAGAACCTTTTCAGAGGGTTCTTTCGGCATGGACGGTAGCAGTATTCCTTTTAAGGGTGGAATTTCCATCTCAACTTTCTCCGTAAAGAGAAGAGTGAAAGGAGGGGAGCGGGATCACCCCCTCCCCTCCCACAAAGGTCTCCTGAGATTAACGTCCCCCAAGTAAGGCGAGGATACTCTGGGGTGCCATATTGGCTTGAGCAAGCATGGCTGTGCCCGCCTGTAGCAAAATCTGATTCTTCGTGAAGTTCACCATTTCAAAGGCCATATCCACATCCCGAATGGTCGATTCTGAAGCTGATATATTCTCAATAGATATGGCCAGGTTTGCAGAGGCAAATTCGAGTCGGCTCTGAGCCGCTCCGATCTCCCCTAAGGATATATTGATCGAGGTCAAAGCACTGTTAATGCTTTCAATCGCCAACTGAGCACTTGCCAATGAGGCCAAGCTGAGCCCATTTAGACCCAAATCATTGGTTTCGAGACCTTGGGTCAGATTGACCGCAATTTGATCCTCTGTAGAAGTGTTGGCTGAACCGATCTGGAAGGTGAGGTTTACTGATCCTGTGAGTAACTTCGTGGTTCCGTACTGGGTATCATTGGCGATTCGATCGATTTCTGAAAGAAGGGCTTGTGCTTCAGCATCTAACCGTGCCCGGCCGTTGGCATCCGTATTGTCCGAAGCAGCTGTGGTGGCCAACTCTTTCAGACGTTCGATGATGGTTTCGATCTTATTGGCTCCTCCTTCAGCCATCTGCAGAAGGGCAGTGGCCTGGGCGGTGTTCTGTTGAGCCATCCGCAATCCACGGACCTCCATCCTTAAAGCATTGGCGATGGAAAGGCCGGCCACATCATCTTTGGCTTTATTGATCCGATAGCCCGATGAGAGTCTCTCCATAGAGACCGAAAGCCTTGCATCTGTGTCAGCAAGCTGACGATGTGCATTCAATGCTGCAATATTAGTGTTGATTCTTAGTGCCATAGTATTCTCCTCCTTGAATTTTTGATTGTTCGGGCTTCCCTGCCCAAAGAGTTAAAAGTGATAAGTTAAAGAGTCTAACCTTCTTCTTCAAAACCTCCTTTCCTCTGGAATAAAGTCCGGACTTCTTTCACCATATTTATCGGCCAACGGTTAGGAAAACTTAAATCTCAATCAGACGGATGCCTGATCAGAAAGACCTTCCCATAGGCCTCTCTCCTTCCAAAAAATGATGGCTTCCTGGACCTTATAATGAGATTCTTTCTCTTTTCCTAAGATCTTTCCGATCTCTTGGATCTTTGCCATGACTACCCGATCTGTATGGATGAGAAACGCTACCTGGTAGGCCATCAGGGCAGAGGCCAAAAAACCTTTTTTGAAAAGGACATCGCCAATTTCCCGATAGAGACCTCCCAGATCCCGAAAACTTTCTATGACCCTGGTTCGAGGCAGATCCGAATCCTTCAACAAGTGGTCACATTGTTCCACCAATCGGTCAAGTTCATACCTTCTAAAGTATATTTCGCTCAAGGCGATCCGGACATCCTTCAGATCGGGGTGGAAGTTTAGGGATCGGGTGAAGCAATCTTCTGCTTGGGCATAATCCTTTTGTTCGTAATAGAGATGCCCGAGATTCGCCAATGCCTCAACCCCATGGGGGTTGATCTCCAGGGCTTTTTTAAAAGACTCTTCAGCCTGTTTCCATAAACCCAATTTCTTTTGGGCAAGCCCTAAATTCGCATAATTTTTATCTGACCTGGCTCCAGCATCGATGGCTTTACCATAAAAATTGGTGGCCTCCTCGAATCTGTTTTGCTTAAGGCTCAAAAGTCCCAAGGCTTCCAATGCCTTATAATCTTCCCTGCCCCCATTGAGAGATTTAAGAAACATCTCCCTGGCTAAATCGGGCTTTCCCATCTCTGCGTAACAAGATCCTAAAAAAAAATGCTGATAAAATGTTAACTGATCCAGATTCAAAGGGAAAAAAGTGACCTTCATGGGTCGGGATAAGGATTGACACAGATGCTTCTCGGCCCTCTCGTATTCTTTTAAAAAGAAGAGGACTTCTCCCAAAAAGAGTTGAAGTAGGCTTTCGTCCTGAAATTCCGTGGCTAACTCACTATAAATGGAGAGGGCCTTGGAATATTCTTTAATATAAAAGTGGTATTTACCGAGAAGCAAAGAGGCCTCAAAAAATAGGCGTTTCTCATTTGTTCGGACATGAGGGTTCTCAGTGATCTTTTCCATATATGAGATTGCATCCCGATGTCGCCCTAAACCGGATAGGGTTCGAGCGGCATGATAATGAAGCAGTGGATTTTCAGGATCCCTTTTTAATTCTTCTTCAATGAGGCTTAGGTTCCTTTTCGCTTTTTCAATATTGGTCTGGAGATCATGATACCCTGTATGTCTGATTCGGAGGTCTGTCTGTACCAGCTGTATTCCCTTTTTGAGGAGGATGTGAAAGATCTGCTCGTGGATCCTCCCTTCAAAACCAATCCCTTCTCTTTTTGGGAAAACCCTCAACTGTAGAAACTGCGCTTCTCCATCTAATGGGGACTCACTATAGATCACTGCATAATAGGCTTGATCTCTTTTGATTGGAAACCTCTTTTTTAGTTGTTTTAGTTTATTCACATTTTCAGAATCCATTCGATCGTCCGCATCCAACCACAGAATATAGTCTCCGGTGGCATGACGGATGGACTCGTTTCTGGCTGCTGAAAAATCATCACACCAAGGGAAATCATAAACCTTCGCTCCCAATCGCCTCGCGATTTCTTTTGTCTGATCCGTGGAACCAGTATCCACCACGATGATTTCATCAACGATTGGAATGAGGGGCCTGATACAGTTGGCCAAATGTTCTGCCTCGTTCTTAACAATCATGCAGAGAGAGAGTTTAGCTTCAGGGGAGTGAAGGGTTTTCTCAAAACGGGCTATCTGTTTTTGGGATCGCTGTCTCCACGTTCTCTTCAAGGGGTCATTCTCCTTTCAACCTTAAATTCCTTCAATCTTCCTAATTCGGCAAGAATTTTTATGACAGGGGACTGGGTGGAGTCTAGTTGATGAGACCGGGCGTAAATTCCCTCTGCCTTGGCAAACTCCCCTGTTTGAACGAAGCAATTTGCAAGGGAATTCAATAAACGGGTATCATCCGGTTTCAGGTCCGATGCTTTCTTAAACCACTCAACAGCTTCCCAATAGGCTCCTCTGGCAACCAGACAATGTCCGAGATTTTCCAGCGCATCCAGGTGGTTTGGATCCAGTTCCAGCACGCGCTTTAAGTAAGAAATCGCCTCATCGATCTTTGCCTCCTGAAATGTGATGACGCCTAAGTTGTTGAGTGCATCGACGTGCTTCGGATTCCCCTCGAGGATCCGGTTAAAAATATGCTTTGCTCCCTCAATATCTCCTGATTGGAAAAGTTCTTCGCCTTGGGACGCCGAAAATTTTTCCGGGTTTAATGGATAGTAGTGTTTGGCTGGTATAAAACCCTGTCTCAAAACCTGAGCCATATCATAAGGGGCCCCGTAGTTCACCTCTACGGGTATTCCCCATTTTTTCTTGAAGATCTCCCAGTTCTCATTTAAACTCTTATTGTAGTCGATCCTGGCTCCGGTAAAAGTCCGGCTTCCGAAGTGGTGAACAAAACAGTCCTCAGCGATCCAGCTCTCGAAACCGGCTAAGGTCGCCCGAAGCGAAAAGTCGTCATCTTCAAAATTTCCCAGCCCGTATCGGCCATCCAATCCCCCGATCTTCTCCACAACGGCCCGTTTAATGAGCATGCAGAAACCGACCACCCGCCAGAAGGGTTTTGCATGCCCGTTCCGGTTTTGTGCATAACGCTGAGCAAATTGATCGAGGCCTTCCAGGGACCGGGGATCATAGGCGACTTCTTTCACCCATTGTGGGCCTGAAACATAGTTTGACACCGGACCAACGATGCCGATTTCAGGCTTCCTTTCAGCAACAGCGATCATCCGTTCCAGCCATCCTGAAGTGACGACCACATCATTATTCATCAGGAGGAGATAGTCGCCCCTGGCTTCTGCCATGCCTTGATTGTTTCCAGAGGCGAATCCCAAATTCTTCTCATTTCGAATTACCTTAAATTGCTTGCAGGCAAATTCTTTTATCTCGGTTCTTTCTCTTCTCTTCCGCTTTCCTTTTCCCGACCTTACCTTATCGGCCCTGACTTCCCCCTCTTCGTCAACCCTTACCCTCCACCCTCCGATTTCTACCCGTCCTTCTTTTATGTCCTCCAAATACCTAAGGGTCCCATCCGTCGAACCGTTATCAATGGCAATCAATTCGAAAGGCACATCGGTATATTTAAAAATGCTGTCCAAACACTTTCTTGTATATTCAATCTGATTGTGAGCAAGGATGATGATCGAAACGAGGGTTTGATTCTTTCCAGCAACGATAGAACCTGAAATCGGTTTATCTACCTCTTCTGAAACTTGGGGTAAGGCTATATCTCTATTTTCCAATTCTACCCCCCTTTTTGGCTACGAGGATATATTGATATGTCAACAGGTCGAGCACGTCTTCCTTTGTGAGGTCGGTCAAACTCAGGCTCTCGATATTGATTTTATTGCCCCTGTCCTTCACCTGAGACAGGTCAATGGCGGGGTTCAGAACGCGCTCAATTTTTTCGATATATAAACCCACGGCCACAAACATCTGCTCGATCTCTTTCCGGGTGAAAAACCTTATATGTGTTAAATCCAGTAAGCCTGCTTCTTCATATTTCCATTTCCCACTGATCAGGCTTCTCAAGACTGAGATATTCTGGATGTTTGGGATGGAGGCGACCACATAGCCGCCCGACTTAAGAAACTCGGTAAGACGGGATAGCGTGTTCCACGGGTCGTACAAATGTTCCAGCACGTCAAGAAAGAGCACCAGATCAAAACTTCCGTGTATAAGATCGTAATCCCGGAGGTCAGTCTTTTCAATGTCCGCTACAATGACTTGGTCCAGGCATCGCTTTGCAGCTGTTGCGGCCTCCTCCGATATCTCAATGCCAACATATCGTTCCGCTGCGAGACTCTCTTTGAGTTTCTTGCCAGTGGCGCCGCCGGCGCAGCCGATCTCCAAGACTCTTTTTGCGGAAATCCCACTTTTTAAAATGGTGTTTATCACATCGTTCCGTGTGAAGAAATAGTAAGAGACTGGTTTTCCGATTTCGTGCGGGGGGGTTCTTTTTTTTGCCCCTATTGCTGGTTTTCGGAAAAGAACGTTTTGGGCGGGGTTTTCAGCCGCATCCTTACGCAAAATGCAGAAACTGTCACCCCAGAGGTCGCTGCCGTCTGAAAAACCTGACTGCCCCCAACATGTCTTTGCTTCAATTACTGATAGACCTGCCCACTTGGCCAGGGCGGAGAGCCCATCCGGATAATACCTCCAACAGTCCAGTGGGT
>OGCI01001065.1_pt1 | contig 25531 bp, 25 predicted proteins | sample 1570021 | NCBI WGS metagenome assembly OGCI01 (sample SAMN06264664, study PRJEB24512) | hot springs metagenome | isolation source: Hot spring water | place: South Africa: Tshipise | collected 2015-06-21 | reverse complement strand
GACAGGCACGAAAGCGGGATAGCGCAACCTAATTATGGGTAATGGAATCCACACTTCGCGCGCTTGCCTGTCCCCAATGTACCGCCCCATACGCCCACGCCCCACATCCGGCCGACGATCGAACTATTCATCGGGAAAGTGCGGGACAACTACCCGACATCGGCAACGAAGGTGAAAGCCAGAAATGGGTTGCTGCTAGGCGCAACCATTTAGCGATCAAGGGAGTGAAGCGACAAGCTAAGTGTCGAGCTCTGCCGCTCGCCTCCTGCCTGTCCCCGTGAACCGTCCCCGTGGGCCGGAAGGCCCGTAGCACGGTTCACTCCAGCTCGGGAGGAATCTCCATGCGGCGGAGGATGGCCGTCCGATTCGGCATGCGATCCAGAGCAGCCTCGAAGACGGGATCGGACTCCATCCACTGTCGCATGTCGCGGGGCCGACGGGCCGCGAGATGATTGTAGATCGATTGAGCCTCGCCGATCCGATCGGTCAGGGCCAGGGCGCTGGCCAGCAAAAAATCGATCGCCGCCTCACGAGGAGCGAGTTCCTTCGCGCGCCGAATCATCCGGAGAGCCTCTTCGAACGACCGATTTCGCAGAAAGACCTGCCCTGCGCTGGCCCACGCCTGCGCCACATCGGGGAAATCCGACACGATCCTACGCCACAGCGCCAACGCCTCCGACCGTTCTCCGCTCTGCTCGGCTGCCTCCGCCAGCAGGGCCCACACGCCCAGCACCCGTAGACCCATGTCCAGCATGGCCCGGCCATTGTGGACGACGGCTGGCCAGTCGCGGCGATCCCGGGCCTCGACCAGCCGATCGGCCGCCGCGCGGAGTTCACCGAGCGAGGTGGCCGCCGGCCCCAAAATGTGCTCGGCGAGCGAAAGGTAGCCGGCGGCGCCCATGGCCCGGGCCAGTTCATCGCGATCGCCGTGCAACCATTGAATCGCCGTGATGATTTCGTCGGCGGAGCGGCGACGCCAGTACCCATCGTCTTCGAGGCGGCGGTCGGCGAGGATCTCGAAACAGGCACGGTGGAAGCGGAACGGCATGAAGGCCGGCGCCGTGACTTCGTACCGTGACAGGAGCGCCTCCGCTTCGGCGGTGCGCGCCATCCGGAACAGCAGGGCGATGTACGCCGCCGCATACTGCAGGTTCGCCGGTTCCAACTCCATATACCGTCGAAAAAACGTCGCGGCGTTGGCAAACTCGCGGGTCTGCACCGACAGCGCCGCAGCCATGGCCAGCATCCGGGGATCGTCCGGCGCGTAGGTGAGGCCGTCGCGCAGTTCCAGTAGGGCCCGTCGGTGCTCGCCCCGTTGGACGTGCTGAATGGCCCGCTCGTAGTGCTGGCGGGCGGCTTCGACCTCCAACGGCGTCGGCGGTGGCGTTTCGGTGAGTTTGCGGATCGCTTTCGCCATCTCCTCCTCGAGATTGATCCGCAGGGGCGGCGGCAGGACATGAGTCTGCCCGCCCTCCGCCAACAAGTCCGCATAAAAACCCTGCACGCGGAAGGATCCCGTCGGACCCGCCATTGCCCCCGCAGCGACCGCCACAATCAGCATCCACCCTCCACGCCACCGCCTCATGACAGCGCAAGCTCCCGCAACTCCACGGGCCTCACTTCCGTCAATCGCGACACCACCCGGTCGGCACCGGCCAGGTCCGCCTTTGAATGGGTAGTGGCCACCGCCAGCACCCGAAGGCTGGCCAACCGCGCCGCATTGATGCCAGCCGGTGTATCTTCGACCGCCACGCCGGCCAGATCGCCCGGCTCGTCTCCCCGCCGGGCCGCAAGCCGCGTCTTCGCCAGGCGGTATCCTGCTGGATCCGGCTTGCCCGTGGGCACGTCGTCGGCGGTGACAATCACATCGAACTTCGACTCCAGCCCGGTGCCGCGCAAGATCACTTCGATGTCGGATCTCACTGCACCCGTGCACAACCCCACCCCGCCAATCCGTCGCAGGCCATCCAGCAATTCCGGCACCCCGGGGTAGAGCGGCGGAGGTTCCTGCTCGGCCAGCCACGCCAGCCGTTCAGCCTTCAGGGTCATCAGACGCTTGACCTCCGCGGCATCGGCCGCCCTGCCGGCGCGTTCGTGGACCTTCCGGATCACGTCCCGGTCATCGAAGCCGATCAGGTCCCGAACGTACTCCTCCCAGGAGACGCTCATTCCCAAGGGGCCGAGCACCTCCGCGAAAGCGCGAAAATGCAACGGCTCGCTGTCCGCGATCACCCCGTCAAAATCGAAAAAAAACGCCGCTTCCATAACGCCACATCCCCGGCCGGCGCGCCGGCCGGGGATCGATCCGACACTACCACAGGCCCGACGGAAAACAATCGTTCGGCCCGGAAAAATGAACGCAACCAACCTTCCATACGACGGAAGGGCGGACGCAATCCGCCCGAAGAAAGGACCGACGCCATGAACGAATTCGATCGAATCTGGGCCCCTCCTCCGGCCCGATCCCCCGATGGCGGACGGGTAAGCGAGCCGGCCGCGCGGTCGTCTGGCGACCCGCCGACGGAGCGTCACCTGCAATGCGTTTGGTTCGACCCGGCCCTAAGGCCTCCTCGTCTCGCCACGCTCGAAGGCGAGCCGGTGACCGTCGAGGAACCGGGCATCTGGAATCTCCAGGCCGGCCCCGACTTTCTCGGCGCGGCAATCCGCATCGGCGGGGCGAATCGGCGGGTGTGCGGCGATGTGGAGGTCCATCTCCGTCCCTCAGGCTGGCGCTCGCACGAGCATGCGGGCGACCCGCGGTACGGCAACGTGCGGATCCACGTCACCTACGAAGCCGCTTCCCCAGTGGAGCTTCCGCCCGGCGCGATCGAGATTCCCATGAAGCCGGCGCTGGAACAGTGCCCGGGGTTTTCTTTCCAAGCGATTGACCTCGCGGCGTATCCATACGGCGTGCGCGCCTCGCCTGCGCCGTGTGCGCGGGTGCTGGCGGCATGGCCGCCCGACCGCCGGGTCCGGCTGTTCGAAGCCGCCGGCGCCGAACGGCTCCGCAGAAAGGCGGCGTCCCTCGGGTCCCGGATCGCCTCCTGCGGGGCCGACCAGGTCCTCTACGAAGAGATGATGTCCGCCCTCGGCTATGCACGAAACAAGGGGGCGTTTCTGCGACTGGCGCGCGCCGTACCGTGGTCGTCGCTGGTGCGGGAGGCGGCGGGCGACCCGTCAAGGGCATGGGCGTTGTTGCTCGGCGTGTCGGGTCTGGCGGCCTATCACGCCATGCCACGCGCCGCCTGGGATATCTGGTGGAAGCTTCGCGGCCGGTGGGACGAGTACACCCTCCCGCGAGGCATCTGGAGAATGGACGGTCTTCGGCCGTTGAACCGGCCGGAACGGCGGTTCCAGACGGCGGCGGCATGGGCGGCAGGCGGCGCCGGCCCGGCGGACGTTCTTCAGAAATTGTTGCAAAATCCGCCGGAAGCGTTCAGCGCGAACAGCTTGGCGTGGCTGACCTGGCCTGGCCGCGGAGGAGCGATCGGCAAGGGACGGGCACGGGTTATAGTGATCAACGTATTTCTGCCGGCCGCCGGCGCCCTGGCCGGAGACGAGTACATGCTGGCGGCCGCCCGGCATTCCCCCGACGAGCCGTCCAATTCGATCGAGCGGCTCATGGCCCACACATTGTTGGGCCCTGATCACCCTCCCTCCTTCCGGCGGGGATGTCTGCGCCGGCAGGGCTTGATCCAAATCTTCCGGGAGTTTTGTCTGGCGGACCGGTCGCGGTGCGCGGGCTGCCCGTTCCCGACTCTTCTGCAGCGGGCCGCCGCGGACGCCGATCATTTGGCGTCGTCGATTCCGGAGGCAGGCAACACGGGCTGAAGCGTAGGCCACCTGCCGGCGTCCTCCAGCCGGGGACCGTCCGGCGTGTCGATGATCCAGCGAGCCGCATACCCGGCCGGGCGGCGGGACATCCACGCGCGAATCCCAGCGGGCGACATCACCGCAAACGCGGTCGAAAGCGCATCCGCCTCGGCGGCCGAAGGCGCAAGGGCCCAAGTCGCCCGATAACGGCGGACGCGCTCACCGGTGCGTGGATCCACAATGTGCGACCCACGAACGTCGTAGCCGCTGGCGCCCAGGGCAGCCCGGACGAGGCGCAGCAGGTCCCGGCCTTCGGTCGTTCCAATGGTGACCGGCCACCCGGCATCCCACGAGGGGGCCTCCATCGCCAGCACGGAGCTTCCCCCGCCGTGGAGCAGGCCGGCTCGCACGTCCCAGTCGCGCGCCATCAGGGCGGCCATCTGGTCGAGGGCGAATCCCTTCCCCACCGCCCCAAGGTCCAGCCGGGTTTCCGGATGCGTCTTGCGAACGATGGGGGCCTCAGAATCGACCGCGAACAGCGTCGCTCCCCCCATCGCGGTCCTTGCCGCAGTCGGTGTGGCCCAGGCGGCATCGAACGCGCCGTCCGTCTCCCGCGAGAATCGCGCGGCAAGCCGCAGGACCTCGGCCGTCTCCGGCTCGACGACGACGGGTTCGCCGTGCGATGTGTTGATCCGGGAGATGTCGCTGCCGCCGACAAACCGGGACAACAACCGATCCAATCGCTCTAACAGATCGAACGCGGCGCGCGCAGCGCCATCGGCTATCCGCGCCTCGAGGCCGGCATCGAGGAAGATCTCCCAGGAGGTGGCCATGGCGGCGGCCGCAAATCGTCGCGTACGGCCCCGCACCCCCGCCGACGGCCGCACCGCCCCGGCCTCTGAGGACGCCGGTCCGGTCATGGCGAGAGCGCCGCCCCCCGGTGGGCCAGCACCGCGTCCCACAGGTCGCGACGCAGATAAATCATCAAGCCGACCGTCGGACGAAGGCCGACCAGCGTGGGGACGTAATTGCTGCCGATCCACCGCTCCACGTCTGGCGCCAACGATGGATTGGTCGCCACGATGGCCGGCGGCGCGAGGCCGTCGGGAACGGCGGACCAGTAGCCGACGCGCGGGTACGCCCGCAGGTACCACGGCAACGGCCAGTATTCCTCTGCGACGACGGCGATCATTTCGTTCCGGCCGGCCGGGGCAACGCCGGCGGCTTCGTCGATCAACCGAACACCGTTCAAAAGATCCGTCGACGTGTGTGAATAGACGCAGGGGTTGATGGGATCGGCCCGGTAGCGGCCGGCCATCCAGCGATTCTGGCGGTGGGCGTCCGCCGCCCCGGCGGCCAGGAGCAGCAACGCGACCCATCGCAGCCACCGGCGACCGAACACGGTGGTATTCCACACCGTCTGCACACCGAACCCGGCCAGCATACAAAACCCCCAGATCGGCGTCGCCATCAACCATGGGGTTTTGTAGGGGATGAGGGAATAGATCGCCAGCAACGCGAGGGAGAACAGCAGGAAGAACCGCGCGCCGGGATCGGCGTTCGTCCGCCGCACGGCCGCGGCCGCCGCGGGAAGAGCCGCCAGCAGCAGCGGCCACTGGCTCCAATACCCGAGCGGGCCGGCCTTCCACAAAAACAACAAGTGAAGGTAGTAGTCGAACGGCTTTTCGTGGCCCTGGCCGCCGGCCCGTTTCGCAAAATGTCCGAACGCGGCGAACGCGTCGCGGACGCCCGGCCAGTTGGTGAACCAAGACGAAAAGAAACACACCGCGACCGCCGCGGCGGACGCCACGGACGCCAGCGCGTCGCCGACAATCCGCCGCCTGCCCATCGATCGCAAATTCTCCGCCAAGGGCATGCGCAGCACGACGGCACCGGCGATGGCGGCCGCGGCCCATGTCAGCACCGCGGTCTCCTTCGTTGCGAACATCGCGCCGGCGCCCAGCCCGGCGGCGATCGCGGCGCCGCGGGAAGGCCACCGAACGTACCGCCAAATGGCACCGAGGGTGGCTGCCGTGAACGCCACCAGAAGCATCTCCTGGACGAAATAGCGGCTGTAAAAGACCAGAAACGGATTCAGCGCCACGGCCATGCCGGCTGCCAGCAGGCCGCTTCGTCGCAGGCCGGGCCGCCACAGCGCCGTCATCGCAATGAGAGCAATGCCGAAGAACGAGGGAAGCAGGCGCAGCCGGATTTCGTCCATCCGCTCGAGCTGCCGGATCCCAAGGAGGCGGAACCAGGCCGCCGCCAAATAGTAGAGCGTCGGGCCGTGGTACTCCCGCGGATCGTACCGGTAGCGGCCGGTCTCCAACAGATCCCCGAGCTTGACCGCCTGAACGGCCTCGTCGGTGTGCATCGGCCGCGCTCCAAGCCCCTGCCAGCGCCAGGCGGCGCCGACCACGCACACCGTCAGGAACAACGCGGCCAAGGCGACGCGATTCACGCGGCCTTGGTGCCATCCCAGCGGCGCCAATGCAAGCCCGGCCGGGAAAATCCCGGTGGAGTCCCGACCCGCGATCCGCCGGCCAGAGCCCCTCCCGTCCTTCGCGACGTTCCGCCGGCGGCCGCGAGAAACGGGCGCCGAAGGGCCCCGGCCTGTCCCCACCCGATGCCGGGCGCGCCGCCCTCCGGACCGCCCCCCGGCCACGCCGCCAACGCGTTCCAAGGATTGGAAGTCATGGTCGCAAGCGCTTCCAACCCTTGGAAAACGCCGTCCTTCTCACGCCGCAGAGGCGCCGCTTTCGGCACCCAGGAGCGGGGCGGGCCACACCGCGCCCACGGCCGACCACGAAGGGGCTTATTGCGCCGGCTCGATCCGGATCGCAGCCCAATAGGCGGCCTCGGACGCCCAGCCGTTCGGCTGATTCGCCAATTCGATCTCGACCTCACGACCCGCCCACCGGGCCAGGTCCACCTCGATCGTGCGCCAGGCGACCTTGCCGTCTGACGCGATCAGCTCCCGCCGGACTTCCTCTCCAGCGATGTCGACCCGCAGCTCGAAATCGCCTTTCGGGTCGTTCGCGACTTCCAGGATCAGACGGCCTCCCTGGGGCGGCACCGCAACTTGGCGATGCAGCGAACATGCCGTCGTCCGATTCAACGGGTGGGTGACCAGGACCTTGTCCTTCCCGCCCCACTTGTAGCGCAAACCCGGCTGCATGTCCGTCCCACAGTTCCGGACCTCCCATCCCGGAAACAACCTGCGCGCCTGCGCGACGGGATCCGTCTCCGGGATCTGCGTGATCCTCTTCATTTCCTCCGGCGTGAAGCGAACGTTGAGCGGCGGCTCCGGCTCCCAGCTGCGCCGCAGGGGCGAGGGCCGAGGCGGAACGTCGGGGATCACCCAGACCTCGCCGCCGTCGGCCGCCGGCTCGATGCGGCCGCCGTATTTTCCGACGAACTGGCGGGCCAGGCTCTCGCAGGCGTTCAGCAGCCCGTCGAAATCGTAGGCGGTGAAGCTGAATTTTCTCGAACGCTCGACGGCCTCCCTCCAGCCCGGAGGAAACGCGGAGAGCCCCAGCGCCGTCATCAACACGCCAGCGGCGCTGGAAGGATTGCAGTCGGAGTCCTGCCCGCACCGCATCGAGATGACGATCGTGTCCTCCAGTCGGCCGCCGCCGTAGAGCAGGCCCATCAGCACGTAGGCGCCGTTGATTCGGCAATCGATGCCCCCGTTCGAGCCCTTCTGGTATTCGGGATCCTCGCGCCACTTCTTCTGGCAACGGGCCCAGGTCGCCTCCCAGTTCGAAGGCTCTTCCGCGTGCCACGTCAGCATGTCCCTGACCATTTCCGCGTAGTGACTCTGCGCCGGGATCGCCCGCAGCGCCCGTTGGACGATTCGCCGGACGTCGCGTTCGAAGAAGGCCTCCGCGTACATTGCGCCGACGAATTGGCCGGCGTTGACGCCGTCGCCGTAGTTCATCAGCCGCCCGAACACCTCTCCGAGGTCCACGGCCGCCTGCGGAAGGCCGGGGGCGATCAACCCCGAGTAGTCGGCCTCGATCTGGTAGTCGATGTCGTTCGGACAGCGGTTGAACTGCGGATGGCCCGAATCCGGCGGCGCGATGCCTTTGCGCAGGTTCTCGCGGCCGGCCTGGTTGGCGCACCACAAGCGGTATTCGCTGTTGGCGAAGTCGATTCCCGCCTCCCGAATGGGGGGCATGAGGCCGCATCGTTCGAGCGTCGCCAGAAACGTCATTTCGACGTACAGATCGTCCTGGTGGAAGGCCTGATTGACGATCTCCGGCCGCCAGGAAGGCACCTGGTCGGAGGGGATGATCTGATCCTTCCACTTGAATTCCGTTGGCGCGGCCCACGCCACGCCGATCATTTGTCCCAGCCAGCCGGCCTCCATGCGGTCGCGGTACTCCCGCAGGGAGATCCGCCGCTCGCCACCATCGGCCGTGCCCCATGCCATGCCAATCGCCAAGACTGCCATCTGGATACGGTTCATGACGCCGTGGTATCCTCCTGTTCCGCCGTGGCACAGCGCACTCCCAATCCCGCCTCGAGATCGGACAGATCGTAGTTCCGCAGTGCGCCGTGCACGACATCCGCAAAACTGTGCCGCGCGGCGGCCCCGATGGCCGCCGTCCAGGTCAGAGAACGCTCCGACAATCGGTTTCGTCCCGGTGTTCGGACCCGTAAAACCTGCGCGCGCCTTGCGGTTCGCCGAAACCGCGCAGATCGGCGGCGGCCGCCGCCCGCCCCCCCCGCCGGGCCAGCGTGCGAGCGCGATCCACAGCGGCCGCCTTGCCGCGCCCGTCGACGATCAACGCCGCGTCCGCGGCGCAAACCAACACCGGCATCGGAGCGCGCAAGTAGCGGAACGTCGCGGTGTTCCAACCGACCAGTACGGCCAGGGCGCCGAGTCGGTTGTGGGCCTGCACGCCCCATTCCCCGACCTTGCTGTCCTTCTCCAACCGCTGGATCCTCTCTCCCTGGTCGAGCGGGTTGTAGATCAGGGCGGCGCTCCCGTTCAGCGCAGCCATGGCGCAGGCGCGGACATAGTTCGGCGTCTTGCGCGGCTCGCGGCTGTGAGGGCACCAGCAGACCGGGCCAGGGCGGCGGAAACCGATCGGCCGAGGGCAGGAACAGCGAAGCCGTCACGCGATGGGAGGGCCGGCGTTCGAAAAGCACGTGCTCGGCGCGGTAACCGTCGCGCTCGACCGTGCGCACGACCCGCGCATTCAGCGGGGTCCGTTCCGGCATGGCCCCGAGCGCCGTTCGGTATTCGGCGCGGACTCGGTCCTGCCAGCTCCCGAGCGCCTCCCGGGTGCCGAGCGAATCGGCCGTGCGCGCAATCGCCGCCGCGGCCGCCGCCATGCGGCCCGCCCAGTAGCGTGCCGCGACGTTGGTCACCGGCCCGCCGGCCGCCTCATCGGTGAGGCAGCGAGTCTGCTCCGCCGCGGCGGCCATCGCCGCCGCGGCCGCCAGCACAGCCACCCGGGGCGCGTTCATTGGCCCTCTTCTTTCGGGGTCACCGCAGCCTTATGGCGCAGCGCCTCCTCGTGGATCAAACGATACAGGTCAGCCATAAAATCGGGATCCAACCCTCGTTCAGCCCCCCTGGCCCGCAGCCGCTCGAGCGTCGCCAGCCAGCGGTCCGGCTGAAACACGGCGACGTTGGCCGCCTTCTGCACCCGGGCGATCTGGCGGACGACGGCCATGCGGGCCGCCAGCAGTTCCACCAGCCGCCCGTCCGTCTCGTCGAGGTCGTGGCGCAAGGCCTCGATCCGCGCGCACACCTCGTCGCGGTCGGCGGTCGGACGTCGACGCTCGAGGCGGCCGAGCAAAAGGCGGAGCTGTTCCGGCCTCAGCTGCTGTCGCGCGTCGCTCAACGCCGAGGGAGGATCGGCGTGACACTCGATCATCAGGCCGTCGTAGAGGAGGTCGAGGGCCGTCTGCGCCACCTCGCCCACCAAGGCGGCATCCCCCGCGATGTGGCTAGGGTCGCACCACAAGGGGATGGATGGGGCCAGCCGGCGCAGCTCCAGGGGAATGCGCCACAAGGGGGCATTCCGAAAGCGTTCGGGATGATCCGTTGAAAACCCCCGGTGAATCGCCGCCAACCGGCGCACGCCAGCGGCCGCCAGCCGCTCCAGCGCACCGACCCACAACTGCAAATCGGGGTTCACCGGGTTCTTCACCAGCACAGGGACCCCGACGCCGCGGAGGGCCTCCGCCAGCTCCGCCACCATGAAGGGATTGGCCGTTGTGCGCGCTCCGATCCACACCACCCCGATGCCCGCCCGGAGCGCCGCCTCGAGGTGGTCGGGCGATCCGACCTCCACCGCGGCCGGCCGGCCGAGCATGCGCGAGGCCTCCGCAAGCCACTCCAGCGCCGGCTCGCCCACCCCCTCGAACGTGCCCGGCCGGGTGCGGGGCTTCCAGACGCCGGCGCGAAAGATGTGGACGGGCAGCGGCGCCAGCGCCGCGGCGGTCGCCAAAACCTGGTCGCGAGACTCGGCGCTGCACGGCCCTGCGATCAGCGGCACGGCGTCCGCCGGCAAGCCCCAGGCCGCCAACGGCTCGCCCACGGGCGGTGCGCTCATGGGGACGCCTCCGGAAGCGACGTGTAGCGGATCGCGGTAGACGCCGACTTCGCTGATCGCCGGGCTCACCGGCCCAGACACCTCCAGTCGCAAGGCCGTGGCGGCGACCTCGTTGGTCCCCCGCCACAGACGCCGCGCACCGATGGACTCGCCCGACGCCAGCACGACCGTTCCCGCCGCCGTCTCCGCCGACAACCTCCAGCGATCAATTCGCTGGCCCAGCCAGATGGGTTCCCGCAGGCTCACGAGACGCTGAAGGCCTGCGGCCGGTCCCGGCCAAGACGAAGTTCGGCGGCTCGACAGGCATCGTCTGTGGCCCAGTACGTTTCCCCTCGCCCGTCGGCCGTCCGCAACGCGGCGAAGGCAGGATCGCCGCCGCGCCCGGCCGACGCCGAGCAGCGCGCCGCCCGCGCCAGGTTCGTCGCAAAGATCTCCTCGAGGCGGCGCCGGAATCCTCGGAGCGATTCCGCGTCGCGCTCGTGAATCCGCCCCCTGCGGTCGGGCGGCACGTTCAGCAGCAACGACGCCCCCCTGCCGACCGAAAGAAAATACAGGTCGACAAGTTGTTCGGCCGTCTTGACCTTCCCGTCCTCTCGGGGGTGGTAAAACCAGCCGGGTCGAATCGAGACATCGCACTCGGCCGGGATCCAGTGCGTCCCCGGCCGGTCGCCGCGGTTGAGCCGTGCATGATCCGCCGCGCCAAACCGGATCTCGTCCCGGTTCAATGTCGCCCAATACGGGTCCCCGGCGACGCTTCGCTCGTTGCCGACCCACCGGACGTCGGGGCTGATGTCGCTGAAAATCGCGGCGTTCGGCTGCAGCTCCCGCACCAGCGCCCACGTTTCTTCCCAGCCGTAGTACGCCGTCGGATCGACGGTTCGCCGCTCCCGTGCGCCGCCGTAGTAGCCGTCGCCGCCATCGGCCCCGTCGAACCACACCTCAAAGATCTGCCCGTAGCCGGTCAGCAATTCCCGGAGCTGCGCGCGGTAGTACGCGACGTAGGCCGGCGTGCCGTAGTCGCCGCGGTTGCGATCCCACGGGGAAAGGTAGACGCCGAATTTCAGGCCGTGGCGGCGACAGGCTTCGGCGAATTCGCGCACCATGTCGCCCCGCCCGTCCCGCCACGGGCTTTGCCGCACCGAGCGGTCTGTATGCGTAGAAGGCCACAGGCAGAATCCGTCGTGGTGCTTGGCGGTCGGGGTCAATCCCCTCAATCCGCCTTCGACGAATGTCCGGGCGATGTGGTCGGCATCGAAGTCCGTCGGATGGAAGAGCGCCGGATCCTCGTCGCCATAGCCCCACTCCTTGTCCGTGAAGGTGTTGACCGTGAAGTGGACAAACCCGTAGGCGTCCAGTTCGCGCCACGCCCATTGCCGTTCGGAGGGGACTGGGCCATAGGGCTCCGGAGGGCCGGCCGCAATCCCCGCCGCCGCGACCAGCCACGCTATGGTGATGCTCATGATTGCCCCATCCTAGCAGGTCCGGCGTCGCAGAAAAAGACGGCGATGGACGACGCCCCGGGAACGCGGCCGGGGCGATCCCGCGCGCGGCCGATTTCACAGTCATTTAACACTTGTCAAAGTGGCGCCACGCGGTTCTCCGGATATGGTGGCGACCGTCGGATCACAGGGATCCGGACACAGGAGAACGAAGCTATGCAGGAGAGGCTGAAGATGGCAATCGTCGCGGCGCTCGCAGGAGCCGCCGCCGCCCCGGGCGCGATCATCTACAACACGCCGGGGTCATTGTACTCGGAAAACTTCGACTCGCTGCCGAATAGTGGCTCGACCGCGTCATGGACGGACAACTCGACGTTGCCGGGATGGTATCTAGTCACCCGGGCGACCAATACGCCTGCCACGATCCGAATCGGGGCGGGGAGCGACAACGCCGGATCATTCTACAGCTTCGGCGCGGCGGGATCGTCAGAGCGCGCGCTGGGGGGTGTGGGATCCGGCGGAACGTACTTCGACAGCCCGCCTAGCGGACAGTTGGCGGGGTACTGGGGCGTGAGGATTCAGAACAACACCGGGTATCTGCTGACCAGCTTCACCGCCAGTTACGTGATGGAGCAGTGGCGCGACGGTGGGGCGACCATCCCGGCGCCGCAGGATCTAGTCGCCGAGTGGGCGATCGATCCGGGTGGATGGCTGGTCGGCACGTGGACGTTAGGGGCCAGCACCCCCTCCCCCACCTACGTGAACACCGGCGGCGGCAGCGCCCTCGACGGAAATGCATCGAGCAACCGCGTGTTCGTGTCGTTCACGGGCTCGTCCCTGTCGTGGAACCACGGCGAGCAGCTCTGGATCCGCTTCCGCGAGCTGAACGACCCGGGCAACGACCACGGGCTGGCGACCGACGATTTCCAATTCACGGCAGTCCCCGAACCGACGACGGCGGGGCTGGTCGGGCTGGCCGGCGCCTTGGCCATGCTCCGGCTCCGCCGGCGACGTGTCGCTTGACACTCTTTACAGGGCCGCGAGGGGGCGCTTCGGCGCCCCCTTTTCCTTTCGAGGTTCTTGAACCGGAGGCGCCGTTCCCGTATTGTCCGCTGGCTCGGCGCGGAACGCCGTACATCAGGATGGCACCATGAACTACCGACTTGTGGCGAACACGATCCGGGGATTGGCGATGGACGCGGTGGAACGGGCGAAATCCGGCCACCCTGGGATGCCCATGGGCATGGCCGATGTCGCCGCCGTGCTGTGGCTGACATACCTGAAGCACAACCCGGCCGATCCCGCCTGGCCGGACCGCGACCGTTTCGTGCTATCGGCCGGCCATGGCTCGATGCTGCTGTACAGCCTGCTGCACCTGGCCGGGTACGATCTGCCGTTGGAGGAGCTGCAGCGGTTTCGACAGCTCGGCAGCCGGACGGCGGGCCACCCGGAGCACGGCGAAACACCCGGTGTCGAGACGACGACCGGCCCGCTGGGCCAGGGCTACGGAAACGCAGTGGGCATGGCCATTGCCGAGCGGATGATGGCCGCGCGCTACAACCGCGAAGGCCTGCCCGTCGTCGACCACCGCACCTACGTCATCGCGGGCGACGGCTGCCTGATGGAGGGGATCTCGCATGAGGTCGCCTCTCTGGCCGGCCACCTCAAGCTGGGCCGGCTGATCGTCATCTACGACTCCAACCGCATCACGATCGAGGGCTCGACGGATCTGGCCTGCAGCGACGACGCGCGCCGCCGCTTCGAGGCATACGGCTGGCACGTGCAGGAGATCGACGGGCACGACTACGCGCAGATCGAGCAGGCCCTCGACGCCGCGCTGGCGTCGGAGGATCGTCCCCACCTGATCATCGCCCGGACCCACATCGCCGAGGGCGCTCCCCACCTGCGCGACTCCCACGAGGCGCATGGCGCCCCGCTGGGGCCGGACGAGGTGCGCGCCGCCAAGGCAAACCTCGGGCTGCCGGCAGACCGAGAGTTTTACGTCCCCGATGAGGTGAAAGCGATGTTCGCAGAACGCCAGGCGAAGATGACGGCGGCCTACGAGTCCTGGAAGCGCATGTTTCGCCATTGGAAATCGGCTCATCCGGAGCTGGCAGCGCAGTGGGCCGAGGCCATGTCGGGCGAGTTGCCGGAGGGGATCGAGACGGCGCTGCCGACCTTCGACCCCGCCAAACCGATTGCGACCCGGGCCGCGTCGGGGAAAACGTTGCAGGCGCTCGCCCCACACATCCCGTGGCTGGTCGGCGGCTCGGCGGACCTGGCGCCAAGCAACAACACCTACCTGCCGGGGCTCGGCGACATCGGGCCCGGCGCCTTCGAGGGCCGCAACTTCCACTTCGGGGTACGGGAGCACGGCATGGCGGCGATCATGAACGGGATCGCCCTCCACGGCGGATTCTGCGTGTACGGCGCGACGTTCCTCGTCTTCGCCGACTATTGCCGTCCCTCCATCCGGCTGGCGGCGATGATGAAGCTGCCGGTGATCTACGTCTTCACGCACGACAGCGTCTTCGTCGGCGAAGACGGCCCCACCCACCAACCGATCGAGCAGATGGCCTCGCTGCGGGCCATCCCCAACCTCACGGTGATCCGGCCCGCCGACGCGACCGAGACGGCCGCCGCGTGGCTGACGGCGCTCCGCAATCGGTCGGGGCCAACGGCGATCCTGCTCACCCGTCAGGCCGTGCCGGTGCTGGACCGATCGGGCCTGCCGGCGGCTGCATCGGTCGAGCGCGGCGGCTACGTATTGTGGCAGGGTGGCCCGGCAGAGCGGCCGGACCTGGTCATTCTGGCCACCGGTTCCGAGGTAGCGCCGGCGTTGGAGGCGGCTCGCAAGCTCGTCGCCGAGGACGGACGGACGGTGCGCGTGGTGAACCTCCCGTCGTGGGAGTTGTTCGAGCGCCAGACCCGCGCCTACCGCAACTCGGTCCTCCCGCCGGCCTGCAAGCGCCGACTGGCGATCGAGGCTGGCGTGTCCATGGGCTGGGCTCGCTACGTCGGCCTGACCGGCCGCGTCCTGTCCATCGACCGTTTCGGGGCCTCGGGGCCGGCCAAGGCTGTCGGCGAGCATTTCGGCATGACGGCCGGCCACGTCCTCGCCACCGCGCGGGCGATGCTTTGACCCCGCGCTGGGGAGAGCCATGCTGTGGACGGAGAGGAATCCGCTGCGGCGACGCCCGCCGACGGACGGAAACCCGTCGTGCGCGCCGCGATCTTCGCCACCGTTTGCCTCGCACTGCTGACGGCCAGCCTCCTGCTCCCCATCCGGCAATGGTGGAGCATGGATCGTCTGGTCGCCTGGGCCTCGCGTCTGGGCTGGCGCGCGCCCGCGTGTATCCTGGCGGCGGGCGCGACCGCTCCGCTGTTCTTTCTGCCCCGATGGCCGATCGCGATGGTCAGCGGTCTGCTATACGGGGTGGCCCGCGGCACGATCCTTGCGAACGTGGCCTCCACGCTCGGGGCCCTTGCGCAGTACGCGCTGGCCCGTTCGATGCTGGCGCCCTGGTTTCGGCGCATTCTGGAACGCCGCCGCAGCGCGTGGTTCGACATCCCCACCGACCACGCCTTTCTCGGCTTGTTTCTCCTGCGGGCCTTTCCGCTGTCCAATTTCGTGGCGACCAACATCGTGGCCGGAACGCTGCGGATCCGTTTGAGGATATACCTGGCCGCCTCCTTTTTGGGGATGATCCCGTCTTCCCTGATGTACGCGGCGTGGGGTAAGCTGATGAAGGAGCCGTCGCCGACCTGGTACGCGATCGCGGGCGCGATGCTGTCGGTGACGATCGTCGGGACATGGTGGGCACAGCGTAGGTTCGGCGCGGCGCAGCGCGCGGCCTCGGCCAGTAGGGGGCGTGCGGGCACATGAGCGAGTGGACGGTGCTGGACTGGGTGTTCGTCGGCCTCGCGGCGCTGGGCGCGGCACGCGGGGCGATGATCGGTCTGTCGCGGCAGTTCTTCGCCCTGGCGACGCTGGCCGCGGCGGTGGGGCTCTCCGTGCATTTCCAGCCGCTTCTGGCCGCCCGGATGGCCGGCGGCGACGAGCCGGGCGAGCTGATCCGCGTGATCGCATACGCCGCCGTATTTCTCGCGGTCTGCGCGACGATGCTGATCCTTCGCCTGGTCGGGCGCTTGCTGTTCCGCTTTTCCTTCTCGCCGCCGGTCGAGCGGCTGGGAGGGGCGGCGGTCGGATTGGTCACAACGGCCCTGGCGATCGTAGCCGCCGTGATCGGCCTGAACCTGATCCCCCACGCCGGCCTGCGCCGGGTGTTGTCGGAGGATTCCCGCCTCGGCCGACGCATCGTCGCGCTGGCGCCGCGGATGTACGCGGAGCTTTCCGAACGTATCCCGCTGCCGGCCCGGTCCGCCTCGGAAACCCACCCCGCCTCGCCGAGCGCCGACGCGGTCGCCCCGGCCGACGAGGTAGCTCCCGCCCCCATCCCCCCGTGACCGGGCCCGCCCCGATCGGACTTGCATTTCGGAAACACTGCGGTAGAAGGCAACCGTTCGACGCCGCCTGCCAACAGATCAGGCCGGTCGGCGGGAACGTCAGGAGACCACCGACGACATGAACATTCCGAGGGAGCTTCGGTACACCAGCACGCACGAATGGGTCCGTGTGAAAGGCGGGGTCGCGACCGTCGGAATCACGGACTACGCGCAGCGGCAGCTGTCGGACATCACCTTCGTCGAACTCCCGGACGAAGACGATGAGGTGTCGGCGTCGGACGAGGTCGCGGTGGTCGAGTCGGTCAAGGCGGCTTCGGACATTTACGCCCCCGTCAGCGGCACGATCGTCGAGGCCAACACAGCGCTGGTCGACCATCCCGAGACCATCAACTCCGATCCCTATGGCGAGGGGTGGCTGTTCAGGATCCGGATGTCCGACCCCACCGAGTTGGCCGGTCTGCTCAACGCCGATGGCTACGAGGAACAACTGCCCCAGGACGAGGAGGAGTGATCATCGGCGGGGTCGGGGGTGATGAACCGGTCCGCGTCGTGGCGCGGGCGGAGCCGGTCGAATGGCGGCGGGCCTTGGCGTGGCAGGAGGCGGTGCACGCCGCCGTCGTCGCCGGCCGCGCGCCGGAGACGGTGTTCCTGCTGGTTCATCCGCCGACCGTAACCCTGGGCCGGCGGGGGCGCGACGCCGCCTTGTTGCGTCCGGCGGAGGAATTGCGGGAAGCAGGGGTTGCCGTGCATGTCGCCGGGCGCGGTGGCGACGTCACCTATCACGGCCCGGGCCAGTGGGTGATCTACCCCATCTTCCGTGTCGGCCGGGCCGGCCCCGACGCGCGGGGACATCTGTGGAACCTCGAGGAGATCGCGATCCGCACCTGCGCGGATTTCGGCGTCGAGGCATGGCGGCGGCCAGGCCTGTCGGGCGCATGGACCCGGGCCGGGAAGATCGCGGCCATCGGTTTCCAGTTGCGCCGCTGGGTGTCGCTGCACGGAACCAGTTTCAACGTGGATCCCCGCCCCAACGGCTTCGATTGGATTGTGCCTTGCGGGCTGAAAGGCGAACCCGTCGCGGCGCTGGCGGACCTGCTGGGGCCGGCCGTCCCCTCGATGGCCGCCGTCGGCGAACGGCTGCTGGCCAACCTCGCGACGGTATTCGGGCGTCGGATCGTTGTTCATTGGACGGAGGGTGATCCGCCCGAGGAACTGGCCGGCCTCCTGGCCGACGCCGGCCCGAATTCATCGGCCGCGGCCGACACGTGACACCGGCGCCAGGCCGCTCCACCGAAGCGGCCCGCGCATGCTCGGGCGCCACGCCCGCGGAGGAGCCGGCGGCCATACGAGCTGGGGGACCACCGCGGGGGGAAGCCATGGCCGTCCGACGGCCGCGCATGGAACGCCGATCCTTTCCGAATGCACGGTGACCGGTCGGGCCCATGTCGGATGAACCATGACCGCATGGGACCCTACGAACGCCGGCGTGCACCACGCCGTCGGCGGCGGGCCTCCAATGATGATGGTCACCCGAACCCCCTCACCCGCTCCGGCCAGCGCCACGCCGGCCATCAAGCTGGTGGCCACCACCGCCGCGCTCGGCCCTCGAGTGCTCGCGTTCCGATCTCCCGCGGGACACGCCCGGCGGCTCTCTTCTACCGTATGGACGATCCCGGACGAGTCCCTATTCACGCCCGTGACGAGCGCGGGGGGCGTCCGCATCGCCTGCGTCCGCGCCCCGCCCATCGCATCGGTGTTTGCGATCCGGACGGGCCGGTCGTATTCATAAGGGATGCACTTCAGCGGCTACACGCTTGGCCGGGTGGCGGGCATCCCGATCCGCGTTCATGGCTCGCTGCTGATTTTGCTTCCGCTGATGCTGCTGCAGGTCCCGTTGAGTTTGTGGCCGGTGGGCCTGGCGGCGGCCGCCGGTCTCTTCGGCAGCATCGCCCTGCACGAGGTCGGCCATTCGCTGGTTTCGGCCGCGTTCGGGTGTCCGGCGCGCGACATCGTGCTGCTGCCGATCGGCGGCGTGGCTCGGCTCGCCTGCCTACCGCGGAATCCCCGCCACGAAATGTGGATCGCCGCAGCCGGCCCGGCCGTCAGCCTCGGCCTGGCTGGAGGTTTCACGCTGGTCGATGCGGTGTCCGGCCGCGCGGCGCCCGCGCTGGCGGCCGTGGCCGACCTGCTCGCCTCGGTCAACCTTTCGTTGGCGCTGTTCAACCTCATTCCCTCCTTTCCCCTCGACGGCGGTCGGATCTTCCGCGCGTGGTTGTCGCCGAAGATCGGACGGCTTCTCGCCACCCGGATCGCCTCATGGATCGGCCAGGGGTTTGCCCTCCTTCTGGTCGTGTGGGGGCTGCTGCCGCCGATGCGGTTGATGACCGCCGCAATCGGTTTTTTCCTGTTTCACGCGGCCGGGGCCGAGTGGCGGCAGACGGCGGCCACCGCGCTCCGCGGCGCATCGCCGGACGACGCTGCGCCGTGGCTCGGGCCCCTCGGTTGGGGGGACCCCAGGAGGATCGACGATGACGTGGTGGTGGGACCGCCGCCGTACGCGCGGCGCTCGTTCTTTGCGCGCTGGCGGGACCGCGGGCGCTGAGGCCACGGCCCGGCTGGCTTTACTGGCGGCATCGCTGGCGCTGGGGGTGCCGGCAACGGGGGTCGGCGTCCCAGGGGTGCGGATCAGCCCCCGCGATCCGCGATATCTCGAGCTTACCGACGGACGGCCCTTCATCCCGAACGGGCTCAACATCGTGCATCCCTCCGCCGGGCGCGGGCAGGAAAGCGCCAACATGGAGCGGATGGTCTCCGCCCTCGCATCGAATGGGGGCAACGCACGTGGTCGCGCCAGATCCGGGCGTTGCGCGACAGCTACCACACCAGCAAAAGCGGGCCGCTGACGACGATCGACGACTTCTGGGCCACGGACGCCCGCCGGTCGCTATTTCTGCGGCGGCTGGACCGGCTGGCCGCGCGTTTTCGCGACCGGCCGGAGATCTTCGGCTGGGAGCTGTGAAACGAGATCAATGCGGCCGCCGGGGCGCCGTCGAATCAGCTCGAGTGGACGCGGGTCGTGTTGGGCGAACTCCGCCGTCGGTTTCCGCGACATCTGGCGATGCAAAGCCTCGGGAGTTTCGACCGCGAAGGGGTGCGGGAGCTGCACCGCCGGTATTGCGGGCTGCCGGGCAACGAGCTGGCGCAGGTCCACCGATACCTCGACCTCGGTGCCGCCCTGCGCGTCGGCCATGGTCCGACGGACGTATTGGCGGCGGACGCCGTCGCGGAGCTGCGCGCGTTCGGCGAGCGCAAACCGATCCTGCTGGCGGAGGGCGGAGCGGTCGAGCCGAACCACGCGGGGCCCTTCCGGCTCTACGGCGCCGATCGGGAGGGGCTGCTGCTGCACGATGGTCTGTTCGCCCCGTTCTTTGCGGGCGCGGCCGGGTCCGGCCAAACGTGGCACTGGGATGTCTACGTCGACCGCAACGGGCTCTGGTGGCATTTTGCCCGATTCGCCCGCACCGTACGCGGACTGGATCCGCCCGTCGAGGGCTTCGAACCGCTGCCGGCGATCCACGCGCCGCCGCTGCGGGTCTACGTGCTGCGCGGCCGCCGAACGGCGGTCGCCTGGTGCCGGGACGCGCGGGCCGACTGGAGCGCCGGGCTGGAGCGCGGAGAGGCGGCGCCCGGCATCCGCGGCCTACGTTTGTCGCTGGCCGCCATCGTACCCCCCCGGGCCCGGCGCGGTGGGCCGAGCCTTCGATCCCTGGTCCGACACCGAATCCGTTCTGCGGGTGGATGGTGGGACGGTGGAATTGCCGGAGTTTCGCCGTTCGCTCGTTCTGCGGTGGTCCGTCGCCGCCGACGGTCTCGGGTGAGGCTGGTCAGATCGGGGTGCGGAACCCGAGCCGTTCGCCGTACGCGAGGCATGCCTCGAGGCGGTCCACGCCGCCGGTGCAGGTCGGATGGCGCAGGCTCGCCGCGGCGACGCACACAGCCGTCTTCAGGCAGCGGTCCATCGGCCGGTTCTCGTGCAGGCCGTAGAACGCCGGCCGCCAACGCATCACCCGCGTCCGCCGCCCCTGCGATCCCGTCGGCGGCGACGCTGGGTTGGCGCACCTCGATGCCGTCCGACGCGCGCGCGAGGGCGCCCTCGGGCGCGTGAATCACGACCCACCTGCGCACGCCCCATCGCCAGCAGCCGCGCCGCCGCCTCCGACACGCGGTCGAAATCCAGCCGCCCGTCGGCCGCCGTCACGTCGACGCCCGCCGACCGGGCGGCTTCCAGCTCGTTCAGCACGTCGGTGTGGGGCAGCGACGGACCGACGACCGTCGCGAAGCGCCCGCCGTGTTCGCTGACGACGTCCACGGAGGTGAACATGCCCAGCGCGCGCGCCGGCTTGAGCACCCCTGCCGCGCCCGTCGAGCCATCGGGACCGATCTGGTCGAGCCGGTCGAGCAACAGCAGGTAACCGAAATGGAACAGGCGCGCGGAGCAGTCGTCCAGCCGGATGTCGTCGGGGCCCAGACGGGCGTTCGCGCCACGGTAATGGAAAAACGTGCGCCGGCCGGTGGCCCGGACGGTCATCACGTCGGTGCAGGACGTGCCGGCCTCCGGAGAGACGCCGAGCCGTGACACGTCGATGCCGCGGCTGGCGCAGTCGACGAGGATCGCGCGGCCGTCGTCGTCGTCCCCGACCAATCCCAGCCCGTACAGCGGAAATGGCGCACCGAGGCGGGCCATGTACACATGTCCGCCGCGGCCACCCCGCGGCGCCGGTCGGGCGCGGTCATCGCCGCCGGCCCCTCAGCGAACGTCCACCCATGCCCGTGAGGCGGCCGAGGCCAGCACGGCGTCGCACACCTTCGTCGTCTCCAGCGCGTCGCGGAAGGTCGGCGCGGCCGACTCTCCGCGCGCCGCTGCCTCGAGGAAGTCGGCGGCCTGGTGGACGAAGCTGTGCTCGTAACCGATCTGCAGACCCGGCACCCACCAGCGGCTCATGTAGGGCTGATCCCCGTCGCTGACGTGGATGTTACGCCAGCCCCGCACGACGGACTCGTCGCGGTGATCAAAGTACCTCAGGCGGTGGAGGTCGTGCAGGTCCCAGAAGATCGAGGCCCGCTCGCCGTTGATCTCGAACGTGTAGAGGGCCTTGTGGCCCCGGGCATAACGGGTGGGCTCGAAGATCGCCAGCGAACCGTTCGCGAACCGCGCGAGAAACGCGCAGGCATCGTCGATGCCGACCGGCTCGATCCGCCCGGTCAGGTTGTGCTTCCGTTCCTTGACGAACGTTTCCGTCATCGCGGCGACGCAGGAGATGGGGCCATTAATCCACAGGGCGGTGTCGATGCAGTGGGCGAGCAGGTCGCCGGTGACGCCGCTGCCGGCCGCGCGTACGTCGAGCCGCCACAGGCCGGTGCCGCCCTGCGGCAGGTCCGGAGAACTCGTCCAATCCTGAAGGAAATTCGCGCGGTAGTGGAAGATCCGCCCCAGCCGCCCCTCCGCAACCAGGTTTTTCGCCAGCGTCACGGCCGGCACGCGGCGGTAGCGGTACCAGACCGTGTTGAGGACCCCGGCCTTCTCCACCGCTTCGCACATCGCGACGCCCTCGGCCGTGCTGCGCGCCAGCGGCTTCTCGCACAACAGCATCTTCCCCGAGCGGGCGGCGGCGACCGCGATGTCCATGTGCAGGTCGTTCGGCACACACACGTCCACCGCGTCGATGTCGCGGCGCTCCACCAGCTTGCGCCAGTCGGTCTCGACCGACTCGTACCCCCAGATGTCCGCGAAGGCCTTCACCTTGGCCTCGTCGCGGGCGCAAGCGGCCTTCAGGACGGGCCGGTACCGCACGTCGAAGAAATTGGATACCTTCCGCCACGCGTTCGAATGGGCCCGGCCCATGAAGCCATACCCGATCATGCCGATATTCAGCGTCTTCTTCGCGCTCATGTTTGCGTCTCCCGTTGCGTGCGCCCGCCGCTCACTCGCGCCAGCCGTGCGCGGAGCGCACGTCGAGCATGACGGACAGAATCGAGTTCCAGGTCACCGGCCTGGCCATCACGTCGTTGGGGAACATGCACCCGTCCCAGCACAAGTGGCGCATGGCCCTTGTCGGGTTCCCGTTTTTGTCGCCCAGCCGCTGCCCGGCCGCCCAGACGATGTCGAGCTTGCCGTCGGAATCGTTCGGCAGGCAGTGGCGCCCGGTCTTGTCGTGGGTCCCCTGCCCCTTGACGGTCGCGTCGTTCTGCGCGACGTGGAAGTCGATCGTCCGGGAGCGCAGCCGGGCGGCCAGGCCCGCGTAGGCGTCGCGGAACGCCGCCGTGTCGTTCCAGTCGAAATCGGCCGGCACGAGGCGGTCCGCCGGCGCGTTGTAGCCCGGCGGGTAAAGCAGCGTGTGCGCCATGTCCGCCTGGAAACCCAGCGTCTTCGGCCGCCCGACGCCCTCGAGCACGTCGTGCGTCTTCCGCCACGAATGCATGCCGCCCCAGCAGATCTCGCCCTCCGCTGCCAGCCGCTCGCCGGCGTCCTCGGCGACGTCACAGGCCTTCGCGAACGTGACGTTGATCGACTGCGTGTTGCGGGCCGGATCCTTCGCCCAGTCCGCCACGCCGCCGGCGGAGTCGATGCGCACGACGCCCGACGGCCGCACGCCCGGCGCCCGCAGTTTCCGGCCGATCGCGCACGCCTTGCGGACCTGCACGACGAACTGCGCCCGCTGGGCCGCGTCGCCGAACGCCGACCCACCGCCGGCGGGCGGCCAGACCGGCGCGACCAGGGAGCCGGCGACCAAATCCCGGCGGCGCAACGAATCGGCCAGGCGGGCCATGTCGTCGTGGGACGAATCGATGTCCACGTGCGGCGCGCACAGGAACAGATCCACGCCGCCGAACTTCGCGCCGTTGACGTTGGCCGCCGCGGTTAGGTCGATCATCGTCGCCAGATCGATGATCGGTTCCGGCGAACCGGGTCCCTTTCCAACCACGCCCGGCCAGGTCGCGTTGTGCAGCTTCGGACAGTTGTTTTCGTTCATCGCTCGCCTCCTTGCGTTGCGGTGCGCCGCCCGTTCACAGCCCCAAGTCCGGATTGCCCGGCCCGAAATGCTTCAGCATCACGATCGGATCGTCCGCCGACGGGTTCCCGATCGTCACGCCCGCCCGCGCGGCGGCCTCGCTGACGAAGAACTCGTCGCGAGTCAACTGTCCGAACCGGATCAGCGCCGGCGTCGCGACGTCCCACGCCCCCACCCAGCCGTGGCCCTGCATCAGGATCAGCCCGTACACCCCGGCGTCACGGATCGTCACGGTCGCGCCGGGCAGGACGGTCAGCTCCTTGGCGCTGAACGCCGGCGATTTGAGCAGATCCGGTTCTCCCGATACCCCTCCGGCTCGGTCTCCTCGGAGGGGCGGACCGGACGGGGCGCCATGAAGCGGTTCTGCCGGAAGTGCGGATCGACGTTGAGGTCCCAGTCGATGATCTCCATCAGCCATTCGACGTCGCGCACGCGCGGCTTCGGCGTGTCCTTCCAAAGCAGGCTGTCGGGAACGATCCGGTCGCCGGTCAGCGACTGGTACATCGAGAAGATATCGGACGCCTTCTGCGGCTCGTACGTGCACAGGCTCCCCAGCGCGTGCAGCACCCCGGGCGGAACGTCCCAGCCGGTCCCCGGATCAAGGCGGTACGCCTGGGATAGGCTCGTGATGCGGTTGTCGCCCCGCGGGAAATCCACCCGACAACGGAGCACCTCCTCCTTCGTCGTTCCCGGTGCGAAGCCGACAAACGTGTACGAGAAGTCGCGCCGTGGTCGTTCGCCTGCGGCGGGAAGTAGTACGCCTCCGGCTTGCCCTGCTGCCCGGTCAGCGCGGCGTGCTCGTCGCGGTGATGGATGTGCAGCGGCAGCGCGCCCTTGTTGTGGAAGAACGTCGCGTACATCGGCCAGCCGCGGTGTGCTCGTTCCTGATCCGCGGCCCGATGAGGTCGGCGCCCGGCTCCGCGACGGCGTCGCGCAGCCGGATGCGAAGCCGGTCGCCGCCGTGCTCGAACACGATGAAGCTCAGGCCCTCGTGGGCGCCCGTGAGCGGGCCGTTGTCGGCCGGCGTGGTCGAGGAGAACCATCGCTCGTCGATGCCGCCCCGTTCGCCGTCGAGGGCGTAGTAGTCGTCGGGGTGCAGCTTGACCCGACACCCCGGCACGCAGAACGACCGCGGCACCCAGTCCGGCGCCAGCCGCAGGATGCCGCCGCCCGCCTCCAGCGCGGCGGACGCCGCCGCCCACACGCGGGTGTCAACCGGCTTCAGATCTTCGATAAACCGCGCCGTCATGCCTGACTCACTTCCGTCGCCAGGTGGTGCTTTGCCGCCATGCGTCTAAGGAATTCGAGACCGTCGCGCGCCAACGCGTCGGCCGTGTAGTAAAGCGGACGCCACACGCACGCCGCCGCGCACAGGTCGACGATGCCGGTGGCGAAGCTCTCGATCATGACCCATGCGCCGTAGCCGATCCCGGCCAGCACCGCTAACGCGCCGTCCCAGTCCGCCTGCCCTGTGCCCGGTACGCCGCGGTCGTTCTCCGAGGCGTGGACGTGCCGGACCCATTGGCCGGCCGCCCGGATTGCCGCGCCGGTGTCCTTCTCCTCGACGTTCGCATGGAACGCGTCCACCTGGGCGCCCAGAGCCTGGCTGTCGACCTCGCGGCACAGCGCGACGGCGTCGCCGATGGTGTTCACCACGTAGGTCTCAAAGCGGTTCAGCGGCTCGATCGCCATGAAGAGGCCGGCCCGCTCGGCGTGCGCCGCCGCCCCCAGCGCGTCGCGGCACCATCCCCATTCGTCCGCCGTCCGCGCCCGCCCCGTCAGCCACCGGACCGGCGCGTGCAACGGCCCCGCTATCCCCTGCGCGCCCATCTCGGACGCCCGATCGATCATCCGCCGCAGCCGCCCGCCGGCGGCCGCCCGCACCGACGGGTCGAGGGCGTCCAGGTCGCCGAACAGCACCTCGATCCCGTCATAGCCCATCGCCGCGATCTTCTCGACCAGGCCCGCCTCCCGGCCCGTGAACGAGGCGGTGTAGACCAGCGCGTTCAACCCAAACCGAATGCCCATGGCGCCGTCTCCTGCGAAACCCACCGGCTCCCGACGCCGCATTCTAGCGGATCCGCTCCGGCGGCAAATGGACGACCCTGCACGATGGATAGACGAATCTGCACAACGCGGATAGATTTGCGCCATGTCCGGCCACGAAATG
>OGCI01001061.1_pt1 | contig 25540 bp, 22 predicted proteins | sample 1570021 | NCBI WGS metagenome assembly OGCI01 (sample SAMN06264664, study PRJEB24512) | hot springs metagenome | isolation source: Hot spring water | place: South Africa: Tshipise | collected 2015-06-21 | reverse complement strand
AACCGAGCCGAAGTTCCCGTGCCCATCTATTAACTCGTATCGCGAGGAAAAATCCTGAGCCATCCTAACAAGCGCGTCATAGACCGCTGCGTCACCGTGGGGGTGATAGCGCCCCATCACATCACCCACCACTCTCGCGCATTTACGGTGCGGGTTATTGGGTGTGAGCCCGGATTCATACATGCTGTAAAGTATCCGTCTGTGAACTGGTTTCAGCCCATCCCTGACATCTGGCAGAGCCCTTCCCACGATCACGCTCATCGCGTAATCGAGATAAGAGCGCTGTATTTCCTCCTCGAGTTCAGTAGTTTCTACTCTGCCGCGACCGTATTCCAATGCAAACACTCCTTCTATTTTTAATTCGTCACGCTATATGTGTAACTTAAACGAGCGGGCTTGAGCCGAGACTATATGTCAAGGAACCTCACATTTTTGGCGTGCTTTTGTATAAAATTCCTTCTGTTTTCAACATCCGTGCCCATCAAAACGCTGAATATTCTGTCCGCCGCAACGGCGTCTTCTATCGTTATCTTTAAAAGATTCCTGCGGTCCGGGTCCATCGTGGTTTCCCATAGCTGGTCGGGATTCATTTCGCCCAGCCCCTTGAACCGCTGGATAACAGCCTTTTTGCCACCGTTTTCATTCAAAACCCTTTCAAGCTCCGCGTCGGTGTAGGCGTAAAAGTGCTCTTTCCCGAAGGAGACCCTGTAAAGGGGGGGTTGCGCGATATACACGTACCCGCCGTCGATGAGCTCGGGCATGTATCTGTAGAAGAAGGTTAGAAGCAGTGTGCGGATATGGGCGCCGTCCACATCGGCGTCCGTCATGATGATTGCTTTTCCGTACCTCGCTTTGATTATGTCAAACTCGTCCTTTACGTTTGTTCCTATCGCCGCGATAAGCGCCTGTATCTCTTGGGAGCCGAAGACTTTGTTCGGCGTAGCCTTCTCAACATTTAATATTTTCCCCCTTAGTGGAAGTATTGCCTGAAAACTTCTGTCGCGCGCCTGCTTTGCTGAGCCCCCGGCAGAGTCGCCCTCGACGATGAAGATCTCGCAAAGCTCGGGGTCTCTCACGGAGCAATCGGCAAGCTTGCCAGGAAGAGAAGAGCTCTCGAGTATGCTCTGCCTTCGCACCAGTTCCCTCGCCTGCCGCGCGGCGTTCCTCGCCCTCATCGCAGTGAGCGCCTTATTGACGATGTTCCGCGCTTCGCCCGGGTTCTCCTCAAGAAACTCGGCGAGTTTAGCGTTGACGGTTGACTCCACGAATCCCTTTATGTCGGGATTGCCGAGTCTAGTTTTCGTCTGACCCTCAAACTGGGGCTCTCTTATCTTCAGATTCACAACCGCCGTAAGGCCTTCCCTTACGTCCTCGCCGCCGAGGCTCCCATTTTTCTCCTTTATCAGGTTGTTATTCTTTGCATACTCGTTTATCGTGCGAGTCAAAGCCGCCTTGAATCCTATTAAGTGGGTCCCCCCTTCATGAGTGTTTATGTTGTTGGCAAAAGTAAAAACATTCTCAAGATAACCGTTGTTATACTGGAGGGCTAATTCGACCTCCGCGTCCTCGCGCGCGCCTTTTATATGAATAACTCTTTTGTGTATCGGTTCTTTTGAGGCGTTCAAAAACTTCACAAAATCGACTATCCCGCCGTTGTAGCGGTACCTCTCAACGACCGGCTCTCCTTCCGTTCGCTTGTCCTCGAGGACGATCTCAAGGCCGGCGTTGAGATAAGCCACTTCCCTCATTCTTTGGCTGATAGTCTCGAACTTAAATTCGAGTTCCTCGAATATATCAGGATCCGGCTTGAAGCGAACAACGGTGCCGGACTGCCGAGCTTTGCACACAACCTCGAGAGGCGTTACCGGCACTCCCCTTTCGTAGCGCTGCCAATATTTCTGCCCGTCCCGGCCGACCTCCACTTCCAGCCATTCAGAGAGCGCGTTAACGACAGAAACGCCGACTCCATGCAGGCCACCGGCGACTTTATAACCCCCTGTGCCGAACTTAGCGCCAGCATGAAGCATCGTCATGACAACCTCCACGGCGGATTTCTTGAATTTTCTTATCTCACCTACCGGTATTCCCCGCCCGTTATCAACGACCGTGACCGAGCCGTCTTTTTCCAGAGAGACCCATATTTTTGTGCAGTAGCCCGCCATGGCTTCGTCGATGCTGTTGTCAACAACTTCATATACGAGATGATGAAGGCCCCTCAAGCCAGTCGAGCCCACGTACATTCCGGGCCTTTTCCTAACAGCCTCGAGCCCTTCGAGAACTAATATGCTGTCAGCGTCGTAGATAAGTTCCAGATCTTTCTCCTCCAACTCAAACACCTCATCAACGGCATAAAAATACCTTCAGTTTCACACAAACTTCCCGGCTTATTCCGAACGCACCGAGGGAAATTTCCTCACATGTATTATACCACTTCGGTGCGCGTAAAACCGCATTATTACGCAAAAAATAAAACCTTTAGCGGGTGGCGCTTCCAATTGTGCTTGAATTGCTTGAGCTAATTTAGTAATGCTTGCTTTTCTCGCCAGCCGAAATGCAGCCGAAGGCTTTGGCTTGTGCTGAATTCTTATCTTTCTCCTCCCCGTATTTGCGCACCGGGAAAACTTTTAAATCGGGCTCGCTTAAATACACCGAGCCGTTTTTCTAGTCTTCTATCTTTCCGCTGATGACCCTTATTCTTTCAACCACTCCCTTCCCAAGAAGGGAATTTATTGCTTTGATAATTTCCTGTTTAGACGCCGAAATATCGCTTGCCCAAGCAGCCCCGTCGGCAACGACGGTGAGTGTCCTTCTCCTGATCCGCGAGGGGCGACTCCGAGCAGCAAATTTTTCGCCAACGACTTTTCCCCATGCGCCCTTCAAGGTCTCGAGCGCGTCCCCGCTCTGTCTGGCGCCGATCAAACCCGACCTTTTTATTATCTCCCCGAGGCTTTCAGGCTCGCTCAACCCGAGCCACACCCCCCTCGACCCTTATTATCCCTTCAGGGTTAAAGCTGCTCACGCGATCAACCCTCGTGTCTGTGATGAAAACCTGATCGCTTGGGAATCCCAGACCCGTGAGTCTCCCGGCTCGCTCTTCGTCAAGCTCTGAGATCACGTCATCGAGCAGAAGGATAGGATTTTGTCCCGTTTTCCAATAGATGTATCTTTCCTCTGCCATTCTAAGGCAGTAGGCTACGGTCCTTTTTTCTCCTTGGGACAACAGGCGCCCTGCGTCCTTCCCGTAAAACGAAACACGGAAATCGTCTCTATGGGGTCCTTTTGTCGTGCATCGCGCATTCAGATCTTCGCTTCTGCTTTCGTTTAACGCGCTTAGGTACTCATCCTGGGTGAAATTCTGATCCTGGCGCACCGCTTTGCCGCGAATCGAGCACCAGTAGGTGAGTGTGGGTGAGTAGTCATGGCCTGATAGCTGCGGATAATTCTCTTTCATCACTTTATCAGCGTTCTGTATGAACTCGACCCTTTTTGTCAATATATAGCTCCCGTTCTCCGCCACCATCAGGTCCCATGGTTCGAGAACACGTGGTAGTCCTTGCCCGTATCTCTCCCACTTACCTAGGATAGAGTTCCTCTGAACGAGGGCGTGTCTGTATGCCTTAAGACATAACCCGTAACCCGCGTCCGCTATCTCAATGGCGGAGTCAAGGAAGTTTCTGCGAAGATATGGCTCTCCGGATACAATCATCACGTCCTCGGGGGAAAACATTACCGTCTTCACAAGACCGCGCAACTCAGAAGCGCTGCCCTTTGCTTCACCGTCTAACGAAAAATTTTTCACTCCTCTACCAACCATCACTTTAACCACTACCCTTCTATGTTCAGAATACACAAGTGCTCCGACAGCGAAGTAGGGTTGTCCGTGATGTATTAGATCAGATGGTTTAGAGAAAGGGCGCGGCTTGAAACGGGACAGGTAATAAACCGCCTCGAGAAGGTTTGTTTTCCCCTGTCCGTTTTTTCCTACTATAAGTTGAACGCCTGGCGAAAACTCAAGTGACGACTCTCGGTAGTTTCTGAAATTTACGAGATGCAGTCTCTCTACATACAATGCTTAACGTAGCCTCATCGGCATAAGAATATATGTGTAGGATTGGTCGTCAGGCGCTTTTATGATCCCTGGTTTCTGTGGGTCATCGAGCCCGATTTCCACCTCTTCTCCCTCCACCGCGGAGATACCGTCAACCAAATAAAAGCCGTTAAACCCTACCTCCATTTCCCCACCCTGCACTTCAACACTTATCGTTTCGCTTGACTCGCCTATATCCGGTGTCTCTGCTCTTATCGTTAGGCTGCCATCCCCTATAGACAACCTTAGATTATGTCCTAAGATGAGCGCTCTTTTTATCGCCGCCACAAGGTCTCCTTTAACTCCTCTAACCACAATCTTTTCTCCCTTGGGTACCAACTGCCTGTACTGGGGGAATTGTCCCTCGATTAGCCTGCTTCTAACCGTGCTATTTTCAACCTTGAACATTGCCTGTCTTTCGTGAATTCTTGCCTGGATGTCCGCTTCATGCCCGGAGGCAATCCGCGCAACTTCAACAAGAGATTTGGTAGGGATAATACAATCTTCCCACGCCGCGACGTTTCCCGTGGCCTCAAACTCTTTCCACGCAAGTCTGTAACTGTCTGTGGCAACAATTCTTATTTTTCCATCCTTTGCGTTCTTCTCAACCAGTGAACCGGTAAGGACTGGCCTTTTGTCATCGTTTGAAGAGGCGCGCGAAGTTTGGGAAACAGCAGTTTGGAACTCCCGAGCACTTACGGTGAAAGCTTCTTCTCCTTCCCAGTCTGGTACCGCCGGGAAGTCCTCCGGCGACATTATTTTTATACTGAAAACTCCTGGGTCTGACGATATCGTGAGAGTTTTCTCTTCGCTCTCAATTTGAATATCCCCTTCAGGAAGATTCTTAACTATTTCCCCTATCAGTTTTCCCGATGCGACAGCCGATCCTTCCTTTTCCACTCTTGCCTCTGAGCTTGCTTTTATTGTTAGTTCAAGATCCGTTCCGCAAACAGAAAGAGTGTTATTTTGCGCGGAAAGCAGGACCCCTGAAAGAATAGGCATTGTAACTCTGGCTGATACCGCTCTCAAAGCAGTTTGAATAAGGTTATTGAGTTTTTCTTTTTCGCAGGAAACCTTCATGTTCATTCCCCCTGTGGCTCGCTCAGATAGCAGAAATTATATATCAACTCACGCCTATGGGGATGCGCGGGCGGTGAGAAAGTGAATATTTTATATAGTTCTAGTAGTAAGGGGTGTTGAAATCTTGAAAATGCCCTTGTGAAGTGACGTGAGGGCTTACCTGAAGCGGACTCGGAGGATAATGTTCGATGTGAAAGAAGTGTTGATATGTTCGCATAAATAAACAGTCTCATAAGAAAAGAAAAAGATAGACGGGACCCGGGAACGATATATGTAGATAGTTCTGTGGAAACTAGGTGATCTTTCAACAGCAATAAGAAAGAAATCCACAAGTTTTTATTCCTGAAGAACATTACGCCGCCTTGAAATCGGAGGATTTTCCCTCAGCCAGATTTGTTGATCTTGTTCGTAAGTTCATTCACTTCATGGAGGATGTCTTTGCTTTCTTTTATCATTTCCTCCACTTTCTTACATGAATGCAGGACCGTACTGTGGTCTCTGCCGCCGAAGTTTGAGCCGATAGATATGAGCGTTTCGTTGGTCAGGTCTCGGCAAAGGTACATGGCCACTTGCCGGGCGTGGACCAAATTCCTTGATCTGCTGTTGCCCACGAGCTCTGCATGTGAGACACCGTAGTAGTCGGACACCACTTTCTGTATAAGCTCAATCGTGGGGGAAAGCTTGCTCTCGGTTTCCGGTACGTGGTCTTTCAAGACCTCCTGAACCATGGCGAGGTCGATTTTTGTGCCATAAAGCCGAGCCGATGCCACCACGCGTAGGAAGAGGCCTTCGAGCGTGCGGATGTTCGACTCAACCTGGGAAGCGATATAAAGCATAGCGTCGTCCGGGATTTCAACACCTTCGGCCTTTGATTTCATGTAAAGAATGGCAACCCTCGTTTCGAGGTCAGGTGGGGCTATGTCAACGTTCAACCCACCCTCGAAGCGTGACTGGATACGGTCTGATAGATGTGGAATTTCGCGTGGGGGTCTGTCGCTCGACAGGACGATATGGCTGTTCGCTGAATAAAGGAGGTTGAATATGTCGAAGAACTTGTGCTGCGTCGCGTCAGTCCCTCCAAGCGCCTGGATATCATCGAAGAGAACAATTCTGTTTTGAATGTATTTCTGGTCGAAAGCGCTTCTATCTTTCTTCAATGTGATCGTTTTTATGAACTCATCTATAAACGTTGAGGTTTGCACGTATTTCAGCCGAATTTGCGGGTTTAACCTTTTCGCGTAATCTTCTATCGCGAGTAGGAGATGAGTTTTACCCAGCCCGGTTCCGCCGTATATGAATAGAGGATTGTAATTTTGGCCCGGTGCTTCTGCGACCATGAGGGATGCATAGTAAGCGAATCTGTTGCCCTTCCCAACCACGAAGTTTTCGAAGGTGTACCTCTTTGGCGCGGGCTTTTCGGGAAGCAGGGGCGTCCGCAGGGTCTCGGGGTAGGTGCGCGTTTGACTTTCCGAACCGTTGTCGGAGATTGGCTGCTCGACTTCAGCGGAATTGCCGTCCGATGTGAAAGCGTCCGGCGAGACGATGAGGTCTAGTTCTAGCTCTTTGCCAGAGACCCTCCTGGCGCAATCGGTAAGCGCGGCAATAAACTTCGATTCTATGATGTCTTTGTTGAATTTGTTTGGCACAGCAATGCGGAGAGTGCTGTTTTCAATGGACAAGGGTTTTACATGTTCGATCAGGGTGCCGAAGTATGGTGGCGGGATTATCGTCTTAAGTTCCTCCATGCAGATGCTCCAGAGATCTTTGGCGCAGTCATGCCGAGTTTTACCGACCGAGGCTCCCTGGTCCATTTTGACCCCCTCTTTTCGCTGCTCGCCTGACCCCCTGCCTAAAAAAGGACGCATTATTAATATAGTGGAAAGAACGCCGGGTTGTATCAACAGGTTTCCACAAAATGTGGAAACCTGCAAAAGCTCTATTTATGCCTCGAAAATCAGCCCTCCCCGGTGACTTGTCCACACCGATCAATGAGCGAAATTATCGCATCCACAATTCCACAACGATATCCACAATTGTGGATAAAGGTCCATAACGCATAAAAGCCCAGGGCATTCCCTGGGTGTTGTGCGAGGATTATAACAACGCGCATGCTCCCGCGCAAGATATCAAGGAGGAGAATTTTAAAAAATTTTCCCTGTTATGTTCTGCGTGGCTGAGCGCTGTTTCTTTGACAAAACCCCACACTCCAGTATAATAAGCGTGCCCAATTTCCGGATTTTATTTAGAAAGAGGAATCCCCGTTGAAGAGGACATATCAGCCAAAGGTAAGGAAGAGGAAAAGAGAACACGGCTTCAGGAAAAGAATGCTCACCAAAGCCGGCAGACGAATAATCAAACGCAGACGCGATAAAGGGAGGGCACGGCTCACCGCTTGAGCGGATACATGAGCAAGGGGAAAAGGGCCTCGGGCATCGAGAAGATCACCAAACCCCAGGAAATCTATGCCGCAAGGAGAGCGGGGAAACGCGTGGTAGGGAAATTTGTTACATTATGGAAGCATGACAGCACGAGGGGTCCCCGCATCGGGGTAATCGCGGGTAAGGGTTTCAGGAGCGCCGTGGAAAGGAATCTTGCAAGAAGGAGAGTTACCGGCTGCGTACTTGATGCGAGGGGCATTCTTGATGGGAATAGCGAATATCTGTTCGAGTGCAAGCCAGGGAGTGAGAGCGCTATTTACCAAGAATTGGCAAAAGACGTGCAAAATTGCATTTTATCCTGTTGAGGTTTAATGTTTAGGGATTACTGGAAAAGCGTAAACGCTTTCATGCGGAGAGTTTGGCTCCTGCCCGTGAAGGTATACAGGGTGCTGATTTCTCCCATGATCAGGCCGAGGTGTAAGTACATACCAACCTGCTCTGACTATTTTGAGCAGGCTGTTGGGAAATACGGAATCCTTAGGGGGTCCGCAAAGGGGATTTACAGGGTTTTAAGATGTAATCCTTTCTCGAAAGGAGGATACGACCCCCTCACATAGGTACGGGTGTTGAAAAGTGATAAGTTTTTTATTTGCCGCAATTCCTGGCATAGCGCCGATCAGTAAGTTTTTTGCTGTAATCCTCGAATGGTTCAACTCATTCACCCACAACTTCACTGCTTCCGTAATCCTACTAACAATTCTCTTCAGGATTGCGGTTCTTCCCCTTTCGATAAGGCAGACCAAATCGATGATCGTGATGCAGCGGATCCAGCCCAAGTTGAAAGAGATACAGAGGAAGTATAAAGACGATCGCGAACGCATGGGTCAGGAAATGATGAAGCTCTATAAAGAGCACAACATAAGTCCACTCGGGGGCTGTCTTCCACTGCTCGTTCAATTGCCACTTCTGTTTGCGCTCTTTGATGTTTTGCACAGCGCAAAGGAATACACGAAAGGCTGGAGTCCCGCCCCCGGGTGGGGGTTTCTCGGGGTCAAAAACGTTACGTACGCGGGGTCGAAGATTTGGGCTGAGGGGGGCTACATTCAACTAATTGTTCTGGTCCTGCTCACGGTAGTGACGGGATATATTTCATCGAAAATGATGACGTCAGACTCCCAGCAAGCCAAGATGATGGCTCTTATGCCCGTCCTGTTCGGCGTTTTTGCCTGGATACTGCCGGCCGGAGTCACGATATATATTATAGTCACCAACATACTGACTATCATTCAGCAGTACATACAGCTTGAGAGGGAAGGATTCTATGAGGAGAGAAGAAAACAACGAGAAAAAGAGGGTGAGCCGACAGGATTTTTAGAAAGACTTAGATATAACGCATCAAATACATGGCTGAAAGCCGTGAAGGCACTCGGATTAACAAAAGCAGAGGGTAAAAGCGTCGGCGGCGCGGCTGAAGTTGCCAGGAGGGGAAAAGCCGCGCAAGGCAAGGGGGCGGCGAAAAAGGGAGGCCCTCCGGTGCAAAAAAAGGGCGTCCAGCAGACGCAGAAAAAAGGTGCCGGCCCGGGGGCTCAGATGAAGGGCGCTGCCCGAAAACCGGGCGGCGGTGGTGCCCCTGGAAGAGCGCCATCTGCGACTAAGAGCAAGAAAAAGCCGAGCGCGAAAGGCGGCGTCCAGGGGAAAAAATCACAAGACAAGAAATAGTTGGCATTTCTTTTCGGAATAGAAAGGAAGAATCTGGGATGCGGGAAGAAAAGAGAGATTGGTATGAGTTCACCGGGAAATCGGTGGAAGAGGCTCTGGGCAAGGCTCTTGAGGAACTGGGAGTCGAGGAAAGCCAAATCGAAATAGAGATACTCGAGGAACCCCAGAAGGGCTTTCTTGGTTTGGGCGGAAAGGAAGCTAGGATAAAAGTGATACTGCTTGCCGAGGGCGCCGTGCGGGAAAAGCTTGAGGGGGGAGAGGCTGCGGCGCGGGCGCAAGCGCCCGAGGAGACGGGTGGGGAGACAAAGGACAGCTCAGAGATCGAGACAATTGTCTCAAGGGTCTTAAAGCTAATGGACATAGAGGCTAGGGTGGAAGCGAAGGAGAAAGCTGACTCGTTCGTTGTGGATGTTTGGGGCGAGGACGCGGCGTTGCTGATTGGAAAAGGTGGTAACACTCTCGAGGCTTTGCAGACTCTCGTCAATCTTTGCGCAAGAAGAAAGATTTCCACCGGCAAGAAAGTGATTGTGGATGTTGAGGGATATAGAAAGAGGAGAAAAGCGAGGATCGAGAAGCAGGCTCAAGATAAGGCTAAAGAAGCGCTGGAAAAAGGGAAGAGCGAACTGCCCGCGATGACCGCAGCCGAGCGCAAGATAGTTCACGTGGCTCTACGTGATTTTGAGGGCGTTCGGACAGAAAGTGTCGGCGATGAGCCGGAGCGACGGGTTGTGATATATGCCGAGAAGAATAAGAAAACGAGTGTTTCACGTGAAACAGAGACAGAAAATCAATAAAAAGCTCGATATCATTGTTAAGGCAATTAAGGTTTATTTTTAGCTACGGTAGCCCTCAGGGAGCTATAAAGATTTGATCCCAACAAACTTAATCTGTTAAGCATTTTTACGCCTTTCCAAAAATTGATAAGAAACTAATCAAGATTTTCGAGAAATAACTTGGAAACGCCCATATGAATTTTTTGCTTTGTTTTGGGCGAGCTTCCAGAGTTTATAGTTATAAGTTACAGGTGTTTGATGAACGTCTTCCGTTTTGATGTTAGCTTGTCTTGCGAGTGCTCATTTTTCTGTAGGGAATGGCGAATTCATAAATCCAATTCCAAAAAGCCCGAGAGTCATAAATCCATGGTAATTAAACGAAGGACTTATAATAAGAAATTAAGAAATGGCACCCGGATATTGGTTCAAATGTTAAGTTTAGCTTCATTATCAATTTCAATGATACGTAGATATTTTTAGAACACATGAGTCCATACCGCACGGGCCCCTGTGACTTGTTGAAAATTTGATGGTTTAAGGTCTGCCGCTCTGGGGTATTTTCCTGGGGATACGGCGAACCCTCCGCGGTAACTGATGGGCAGTGCGGACCCCTGCCCCATTCGTGTCAGAAGTAACAATTGTTGAAAACAATGGCGGATATTGTGGAAATTACTGGAAAAATCACCTGTTATCGATCTTTTTTCAACATAATTGTGGATAATCTTTGTGGAAATGTTGAAAACCCTGTTGATTGTTTCACGTGAAACACCACCCCTTAGGGTATGGGAGACTCGGAATTATTTAAGAAGCAGACGCAGGAAGAAATCCAGGATGAGCGAGTTTTGCGCCAGCAGGCAGGTAGCGCCTCGGAATTGTTTCAGAAACATACACAGCAAGAAATTAAATATGTAAGGCGCGATGTCATAACTTAAGGTAGATTGGCGCCAAGGTTTTTGGGCTAAGAGCCCATATTCTGGTGTAAATGTGTGGCATAGATAAACTTGCGGCTGATTAGCTTTACAACTTGCGGATCTCCAAGCGGTTTACCAATAAGGATTTTTGATTTAGGGGAAGAATTGCCCGAGAAGCTGCGGCTTTCGGGCACCTGGAATAATTCCGATCCGGGCGCTTATTCTCATGCGTTCGAAGGGAAAGGGCTTGAAGAGGACGGGGTGACGCAATAAAGAAATATTAGCAGTGCTAAATATCACTTGTTAGAATCCCGATTCTGAAGGCTGGTATCCCGAGGATTCGTAATGGAAGTAAGCTGTATTACCGCGTGAGGAGTCTCTCTATATTCCGAAGCGACGACGGCCAGCGCACTTCTGTATTACCATCTAAGGGGCGGTCTTTCCAATTGTTTATGGGAACCTTCGACAAGCGGATCCCGGTCTTTCAAAAGGCTAGGGTTGAGTCGACCTTATTGTGGATTTCTTTTGTGTGTACCCTGGAATTGAATTTGATTTGGTTCAACCCAGGGATTTCGAGGATATAATCAAGTAGTGGTTCTTGCGCAATTTGCGGGGGTCTCTGAGGCTGGGATATGGGCGGATATGACATCTCAAAGCTTGCTCAGGCGCTTGAGTATTTCAAAGTCGACAACCCGTCACAAAAATTGGACCTTCTCATAAAATATTTTGCTTTGATCTCAGAAAACCGGCTCTGGGGGTCTCTGACTTCGCGGAGCGTAGCGATCAACCCTATTATTCCCGTAGTGCAGTCTCTCTCCATGCTCCAGGCGATAACCAGGGTAGGTCCCGGTGGTATAGGGGAGATTGGTAGCGGCGGGGGAATACTCGGAATATCCCTTGCCATCGCGAGGGATGATTGGATCTTCACGCTAATCGAATCGAACGCAAGAAAAAGCGCCTTTCTTGCCGAGGTGTCGGGCAAACTTCGGTTGAAAAATGTGATAGTTAAAAGGTCAAGGGCTGAGAATCTGGCAGGAAAGGCGGATTTCGATTACGTTGTCTCGAGAGCGGCTGGAAGACTGGATTCCCTGCTCCCGGTAGGGCTTGCATTGGCTGGTGATGAGGGGCAGTTTCTGACGCTTAAGGGGAAGGCGCAAGCGAAAGAGATTGAGAAGCTTCAGCGGGAGGGCGAAGTGGCCGCCGGTTCCGAGCGCAGCATCCGGATTGATTTCATCGAGCCAAAACTGCCGGAATGGTTCCCGGAAAACAGTCGCGTCCTTATTGTAGTCGCGCGAAAGATAAGAGAAGATATTGGGCGTGGCTCTTGATGATATTGGAAATACGAAGGAGTGCTGGTGGGGAGCGATTTTGCCAGGGGGAAAAGAGCGCGCACTATCGCCATCACAAACCAGAAAGGCGGCGTGGGGAAGACTACGACCGCGATCAACTTGAGCGCTTGCATTGCTGACATGGGGTTTTCTGTCCTATTGGTGGATATGGACCCCCAAGGAAACGCGACCAGCGGCGTGGGCATAGAAAAGCCAAGCGTTGCGCAGAGCATATATGAGGTTCTCGTGGACGGGGTTGATCCATTGACGGTGATAAGGGAAGGACCTGTAGAGGGTATGGACGTGATTCCATCAAAACTGGACCTTGCCGCTGCGGAGGTTGAACTGGCTGCCGAACTGTCAAGGGAGAACAGGCTGAGGCGTGGCATTGAGGCGCTTAAAGAAGACTACGATTTCATTGTGATCGATTGCCCGCCAGCCCTCGGGCTTCTTACGGTAAACAGTCTTTCTGCCGCGGAGGAGACGCTCATCCCGATTCAGTGTGAGTACTATGCCCTTGAGGGTCTTGTCTATCTCTTAAAGACAATTCAGAGAATAAAACTTCACGTCAATCCTGCTCTTACCATCACCGGCGTGGTGCTGACAATGTTTGATATAAGGACAAACCTTTCCAAAGAGGTTGAGGCGGAAGTAAGAAGGGAATATCCGAACCTTACAATGAAGACCGTGATTCCAAGGACAGTCAGACTTTCTGAAGCGCCTGGTTTCGGAAAGCCTATTATACTTTATGAACCGACATCGGTAGGTGCTAAGGCTTATCAGGAACTCGCAAAGGAAGTGGTGAAAGGTGGCAAGGAAGAGTCTCGGCAGGGGTCTTGATTATCTTATAGGGTCTTCGTCATCCGAGGGGCAAAGAATCGCTGAAATAGACATAAACAACGTAAGACCTAACCCGAGACAACCGCGGGCGGCTTTTCAGGAAGAGGAAATAACGAAAATGGCTGATTCCATCAGGGAATTCGGCGTAGTTCAGCCCGTCATTGTCCGGTCTGTCGGGACTGATTATGAGCTGATTGCGGGCGAAAGAAGGCTGCGGGCGGCGAAAATGGCAGGGCTTAAGAAGATCCCTGCGATAATAAGGGAAACAAGCGAGACGGATTCTCTTGAGATCGCTCTAATAGAGAATATTCACAGGTCGGACCTTAACGGGATAGAGGAGGCGACCGCCTATCAGCAACTTATCGAGGATTTCGGAATAACCCACGAGGAACTTGCCAAGAGAATCGGCAGGAGCAGGACGGCGATAACTAACACGCTGAGGCTTTTGCAACTTCCTCAATTCATAAAAGAAGCTGTGATGGAGGGCAAGATTTCCACCGGTCACGCCAGGGCGCTGCTTGCCCTTCAAGATAAGCCGGAAATACAAAGAAAACTAGCCGAGAGAATAATTGATGAGGGGATATCTGTCAGGAAGACCGAGGAAATAGTCAGAAAATATCTGACTGGGGGGGAACTGGCGAGGCGGAAGCGAATCCCTGTGCCCGAAGAAGCCCTCGTGGTGCTTGAGAGGCTTGAAATTTTTCTCGGCAGCTCAGTGTCGTGTGTCATGGGGAAGAGAAAGAGCAAAATTTTGATAGAGTTTCGTGGTATGGAAGAGCTCAAAAGGCTTTGCGAGAAAATTTGCCCAACCGCTTTGGAAGTGAATTATCGGGCTGGTGTATCGAGCGGTCCGGTAGCTGAAATTGGTGGGTCGGCGGTTGAGGAGATAGCCGAGGACGATAGCGGCGCGCTAAGCTAAACGTTGTCGGGATTCTCGGTACGATGTAAGTTATCGCTGAAGATTCCCCCGCGCGACACACATGCCTTTTACAGGAAAGAGTTGGTCGCGTCCTTATCCGCTATTCGCGTAGGCGAGCTTCACTATTTTCTCAACGAGGTCCTCAAACGACATGCCATCGGCCTCCGCGGCGAGAGGAAGTAGGCTTGTCTCAGTCATGCCAGGACTTATGTTTAATTCGAGAACGTACGGGATTGAATCTTCATCGCTTACTATGATGTCCACACGGGAGATCTCGCGGCACTCAAGGGTCGTGTGCGCGAGCAGCGCCACTCTTTTGACTTCCTCGGTAAGCTCAGAAGAAAGCCGCGCGGGCACAAAGTATTCTGTCATTCCCGGCGTGTATCTCGAGTCGAAATCAAAAAACCCGCTCCGCGGAACTATTTCGACAACGGGCAAAGCGCGCGGCGGGTCATCTCCCAGGATGCTTACGGCGACTTCCGTTCCTTTTATGAATCGCTCCGCGATGACCCTGTCGTCGTAACCGAGCGCTGCGATCAGGGCTTCGGCAAGGTCTTCCCTTTTCTCCACGATCTTCACACCGAGGGCGGAGCCTTGCTCGGCGGGTTTGACGACGAGGGGAGACCCGAGTTTGGACCAAATGACATCGAGCAGGGCGGAAGCTCCCATCTCCTTGAGGGTTGTTGTGCTGAGGACGAAGTATTCTGGAGTGGGTATATTGTGCGACTTAAAGAACTCTTTTGAAAGTATCTTGTTAAATCCAATCATGCTGGGCAAAGGACCAGGTCCGGTGTAAGGCAAGCCCATGATTTCGAGGGTTTCCTGTATGGTACCGTCTTCCCCGTACTTGCCGTGCAGAGCGATATAGACAAGGTCGGGCTTTTCCGAAAGCAAGGTGGGGACGAGCTTCTCGTCAACGTCGAGCGCCAGAACCTCATAACCTCTCGATTTAAGAGCGCGCTCCACCCTTCTTCCGGAAACGAGCGAGATGTCGCGCTCGAGCGACCGACCTCCCATGAGCACAGCGATTTTAGGTTTCATGCTATCAACCCCCTGGGGATGCGCTTATTTCTTACCTATTCCAAGGGAACGATACAGATCCATCTCTCTCCGGATTACCTTACCAAGCCTTTTTACCCCCTCCTGTATTTGCTCAACAGTTGGGTAACTGAAATTAAGGCGCATGCGGTTTTTGCCAGAGTAATCGGGGTAAAAGGCGCTGCCGGGAACGTAGGCTACTTTCTGTTCAATGGCCAGAGGAAGCATCTTTGCCGTATCGAGGTATTCCTCGAGCGTCGCCCATATGAATAGTCCGCCGGAAGGGTTCGTCCAGCTCGAGCCCTCGGGGAAATACTGCCCCAGGGCTTCTATCATTGAGTCCTTTCTCGCCTTGTACCTTTTCTTTAACTCATCGAGGTTTTTCTTCCAGAGGCCGGACTCGAGGAAAGCGCAGGCGAACATTTGATTCAAGTTGCTCGAGCACAGGTCTGCGGATTGCTTGATTTTCACAAGTTTTTCGTGTATTGGAAGCGGAGCAAGCACCCATCCTACCCTTATGCCCGGGAAGATGACTTTGGAAAGAGTTCCCACATAGACAACTCTTTCAGGGATTCTGTTGACTATCGGCTCAACCGAGTCCCCCTCAAATCTCAACAACCCGTAAGGGTTGTCTTCGATAATGAGGACTTCAAAACGAGTGGCGATATCGACAAGATGTTTTCTGCGCTCCTCGGACATCGTTACCCCGGCAGGGTTGTGAAAGTTGGGCACAACATAGATAAATTTTGGTCGCGCTCCCGTTAGAGACCGCAGTTCCTCTTCGAGGATTTCGGTGCGGATTCCCTCATCGTCCAGCGGAACTGTGAGAAAGCGAGGACCAGCGGGCCTGAAAGCGGTGAGAGCGCCAACGTAGGTGGGTCCCTCAACAACTATAATGTCGTTAGGATCGATAAATATTCGGGCGAGAAGGTCGAGTGCCTGTTGGCTGCCTGTGGTGATGAGAACGTGCTCTTCTTCAGCCTTTATGTTCTCCTCGGACATAAGACTTACAAGCTGGGTTTTCAGATTGTAGAAACCCTCGGTGTCGCCGTACTGGAGCGCTTCTGCAAACCCGTCCTCGATTATCCGCGTCATCAGGGAAGAAAGCTCGGAGGTGGGGACACCGGTTACGTCCGGAAGCCCTCCGGCCAGTGATATGACATCGCTCCGTCCGGCAACGCTCATGAGGTCTCTTATCTCGGAGGACCTGATGAGCCCGACGGATTTAGAGTATAGGTCTTTGTAAGGGTCAAAGACGATTTCGGACGGCATATGCACTCCCAAATGACACTTATTTTTGGTTGTCAGATGAAGTTAAATCAGAAGACCTGATATGTCAATTGCCTCGCTTGTCTGGAATTTCCTCTTGATCCGGAGGAGCGCTTCTCCCTGGTTTCATGAGCCATACGCTGAATGAGTGTCTTTAAGACTACCGTTGATTATGAAAGAGCGCGATACATTGTCTTCGCGTCGAATACAAATCCCCGAAAGGAGTTTTTTTGAATCTTTTTCCCAAAAAGCCCTTTCCCTTTTGTTGGGCTTTTAATAAACGCGGACGTATAAAAATTTGCGCGCATTTTGCCGACTAATGGATATTGAGGATGGGAAATGCGCGGGCAGGTAGGCGTCCCGAGAGCGGAACCAGACAAGAGATTGTCTGGCGCAAAGCCAAACACCTTTGTGCGGGAGACATTGTTGAATGGAAGATAGAAACGGGCTTGCCTTTCTTTTAAGGCAGATCAAGCGAGACAGAAACCTGGACTGCGACAGGTACAAGGAAGGCTTCCTAACAAGGAGGATCGCGGTCAGAATGCGTGCCACGAGCGCCCGCGATTACTTCGATTACTTGAAGGTGCTCAGGGAATCGCCGGAAGAGTACCGAATGCTTTTTGATGAGCTGTGCATAAACGTAACGGAGTTTTTCCGGGACAAAGATGTTTTCAAAAAGATTAGGGATAGCGTCCTCCCTGACATAGTCGAGGGGAAAACTAAAAGAGGGTCTCGGGCCATCACCGCATGGAGCGCTGGCTGCGCCACCGGAGAAGAGGCATACTCTGTGGCTGCCCTCCTTTTGAATGCAACGGAGAGGGCTTTGGGAGAGTGGAGGCTGAGCGTGCTCGGCACGGATGTGGACAAAGACGCGCTTGATGTCGCAAAGAAAGGTTATTACGGAGCCGACACGGCTGGAAGCTTGGGGGAATACATTCGCTTCTTCGAACCAGTTAAGGTCGAGGAAAAGAGCTTCTTGCGCGCTGGTCGCATTTTAAGAGAAATAACAATGTTCAGGGTTGCGGATCTTGTTGAGTTCAATCCATCGAGGAAGTTTGACTTAATCCTTTGCAGGAATGTGCTCATATATTTCTCAAAAGAGGTTCAAGTGCGCATCATTCAGAATTTTGCGGGAAGCCTGAGAAACGGAGGCTATCTTGTGCTCGGGAAAACGGAGACTCTGCTCGATAAGGATTGTGGATTGGAACCAGTTTATGCCCGGGAAAGGATTTACAGATTGAGTTGCTGAAGCGTGTTGGTTGAGCAGTTGCCAGTGGCTTGCGGCATTACCCAGCACAAAGGTTTGTGGAAAAACCTAAGAGGGTTGTGGCTCGCCGAGAACGGAAAAGACTGGCTGCCGATATAATGGCTCAGTGCGAATACAAAGGAGGGGCGGCTCTCTTGTTGCGCGCGAGTGAACTTAAAGAAGCGCTCAGACACCCAACTCTGAAAACGAGGATGGCTCAGGCTTTCATAATCGTCCTGATAATAGTCTTTTCGCTCGTGCTGCTCGGCGCGTCACTGCTTGTCCTCGGGGAAAAAGCAAGGGAGAAAGCTTACAAAGCGGGAATGATTTTGTCAGTTTCAGGTGGCCTGGATGGTTCCTTGAGCCTTTTCAATACAGCTTTCGAATCACTAAGCGAAGGGGAGATAAAGGCAGCGGAATCGAATTTCGGAGACGGGCTTGCGGGTTGTGAAAATATATTAAACCGGTTAAGGGCAGCAAACTATACCGAAATCACCTCTTTAGTCCGTTCATTTGAAAGATTTCTGCTGGACTTGCGCTCGGCATGGGATGGAGCGAAAAGTAAAGCGCAAGGGAAGATTAGCGATTCGGGAAAAGCCGCGTTAGCGAGAAAAGCGGAAGACATGTTGACCAGAGGGTCTGACCTACGAAACAGATTTTCCAAAATCGCCTATCGCATGCTTTCAGAATCAAAGGAGATGAGTAAAGCAAACCGGATCCGCGCCGTCGTTGGTTTCTGGGCATGTGTTGGGGCGACATTCATATTAGGGTTCATCACAATGACTCTTGCCTACAGGTCGATAACGGGGGGCGTTCGAAAAATCATAAAGGAAATCAGAGGGATAACCTCCGGCGAAAGCGACCTCACAGCTTTTGTCACGATTCCAAGCAAAGACGTTTTCGGCGAACTTGCGGACTCTATAAACGGACTCCTTTTAAAGATGAGGGAAAGGACAAGGGAAATGAGGCACGCTTCGACTGAGCTTGCCAGGGCCGCTGACTCGCTTTCCGACGCGGTTAATATGACAGTCTCCGCGGTGGATGAAATAAGCAGTTCCATTGTGCATATAACCGCCGGCACGCAGGAGCAAGCGGTAAGAGCGGAGAAGATTTCGTCCGGAATGGGGAAAATTAAGGGCACTATAGGGCGTATATACGAGAGGGCCAAAGCTTCGAGCGCGAAGAGCGAGGAGGCGGCCGAGCGCGCGCGGACGGGTGGGGAAAAGAGTTCGGAAACAGCGAGCATCATGGAAAGCATCCACGAGAGCGTCGTTTCGGCAAGCAAGCTTATGGAAGAGCTGAACGAAAGAATTTCAAAAATAGGCGGGGCGACTTTGCTCATTACGGAAATCTCAGAACAGACGAACCTGCTTGCGTTGAACGCGGCCATAGAGGCGGCAAGGGCTGGCGAGCACGGGAGCGGTTTTGCGGTGGTAGCCGCTGAGGTGCGGAAGCTCGCCGAGAGCTCGAGACACTTTTCATCGGACATAACAAAATCGGTCAATGAGATGATCAGAGAAACCGAGCGCCTCACATCCGAGCTCTCAAAAGGGGCAAAACTTGTGAAAAGCGGTGTACGTGTCGCCAGGGATGCGGGCGAGTCAATGAATGTAGTTGTTGAGGCTTGCCGCCAGGCTGAACTCGCTTCTCGTGAAATATCGGACTCTCTCCAGGCGATATCGTTGAATGTGGACGAGGCGTTCGAATCCATTAACGAGATAGCGGCAATCGCCCAGGAAACAGCGGGAAGCGTTGAGGAAGTCAACGCATCTGTCCTGGATCAGAAAGGCACCGCAGAAGGTGTCGCGGAAGCAGCGGAAAAACTTAGAGGACTTGCGGTCAGCCTTGAGGAAACCATTAGTGGTTTCAGGATATGAACTGCTCGAAATCATGTCGCGCTCGAGGTCCTGAACAAGAATACCGAAAGTGTTCTCTCTTAAGGGAAAATCGTGGTAAAACAAAAGCGATGAAAAAGACTTCAGAAAGATCAAACTGACTGAAGCAGAAATAATCATTGTGGGGCTTGTCCGAGGTTACTGGATTGCCAGGAATACAGAGAAAATAATGTGTTCTCAGATTAACGAATGAGTTAAGCCTGGATGAGATTTGCCCGGGCTTGCCCTCGGTTCTGATTTCGATTGTCAGGCGCTTACATGAGGGACGGTGTGAGATGGAAGAGGGAGCGAAGCCAGACCAGGAAGAAGTAAGCATAGTGACTTTTGAGGTCGGGGGCGAACGCTTCGGCGTGGATGTAAGTAATGTCGAAGGAGTCATCGAACCTGGGGAAATCATCAGAATGCCGCGTGCGCCGGATTACGTTGTGGGAATCACCAACCTTAGAGGCAAGGTGATAGCGGTGATTGATCTTGCCAAGAAGTTGAATCTCGCGGGGGCCGGCGACGCTGCGAAAACGCCCAGGAAGATCGTGGTCGTGCAGGCCGGCGACTTAAAAGCGGGAATTCTTGTGGAGTCGCCCGACGTTATAAGGATCAGCCAGAGCGTTATTGAGCCGAGTCCTGTAAAAATGCCGGGTGAATCCGGAGGCGCTTTTGTCCGGGGTATAGCAAAACTTGAGAGCGGTCTGGTGGTCATCCTTGACATAGAGGAAATGTTTGGCAGGTGGGCGGAAGGCGTTGGCGTCGAGGTGGTCCGCCAAGAGGATAATAAGGAACAAGAGGCGTAAACAGAGACATCGAGCTTTTTATCTTTGAAAGGAAGGTAAACATGGCTCCGAAAGTGCTGGTTGTTGACGATGCTTTTTTCATGAGAATGATGCTCACTGAGATTCTGACCAACGACGGGTTCGAGGTTGTTGGTGAGGCGACAACCGGCATTGAGGCAGTGCGGAAGTATGAAGAACTCCGACCTGATATCGTGACAATGGACATAGTAATGCCAGATATGGATGGAATCGAAGCCGCAAAGAGAATAAAGCAGATAGATCCCCAGGCAAAAATAATAATGTGCAGCGCGATGGGCCAGCAGCCACTTGTGATAGAAGCGCTGGAAGCGGGAGCGATGGATTTCATAATAAAACCCTTTCAGCCGCAGAAAGTAATCGAGGCTGTCCGTAAGGCGTTGCGGGCAGTGGGTTGATTTGGGGAGAGTCGCTTGAGAGAGAAAATCAGGGTTCTCGTAGTCGATGATTCCGCGCTCGCGAGGCAAATCCTTTGCGATCTCATTTCAAAAGACCCAGAACTTGAGGTCGCGGGCGTCGCTCGAGACGGCATCGAAGCCATCAAGAAAGCAAAGGAACTCGATCCCGATGTTATAACGATGGATATTCACATGCCGGAAATGGATGGATTAGCGGCGCTCGAGTTCATCATGAAGAAAATGCCCAAACCGGTTGTGATGGTCTCCACTTACGCGAAGAGGGGGGCGGCCCAGACCCTCAAAGCGCTCGAGATTGGTGCCGTTGATTTCATTGCGAAGCCCGGCCAGTATCCAACTTCCCTGCGGAAGATTTCGGCTGAGGTTGTGCAAAAAATAAAGGCTGCGGCGAGATCGAAGATTAGCCTTTTCGAAAGAAGCGCGACTAAGACAAAACAAAGGCCGAGACCAGAGGTCAAGTTCAAGAAACCTGGAACAGAAGACAGGGTGGTTGTAATTGGGGCCTCTGCCGGCGGTCCGAGGGCGCTCGCGCAGATCTTACCTGAGGTTCCGGAGGATATTCCCGCGCCGCTGATACTTGTTCAGCACATGCCGCCGCCCTTCACATGCTCTTTTGCGTCGAGACTTGATGCGCGGTCGGCTCTGCAAGTCAGGCAGGCTTCGGATATGGAGGAATTAAGATCCGGGGTGGCGCTCGTGGTCCCGGGCGGAAAGGACATGGTGTTTGAAAAGGAAGACAACATTGTCAGGGCAATGTTGAAACCAACGGCCGCGAGGCACGGGTCAGGTCCCGTGATAGACGTGACGATGGAGAGCGCGGCAAAAGTGTTCGGGGGCGGGGCTATCGGTGTTCTTCTCTCCGGAATGGGCTCTGACGGCGCTTTCGGGCTTGGAATGATTAAAGACGCCGGGGGAGTGACAATAGCCGAGCACGAGAGCACCTGTCTCGTTTATGGCATGCCAAAAGTCGCCATAGAGAGGAATTTCGCAATAAAGGTTGTCCCGCTTGACGGGATGGTGGACGCGATTCTTGATTCTTTTGAATGTTGATGGAGGCGCGCACAGTTGGATATGGACTTGTCGCAATACCGCGATCTGTTCATCTCAGAGGCGGTGGAGCAGATAGACACAATCAATAAAGCGCTACTCGAACTGGAGAGCAAACCGGAGAAAAGCGAGCTCATCGGGGAGATATTCAGGTCGGTGCACACCCTGAAAGGCATGTCGGCGACAATGGGCTACGATCCGTTAACTGACATAACCCATGAGCTCGAAAACCTTCTTGACCAGCTTAGAATTGGCGCGCTCCCGATATCGGGGAGGGTGATAGACCTACTTTTTTCGGCTGTTGATACCATCGGGGGCATGGTGGAAGAAATAGCGCGCGGCGAGACCGTCGCGCTCGACTGGAAAAAGATCGAGGAAGTGATTTCAGAAATTTCGGGCGCAGTTGAGGAGATAGCCCCCGATATTGCAGATAAATTGGTTTCAGCCGAGGGAAAGGCCGGACCGCCTGATGCCAGGGCAGTCAGTGAGGGAAGGGCAGGGGGTGAGGAAATCCAGCTGAGCGAGGCGGAGAAAAGAAGATATCTCTCCGTGCCTGGAACGAGGGTTTTGAGGCTTACCGTGGTCCTTGATGAGGACTGCGTTCTGAAGTCCGTAAGGGTGTTTATGGTCTTCAGGAAACTCGCACAACTTGGTGAGGTAATCTTTTCAATCCCACCTGTCGAAGAGCTGGAGGACGAAAAATTCGAGCGCGAGTTTATCGTGATGTTTGCCACCCAGAAGATGCCTGAGGCGGTTCAAAGAGCGCTACTGGGCATCGCGGAGATAGCGGATGTCAAAGCGGAAAAGGTTTTAGAAGCGGGCGTGACCCAGGGCGGCGAGCCGCCTGAGGGGATGACCGAGGCGGATCTTGGCGCGGTGGCACGGGAGTCAGTAAGGAAATCCAGCACCATAAGGGTGAATATCGACAGGCTTGACAGGCTGATGGCGCTTGTTGGTGAGGTGATTGTTAACAGGGCAAGACTTGAGGAAATCGCGGCCCAAAGTGGGATTCAGGAGCTTAAGGACACTCTTGACCAAACAGCGAGGCTCACGTCCGAGCTTCAAGACGAGGTCATGAAGATGAGGATGGTTCCCGTCGAGAACGTTTTCAACCGCTTCCCGCGCATGGTCAGGGATTTAGCCAAAAAGCAAGGAAAACAGGTTAGATTTCTAATGGAGGGAAAGGACATAGAGCTTGACAGAACCGTTCTGGATGAGATTAGCGACCCGCTCGTGCATCTTCTAAGGAACGCGATTGATCATGGGGTTGAGACCCCTGAGGAAAGGGAGGCAATAGGCAAGCCGCCCGTCTCCACCGTCAGAGTTTCCGCGTTTCGAGACAGGAACTATGTTGCAATAAGGGTTGAGGACGACGGCAGAGGCATTAAAGCGTCAGAGATATTTGACAGGGCTTTGGCGAAAGGGCTTATAAGCGCCGAGCAAAGAGAAGCGCTTGCGGATTCAGACCTTCTCAGCGTGCTTTGCATTCCCGGATTTTCGACCTCGGAGGTGGCGGACGATGTCTCCGGTCGCGGAGTCGGTATGGACGCGGTAAAAAACAAGGTCGAAAGCCTCGGCGGCTCCGTGACGATTGACACTTCACCGGGGCTCGGGACATCCGCGACGCTTCGGTTACCACTGACTCTCGCAATCATCAGAGCGCTTCTGGTAGGCGTTTCTGACGAGGTGTTTGCAATTCCTTTGCGGGTTGTAGAAGAGGTGAAGATCGCTCAGCCGGAGGACATACGAAAGGTCGGGGGGAAGGAAACGCTAATATCGAGGGAAAAGGTTCTTCCCCTCATTAGGCTGGATGAGGTTTTTGACTGTCGCACAAAACTCAATGGCTCGGAACCCTTTCAAGTGGTGGTCATTGAATACGGGGATAAGCGCATAGCGGTGGAGGTGCACAATCTCATCGGTCAACGGGAAATTGTCGTGGCGCCGCTGGATATATTTTTGAGGAACGTGGAAGGATTCTCGGGAGCGACAATACTTGGCTCCGGAAGAGTGGCACTCGTGATTGACCCGGCGTCGCTCGTGGTTAACCTGTAGGCTTGAAGGAGAGGGAAAGGAAGAGGATGAGCAAGCGAGAACGCGAGTATTCGGAAGTTGAAATAGACGCTTTCACGGAAGTCTGCAACATCTGCGCGGGTCATGCCGCCGCCGCGCTTTCAAAAATTGTTGACACTAAGGTAGAGATTTCCGTACCCGTGGCAAGGATTTTGCCCCTCTCTGAGGTCGCGGAGTCCTTTGGCGGGCCGGAAAGGGAGGCGGCGGGGGTCTATATGAGGCTGGAGGGCGCCTGTCCGGGAAGCATTCTATTGCTCCTTGACAGGGAAAGCGCTGTTGCACTTACGGGATATCTTACGGGCAAATTAAAGCAAGGCGAACTGCCTGAAAGAGCAACTCTTTCCGCGTTCCAGGAGATAGGTGGCATGCTTTTGGGCTCATACCTGAACGCGCTCGGGCAGATAACTAAATACAAGTTCAAGCCACTTGTTCCAGCTGTCGCAGTTGATATGGCTGGCGCGATAATAGGGACCATTATCGCCGATTTAAAGGGGATAAATTTGTGGGTATTCAACGTCGAGACAAAGTTTAAGGTCTCCAACGAGGAAATAGCAGGCCATATTGTAATGTTTCCTGATGAAGGAACCCTAAAGAGGATAACGGAAAGGCTCGGTATTTCCGTTGAATGAGGTAATACGGGTCGGATTGGCAGAACTTAAAGTTTCAAAGAACTCCACTGTCTTAACGTGCGCCGGGCTCGGCTCCTGCGTGGCTGTGATAATGCACGATCCCGTTGCTAAAGTCGGCGGAATCGCTCATGTCATGTTGCCCGGAAGAGCGCCGGAGGTGAGGGCGGAAACTGCCGGTAAGTACGCGTTCACGGCGGTTGAGCTCCTTCTTGCGAAGATGGAGAGTGCCGGCGCTTCGAGGGACAGAATAAAGTGTAAGATCGTGGGCGGTTCCCGGATGTTCAGGATTGAGACGGATTTAGCCGGAAAGATTCCCGGGGGGTATCCCCGTTCCGTTTCAATTGGCGAGAGAAATGTTCAGGCGGTGAAAACATCAATTCAAGAGGCGGGGCTTGAGATAGTCGCCGAAGACACCGGCGGCAGCCACGGGAGGAGCATTAGATTCTACGTCAATAGCGGAAAAGTTGAGATAACCTCGATAATGGTGGGCAGCACCGAGATTTAGTCATGGAGCTTAAACCGCGATACCAAGTCCTGCAATCCAGAAGCCATGACCGACAGCCTTCTTGCGGCGGAAGCAACATCACTTGCGGCGGACCTCAGTTCTTGAGAGGCTGCTGCGATTTCGACCGCCCTTTCAGAGCCCGCTTCTGCTAGCACTTCCATATCAGTGAGGATTCCACGCGCATCTTTGTAAGATTGGGTCGAGTGCACTTCCTTAGGCATTGATTCCGTGAATTCGATAAGCTTGCGGAGACGCTGCGCCTGACTGTCAACGTTCTTCTCAAGCTTTACGGCGGAATCCACGATTTCCTCAAGGTTGTTGAGGATATCAGCAGTTGCCGCTGATTGTTCCCTGGCGAGGGAGGAGACCTTATTCGCGCTTGTGGAAGCTTCGGATATGATTTCTATGAGCGAATCCCGCATTCTCGCGATCGAGGTGGCAAGGGTGCCTATCTGATCGCTTGTGCTTACCGGGATTTGACCGGAAAGGTCACCCGTGCCGATCCTCCTTGTAACCGTGGCAAGCTCTAAAACAGGCTTGGATATGTTTCTGCCCGCAATAACCGCGAGCACCCCGCCAATGAGCAG
>OGCI01001059.1_pt1 | contig 25611 bp, 18 predicted proteins | sample 1570021 | NCBI WGS metagenome assembly OGCI01 (sample SAMN06264664, study PRJEB24512) | hot springs metagenome | isolation source: Hot spring water | place: South Africa: Tshipise | collected 2015-06-21 | reverse complement strand
GCAGTTGGAAGCGGCGCAGCGGGGTGAGCAGCCGGCGGCATTGCCAGCGCCAGGCGAACCGTCGGCAGGCGAGCCGGAGTTGACGCCGTTCTCGCTAGAGGAATTGGGGCTGTCACCCGAAGAGATTGCGCAACTGGAGTCAATGCAAACCGGCGAGCAAAAACCGGCAGGAGAAGAGGAAGACCTGTTCGATTTCAGCGTGGCCGAAACGGTACCGGTTGCGAAAGCGACGCGCACAGCGCCGCGAGTTGAAGAGCCGCCACCTGCACCCAAACCGGAAGACATCGGTTTTGTGCCGGAGCCGCTCGATGCGCTCGATGACATCTGGCAAGCACCGCCAGAACCGCCAGCGCCAGAGCCGGCACGGATCGTGCTGCCGCCACTTTCAGAACGGGCGAAACCGCAGCCGGCTATGCGGGCCAGCTCGACCGAAGAGCGCCGCAGTGTGACGCCAACGCGCGACGAGCTGCGTTTTGCCCGCCGGGAGGCAGTGACGGCTGGTCGCGGTCGCTCAGCGCGCGCTCCGGTGCGACCACGCGCTCCAGAAGACTTCATTCCAACCGGCAATGCCAGGCTTGACGACTATCTTCGCCAGTTGAGCGCTAATCCGGCCAACCATACCCTGGCTTTCACTATTGCGCGCCTGTGCGCTCAGACCGGACAGGCTGAATTGATGGCAGTCGTCTACCGTCGCTTGCTTAAGCAAACGGCGCTCCTTGATCGGTTGGCTGAAGAATTGGAGGACCTCGTCAATACTGTTGATGATGTGCCGGTCTTGCGTCAATTACACCGGTTACTTGGTGATGTCTATTCACGGCAAGGGCGTCTGGACGAGGCAATTGCCGCTTACAGCGCCACATTTGCTGAATAATTAAGGTATCCGTTGCACTCTAGACGAAAGCAGTCTCTAAGATGGCACCACAAGAAAGGTACAGCATGCGCCGTATTGTAGAGGATCTGATCCGGGTCGATGGCGTCATCGGTAGCTTGCTGGTTGGCAAAGACGGCCTGGTTGTTGCCAGCACACTACTTGATGAAGAAGATGCCGAGATACTGGGCGCAATGTCGGCGGCTGTCTTCGGCGAGATCGACAAGGCGACCCGGCGTCTGGGGGTTGGGAATCTCGTTGACTCGATCATCGATGCCAGGGATGGCTCAATCTTGTTGTTAGAAGCAAAGGAGCTGATCCTGGTAGTGATCACGCAACGAACCGTGAATCTGGGCCTGGTGAAGATGGAGATGCGTCGCGCTGCCAAGCGAATCAGCGAGGCAGTGCCGATCTGACCGACAATCTTCCTATCTACAACCGGCAATAGTCAGGGCGGCGCACGCGTCGCCTTTTTCTATTGTCTGGTTATAGCCGTCGCGCTTCGTTCCGGCTGACCGGCATGTGGTATACTGGCAAAGAGAACTAAACCGATTACTTGACGTAACGAGGGATACATGGAACGCGCATTGCTGATTTTGAAACCTGATGCAGTCCAACGCGGTCTGATCGGCGCCATCATTAGCCGGTTTGAGCAGCGAGGGTTGAAGTTTCAGGGTCTCAAGCTGATGCAAGTCGATGAAGCGCTGGCCCGGCGCCATTATGCCGAGCACGAAGGCAAGAGCTTCTTCAACGGTTTGGTTAGCTACATCACATCGGCGCCGGTGGTTGTCGCTGTAGTGGTTGGTAAGCCGGGCACGGTGGAACTGGTGCGCGCAATGGTCGGCGCGACTAACCCGGCTAAAGCGGCTCCGGGCACGATTCGTGGCGATTTTGGAGTCGACATCGGACGCAATCTGATTCATGCCTCTGATTCGCCGGAAAGTGGCGAGCGGGAAACGGCAATCTTTTTCCAACCCCACGAATTGATCGGCGAGTGGAATCGTTCGCTTGAAGGTTGGATCTACGAATAAATCTGGTTGAGACGGTTACGGAGCGTTCTCGATATGTCTATGCGGTTGGCAGCAGTCACCAGATTATCTGCCAACCGCCACCCTGTCTATGCTGGTAGTCATGGAAGCGCATGCCACGGCGGAGCAGATTGAAGCAGTCTGCGCCGAGATTCGGGCAATGGGTTTTACGCCGCACCCAATGCCTGGCCCAACTCGCACCGCCATTGGCATTACCGGAAATCAAGGACCGATCGAACAAGCCGGACGCTTGCAACGCTTACCCGGAGTCAGTCAGTTAATCCGGGTTACGGCGCCGTACAAGCGGGTGAGCCGCGAATTCAAAGAGCTTGATACGATCGTTGAAGTTGGCGGCATTCCAATTGGTGGCACTGGAATTACAATTATTGCCGGCCCATGCACCGTTGAGAGTCGGGAGCAGACCTTGAACGTTGCGCGCGCTGTGCATGAGGCCGGCGCTGTAATGCTCCGCGGTGGCGCTTATAAACCGCGCACATCGCCGTACTCTTTCCACGGATTGGGCGAAGCCGGCTTGCAGATTCTGGCCGAAGCGCGAGCAGTGACCGGCATGCCCATTGTGACCGAAGTCATGGATACGGAGACCCTGCCGCTGGTAGCAGAATATGCTGACATGCTCCAGATCGGCGCGCGCAACATGCAAAACTATTCGTTGTTGCGCGCAGTAGGGCGTATCCGGCGACCGGTGTTGCTCAAACGGGGCTTTGCGGCCACCGTGAAAGATCTGTTGCTGGCGGCAGAATACATCCTGGCAGAGGGCAATCCCAATGTCGTCTTGTGTGAACGCGGTATCCGCACTTTTGATGACAGTTTGCGTTTCACACTCGACCTGGGTGCGGTGCCATTGATCAAGCAACTCTCTCATCTACCCGTGATCGTTGATCCATCTCACGCTACCGGTCGAGCCGATCTGGTCATTCCACTGGCGCGGGCAGCGTTGGCCGTCGGCGCTGATGGTTTGATCGTTGAAGTGCATGATAATCCGGCCTATGCCGTTTGCGATGGCACGCAATCACTGGTGCCGGACAGCTTTGCTGAGCTGATGCGTCAGTTGTCGCGGATCGCTGTTGCGGTAGAGCGTCCACTGGTGAGGGTTGGCTCGGGGGATAGGCGATAGTTGATAGGCGATAGCTGATAGGCGCGGGCGGGCTTGACCTCTTGCCGGCAGTTTTTCTGAGAGCCGGGTATGTTCCCGACCGGTTGGAAACTGACTGGAATGATTCACATTGTCTGGCGCAATCTATTCTACTACCGCGCCTTGCGTAATGACGCAGATTATCCGGTCAGATAACTTCATTGCGATCGGGCGAGATGGCACACACAGCTTGTGGAGAGGTGATGCGGTGGAGTTACGACGCTGGCGCGATCTGGATTGGGCCGTTGTCGGTAGTGTGGCGGTATTGCTGGTCATTGGCGGACTGGCATTACACAGTGCTACCCTGAATGCGGTAGCCGGCAACGGCCTGCCATTGCGTCCGGTTTTTGAGCGTCAGCTCATCTATATCGTGGGTGGGCTGATCGTGATGGCTGTCATGATGCTGTTTGACTATCGGCTACTCTCTAGCCTGGCCCGACCTTTGTATATTGGCACTGTCCTCCTGCTGGCTGCGGTATTGATCATCGGGCGGGTGAGCGAAGGCGCGCGGAGCTGGATTGCAATCGGCGAGCGCACATTCCAACCGGCTGAGTTGAGTAAGCTGGTATTAATTCTCGCATTGGCCGCGTACTGGCAACATTTCGCCGAGCGGGGCGGGAGCTGGCTGGCGCAGGCCGGTGGGCTGTTAATTGCCGCAGTGCCAATGGCTCTCGTCTTTGTTCAGCCTGACCTCGGCACAACGCTGGTCATGGCCAGTATCTGGCTTGCTATGGCATGGGGAGCTGGGATGCGTCCGGCGCAATTGCTGCTGCTCGTTGTGGCATTTGTGCCACTCGCGTGGCTGGCCTGGCACTATTTGCTCGATACTTATCAGCAAATACGTCTCAGCACGTTCTATTACCTGCTCACGAATCCGGCAGCGGCAGATTTTAACGCAGCTTACAACGTGATCCAATCCCTTAACGCGATCAGTGCCGGTGGTCTCACCGGAGCCGGCTTGACCCGCGGTCTGTTCAGTCAGGGCAACTACGTGCCGGTGCAGCATACCGATTTCATCTTTGCCGTGATAGGCGAGGAGTTAGGCTTTGTTGGTGGAGTGGTTTTGATCATTTTCTTGACCATTGTACTCTGGCAGACACTGACTATTGCCGGCAAAGCGCGGGATCAATTTGGGCGACTCATTGCATTGGGTATCTTCGGTATGCTCTTTAGCCATACGGTCATTAATCTTGGTATGAATATGAGCCTGTTGCCGGTTACGGGTCTGCCGTTGCCATTCGTGTCTGCCGGTGGTAGTTTCATGATTGTGACACTGGCCGGGATCGGCCTGTTACAAAGTGTGCAACTACGTCACCGGCAAATTGCCTTCTGATGATGGCGGCTGATACCGTGATTTCCGGTTAAGCAAAAGATTCAACATCTTTCATGACGTTGGTGAAGCACCCATCAGCGCTTCTACCTCGATCAATGTTGGCAGGGCGCTGCGGCCGCCGAAGCCGCGCGTCTTGAGCGCAGCCGCCGCGCTGGCAAAGCGCAGGGCAGTTGGAAGCGGATCGCCACGCAACATGGCAAAGAGCAGCGCACCGTGGAACACATCACCGCAGCCGGTGGTGTCGAGCGGTTGAGTCGGAAAGGCAGGCGTGTAAAGCAACTCATTGCCATCGCACGCCCAGCTTCCCGCTTCGCCTGCAGTGACGACAACAATTCGCCGGTAGCGTTCGGCCAGAGTTTGCGTTGCTCTGGCAAGATCGGACAGGCCGGTGATTGCGCGAGCGAAATTGGCCGAGACGACAATATCGTCACAGAGTGGCATAAGTTCCAACACCGTGGGATTCACCCGTTCTGCATCGAGCATGATCCGTCCTCCGGCAGCGCGTACTTGTTGCGCCGCCGGCAACGCCGCCGGCAGATGACTATCGATCAACAAGGCGCGGGTTTTGGTGGCCAGTTCCGCAGGAAAGGTGAGATCGGCAAAGACCTGAGCATCGTTATGCCACCAGATCGTGCGACGGTCACTACCCGGTTCGGCCAGCACAAAGGCAACATGTGACGATCCGGGCTTGACCGCCACGAATGATGTATCGACACCAAAGCGTGCCAGATCGGCTCGAATCGCTTCTCCGTAGCGATCATTACCGACGGCGCTGACCAGTGCGGTGCGCGCTCCCAGTCGGGCCAGTGTCGCCAATGCGGTTGCGACCGGCCCGCCACCCATTTCGACATAACCGGCCAGGGGTTGTTTGCGCCCAAGAGCTGGCGGTGTGGCTGCTATTCCGATCATGTCCCAACTGGCGACGCCAATCCCAACCACATCGAACCGATCCATACCGCCTCCGTATCAACAGTTAACCTATCATCACTGTTCAGCGAATAACTTGCCTGACTATGCTACAATAGCAGCGTGAATGATGCCGGATCAGGGCGCCAACCGTCAAGAGGAGCGTTGTCGTGGAAGACCTGATTGCGCAGGTGCGCGCGCAAATTGAGGCATTAGTCGGGTTGCCTTCGGGCACGCAATTGCCCAATCTGCCGTTGCCACCTGCTTCAGACACGCCGATTGCCAGTTTCATTGATCATACCCTGCTGAAACCAGAAGCGACTGCCGAGCAGATTGACCGGCTATGCAACGAAGCCGAGCGGTATCGTTTTGCCAGTGTCTGTGTCAATCCCCGTTATGTCGAACGTTGCGCGCGGCTGCTGGCTGGGTCATCTGTGCGCGTTTGCACTGTAATCGGCTTTCCCCTTGGCGCAACCACCACGAAAGTGAAAGTCTTTGAAACAGTGCAGGCAATTGGGCACGGCGCGCGCGAAGTTGATATGGTATTGGCAATTGGCGCGTTGCGTGGGCGAGAATACCACGCTGTAGCCGATGATATTCGCGCAGTGACCGATGCCGCCCATGCCGGTGGCGCGCTCGTCAAGGTTATTATTGAAACCGGCCTGCTCACTGACCACGAGAAGGTGATGGCGTGTTTGCTGGCTGCGCGTGCCGGCGCCGATTTCGTCAAGACCAGCACCGGTTTTGGGCCAGGTGGCGCAACGGTTGCCGACATTGCCTTGATGCGAGCAGCGGTAGGACTAACCATTGGTGTTAAAGCATCAGGTGGCGTTCGTTCGCTGGCGGCAGCACAGGCCCTGATCGCTGCCGGGGCAACGCGGATTGGTACGTCGGCTGGAGTGGCAATCGTCCAGGAAGCCGAGGGAACTGCTCCTGAACGGCGAGATCGTGAGCTGTATTGAAAGATTGTCGATCGATGAGCATACAGAGGAGGCGCGCGTGAGCATCTTGATCGATGCCAATACCCGATTACTGGTGCAAGGCATTACCGGCAAAGAAGGCGAGTTCCACACCCGCCAGATGATCGAATATGGGACGAACGTGGTAGCGGGTGTAGTGCCCGGGCGTGGCGGTCAGACGGCAATTGACGGACGGGTGCCTGTATTCAACACTGTATCGGAAGCAGTCGCTGCGACCGGCGCGAATACGGCTGTCATTTATGTGCCGGCGCCGTTTGCCCCTGATGCAATCCGCGAATCGGCGGCAGCCGGGATCCCTTTGATTGTCTGTATCACTGAGGGTATTCCGGCACTTGATATGGTGAGCACTTACGCTTTTGTGCAAGAGTGTGGCGCGCGTTTAATTGGGCCAAACTGTCCAGGCTTGTTGACGCCGGGAGCGGCAAAGGTCGGCATCATTCCGGGCAATATTGCCATGCCTGGACCGGTTGGAATTGTCAGCAAATCGGGCACGCTAACCTACGAAGCAGTTGATGCGCTTACCCGGCTTGGCATTGGCCAGAGCACCATTGTCGGTATCGGTGGCGATCCGATCATTGGCACCAACTTCATCGATGTACTGACAATGTTTGAAGCCGATCCGCAGACCGAGGCTATCGTGCTCATCGGCGAGATTGGTGGCACTGCCGAGCAAGAGGCGGCAGCTTTCATTAAAGCGCGCGTAACCAAGCCGGTGGTCGGCTTCATTGCCGGTCAGACAGCGCCGCCTGGCAAGCGGATGGGTCACGCAGGCGCAATCATCAGTGGTGGCGAAGGCACTGCCCAGGAGAAGATCGCCGCGCTCGAGAGCGTAGGCGTTCGAGTAGCCCGCATGCCAACCGACATTGCCGGACTGGTGAAAGAAGTGCTGGCCGCGCGCGCGGCCTGAAGCAGGTGCGGCCTGGCGCGGGATCGAAAGGCAACCGTCTCCAGGCAATGATGTCACAGATTGAGTGCCCGAAAACAGGTGGGGGAGAGCCGGTCAATCAGCTCTCCCCCACCTGTTTTCAGGTGATTAGAGCGTCACCAGTTTGCGCGCGGTGAACTGTTCGTTATCGCTCCTGATTCAACGGGATGCGCAATTCGACCGTCGTGCCTTGTCCAATCTCACTGCGAATGCGCAGGTCGGCGCCAATGAGGCGGGCGCGTTCTTTCATATTAAGCAGACCCAGGCTACCGCGATTGGCGTAACCACTTTCAACCGCAGCAACATTAAACCCGCGACCGCGATCGCGCACGCTGGCGACAAAATGATCCTCTTCGACGTAGAGGTAGATGGTAATCAGATCCGAGTGAGCGTGTTTGCGCGCATTGTTGACCGCCTCTTGCAAAATGATGAAGACAGCGGCTTCGATTTCTGGAGGCAGGCGCGGTACCTGCGCCGGCGCTTCGAGCCGCAGTTTCGTATCATTGCCAGACGGATCGCGCCAGCGTTCGACATACTGCTGCAAAGTGACCAGCAAGCCCTGGGTTTCGAGACCGAGTGGTCGTAGTTCGAAGAGCAGCGTGCGAATATCATGCGTTGTCTTCTGCACCAGTTCGGCAAGCGTATCAAGTTCTGCCGGCACACGCTCTGGCATCGCTTTGAACAGGCGTTTAATAAACTCGATATTCATCGCAATTGCTGCGACACTCTGCGTAGGGCCATCGTGCAAGTCGCGCGCAATCGCGTGACGCACCTCGGCTTCTTTCTGCAACAACCGGTCACGCTCCTCTTTGAGGCGCTGATACAGGCGGGCATTTTCGATCGCAATTGCTGCTTGCGCCGCCAGTGTGGTGAGCAGTTGCATATCTTGTTCGGTAAATGGCTGGCCGTTTGCTTTATTGAGCAACTGCATTGCGCCAATGACACGATCCTTGACTCGCATCGGCACACAAACGATCGAGCGAGTGACAAAATCGGCTTCACGACTGATCGCATCGTACCAGCGTGGATCGTGTTCGACATCGTTGACGATCTGCCCCATCCCGTGAGTCACAACCCAACCGGCGATACCGCGGTCGGCTGGCATCCGATACTGACGTTGCTCACCGGGGATCTCCAGCACCAGCTCATTGGTTTCTTCATCGAGAATAAAAATCGAGCAACGTTCCGCGCCAACCACCTTAGGCGCGCGCAACTTAATATCGTTGAGCAGGCTGCTCAGGTCGAGATTGACGGCCAGCGACTGCCCAATTTCGTAAAGCAGATGCAGTTCGCGCAAATCGCGCTCGGCGCGGCGCAACATCGCCAGTTTGTCGGCTTCGCCGCCAATAGCGCGAACCAGTAATACCAGCAAATCTTCATCAAGCGGGGGATTGCTACTGCTCTGCTGATCGGTGCGATTCACAACCAGATGCAACAACCCAACTCCCTGACCGCCACTCTGCAAAGGCAACTCGATCAAGTCGCGACTATCATCGATGGAGTAGGAACCGACGATCGGTTCACCGCTATCATCACGGCGAGCAAAGCCATCGCGCGCTTGTTCGATCAACGAGAGGGTTTCGGCGTCAAGCTGACCGCGGGCCACTTTGGTCGTCTCACCGTAGGGTGAGATGTACAACAAAGCGCCCGCTTGCGCCGGCCAGAAGGCAATCAAGCGATCGAGCGATGCCTGAAGCAGATCGGCCACTTCGTGGTGACCGCCGGCAATGAGCAACTGACTAAGGGTTTCGAGTTGACGCTGATTAATTGCAAGCGGCGGCATAAGATCACCTCGAGATGTGGCAACAGGTTTCAGGTATAACGCCCTGATTGAGGTTAAGATAGCATATTGTCTGTAATGTAACGGATCGACAACCATACTGTCAATGGAGGATTGGTTATGGAACGGTTCAAAATCTGTCATCGCAGTGATCTACTTCCTGGTCAGATGCGATATGTAGAGATCGATGGGTTGCCGATCGGGCTGGCCAATGTCGCCGGCACGGTCTATGCCTTCAGCGATAGCTGCCGCCACGAAGGCGGGCCACTCTCGGCAGGTGTGCTGATTGGGCATACCGTGACCTGCCCATGGCATGGCTGGACATACGATGTGCGTACCGGTAAGAGTATTGTGCCGCCGATTGGATTGCGTATAGCCACGTACCCGGTAGAGATCATCGATGATGAGATCTTCGTGGTTATAGAGTGGCCATTGGCACAATGAACTGAACAATTGTCATACTTATATTGTAATCAATTTTTAATCTTGATCAAATACTACAAAATATCGTATTACTTTTGGTAAAAAGTTACAAATCTGTCAATCATTATCAACGCTATAGACTGTGACACTGACCAGTCATCTCCGCGTTCGGTGAGCCGATTCAGTTGAAATGACAGGCAAAAAAGGTGGCGAAATGGACAAAGAGTATTTTGAGTTAGACGCCATGCTCAAAGAAAGGAGTGTTTGTTGCCGATTTGTGAATGATTAGCCCGCGCGCTGATCAATCGATAGCCTGTATTTGATCCGCTCGATTGTGCCCAACACGAGGCGTGTATGAAATGGTAACGGGCGTGGAGCGAGGTCTATCCCCGGCTTGTTTGCCTTTGCCAGAAGTGAGATGGACTCAGGCGAGACGATGCGCACCGTTCCATTAGGAGACGTAGGTATGAGTTGGAAGATTGATGCAACTTGAGCATGACAGTAAGCGTCAAATCGACAGTACAGGAATCACAACAGGGGGAGATACAATGAACACGCCACAAGCCCAACGCCTGCTACGCTCACGCGAGCGCCTGGTCGCCGGGGTTGCCGGTGGCCTGGCTCGCTACTTCAATGTTGATCCGGTTATAGTGCGGCTCATATTTGTGTTGCTAGGACTGATGAATGGGATGGGAGTGGTACTCTATCTGGTATTGTGGCTGCTGATGCCTAATGAGGATGCCGGCGAACCGGGCAACAATCTCGAAGTTGCCTTCGCCGAGATGCGGGCGCTGGTTGAGCGGCTCGTCGATGAAGTTCGCGCTCTCTTCCGTCGGTAGCGTTACCCTCAACCTGCACGAGCAGCACATACATATAGCTCATTAGTATCCGCGGAGGTGTTTGATAGCACCTCCGCAGGGTTTTTGTGCCGTTGATGATAGCAGGTAGGGCAGGTCGGTGCCTGGCGCTACTCTTGTGGAAGACCACGCACAGCTACCGGCCCAAAACCGAGATAGTCACAGGCAGTAAGCTGATAGTAGACTCCATCAACCCGTCCCTGCACGGCGTTATCCCAGTCGTAGCGGCGGTGAAGGTGGCCGTAGACGCAGGCTACTGCGCCACTGGCCGCAATCTGGCGAGCAAACTCAGTAGGTTGACGGTTGACAAACGGCGGAAAGTGAATCATGACGATCAACGGTTTGTCGATAGCAAGAGCGCGACCGGCTTTTAACGCGCGTTCGAGCAGCCCTAATTCACGTTGATAAATCGTCTCATCTTTCTCGCCGAAACCGGGTGTTTCCGGCGTAATCCAGCCACGAGTGCCGCAAACGACCGCGGTGCCAATATCGAGCGCATCAGCGCCGATCAGGCGCAGGCTTGGCGGCAAATGGCGACGGATTGAATTGACGCTACGCGGACACCAGTAATCGTGATTGCCGCGGATCATGACCTTTGTGCCGGGAAGGCCATCAATCCATTGCAGATCGGGCATAGCGTCAGACAATTTCATTGCCCACGAAATATCGCCGGCGATCAACACCCAATCGTCCGGCGCCACTCGATTGCGCCATGCCTGCGCAATCCGGTCGGGATGGTCTTTCCAGCCGGGACCAAAAATGTCCATCGGCTTGGGGCGCGCAAAAGAAAGATGGAGATCAGAGATTGTCCAGATCATAACGCCTGATGATAACAGGCCTGACGTTGTCGCGCAACTGAGTGGACTGATATTTGGAATAATCAGTCTGACATATCGTACAACGACACTGAGTCCTTTGTTCGTTGCCGGTTATTTATTTGCCGAGCAGCTCAGTCGTAAGTTTACCGTTGCCCAGGTTAATCTTGATCCGTTCGGTGCTCTGCACAACGTTCGCCGCAATGATACGTCCGTCAGCGGTGGCCAGCGTATACTCGATGGCGCAGCCACCAACGAAGAGAAGCTGACCAGAGGAGAAGATGTGTTTACGCATAATCATGTCGCTACCAACCGTCAGTATGCGGACGGCGAGCTGATACATGGGTGATTTCGTGTGACGCAACTGTTCACTCAAAATGGCGCGTGCCAGTGGAGGCAGGATAGCCGGTGAAGCGGTTTGGGTGGCTTTGCTGTCGCCTTCTGCTGAAGGTTGGAATGGCGATGGTGGGAGCAAGGCCTGAGCAAGTTTTTCATAGATGGTGTTGAATTGTTCCAGTGTATCATTCAAGAAATTGTTCTGATCGGCAGGGTTGGGCTGCGATAGGTTATTGATCAGGTCGATGATCGATTGCTCCCGATCGATGGTCATTTTGCTCAGCGGAGGGAAGTGCCATACCTGCCAGTCGTAGTGACAGAGAACATGGGCCATCGCTGCTGCCAGAGCCGCGTAGTCAATCGAAACATCGATCCGATAGAGCGCATAATCGCTTTTAAACCGTTGGAGTAAGTTATTGACACTATCAGTTAGACTGTTAAGGGTTCCAACAAGTGTATTGAAGTCGCTCAGAAATGCATTTGAAGCGCTCAGCGATGCTCCCAGCGCGGGCATGCTGGCGGAAGGTTGCGCAGTTGTATCGGCCTTATCTTCGCCGGTATCTGGTTTCCCGTCTCGTCGCTTTTGCCTGCTCATCAACCATGCCCGTGCTCGTTCAGCCAGCATGGCATCGCGTCCATCGATAATCCGATCAACCAGCACAATCGGATGCTTTTGGACGTTGGTCAATTCCTGCACAGCCTGCCGGGCGCACGCATCGAGAGCGCGATAGGCAGCCTGGGCGGCAATATGGTAAAGATGTGCCTTTTTAGCATCCAGCTCCTCATGAACGAGTTTAATCTTTTCGCCCGAAGAAGATTGATCGGTTTGATTACTCATGCTTACCTCCTTTTACAGATGTCCAAATTGTAGTATACGACAGTAAAATCAATTTTCAGCTTGTTGTAAGCCGTAGCTCAGACAGATTAGCGGTATAATGGCCGTCGGCGTCAAGCCGATCAGATCAGGAGAGGAATGACCATTAGCGAACATTCAAACATTGTTGAGTATCCGCGAGCAACCAGCACCGGCCAGGCCGCGCGCGCAACGATGCGCGCTCTGTTGCTGATCCTGGCGTTGGCGTTGCTGGCCGGCCTGATGGCCTATCAGGCGCCGCCGCAGGGTCGGGTAGCGATTGGGTGGCCGGGTGATCGACTCTTTGTGGGGATCGATCCAGGTCTGGGCTGGGCGCCGGTCGAGCGTGGCGATCTGTTTGCCGATGAACTTACTCCTGACTCACCAACCGGGCGTTCGCGCTGGACGCGCGAGCGGGCTGTGATTGTGTTGCCCAATGTAGGCGCAGGTTCGCCGTTGCAGGTGACGTTGCTGGCGCAAGGTTGGCCAGCAGAGATTGGCATACAACCGCTCGTGACAGTGCTGGTTGATGAGACGGTAGTGGGTGAATTTACGCCGGTTGCGACCTGGGAAACGTATTCCTTTACAGTGCCGGCGATTGCGCATCAGCGCAGCGATCTTGTCATCACGTTGCGCGTCTCGGCAACGCTGGCCGATAGTCGCGATCCGCGCCAGAAAGGTGTGCGGCTGGCTGAAGTGCGGATTGACCCGGTGAGCGATTCGGCGCCGCTATTGCTCCCTGCATGGCCAGCGGTGGCGTTACTGGGCTGGAATGCGCTGCTGCTGTATATCCTGCTGGCGCGCTCAAGCTTGAGTCAAACGCTGGTGTATGGGATCACTGCAATTGGAATTGGCGCTGCCGCAATCGGGTTGGCGCTGGCTCGCATCTGGATGGCAGCAATCTTGCAGGTAGCGCTGATCGGATTGATCGCGCTGATTGTTATTGCCTATCGTCAACCATTAATCACGTTGATCCGGTTGCTGGTGCGGCGTTACAGTCAGGGTCAGGCGCTCGGCTATGGTCTGGTTACCGTGGCCCTGGCGTGCTTTGGCTATGCGCTGATGCAGGTATTCAACTGGGTGACAGCATCTGGCTTCCGCCTCTTCTGGCAAACCTTTCCCGACTCACTGTTATTCGCACTGTTGGGAACGGCGCTGGTTGCGCTGATATTGACCTATGGTCGCGCCGGTCTGCCGCGGCTGAGTGAGGCGCTGGTCGATGCTCTGGCCTCGCGTCGGGGCGCATGGCTGGTGTTGATCCTCTTTGCTGTGATCTGGCTTGGTTTCGAAGCGATGGTTGTTGCCACGCTGCCCTACGTCGGGCATGCCGACTACAGCGATAATGCAATCGTGGCCCGCAATCTGGTGCGTGGGCGAGGTTGGGTGGTTGATTACGTGAGCCAGTTTTATTACCTGTACGACGGTTTAACCCGCCCCCAGGAGACCTGGCCGCTCTTGCAACCGGTCTGGATCGCGCCCTTTTTTGCGCTGTTCGGTCCAACGGCTTGGGCAGCGAAACTGCCTAATTTTATCTTCGATCTCATTCTACTGGCACTCATCTACACGGTGGGGCGCTGGTGGTGGGATCGGCGAGTCGGCGTGACGGCAGCGATTCTGGTATTGACCAATTATCTCTTCTTTCGCTTATCGATCTACGTTACCAACGATCTGGGTTTCGTCGTCTTCAATATGGCTGCCATCGCAACCCTGTTGCGCAGTCAGACCGATCCGATTCGCCGTTGGCGCTGGCTACTTGTTTCGGCAGTTTGCACCGGCTTGATGATGTTGCAGAAGCCGAGTGGCGCAATGTTTGCGCTTGGTATGGGGTTGTGGCAATTGACGTTGCTGGCCAACGATCTGCGAACGACAACCGATTGGTCGCAGCGCTGGCAGCGGCTGCGCGTCAGCTTAACGCCGGTAGTTGTGTGGTCGGCGGTCGCATTGCTGATACTGTCGCCCTACCTGGCGCGAAATCTAATCTTGTTTGGCAAACCGGTCTACAGCACCGAGAGCTATGATGCGTGGGTGCTGGATTACCGAGGCGTAAGTGGTGATGCGTGGGCCGAGATCTACCGGGTCTTCGCGCCTGAATGGGGTGGGCCGGGTTTGCCGGATCGCAGTTGGATCTTGCGGTGGGGATTTGATGCCACGCTGACCAAATTCACGACCCAGGCGCGTGAATTACGCGCTTACCTGATGCCGGTGTGGCCGGGCGCGCCAGAGCCGCTGGCTGTGTTGTTCAGTCACGATGCGCGCAAGAATATTCTTACTCCACTGGGAGCGTGGCTGGCTTTGGTTGGCCTGGTCGCGGCCATAGCGTATCGACGGCGCTGGTTGAGCCTGATGGTCTTCGCCTACGCGCCGTATATCGTCTTCATGCTTACCTACTGGCGCACCAACGAGGAGCGTTACTGGGTGATGATTATTCCCTGGCTGGCCTTGCTGGCAGCGTGGATGATCTGGGCCGGCTACGATCGGCTGGCTGCAATTGGTGACCGACGCTGGGCGCCGTTGGGGTTGATGCTGGCGCTGGCGGCGATTGTGACCATTGTGGCCGGATCACAGGCCGATATCGAAGACAAAGTGCGCAATGAACCTCAGATCTGGCAGCAAGATCTGGCCGCCTACGAATGGTTGCAGGCCAATACTCCGTCAGACACCGTGATTATGACCCGGTTGCCATGGCAGGTGAACTGGCATACCGAACGACCAGCGGTTATGATCCCGAATACCGATGATCGCGCATTGTTGTTGCAGATTGCCCGCTACTACGGAGCGAAGTATCTGGTGTTGGAAAATCAGATGCGCGTTAAGGGTGATGCTGGTCGGTTGCTGGCGCCGCTGCTTGATCATTCCAATCAGCCTGGCATGGTCATTGATGGCTTTGAATTGCTCTACGCCAGTCCCACACCCGATTTTCGCGCTTTTGTCTATCGCATTCCCGATTCGTGAGTGAGTATGCCTTCCTATGCGCATCTTGATGCTGGCTTCTTCACTACCCAAATATCCTCGCGAAACCACGGCGCCGTTTATCGAAGAGATTGCGGCGGGAATTGTTGGGCGTGGTCACCAGGTGACTCTGGTGGCCCCATGGCACCCCGAATTGCGCCGGCAGGAACGTGAACGCGGGATCGAGCTACGTTTCTTTCGCTACGCGCCGCACCCTTCGCTCAATATCTGGGGTTACGCGCAGTCGTTGCAGAGCGATACACAGGTGCGCGAACAGGCATGGCTGGCAGCGCCATTTGCGTTGCCAGCCTCGATGATGGCGCTCCGACGCGAGATCATCCAGGCTCGTCGAGCGCGACGCCCTTTCGATCTGGTGCAGGCGCACTGGGTGTTGCCGAATGGCCTGCCGGCAGCACTGGTCGCTGCCCGCTATCGCCTGCCGCTGGTGGTGAGTCTGCACGGGAGCGACATCTATCTCGCCGAGATGCAGCGCAGTATGGGGAAGGTGGCGCGGTTCGTCTTTCGTCGGGCTGCGGCGGTTACCGCCTGTAGCGCCGATCTCAGCATGCGAGGCGTGAAGCTGGGCGCGTCGCCGATGCGTACCTTCGTTATCCCGTATGGGGTTAATCCGAGCCAGTTTCGACCTGATCCGGCGATCGCGCAGGCATTTCGCGCGCAGTGGGGCATTCCCGCCGAGGCGCCACTGGTGCTCGGTCTGGGGCGACTGGTGACCAAAAAAGGCTTCACCATCTTGTTAGACGCCTGGCCGGCGGTGCTACGGATGCATCCCACGGCGCGGCTGGTGATTGCCGGCTACGGTGATCTGCGTCCGGCGCTGGAGGCGCAGGCAGCGCGGCTGGGGATTGCGCCGACTGTTCTCTTCACCGGTCAGCTTGATCGCGAACAGGCGGCTGCGGCGATGGCGGCGGCTGATGTCTTTGCCTTGCCGATTATCCGCGAAGGCGTTGATGGTCTGCCTAATGTCTTGCTCGAAGCGATGGGAGCGGCCCGCCCGATTGTAGCGGCGCGGGTAGCCGGTGTTGCCGATGTAATCGACGATGGCGTGCATGGGTTGGTGGTGCCAGAGCGGGATGGAGCGGCACTGGCGGCAGCAATCAGTCGTCTGATCGGTGATCGAGCGTTAGCCGAACGGTTGGGCGCAGCAGCCCGGCAACGAATTGTGACCGAGTTGACCTGGGAGAATACAGCAGCGCGCTATGAAGCAGCGTTTGCGCTCGCATTACGAAATGGCGCATAACCATGAAGCGGAGTCTGATCGCAATCCTGCTGGTTACAACATTTGTTGCGCTAGTCATTCGCCTTTACCGGCTCGATGCGCAGAGTCTCTGGCTTGACGAGGGCAATAGCTGGGCGATGGCAATGCAGCCATGGTCGGTGTTGCTCCTCGATCTGGCGCTGCCCAATGCTGCCTATCCGCTTTATCATCTGTTGCTTAAGGGCTGGATCGGCCTGGCTGGCGCGAGCGAGTGGATGTTGCGATTCCCTTCTGCGCTGGCCGGCGCGTTCAGTGTGCCGCTGTTAGCGCTGGCAGCGCGGAGACTGGTGAGCGAACCTGATCGGCGCGCCGTTGTCACGGTTGCAGCAGGGTTAATCGGGCTGGTTTCTCCCTTTGCGATCTGGTATGCGCAGGAGGCGAAGGTCTACGCACTGGTGTTACTGGTGAGCGCAGCGATGCTCTGGCTAACGCTGCGCGCCGCAGAGAGCGACCGGTCGTGCGATTGGTTCTGGTTGCTCGGTTTGGCTGCTGTTGCATTCCTGATCCACCGTCTAACCGCATTGCTGGCCCTGGGCGCGGCGCTGGTCTGGTTGTTCAGCCGGTCACGTCGCTATGCGTGGCCGATCGCCGGCGGGTTGTTGCTGATCGGCGTGGGAATGATCGCAGCGATGGCTGCCGGTGTTGGAAGTGATCGGGCTACCAGTGGCGCGGCGCCTGCGGCTGATCCACTCAGAGCATTGTGGTTGACCTTCACCCGTTTCAGTCTCGACCGCTGGCCGGGCGATCTGCCCTGGTTCTGGCTGATCCCGTGGCTGGTGTTGTTGGGTCTGGGACTGAGCAATCTGCGTATGCTCACCCGTCCGGCAGCGCTCACGCTCGGCCTGACAGGTGTTGTGCCGCTAGCCCTCTTTATGCTTCAACTTCTCTTTACCCGTCTCTACGAGGCACGTTACTTGATGATTGTCTTCCCGGTATGGGTGGTGATACTGGCACTGGGGGTAGCGCGCGCCGGTTGGTGGCGCTGGTTGGGCGGGCTGGCGCTGGCCGGAGTGCTATTGACCAGTGGACTTGCCCTGATCCAGCCCCGGTTTGGTCTCTTTTCCGGCGATCCGGTCAAAGAGCAGTATCGCGAGGCGATTGGTGAGCTGGCCCGTCGTGTGCATCCTGATGATGCGATCGTCGTTCATCCGGGTTATCTACGTCCACTCTGTACATACTACATGAGCCGATGGAGCGCCGACGCGCCGCCTGAACCAATCACCTTTGCCGATTTCTGGTCAGGTGAAACCAGCTATGGCCAACGCGAATGGGATGCCGAGCGTCGCGCAGCACTCGCCGGCTACACGCGCAGCTTCTTGCTGATTGCGCCCGATCATGCGCGCACCGTTGATCCACCATTGCCCGGCGATGAATACGGTCTGGTCGGCAATTTTTGGGCGTTCAGCCGTGAACAGCGAACATGGCCGTGCGGTATCTGGCGCTTTCAGGGGGTGCATCTCTTTTGTCAGGAAGCGCCAGAAGCCTACATTACCGGCGCGGTCGCGCAACCGAAGACGCCGATGGCAGTAACTTTCGGCAATGATATACGTCTGCTTGGTTACACATTGAAGGCAACGACTCCTGCCGGGCCGGGAGTGTACCGCGCCGGCGGCAATATTCCGCTCAGCCTGTTCTGGGATGTCAATAATCCACTGACCGAGGACTATAGCCTCTTCATTCATCTGTGTCGTGATTGTGAGCAACCGCCAGTTGCCGGTGATGATGGCCCGCCGCTGGCCGGTTATCTACCGACCAGTACGTGGTTACCGGGCAAGCCGGCGCGCGATGATCGGGCGGTGTCTTTGCCTGCCGATCTGCCTCCTGGCCAGTATCAGTTGTTGATCGGCTGGTATCGTCCCACCGATCCGTCGCCAGCGGGTCGTTTGCCCGCGCGCGGTGAAGGAGCATTGGACGCTGGTCGACTCTTCCTGACCACGATTGAGGTCATCGACGGTGATCGCTAAACATCTACGTCAGCACTGGCCGCTCTGGCTGGCGTTGCTGGTCGGGGTAGCCCTCCGCATTGCGTTGTGGGGCAATCTGCCGCGCATCGGTTTTATTTCCGATGAAGCCGAGTATCTGGCGGCTGCCGATTGGCTGGCGCATAGACGCGGTTTTGCCTGGCACACCAGCTATCTCTGGACACGCGCCCCGCTCTATCCCTTGTTTCTCGCTGCTCATCTGGCGATCTTTGGTCGCGCCTTAGAGTCGATCTTCTTTAGCCAGACGCTGCTCAGTCTGCTGAATGTTGCGCTCATCTATGCAATAGGCCGAAAGTCAGGGTCTAGTCCAGGTTACGCGGGTGGCGCTGCGTTTCTGGGAGCGGTGGCGCTGCCGCTGGCAATCTATCCGCAGCTTTTATTGAGCGAAACGCTCTTCATCACGCTCCTGCTCGGCGCTGTGCTGTTGCTGGTCGAACCAGGACAGCGCTGGCGGCTGATCGGCGGCGGTATTCTGCTCGGACTGGCCACGCTCACTCGCGGTCTGTTGCTCGGATTTTTGCCGCTCGTTGCGCTATGGTTGATCTGGCAGGCAGGGGGAGACTGGCGACAGCGCGTGACGACGGCGCTGATCCCACTGCTGATGGCGGGAATGTTAATCGGGCCGTGGGCGCTCTACGCTTCGCGCACCTATGGTGGTCTGATCATTATCGACACAACCGGCGCCTACAATCTGGCGCTGGGAGCGCGTACTGCCTATGACGGCGGGCGCAGCGATGCGCCAACGCGCAACTTTACCCTGGCTTTGCTCGATCCCACGCTCGACGATACTGAGCGCGCGGCTCTGGTTGCCGATTCGTGTCTGGCTCAGACTGACGATCCAGGCTTGAACGTCGCCCTGACCAAACCGGTGACAGCGATCACGCAGGCCGAACGGCAACGCCTTCTCAACGCCGAGGGCTGGTGTCTGATCTGGGCCAGACCGTGGGCATTTGTTAGCAAGACCCTGGTTGAACTGGTGGATCTCTTTCAAATCAACTACAGCGGAGCTGAGCGGCTGTCCGAAGGTTTTGCTCTTGGCCGGTTACCGCGCTGGTATACGCTGGCACTGCTGGCGCTCGATGATACGCTTTACATCCTGGTCTTACCACTAGCTGTGCTGGGTTGGATGGTCGCGCGTCAGCGAGGTCTTGCGACCGGTCTGACCGTCATTATCGGGTTGTGGCTGCTCTACAATGTGGCGGTAGCGCCACTCTTGTTTGCGATCAATCGCTTTCGCATCCCATTGTTGCCGTTTCTGTTCGTGCTGGCGATGGTGGCCCTGGCCGAAATACCGCGCTGGTGGCTGTGGTTGCGAGGATGGTATGGGCTATCGGGTCTGACGCTGGCGCTGGTGTTGTGGTTGATTGCTGCAACGCCCTACGCCTATCTTGAACCGCGCGCGCCGGAAGCGCCTTCGCGTTGGGCCTCGTATTTCGGCCCCTATCCATCGGCTATAGCGGCGGCACGGCTTGCCTGGGATAGTCGCAAGCATTACGAAGCGGTTGAACGACTGGAGAGTGCTTTCACGCGAAACGATCTGGCAGCGATGACTACGGCCCTGGCCGATCCCGATTTGCCGGCCTATGCCAGCGCCTTCGGCGCGCCACTGCTGGCTGCGCGGCAGGGTCAACCAGAGCAAGGACTGATCTTGCTAGACGTGAAACAACCCTTGTATTCCTGGCAGACGGCGGTGGTGCGTGGCGAGTTACTGCGACAGCTCGGCGATCTGACCAGAGCGCGGCAGTGGTTCGGTCTCACGCTGGTCGATGACTGGAATCCAGTCGGGTGGGCATGGCGCTGGTTACATCCACCGCGACTGCCTGCCGACCGGATCGATCTGGCCGACGACAACGATCTAGGCTACATCGATGGATTTTACCTTGGCGAGTTCGATCCGGTGCTGGGAGCGACAGTGCGCTGGGCAACCGAGACGGCGCATCTGCGCTTCCCGGCAGCGGCTACTGGCGAGCCTCGGCAGCTCTGTTTGCAGGCAGCGGCGAACTGGCCAGCCGATCTGCCACAGCCAACAGTGCGGGTGATGATGGGTGAAATAGTGATAGGAACGTTGACTCCCGATCATCGTCTGCAAGAGTTTTGTCTGCCATTACCGGCATTGCCGGCAGGCAGTGACTACATTGTGACGTTTACGAGTCCAGGTTTTGTGCCTGACGCGCTCGATCTGGTACGACGGCAGGGACCGCAGGTCGGGGATTTACGGGTGCTGGCGTTTCAGCTCGATTGGGCCGAGGTACGTTAAGTCGGGGAGATTGCGGTGAGCATGGCGGAGGTCCAACAAGCGAGTAATCGGCGCTGGTGGATGGCGGTGGCAGCCTTGACGGCAGTGGCGTTGTTGGTGCGACTGCTTGCCTGGCGCTGGCGCGAATTCTACCCGCTAGGTGGCGACGAAGCTGAATATCTGACTCAGGCGCTCACCCTTTTGCAGGAGCGACGTTACGTTGAACTGCGGCTAATGCGGCCACCACTCTACCCGATCTTTTTAGCGATGGCGATCCTGCTGGTCGATTCATTGGTGCAGAACCTGCGACTGGTACAGGCGGTAATCAGTGCATTGACGGTGCCGCTGATTGCGCTGTTCACCCAGGCACTGGCCCGCCGCGCAGCGCCACAAATGCCACCGGCCTTCGCCAGGCAAGCGGGGTTACTGGCGGGGTTGCTGACCGCGCTCAACTACACACTGGCCGCCAATGCGACTGAATTGCTGACCGAAACGCTCTTTCTGGCCGGATTGAGTCTCTTCTTGTGGCTGGTGATACGACCGTCAGAGCGAGGCTGGATGGCGCTGGTAGCCGGATTGACGTTGGGCGCGCTTTGCCTGATTCGTTCGGTTGCTTTGCCACTTTTGCCGCTAACGGCGGTCTGGTGGTTCTTTGCCGCGCTGGTAGAAGGTCAGTGGCGACGCGGTCTGACGCAAGTTACGGCACTATTGCTCGGATGCGCGCTGGTGGTTGCGCCCTGGACGGCACGGAACACATTGACCTATGGCGGTGTGATCGTGATTGACACCACGGGCGCAGAGAATCTGTGGCTCGATAACGATCCGGCGGGGCGCGAAGTGGTGAAAGCGCAACTCTACGCGCTCGGCGAGGATCGTCTGCTCAGACAGCGGCTGGCGACTGAACGCGGTCTGGCGGTGATTATGGCCGATCCAGGGCGATTTGTCGCCAAAATGGGCCGTGAACTGCACCTCTTCTTTGCGCTTGAGCATACCGACGATTTACGGGCACGGCCTGCGATCTGGGTTTCGCCGGGCGAAGTCGCGGCCAGGTTGATCCTGGGTGATGGAATATGGTTGCTTATTCTGCTGGCAGGTAGTTTTGGCTTGACGCGACGATGGCGGTTGCGTCAGTCGAACGCGGTCAGTCGCCGACAGGCATTCATCCAGATGCTTGCCGATCCGCGCTGGTTGCTGGGCGGTTGGGCGGCGTATGTTTTGCTCACCACCTTGATCTTTCACGTTGAACTGCGCTACCGCTTACCACTCTACCCGGTGTTACTGGCCTATACCGGGATGGTCGGCGCTGCCTGGTTTCCGACGATGCGGGCGAGGTTACCTTCCTGGCAGCCGACCGCTGTTCTCTTGCCGCTGGTCACCATGCTGGTCACGCTCTGGCATGCGCCGTATCCTCTACTGGCATGGCAGTTAGCCGGCAAACATGTTTACCTGGCGCAGGCAGAGCGCGCGTTAGAGGCAGGCGATCTGGCTGTTACCTCCACTGCCGCACAGCGCTCGCTCACGATTGATGAACGTTCAGTGCTGGCGCGCGTGGCGCTGGCCCGGGCTGCGCTGCTGGCCGGCGATGAACAGATGGCGCTGGGCTGGCTTGATGAAGCCATTGCCGTATTACCTTCCCATCCCTATCCACATTTGCTGCGTGGCGATCTGCTGCGGCGACGCGGCGATCTCAACGCTGCCCGCGCTGAGCTGGTCGGTTTTGCGACAGCATCGCGCGAAGACCTGGCGACCTGGTTGTGGGAACGCACTGTAACGCCGCCACCGGTCACGCTGACACTGGGTGATGGGCTTGATCTCGGTTTCATTCGCGGGATGCATCATTCGATGGCGGGTGAAGAGGGTTGGCGCTGGACGACCGGCTGGGCGCAGGCGCGGGTGACAGCATCGGCAGATGCGCAGGCGGTTGCGCTCACGATGCGCAGCGGACGACCAGACCGTAGCGCTGTGCGCGTCTGGGTCACTGTCGCCGACAGTGATCCTCAATCGTTCACGATTGGTCCTGACTGGCAGACCATCTCTGTGCCACTGCCAGCGCAGCTCCGATCTGGCGAGGTGGTAGTTGCGGTGCGCTCGCCGACCTTTTGGACACGTCAATACGATCCGGCCAGTCCAGATGGACGTCGATTAGGAGTACAGGTAAGCAGGGTGGAGGCGCGATGAAGCGGGAGACGTGGTGGATTGTAGCCATCCTGGGGCTGGCTGCTCTGATCAGGCTGGCGCTCTGGCTACAACCACTTCATTTGCCGGCTAATGATGAAGTTGAATATCTCACCGTAGCGCAAGATTTGCTGGCAGGGCGCGGCTGGAGCTTCTACGACCGCTATCACTGGCTGCGCGCGCCACTCTACCCACTCTTTCTGGCGGCCTCACTCTGGCTGGCGCAAGGCAATGTCTGGCTGGCGGCGCTCCCGAATATTGCGCTCAGCGTGTTGAATGTCTACCTCATGTATCGTCTCTCGCAGGCCATTGGCGACGGGGCGAGTCCGCTGGCGCATCGGCTGGTGGCGCTGGTGGCAGCGATCTTGCTCACCCACGCCACCTTCGCCGCGCTCTACATGAGCGAAACGCTCTTCACAACCCTGTTTAGCGCCGCTCTCTGGTTACTGCTGGCGTGGCGAGAAAAGGGAGGGCGGTGGCAGGATTGGCGCTTGTTGGTTGCTGGCGCCTTATGGGGTCTTGCTCTGCTCACGCGCTCGATGCCACTCTACTTTACGGTTTTGGTCGCGGGGTGGATTGCGCTGGAAGCGGCAGGGCACTGGCGTCAAGTGTTTCATCGGCCAACGGCGTTGTTGGCTGGCGTAAGCTTTGCCGTCATCGCGCTGACCGTCGTCGCGCCGTGGACGATCCGAAATTGTCTCAGCTATCGCAGTTGTATTCTGATCGAGACTGGCCTGTCGTACAACCTGTGGGCGTTTAATGAGCCACGGGAAGATATGGCGACGATCTTTCGCGCGCTCGAGAATATTGCCGACCCTTCGGAACGAGCGACGTATGCGACGGCGCGCGGGCTGGAGCGTTTGCGCGAGGATCCGGCCATCTTGCTGCGAAAGCTGTGGCCAAACTGGCTGGCAATCTGGCGCGTCAAGGCGATTCAGGATCGGTTCTTGCTGGAAGATTATCGCGCTGATCCGCCGCCGTTGTTATTCTTGATGGCTCTGATCACCGATGATCTGCTGTATGGGATGGTTGCTGTTGGCGGTGTTGCGGCACTACTTTACGGTACATTGCTTGGGCGCGCGCCAGCGCGGTTGTTGATTCTGTGGGTGCTCTACTTCATCGCTGTCTCGCTGCTCACCCACGGCGAGGGGCGTTACCGCCATTTTATCTTTTGTGTGCTGATTCCATATGCGGTCAGGGCGTGGCTGGCGTTGCCGAAGCTATCGCGATTGGCGCAACCGGCGTTGACAGCGGGTCTGCTGGCGGCGGGAATTGTTGGTTGTTCGGCTCTGCTGGCCTACCACTGGGATTATGCGATACAGGGCGGCACGCGCAGTTTCTGGCGCTTGAGCGGTGATTTGGCGCGCATCAGCAACAATCTTCCTGGAGCGACCATTGCGTATCAGCAAGCGGTGTCAGCGCAACCGACTCCTGACGGATATATCGCACTCGGCGATGTCTTACGTGCTCAGGGTAAGCATGATGAAGCACTGGCAGCCTATCGAGCGGCGCAGCGGCTCAATATTCTGTACCCTCCGCCATACACGCGGCTCGGTGATCTGTTGCGTGAACGGGGTGAGCTGGCTGAAGCGCAGCAGTTCTATCGACCTCAATACGTGAGTGAACAGACCCTGCTCGATCTAGCCTGGCGAGATACTACTCCTATACCGCGGAAGGTGATCGAGGTTGGAGATGGACTGGATTTTGGCTACCTGAGCGGTTTCTATCCCGGCGAGGAGCTGGCCGGTACGCGCGCGCGCTGGACAGGGCCGGTAGCGCGGATTCGCATTCCGGCAGAGGCGCGCATTGTTCGGTTACGGATAGCGGCATTGCGGCCCGATGCGCCAATTGTTGGCCAGATCTGTATCGATAATCGTTGTCAACCCTTCCAGCTTGGAATTGAGTGGCGTTGGCTGGAACTGCAACTGCAGCCTTCAGATACGGTTTCCCCATTGCGTGAAATCGAATTCCGCCTCACGCCTTGGTCAGCCCCTGATAACCGTCGGCTAGGCATAGTGGTTGATCAGGTGGAGGCGAGCACGGGCAATTGACCGTGCATGTCCACAAATGAGATGGGTAAACAGTAATCTTTCCGGTACAGGTTCTGTTTCTACCATAGTTGCCAGCAGATGATATGCCTTTCAGGTATAAAGTTCATAGTTCCTCATCATTGAAGTGAGGCAACGATTCGTCGTCCCACGCATTGAATTCATCATCGCTGATTTAGGCAGTATTTTGACGGTCTAATTGCCAGCGGCGTGGGTTGTTGGGAATGTATTGACGGATACGGTTGAGTGCATCGTCGTTGCGGATAATGTGTTCATAATAGTTGCGTTGCCACACTGGCCCCACCATCCCCTTTTCCCGCATTATTTTCGTCACACCAATTTTGAAACCACGCACGATGGATCCGATGGTTTTTGACGTGCCGCGGGGGCGCATGTCATGTATGGCGTCTGGGGCCGTGGTCGGGGATGGGGCTGTGGCCGTGGCCGGGGATGGGGGCGGGGGCGTGGTCATGGCCGGGGATGGGGCCGTGGCCGGGGATGGGGGCGGGGGCGTGGTCATGGCCGGGGATGGGGATGGGGACGGGGACGGGGGTGTGGTCGGGGATGGTGGTATGGCCGGTAGGGGCGAAAAATTTTTTCGCCCCTACCGGCGACGTGGTCGGCGGCGTCGTGGTGGTGATTGGCGACGACGTGGTCGGCGGCGTATCCACGATCCACAAAATCCCGT
>OGCI01001057.1_pt1 | contig 25655 bp, 26 predicted proteins | sample 1570021 | NCBI WGS metagenome assembly OGCI01 (sample SAMN06264664, study PRJEB24512) | hot springs metagenome | isolation source: Hot spring water | place: South Africa: Tshipise | collected 2015-06-21 | reverse complement strand
AATGGGTCTTTTATACCAATTTCTTTGGAAAGATCTCTAATAATGGTTGATAATTTTTTTGCATACTCAGGAAACCCTTCTGAAAACTGAATGAATGAGTCGAAAATTATTCTTCCAACTGAGTAGAGGACTAAAACTGTAACTGCAATATCAATCAATGTTATAAGAAATGAGGGGATCTTTTTTGATTCAAGAAAGTTATTGAAAGGTTCAAAAAAGAAATAAAGAAAAAGAGCAATAATAAATGGTATGAAAATATGACTTAATTCTCTTAGTGCTATTCCAGTTATTATGATCCCAATTGCTGAAATAAAAAATCTTACCACATTATCACTTTTGACTCTCATAGACCATTTTTTCTAAATTACTTGGTATTGTTGGAGTTGTAATGATTTCATTAAATAACTTCCACTTTTCTGATTCAGATTCTTTAGCTTCGATACAATATTTTATTAAATCATATCCTGCAGAGTAATTAACAATATAAGTTCTATATCTTTTTATAAACTCAATTAATTTTCGTGCAGATTCTTCCGATCGAAGGTTGTATTTTTTTAACCAATCAATAGTTTTTCCCTCACTCCATTTTCCATCAAGATAATTTTTTGCAGCAGTGTTTATGCTATAATTCAATTTATTTACTATACTCATAATTTTATAGTACAATTCGGCTTTTGAAGTATCCAAGCCACAATGATTAAAAATAACTTCTTTTTCAAAATCAATTCTTTCTTCTTCTGAGAATAATAATTCAATTCCGTAAGTACCAACTCCTTCAGCAATCAACGATTGAGGAGAGAAGAGAAGATAAATAGAGAACTCGATCCAGTTTCTTTTTTTATAAAGATGCCATTCCATCATTGTATGATGAACGTGATGACCGGGATATCCTTCATGAGCCGCAAGATCAATAATTCGATCAACATAAATTGGCAAATCGGTATTCACTTCAATCAGACTGAAAGAATTTCCTTTGAACCAGTTGTAAGCACTCCACGGTTTGTTTTTTACATATTCGATTTCAAATTTCTCATTCGGTGGTAGTTGAATGAATTTTTTAGTTCTTTTTCTGCATTCATTTATTGCGGCTTCAAAAACGGTCTTCAATTTATCTTCAGGCACTTTGAAATTATCTCTGAATGAAATAAATCTATCATAAATATTCCCTCCCCCTGGTAGTAACCTGTTTAATTCCTCAAGATAATTATTGAAATATTCCTCATCTTTATAATCTATTTCAATATCATAAAGAGCATTTAATTCTTCTTCAAAAGTTAGGACCATTCCATTCAACATAAAAATTCTTGTTTTGCAGGCAAGTAGTTGTTTATATAAATAAGTGTAACGTAGTCTTTCAATATTGTTCGCAGGTAACTCTGACAGCGTTTCCATTTCATCAAGTAGTTTATTCACCTCTGAATCTAATTTTTCAAAAATAACAGAATCGAAAGAAGAACTATCATTTGAAGGTTTGAGATTGTCGGGTCCGTAATAAGCATCAACAAAATCAGGATCGTATTTCCCGATTTCTAAAGCTAATCTGACATAATTTTTTGCAATTTGATTCATTTTATTCTCGAGATTTGAAATAGTTTTTGATTCTTTTTTTTCAGAACAACTGAAAAGAAATAGGGAAATAAATAATAGTATTAGAAAATTATTTTTTATCATCTCATTAAAATCATTTTTTTCGTTTCAGAATATTTACCAACAGTTATTTGATAAAAGTAAATCCCGCTCGAAAATTTTCTATCGGGTTTAAAGATAACTGAATGATTTCCAGCAGTTTTGTATTCATCTACTAAGTTTGCGACTTCTTTTCCCAATGCATCAAACACTTTCAAGCTGGTGTAACCACTTATTGGAGCATACCAATCAATCTTTGTGAATGAATTTCCGCCATTAGAAATGCCTTCACTTATTGAAAATGGATTTGGATAATTTTGTTCAAGATAGAAATCTTTAATTACGATTTCATTATCATCAACTCCTGAAACAATCTGACTGATAGAAGTTTGATAAACTCCGTTTCCGTGAGTAACTGCTCTTATAACATTTTGTCCTTTTGGTATGCTTAAATCAATTACCAAGCAAGCAAAAGGAAGTCCGTTATTAACTTCATACCAATTATTTCCAGCATCCGGAGAGAAATAAACTCCGATATCATTTCCGAAGAATAATTGATTTGGATTATCTGGATTAATCACAATTGCACTTGAAGGAACATCAGGTAGTTGTGAGCCTATATCTATCCAGCTATCTCCTCCATTAGTTGATTTGAAAAGATGAGAAGTACCGAAGCCACTGAATACAATGTAAACTATTTTTGAATTCGTTGGGTCAACAGCAATGTCATCGGGATATCTGTCAGGTAAGTTTCCAGTTATATTTGTGAATGTTGTTCCACCATTTGTACTTCTAAAAACTTTTGCTCTCGATGAAATTGGTGCAGTGGCTACATAAAGAGTATCAGTTGAAGTGGCAGATACTCCAATTGATAGAATTTCATTACCATCAAGAACAACATTGTTATTCATTGAAGTCCAATTTGTTCCGCTATTAGTTGATTTATGTAATTTTCTACTTCCAGCGTAAATTACATTTGGATTAGATCTGCACACAATAAAAGGTGCAACAAAAGCAGGATTATCTTTTCCGCTCGGTCCAATACCTGACCAATTTAATCCTTGATTTGTACTTCTGTAGATATTCAGATATTGAGATGTTCCATAAATTATATTTGGATTCGTCTGATTGATAGCAGTCTGACAACCATCTCCACCAATGACTCTGTACCAAGCAAGGTTACCTTGATAAATAGCAGTTGCATTATCCTGCATTCCGCCGATTGCAAAATTTATATTATTATCTGCTGAGGAAAATCCATTATAAAATTGTGTTGATTGATAACCACCATTACAACCTGAAAAAGTTTCACCTCCATCGGTTGATCTGAATACTCCTCCATCTGTTCCTAAATAAATAATTTCAGGATTTTCAGGATGAAATGTAATTGAGTGCTGATCAGCGTGAACATAATTAGGTGGACCTTCAGGACCTCCAATTGGAGTTTGTCCAAAATACCAAGCCGCCCAATCTGATTTTTTTGTTAAAATGTTTCCGCCATCTAATGATTTCCATACATCTATTCCACCAACTAAAACAAAATTTGGATTAATCGGATGAACTCCGACCCAATGAGAAAACCAGCCTTGATATGTAGCATAATCAGTTGTGTTGACAATTGTCCAACTATTACCTCCGTTTGTTGATTTGCATAACCAGGTTCCTGCTCCACTTGTAGAACCATTACCAATAGAGGCAAAAATTATTTGAGGATTTGAACGATGAATAGATAATAAAGCTTTACCACCAAAAGTTGCAGGAAGTCCGTTTGTTAGTTTTTGCCAGGTTGCGCCGTGATTTGTGGTTTTATAAATACCATGTCCAGTAGTTTGAAAATTACCGAATGTTGCAAAAACTATATTGCTGCTATCCGGATGAATAGCAATGTCAAAAGCCATGATTGTGTTATTAACAATATCCCAAGTTTGTCCTCCGTTAGAAGATCTGAAAACTCCTTCGGTAGTAGCTGCCCAGGCAATGGATGGATTATTCTGATCAAATTCAACATCATTTACTCCTTGCTCCTGATTGTAACTCCAATCGAGAGCTTTTGTCCAGGTTAATCCGTAATTTGTGGTACGAAGTATTCCAATACCATAACTTCCTCTGGTTGTGCGAATTACTTCGCCACCTAATGCTTGTTTGTAATTATAAACTTCGCCGGTGCCAATCAAAATTACATTAGAGTCAATTGGTGAAATTGAGATTGAACTTACACCCAAGACAGGATAGCCGGTTTCAATTCTTTCCCATGCTTGAGTGCCAATTCCTGCAGTATAACTTCTCCACAAACCACCACTTGCTGCTGCAGCAAATATTGTATTCGGATTGAATGGATTAAACTCAACGTCTAAGGTTCGTCCACCGATATTGTGTGGTCCTATTTGCTGCCACTGGTAATTTGATTTAACTTTATTTATTCTTGCTTTAGATAAATTGAATGCTCTGTAATATGCATCAGAGGGGATATCATCATTTGGATAAGCTCTTCGCTCTGTCCAGAATTGCATTGCTTGTAAAGCGCCGGAAGTTTTTAAAGGCTTTTGTTCATTAAAATGATCAATGAGTATAATCGAAACTACAATAGTTGCTAATGGAAATATGAGAATAATAATTGATTTAAATTTCATTTTATTTCCCTGATACATTATTTATTTCTTCTTGCATCAATAAAAGATTTTACTGTAAATATGAGAAAGACAAGGCACAATACAGCCATTATCGCCTGAACAGTAACTGCTTCAGGACGACTAACTTCATTTCCGGAAATCATTCCAAAAAATTTTATTAATCCGCTTACAGTGCCAAGAAATCCAAGTAACATAAGTACAGAAACAATGTGCATTGAAGTTTTAAGAAATTTTTCTTTCAATCCTAAAACTCCGAGAATAACAACAGGTAATCCAAGAAATGTAGGAATAAGAGCAGTAATACTTTGACTTCCTAAACCGAAATAGCCCAATAGTCCGATTGTTATTAAAATTATTCCAAAGATAATTGAAAGAGTTGGCATACATTTCTCCTTTATTTAATGTTTTTCAAAATTAAAAGATTAAGTCCGATATATTTATCAGCTCCCAATTTAAGATAAGCATTCGATTCGTGGCTGATTTTATTTAATAATTTTTTGTATAATTTTTTTTCTGTTTCATCAGCCTTTCTAAAATAATCAGACAATTCATTAGAAACGTTTTCATAAAAGTGCATTAAAGATGAAGTTAAATCCTGTTCAAAAAATAACTCATAACCTTTTGAAGTAAAATAATCTTTGCTTTGACTATGCAACAAAGGATGGATATCTGATTGTTCAAAAACATTTTTTACAAAAGCTGGAATTTCATTTTGAAGCTTTGTTAATTCAATTACACACAAAATTCCGTTTAGTTTTAGAATCCTTTTAATTTCTTTCAGAACATTTTTTCTGTTTGAGTTGGATAATGAAACCTGAGCATAAACAAGATCAAAATTATCATCAGGAAAGTCAGTGTTTTCGAAATCATTGATTCGAATTGAAATATTTTTCGTTTTGTTTGAATTTAATCGCGATTGAATCAGTGCGTCGTAATCACGCACAATCACATCAACTGAATAGACATTTTCATCGAGGAATCTTTCAGCAATTTTTTCAGAGGACTCTCCGATTATTAAAACTTTCTTTTCATTCAAATCTAATTTCTGCTTCAGAATTCTGAATGGCTTAAAACTACCGGGTAGAAAAATTTTTTTTGATTCTTTCATAATTTCTTTTTTCTCAGAACAAAATTAGGTAAAACCTGATTAAAACTTTTAGTAGTGTTTGTTAATCAGCAGATTTATCTTTCCTTTGGTTAAAAGCTGATATATTTTTGGTATAGTTATCAAATAAAATTGGAGTAATAATGAAAAACTTTATTAAAAATCTGTTTTTGATATTTTTGATCTTAATTGTAACAGGTCTTCAAATTACCTTTGCTCAGAATAGAGCAATTAATATTGATGACTTATGGGCTTTGAAAAGAATTTCATCTTTTGATATCAATCATGATGATAAAAAAATTATATTTGCCGCAACCTCTTTTAGCTTCGAAACAAACAAAGGAAATTCAGATATATATATTGTTAATGCAGATGGCTCTGAATTAAAGCCAATTTTATTTTCTGAAAAAAGTGAATCTTTACCAAAGTTTGTCCCTAATTCTGATTTAATTTCATTCATCAAAGGAGGACAAGTGTGGACTTGCAATCTTGACGGAAGTCAGGAAAAACAAGTTACAGATATTTATTCTGGCGTAAATGATTACGAATGGTCAAATGATGGAAGTAAGATTTTATTTACTTCGAGTGTTTATCCAGAATGTAAAACTCAGGATTGCAACGAAGCAAAAGATAAAGAATCAGAATCAAGCAAAGTGAAAGCAAAAATATTTGAAAATCTGATGTATCGTCATTGGAATGATTGGAGAGGTGACAAAAGAAGTCATCTTTTTATTTATGATATTAAAAATAATTCATACACGGATTTAACTGAAGGATTAAAAGAAGATGTTCCGCCTCTTGCACTTGGCTCTTCAAATGATTTTAATTTCTCACCTGATGCAAGTGAAGTTGTTTATACAATGAACCCTGAATTCACATCTGCGATAAGTACGAACAATGAGATTTATATTCTCAAGCTTGATGGCAAATCAACTGCAAAGTTAATTTCTGAAAGCAAAGGAGTTGATTGTCAACCACTTTATTCACCTGATGGAAAATTTATTTCGTGGACTTCAATGAAACGAGCAGGATTTGAAGCTGATAAAAAAGACCTCATAATTTATGACAGAAAAAATGGTAAGATGAAAAATCTTACTGAATCAATTGACAGGTCAGTTGATGATTATATCTGGTCGCATGATTCAAAATCAATTTTCTTTGTTGCACAGAATGAGATTTATCAATCAATCTACAAAATTGATATTTCCAGTGGAAAAATTTCTTTGTTTCATAAAGACAATTATAACTCTCAAATCAAGCTATCTGCTGACGGAAATACTTTATTCTTTCTCAAACAAAAAGCAACAATGCCGAATGAAATTTTTTCATTAAGTGTTGATGGAACAAAACTGACCCAAGTTACTTTTTTAAATCAAGATGTTTTATCCAAACTTGAAATGAATCCCGTTGAAACATTTTGGTGCGAAGGAGCAAATGGAGATAGAGTACAATCTATTTTAGTCAAACCACCATTTTTTGATGAGACAAAAAAATATCCGATGATATTTTTAATTCACGGAGGACCTCAAGGAGCTTGGGAAGATAATTTCCATTTCAGATGGAATTATCAGATGTTTGCTTCAGAAGGTTATGTTGTTGTAGCACCAAATCCACGTGGCTCAACAGGCTACGGACAGAAGTTCACTGACGAAATTTCAGGTGATTGGGGCGGAAAAGTTTATGTTGACTTGATGAACTCTTACGATTATGCTGTAAGCAATTTTTCATTCATAGACAAGAATAACACTTTTGCTGCAGGAGCTTCTTATGGTGGTTATATGATAAATTGGATCGCAGGACACACAGATAGATTTAATGCTTTAGTTTCTCATGCAGGTGTCTTTAATCTTGAAAGTATGTACGGAACTACTGAAGAGCTCTGGTTTCCTGAATGGGAATATGGTGGAACTCCCTGGGAGAAAAGAGAAGTATATCATAAATGGTCTCCGCACAGATACATTCATAATTGCAAAACTCCTGTACTTGTAGTTCACGGTGCTTATGATTTTCGTGTACCTGAAGAACAAGCTTTTCAATTATTTACTTCGTTGAAGCGATTGGGAGTAGAGTCAAAATTTTTGTATTTCCCTGATGAGACACATTTTGTCGCTAAACCATTAAATGCGAAGCTGTGGTGGACAACAGTACTGGATTGGTTCAGAAAGTTTAGGAAGTAATTTGATAATTAAATAGAGAGCATGAATAAGTGTGAGTTTGCACATTGCTAATCACAAACAGAAGATTGAAGACTGAAGATTATGATTTTATTTTTGAAAGGAGTTCTTATCGGTGAAAGAAATTAAAGTGGGTGTCTTAAAAGAACGGTCATTCCGAACTCGTTTCGGAATCTAATCTTTTGATTTTAGATTGAAAATAGAACAAGAAATTAATTCAGGGTGATAAAAAACTTTTGAGACAATTTCATATAAATAATTTAGTCTTTAGTTTCTGAATTAAATGAGTTAAAATTGTTTAGTTAATTTTACATTATTCTGGGGATTATAAGAGGTTAAAAAATGAAAGAAAAAGATTTACATATAATTTCTTCCGATGATGAAATTTTCGAAGATTTAAACGACCTTGGTGCTTTTAACATTGGTGGTAAAAGTGAAAAACAGGTTGAAGAAGAATTTTCTGATAAGAAAGAATTTGTTGAAGAAAATCTTTGGACGAAATTGGAACGTGTGGGCAAGAAAATTTCTTTTGCTAAAGACATAATGGCATTGTTCAATTATATGATGGATCCATTCGTTAGTTGGCATCGGAAGGCAATAGTGATTATTGGATTGATTTATTTTATCTCTCCGATTGATTCAATTCCTGATTTAGCTCCTTTTATCGGTTACTTAGATGATTTAGGAGTAATCACTGCAATGTTGAAATTTCTCGGGAGTGAACTTATTCCTTATTATGATCCCAAATACCGAAAATAATCTATGTATAGACTTGTAGATTCAAAAGTTTATTACGAAGGCAAAGTTCTCAAACTTCAGGTTGATGAAATTGAATACACTCTAACAAATAATAAAGGAATAAGAGAAATCGCAATTCATCCAGGTGGAGCAGTAATTGTTCCAATCAAAAGTGATGGGAAATTAGTACTTGTTAAACAATTTCGATATCCGCTTAAGAAAGAATTAATTGAATTTCCTGCGGGCAAATTAGATAATGATGAAGATCCTTTAATTTGTGCCAAAAGAGAACTTGAGGAAGAGACTGGTTATTTAAGCGATGATATTAATTATATAGGTAAAATCTATACTGCTCCGGGATATTGTACAGAGTTGCTTCATATTTTTTTTGCAGAGAATCTAAGAGAGGGAAATCATAAAAGAGAAGAGGGCGAAAGAGGTATGCAGATATTGGAATTGACTCAACATGAAATATTAGACTTGATTAAAAACGAACAAATAACAGATTCAAAAACAATATCTGCATTATTTTATTTGCAATCCAAAGAGTTAATTAAGTTCTGATAGTTTCAAGAACTTTATTTTCGGACTTTTTCAATTCTTTAGATTTTTCAGAATTTTCTTTTGAATATGGACATTCGCTTTTAATATCAGATGAACCTTCTTTTTTCGTTTTGTTATTTAGGTAAGGGCAATTCGAAGATTCCATTTTCCGAATATATGGGCAACTTGATTCAGACTTTTTAGGATCATCTGAAAAAGTGAAAGCAACAGAAACTGATACAAATGTAACGAGACCAAAAACCAACAGAAATTTCTTCATAAAACCTCCTTTTTGTTTACTAACTAAGTTAAAATAATAAAAGTTCAAAAGTTTTTTATTATGATAACTCGATACTATACGAAATATTCTTTTTGCACATATAAATTAAAGTTAAAATATTTAACATTTTCTTAAATGATGAAGTGCTTTGTTTTTGAATAAAATTAGGGAGAACTATGAAAAGTAAAGAAATAATTTTTATTGTAGAGGAATCTTTGGAGGGAGGATTTGAAGCTAAAGCAATTGGACATTCAATCTTCACGGAAGGTGAGAACGAGGAAGAAATTAAGAAAAACATATTAGAAGCAGTTCGTTGTCATTTTGAAGAAGATGAAATTCCCTCTGTGATATGCTTAAGATTTCTTAGGGAAGAACAAATTTCTTTATGAGAATTCTAAGAGATGTCTCAGCTGAAGAACTTGTTAAATCATTGAATAAATTAGGTTATCAAAAAACAAGACAAGTTGGGAGTCACATCAGACTGACAAGTGTTAAAAACCAAATTTAATATCATATTACAACCTAAATCATAACCCGATAAAATTGGGACATTAAATAGCATCCTTAAAGTTGTATCAACTCATCTGTCAATCAGTAAAGAAGATTTATTAAAGAAAATTTTTTAATTCTCGTCTTTTACTACCGTAGTTAAAATTCCACCAAGGATCATTGCCCCACCTCCTAGAATAAGTGCATAGATTGCCTCTCCAGCAAAAATATTTTTTACGAAAAATCCGAGAATTGCAGCGGCAGTAATTTGAGGAATCACAATAAAGAAATTAAAAATTCCCATATACACTCCCATTTTTTCTGCAGGAAGCGAGCCAGTTAAAATCGCATAAGGCATAGCAAGAATTGAAGCCCACGCAAGTCCAATTCCTAATTCTGATATTAAAAGCATTTGTGGATCTTTTATGAAGTAAAATGAAATCAATGAAATACCACCAACCACTAAACTTAAAAGGTGAACAAATTTTCTGTTAGTTTTCTTCGCAAGCCAGATTATGAAAAATGCCATCACTGCAGCAAAACCATTATACACAGACATAAGAACTCCGACCCAGTCAGCTCCTTGATTGTATAATTGACTTGTTGGATCATCAGTTCCATAAATATGTCGAGTAACTGCAGGAGTGGTATAAATCCACATTGCAAATAAAGCAAACCAACTGAAGAATTGCACAACAGCAAGTTGTTTCATTGTTTTTGGCATTTGATATAAATCAGACAGAATTGAAACTAAACTATTTTTATAGTTACCTGTTTTTGAAATGAATGATGAAATTATCTGTAGTAAACCAAAAATGAATGAACCAATAAATAGTACATACAATCCAAAATCATCTTCTTTCAAAACATAATGTAAAAAGAACGAGCCGATTAAACCAATCAAACTCCAGATAAATCCGAGCCTTAAAAATTTTTGATTTGAAATTTTCAATCCTTCAGTGCGAGAACTATCTTTATTATCCTCTGATTCAGAAAATCTTTTCAACTCTTCAGGAGAATATTCTTTACTTGATATTACAGTCCAAATAACCGCGAGAAAGAAAACAGTTCCACCGATATAAAATGAATATTTTACTGAGGAGGGAATTTCTCCTTCGGGCGCAATATTTGAAATACCAAACCAGTTAGTTAGCATATAAGGTAGTGCTGATGCTATAACTGCACCTGTTCCAATGAAAAAACTTTGCATCGAAAAACCCAGTGTTCTTTGCTCTGAAGGAAGCATATCTCCAACAAATGCTCTAAATGGTTCCATTGATATGTTGATAGAAGCATCCATTATCCACAGCATTCCAGCAGCAACCCAAAGAGTTGGTGAGTTGGGCATAAAAATTATTGATATCGAAGCCAAAATTGCTCCAACTAAAAAGAAAGGTCGTCTTCTTCCTAATCTATTCCAGGTTTTATCGCTCATATGACCTACAATAGGTTGAACTATCAATCCGGTAACCGGAGCAGCAATCCACAGCAAAGGTATTGTTTCAATATTTGCTCCAAGAGTTTCGAATATTCTGCTCACATTTGCATTCTGAAGTGCAAATCCAAATTGTATTCCTAAGAATCCAAAGCTCATATTCCATATCTGCCAGAAAGATAGTCGCGGCTTTTTCATCCAAAAATCCTTTCTTTTAGTGAAAATGATAATAAATAATCCTTGTCGGAAAAATAAGGTTAATTCATAAATTAGCAGTGAAAATTATTTTTGAAATTATTAGAGAATAAAATGAGTAAGCTTTCAATTTTATCAGAGTTGTGGGAGTTTCTTAAAGTCAGAAAGAAATGGTGGCTTATGCCAATAATAATTTTTCTTGTATTACTTGGTGCTTTAATCGTATTAACTCAAGGTTCAGCTTTAGCTCCATTTATTTATGCGATTTTCTGATGAAAAAAAAGATGAGTAAGATTTGAATTCCTGTGCCACAAAAACCTCCGAAGGTTGAAGATAATTCTAAAACCTACAAACGCTCAAAAGTAAAACAAAAAACAAGAAAAAGAATTGAGCAGGATTTGAGAAATAATGATTAAGGCTTCTGTTATTATTTCGTTTTACAATAAAATTGAATATCTGAAATTAGTTCTTGCTGGTTTCGAGATTCAAACAGAGAAAAATTTCGAAATAATAATAGCTGATGATGGTTCAGAGCAATCAGTAGTGGATGAATTAAGCAGAATCATAAATAATTATCCTTTCCGAATAAAACATTTGTGGCAGGAAGATCAAGGTTTTAGAAAGAATAAAATTCTCAACAAATCCATTTTAGCTTCGGAATCAGATTATCTGATTTTTATAGATGGTGATTGTGTTCCTCACTCACGCTTTGTAGAAGGTCATTTACAGAATAAAGAATCAAACACCATTCTTAGTGGAAGAAGAGTGAATCTCTCTGAAAAAATAACTAACTCTTTATCAGAGCAAAAAGTAAGAGAAAAATTTTTGGAAAGAAATTTATTCAGACTTGCTCTCGATGGAATCTTTGGAAAATCATTAGATGTTGAAAAAGGAATTTATCTTGAGAATAAATCCTTGTTAAAGTTCTTCAATAGAAAAACAAGAGGTTTGCTGGGTTGTAATTTTTCTCTTCATAAAGAAAGCATTTTATCAATCAATGGTTTTGATGAAAGATATCAGGCACCATCAATTGGAGAAGACTCTGATGTTCAGTTCAGATTAGAACTTAATGGTTATAGAACAAAATCACTAAATCATATCGCAGTGCAATATCATCTTTATCACAAATTGCAGGACAGACCAGCAGAAAATCTTATTTTATTTGAGCAGGTTAAAAATCAGAAAGAAATATTCACCCCTTTCGGAATAAGAAAAACCTAAAAATATTAGATAACTGAATATTATAACTAAAAAATTTTAGGAAAAATTTAAAATTTATCTTAAAAAGTTTTGTATTTACAAAATATCCTCTATATTTGCATCCGAAATTCAACAAAAAATTATTTAAAAATGATTGATGAAATAGATTTAACAATTTTGAGAATTTTGCAAAAAGATGGTAGAGTAAAATTAAATGAATTAGCCGAAGCCGTTCATTTAACTGTGCCATCAGTAAGTGAAAGATTAAATAAACTTGAGAACAAAGGATATATCGAGGGTTATTTCGCTAAATTAAATAGAAAAGCTTTTGGTAATGATATAACAGTCTTCATTCACGTTATAATGGATTCATCAAAACATTATAAAAATCTTATTGCAAAGGTGGAAAAAATTCCTGAAATACTTGAATGTCACGCTGTTTTGGGCGAAGGTTCACATATGCTAAAAGCAGTTGTTAAAAATACTGAAGCCTTAGAAAAATTATTAAGCGAGATTCAAACGTGGACTGGAGTTGTTGCAACGAAAACAACTTATGTTTTATCAACAGTGAAAGAAACTTTTCAAATAAAAATCTAATAACCAACAAAAAGGAGAACTATGACAAAATCACAAAATGGAGCAATTGAAAAAGTGCTCAAATTTATAAAGGACAACAAAATCGAGTTCATTGATCTAAAGTTCATGGACTTTCCTGGTCAATGGCAGCATTTTACAGTACCATCATCTCAACTTGATGAAGGCTCATTCGAAGATGGATTCGGGTTTGATGCTTCTTCAATCAGAGGATGGAAATCAATCAATGAAAGCGATATGATTATTATCCCTGATCCTTCAACAATGTTCGTTGATCCATTTATTATGGCACCAACAATATCTTTGATTTGTGATGTGTATGAACCTGCAACAAAAGAAAAATATACTCGTTGCCCGCGAAACATTTCTCAAAAAGCTGAAGCATATTTAATCTCAACAGGAATTGCAGATACAAGCTATTTTGGCCCTGAAGCTGAGTTTTTCGTTTTCGATGATGTAAGATATGAGTCCAAACCCAACGGAAGTTTTTATTCAGTGGATTCCATCGAAGGAAGATGGAATACTGGAAGAGATGAAAATCCAAATCTTGGATATAAGCCACGTTATAAAGAAGGATATTTTCCAGTTCCACCAACAGATTCTCTGATGGATTTAAGAAATGAAATGGTAACTAATCTCATAAACTGTGGAATTGAAGTAGAAGCTCAACATCATGAAGTTGCTAGTGGAGGTCAATGTGAAATTGATTTGAAATTTGCTCCTCTATTAAAAGCTGCCGATCAACTTTTATTGTTCAAATATGTTGTAAAGAATACTGCGAAGGTGAACAACAGAACAGTTACATACATGCCTAAACCGATTTTCGGAGACAATGGAAGTGGAATGCACGTTCATACTTCTTTATGGAAAAAAGGTAAACCTCTGTTTGCAGGAACTGGTTATGCTGGTTTGAGTGAAACAGCTTTATATTTCATTGGAGGACTTTTGAAACACGCAGCAAGTCTTCTTGCTTTCACAAATCCGACTACGAATTCTTACAAAAGATTAGTCCCTGGTTTTGAAGCTCCAGTTAATCTCGCTTATTCACAGAGAAACAGAAGTGCGGCAATTAGAATTCCGATGTATTCATCTTCACCAAAATCAAAAAGAGTTGAATTCAGATGCCCAGACCCATCAGCAAATCCTTATTTAGCATTCTCTGCAATTTTAATGGCAGGGATTGATGGAATAATAAACAAGATAGATCCGGGTCAACCACTCGATAAGGATATTTATGATTTGCCTCCCGAAGAATTGAAAAATGTTCCATCAACTCCCGGCTCTCTTGAAGAAGCTTTGAAATCTTTAGCCAAAGATCACGAATATCTTTTGAAAGGCGATGTATTTACTGAGGACGTAATCGAAACGTGGATAAAATATAAAATGGATAAAGAGGTAAAACCAATGGCACTCCAGCCACATCCATTTGAGTTCTCGCTTTATTATGATGTATAAATAAGATTAAATTTCATTGCTGTTCCGTTGTGAACTCAAACACGGAACAGCTATCTCATTTTGGAATGATTTTCTAAATTGACTTGTTGTTATAGGTATTGAAGATTATTTTTTCAACAAAAAAAGAGGTAATTATGTTAATGGTTCAAGATGTTGATTTAACTCCAAATCCACAAGCATTAAAATTCATTCTAAACGAAAAGCTTTTGAACTACGAAACAAGACAATATTCGAGTAAAGAAGAAGCGGAGAATGATCCTTTCGCAAAATTAATATTTGATATACCAGGGGTAGTGTCTGTTTTTTATATGGACAAGTTTGTTACTATAGAAAAATCTAAAGATGCGAACTGGGGCTCAATTCAAAGACCATTCATAAATATGTTAAAGGACTTTGATAAAAATTTAATTCCTTCTGAAAAAGAAATTACTGTTTCTGAGAAGGAAAGCAATGAGTTACTTAAAAAAATAAATTTGCTTTTAGATCAGAAAGTCAGACCAGCGCTTGCTGGCGATGGTGGTGGACTTGAGGTTCTTGGAATGGAAGGAATGATTGTAAAAATCAGATATCAGGGTGCTTGCGGAAGTTGTCCAAGTTCTATCTCTGGTACGTTGATGGCAATTGAAGGTTTACTTAGAAGAGATATTCATCCAGCTATTCAGGTGATCCCCGCATAGTTTATGTCGCTTAAAAGTTTTACAACTTTTCAGATTAATGAGATAGATTTTTTTGTTATTAGTCAGAATGATAAAATTATCAAGATTGGTATAAATGAAGAGCTACCTGATGATCATTTATTGATTTATAAAACCTTGAAAGATAAATTATTCAAGAGGTGTTACTCTCAACTTTATGAATTTTTTTTCAAAGGAAGAAAAAAGTTTGATTTAGCGTTTGAGTTAATCGGAACAGATTTTCAAATATTAGTTTGGAAGGCCTTAGAGAAAATTCCATATGGAAAAACAGTTTCATATCAGGATATTGCACAGAAAATTAAGAATCCAAAAGCCGTTAGAGCAGTTGGATTAGCCAATAAAAAAAACCCTCTACCAATCTTGATACCTTGTCATCGGGTGATTGGAAAAAATGGTAATCTTGTTGGCTATGGAGGAGGATTAGAATTGAAAGCAAAGTTATTAAATTTGGAAAAAGAAAATATCAGTAGAAAAATTAAAAAAAGACCCTCAAAACGAGGGTCAAACATCTAGGGAAGAAAAACTATTTTATTTCAGTTACCTTACTTATATCAGATAATTTTACGAACCGCTCATTAAATTTGAACGTTCCTTTATCAGTGCTAATGGATTTAACTACTTTTACCATTATGAAATCTTGTTTCTTCTTTCCTTTTGCTTTGTCAGCGAATGATTGTTGTTTAGCCATAATAACTCCTAAAAATTAAGTGAGCAAATATAAATCAATGACATTATATTTGAAAAGAAATTATTAAATTGTATTCTAAATAAATCATTAAAGAATCCGAATATAAATTATGAAATCTAATTATATGGTTTTTTTAAAGATTTTGTTTATTAAAAAAATTTAATTAGCTTAGAAAAAAACAAGGAATAAGATGTTTTTATTAGCAATAATAATAATTCTTTCATATTTAGTTGGTTCAATTCCGACAAGTATAATTATTAGCAAATTGGTAAAAGGAATTGATATTAGAAACTTTGGAAGTGGAAATGCAGGCGGAACAAATGTAATGCGTGTATTGGGCTGGAAATATGGAGTTTTAGTTATTCTTCTGGATGCGATTAAAGGAGCAATAGCAGTTATTTTAATAGCAAGATTACATTTTGGGGTATTACCTTTCCAAAATGTTTCACCTTTTGACGATTTTACATTAGTTCAAATCATTGCGGGAATCTCTGCTGTCATCGGTCATATCTGGACAATTTTTGCAGGTTTCAGAGGTGGTAAAGGAATTGCAACTGCATTGGGAATGTTAATTATGATCATTACCGTTGATATGTTGATTGCTTTGGCAGTTTTTATTTTGACTGTGTCAATTTCAAAGTATGTCTCTCTCGGTTCAATATTGGGTGCTTTAGCTGTACCAGCAACATTAATTATCAGAGAGAATGTTTTTAATTCTCATGTAGAAGGATATCATACTCTCTTACCTTTTGTTGTTGCTGTAGCTTTGCTGATTATTTTCACTCACAGAAAAAATATAGTCCGTATATTAAATGGAACTGAGAACAGGATAAGCTTTAGAAAAAAAATAAATAAATGAAAATTGCTGTTTTAGGAGCCGGCGGATGGGGGACTACTTTAGCAATTTTATTGTACTACAATGGTCACGATGTTACTCTATGGGAATATAAAAAATCTTACACTAAAGAATTAATTAAGAACAGAATCAATCATCTATATCTTCCGAATATTGTAATTCCAAATGAAATTAAAATTAGTAACAATCTTGAAGATTCTTGCTACGATAAAAATCTTATCATTATTGCCGTTCCTTCTCAACATATCAGAGAGGTTATAAGAAAAATAGATTACTCTTTCATTAAGAATTCAATATTTGTTAGTGTTTCAAAAGGAATTGAAAACAAAACTTTGTTTACTGTATCAAAGATAATAAGTGATGTATTCCCAAGATTAAGCCCAAGCCAAATATCCGTATTATCAGGACCAAGCCATGCTGAAGAGGTTGCAAAGAGAATCCCAACAGCAGTAGTTGCTGCATCAACCGATATTGAAACCTCAAAAACAGTTCAAGTAGCATTTATGAATTCATATTTTCGAGTTTATTCTTCTACAGATTTAATTGGAGTTGAACTTGGCGGAGCTTTCAAAAATGTAATAGCTATTGGTGCAGGCATTATTGACGGAGCAGGGTTTGGAGATAATACCAAAGCTGCTATAATGACAAGAGGAGTAGCAGAGATTAGCAGATTAGGGTTATCTATGGGTGCAAAACCGGAAACTTTTGCTGGATTATCCGGAATGGGAGATCTGATTGTAACTTGTATGAGTAAACATAGTAGAAACAGATATGTAGGTGAGCAGATTGGAAAAGGAAATAAATTAAAAGATGTTCTTAAAAAAATGACAATGGTTGCTGAAGGTGTTGAAACAACTCGCTCTGTTGTGAGTTTATCAAAGAAAATGAGAGTTGAAACACCAATTGCTGATGAAGTTTATAAAATATTATTTGAAGACAAAGACCCAGTAAAAGCTACTAATGATTTAATGTCAAGAAATATGAAAATTGAAAGTATTTAATTTTTAGATTCAAGTATTTTTTTCATCAATGAAAGTAATTCACTACGGGTAAATGGTTTTGAAATATAATCTGTACATCCACCAGCTAAGAATTCTTCCTTATCACCATCCATAGCGAAAGCAGTTATGGCTATGATAGGAGTATTAGCATAGTCAGCATTATTACGCAGTTTTTTCGTTACTTCAATTCCTGTAATTCCACTTCCGAGGTTTATATCCATCAAAATTGCGTCATACTTTTTTGCATTAGCTTTTTCAATTGCTTCCAAACCGTTTGTTGCTGAATCGATATCATATTCTTTTGATAAAAAAGCTATTATTACCGAGAGATTGATATCATCATCTTCAACAATTAATAAAGAGTATCTTTTTTTATTATCCGAATTATTTGATTGTTCAATCATAAACCACCTGAAATTTATATCTTTTTAATTTAATGGAATTTCAACTGTAAAAGTAGAACCTTTATTGACTTCACTAATAACAGATATTTTGCCCTTAAGTATTTGAACGTATTTTTTGCAGATTGCTAGCCCAAGTCCTACTCCTTCAAAACTTCTGGATAAGCCTTCACTTGCCTGACGGAATTCTTCAAATATTATTTCTTTTTTTTCTTCAGGAATACCAATTCCTGTATCTGTTACTGACAAAAATAACTTATTTAAATCAAAATTTATAGTGGCATCAATCTCAACAATACCTTTTTCAGTAAATTTAACTGCATTATTAACCAGATTGTTTAGAATCTCTCTGATTATTTTGCTGTCTGAGAAAATGATCATTTCATCTTGTGAACAATGGATTCTAATAGTGATATTTTTTTTGAGTGCTGTTGGTTGGAAGAGTGCAACCACCTCTCGTATAACTGGATTCAAATCAAAATGAGTGTAGCTTGCTGCAAATTTTTCAGATTCAATTTTTGAAATTGTAAGAATCGAATTCAATGTCTCGAGTAATCTATTTCCACTTTGAAATATAATTGAAGCCATTTCTTCGTAAGGAGTGTCTTTAAATTCTTCCATCAATATTTCAGCATAGCCTAAAACACCAATTAGAGGCGTTCTAAGTTCGTGGCTCATATTCGAAAGAAAGTTTGATTTAATCCGATTTGCCTCTTCAGCTTTTTCTTTTGCTACTTTTAGTTCAGATTCAAATTTTTTTCTATCAGTAATATCTATTTGACTTCCCCAGATTGCTTTCAATTTTTTGTCACTTAATATTCCAATAGAATTATTCAGCAAAATAATTTCAGTTCCATCAACTTTTTTCTCAACAGTTTCAACGTTAATTACTTTATAGCCATTTCTTATGAATTCTCTGAATGCTTCTCTGTTTGTTTCTATATTGGTTCCTCCGTGAATCTCAACTAAACTTTCACCAATAATATCATTTGAAGATGAAAGTCCATACATATTAGCTAAGGAGTCATTAGCTTCAGCAATAAATCCTGATTCATACATTTTATCAATTTGTTCTTCAATTGGAAGACTGATATCAATTGGCTCTGTAAATTGGAGAAGTGAAATACCTTCCATACTATTATTGATGAAATTGCGATATTTCTCTTCACTCGTTTTGAGAGTTTCTTCGGTAATTTTTCTTTGGAAAATTCCTCCAATGCTTGCAGCAACTACTGAAAGTACTGAAATCTCGTGTTCAGACCATACTCGTTCGTTTTTGCAATCATCAAATTTTATAAATCCCCACAATTTTTTTGTAAGAAATATCGGAATACATAAAATTGATTTTGCCTTACTGCTTTTGAGAATATCATATTCTACCAGAGGAAGAGTGTTGACTTTATCTTTAATATAATTGCCGAGGTGAAATTCATTTAACCATCTTTTAAGGTTTGGGTTAAAATCAATTCGTTCGATAGAGGAGCTTTGAAATTCATTCCTTGAAGTCCATTCAACTAACAATTTTGCGTAGGTTGTATTACTTGGAATATCGTTGACGTTTTCATAAAGAGAAATTCGACTTACATTTATAATTTGACCAACCTGCTCAAAAGCAAGTTGTAGCCCTAAAAAGACATCCCTTTTAGTTAATAAGATTAATTGTGCTTTGGAAACAGCTTCCAAAAGACTTTTTATCTTGATTTTCTCTGCTTCATTAATTTTTCGCTCAAGAACTATTGAGGTTTGGTCAGCAACAAATTTGAGATTTTCAAAGTCCTCTTCACTATACCTTTCGGATTCATCATAGGTGTAAATTATAACAACACCTTTGATTTCATTTTTTACTTTTAATGGTATTCCAATCCAATTTAATGGAATAGCACCGATTTCCTCAATCTTTTTTTCCTTAATCAGTTTTTCGATTGCTTTGTTGTCTAAAAACCACGCTCTTTCTGAACTGATAACATATTCAATCAAAGTCTTTAGGGATTTATGAGTGTTTTCTCTTTGTTGTTTGGAATCCAATTCATATGGACAATAGATGTTATTATTTTCTTTTTCATATAGACAAATGCTAAAATTATTTGCAGGCATAATCGCTCTTACAATCAAATGTAATTCTGCAAAAAAATCGTTCAGGTCTTCTGTTAAATGTGAATACTCAGAGATTTTATAAAGAGCTTCTCTAACCTGATCGGTTTTAATTTTATTTGTTACATCTCTTGTAATTCCCCAGATACCAATTATCTTTTCATTTTTATCTTTAATAAAATTTAAGCTGTTTTCAGTCCAGATTAGTTTTCCATTTTTATTGTAACCTTTTAAAGTGAAAACAAGATTTTTGTCAGATTGTGATTTACGATTTTTTTCAAACTTAATCTCCTCTTCGATGTTATGTCTAAGATAGTAAATGGATTCAGGAGTGAAAATTTTTTCTATTGGTGTGTTTATCAATTCATCCGAAGAGCATTGAAAAATTTGTGAGTATGGTTTGCTTAAAAATAGAAAATTAAAATCCAGATCTCTTATCCAGAATTCTTCTTCAGTGTAAATTGAAATATGATTTAGAATTCTTTTAATATCTTCGATATTGTCCGTACTTTCAAGGGATTTATCTAATTCCAGCAGAATACCTTTAACAGTGATTTTACCCTGATTCAGAATTGAATAACCAACATTTAGAACATTATTGATTTCTCCGGATACGATTTCAATTTCATTTAATAATCTGTGATTATTCCTTTGATTTTGTGAGTATTCAGAAAAAAGTTTTTCAATTTCACTTTTGTGTTGATCTTTGAAAAAATTAATGAATTCTGATTTCTTTAATTTTAGATTTTTTTCAGAATGGTCGTCTTTATCAAAAAAATCTTTTCGCAAAAAAATTTCATCTGAATCATAATCAAATTCCCAAAAAAGCACTTTTAATCTCTTAAGGGTTTCAAATGTCTCTTTGTTCAAAAGTTTTATTTGATTAAATGAATTTTGATTGTCTTGAATATTTTGCATTATTGATGATAAATATAAAAAATGAAACACTCTGTCATTAAATTATCGAAAAAAGAGAAAAGTTTTAAAGCGATAATTTTAATCCGACATTTTATCAAATGGTAAAGAAATGCCTTTTATTTTTCTGAAAAGAGACACAGCAAATGAGTCAGTCATTCCTGAAATAAAATCAATTATTAAATGAAGTCTTTCAGATAATGTTAAATTCGGCTCTGCAGCAGATGTTATTCTGTTGGGAAGAAGATTGATTATAGTTCTGTTTTTATTGTTAAAATCGCCATCCAGCCAAGAATTAATAGCAGTTATGAAAACATCAAGTAGTCCACCAAGAACTTCGTAACCTGCGCATTCACGCTCTGTAACAATTTTGTGACGATAAATTTTATCAATTGAAAGTCTTTCAATTTCATTAAGATAATTTGCTGATGAAGTAAGTTTATACAATTCTTCAACAAAATTTCCAGAAAGAATTGAATTTTCATTTTCCAGAAAAACTTCAGCAATTTCTTTGACGAGATTATTTATCGCTTTTGCCCGTAAGAATCCGATTTTATCATTTTCATCTCGATTAAAATAATTCGATGGCAAATCAGTTTTAATCAGAGGTCTTAATAGCTCTTCTGTTTCTTTGAAGGAAACGAATCCAAGTCTGAAACCATCTTCGAAATCCATTATTCGATAACAAATATCATCAGCAGCTTCAACTAGAAATGCGAGTGGATGTCTTGAATAAAATTCTTCTGCTTCTGAAAATTTTTTAAGTCCAACTGTTTCGGCAATTTTTTTAAAGTAGTCTTTTTCGCTCTGAAAGAAACCAAATTTTTTGTAAACATTATTTTCAGTAAGGTGAATTTTATCGGAAATTAAAGACTCACGAGGATACTTCGTCAAAGCTGATAGAGTTGCATAAGTGAGTTTTAGTCCACCACTGACTTTTGGATTCTGCAATTTAGTGATTATTCTGAATCCTTGAGCATTTCCTTCAAAATTCAGTAAGTCGGTAACGTTACTTTGATTTGAAATCTGATTAATAAATCTAATTCCTTTCCCGTTTCGAAAATACTCTGAGATAGCATCTTCACCTGAATGACCAAAAGGCGGATTTCCGATATCGTGAGCCAGACAAGCTGCAGCAATTATTTCTCCAAAGTGAAATTTCGAATAATTTTCTTTTAGCTTCGGATATCTTTGAAGAATTACTTCTCCGACAAGATTTCCCAATGACCTTCCAACAACAGCAACTTCTAAACTGTGAGTCAATCTTGTATGAACGAAATCACTCTCGGGAAGTGGAAAAACCTGAGTTTTATCTTGTAATCTTCTAAATGCAGGAGAGAATACAATTCTGTCAAAATCTTTTTGAAACTGACTTCGACCATCATGTGTAGCTCTTGTTTCAGTTTCTTCAAAAGAGAATTGCTCATCACAAAGAAGATTCGCCCAATCCATCATAAATTAAATTACATCTCCCATCAGAACATTTATCGCGGTTGTATTTACAATATCATCAACACTACAGCCACGACTCAAATCAAAAAATGGTTTGTTTAAGCCCTGAACCATAGGACCAATAGCTTCAGCACCACCGAGTCTCTGAGCAATTTTGTATCCAATATTTCCAGCATTCAAATCAGGGAATACGAGAACGTTAGCTTTCCCTGCAACTTTACTTCCAGGTGCTTTTTTCTTTCCGATTGATTCTATAATCGCAGCATCAAATTGCAACTCACCATCAACCATCAAATCAGGACGTTTTGATTTTACTATGTTTGTAGCTGAGATAACTTTATCAGCAAGTTCGTGTGTTGCACTTCCTTTAGTTGAAAAAGAAAGCATTGCAACCAATGGCTCTTCTCCTGTAAGTTTTTTATGATTATCCGCAGTTGAGATTGCAATATCAGCTAATTGTTCGTCGGTCGGATTTGGAACTACTGCACAATCAGCGAAACTGTAATTTTTATCAGGAAAAATCATTAAGAAGAAACTTGATACGATTGAAATTCCCGCGGGCATTCCAACTATTTGAATTCCTGCTTTCATTACATCAGCAGTTGATGCAAATGAACCAGCAACCGAGCCATCAACTAATCCCTCACGCAGCATCATTGCAGCAAAGAATAAATCTCTTTTCATAGTTTCAACTGCTTGATCTTTTGTCATTCCTTTTTTCTGTCGAAGTTGAAAATAGATTTCGGAGAATTCTTCAAATTTAGGATGAGATAAGTGGTCAATTACTTCAACTCCGTCGAGGTTAACTCCAATTCTTTGTGCATCCTGCAAAACTTTAGTAGGATTTCCCAGAGTGATAATCTTTGCAACATTTTCTTTTGTAAGAATTTCAGCTGCCTTTAACACTCTTTCATCGTGAGATTCAGGTAAGATTATTGTCTTGTTTTTCGATTTAGCTTTTTGCTTAATTTCATTTATCAATTCCATTCCCATTTCTATTCTCCAAATTTTTTTGATTTATAATGCCAAAGTTAAACAATATCAAAAAGAAAAGTTTTGTGTAATAAAGAGAAAATCAAAAATGAAAATTGAATGATTATACTTGAACATAAATTTCTAACTTCAACAAACTAAATTACATCCAATAATTTTACAGCCATTATAAATATTGCTATAACTAAGACTGTCCGAATCAGTTTTTCACCTTTTTTTACGGACATTTTTGCGCCAATCCATCCTCCTGCAGCATTTCCGATAGAGAGACTTAATCCATAAAACCAATTTATATTATTTGTGAAAAAGAAGACAAGGAAAGCAGGAATTGTGAAAATAAAAACCACAAATACTTTATGCATATTCACTTTGATTAAATCTAATTTTAGTGCGTTGTGTAAAAGAGCCATTATCACAAAACCAACTCCAACCTGAATAAATCCACCATAAAATCCGATTCCAATCATTGCTAAAACTACTCTCCAGTCAATTGAGAAATCCGAAACGATTTTCTTTTCTTTCTTTTGTGGGATAATTATCGTAATGATTAACAATATCATAATTATCCCAAGAATTTTTTCGAAAGCTTCGTTCGATATTTTAACAGCAAATAAAGCTCCGGCAATTGCACCGGGCAAGCTAAGTAGTGAAAGAACCAAACTGTTTTTTAACTCAAAGAACTTTTCTTTTTTAAATGAATAAACTGCAGAGATATTTTGAAATAGGATAGCAACTCTGTTTGTTCCATTTGCTACCGAAGCATCAAGTCCGAGAAAAATTAAAGCAGGCAATGTAAGTGATGAACCGCCGCCAGCATTCACATTTATAAATGCGGCAATAGCACCAACAATGAAAAGTATTGAAATTGCTAGAATCTCTGTCAAATTTTATCCTTATTTCTAATTCAAAAATACAAATACAATTTCACTTGTGAATGTTCGAAGGATTTAATTAGAACTCTCAGCTTCATATTTTAGCTTTTGAGAAAAAAATATTGTTAATAATTCAGGCAAATAATTTTTGTTTAAAAAGTTTTTAGTTCCGTTGACATTTCCATCAGCAATTTTGTTGATACATTTGATATCAGAGTTGCTAAATTTTTATCCATACCGATTGGGAATTCTACCAAGGAAATTAGAGGGACTTCTTGGAATTTTTTCCGCTCCACTAATTCATTCAAATTTTTCTCACTTGATTTCAAATTTTTTCCCTCTTGTGTTAATGGGATTAGGAATTTTCTATTTTTATCCTAAATCAGCTTACAATGTTTTTGCTTTTGTTTATTTACTAACGGGAGTTTTAGTATGGTTGTTTGCAAGAGGTGTTTATCATATTGGAGCAAGTGGAATTGTTTATGCTTTTGTTTCGTATTTGTTCTTCAATGGAATTTTTAGAAGAGATACAAAATCTTTGTCGCTGTCATTGATCGTTGTTTTTCTTTATGGTGGAATGGTTTGGGGAATCCTGCCGGGAATGGAAGGAATAAGTTGGGAGTCTCATCTTTTCGGAGCGATATCCGGAATGATTGCGTCTTTTATTTTCAGAAAGACTGATCCGATAAAAAAATATGATTGGGATGATGAGAAATCAGAAATACCAGCGAGAGAGTTGGAAGTATCCTATGACCCCGAGAAAAATAAATTCTTAGATGAATTATGAATGCGAACTAATAAGTATAATTCTGCAAGGTCCTAGTTCTATTTTATTCAATAACAGAAAGGAATATTATGAAAAAAACTACCAGTGAAACGCGACTTTATCGTGCAGAGATGAATGAAAAAATTCTCAACTCTGGTTTCAATGATTTTAAAAAATTTTTTGCCTTAGATAATAAAGCTTACATTGACGGTGCTTTACCTGCAAAAACTAAAGAGTTAATGGGATTAGCAGCTTCTATGGTGCTGAGATGTAATGATTGTATCTTTTATCATATTGACCGCTCCATTCAAGAAGGAGCAACAAAAGAAGAATTACTTGAAACCTTCAATATCGCTTTGATTGTTGGCGGTTCAATTGTTATCCCACATCTTCGTTATGCTTTTGAGATGATGGAGAGGGTGTTTGAGGAGGGGGAGAGTTTAAGTTCAGGTTCAAGTTCA
>OGCI01001056.1_pt1 | contig 25681 bp, 24 predicted proteins | sample 1570021 | NCBI WGS metagenome assembly OGCI01 (sample SAMN06264664, study PRJEB24512) | hot springs metagenome | isolation source: Hot spring water | place: South Africa: Tshipise | collected 2015-06-21 | reverse complement strand
TTCTAAAATCTCCATTACAAACTCAATTAATCCTTTTAGAAAATTTATCATAATAACTAATAATTTTAGATAAAAAATTTTTTTTTGTAAACAGAATATGTAAACGACTCGGTGATACTACATCTAATAATCAACTTCTAACGTTAAACAATATTAAGTTAGAAACGGTTAAAAATAGTTGAAATCAGTTAAATCTGGAGCCTTGTGCCAACCCATGAATGAACCTGTCAGGTTCACTAGTGGGTTGTGGCAATAGTTTAAAGACATCTAACTTTAAACAACAAAATTAAAACATAAGAGAACTAAATTCAAAAGCAGGTCCGTCCTCAGTAAAAATCTTTGGTATTTAGGATTTTGATTAGTAGTTAGCAATTGGTAGTTAGTAGTTTAATGTTTAAGATTAGACGTTAAACAACAGCAACGTATTTTTTATTGTATTTATTATAAAACTTAACTACGCCATCTTTATTAGCCATAATAGTGAAATCCCTGCCAATAATAGTATTTTCACCTGGATGAAATTTTGTTCCTTTTTGACGAATAATAATATTTCCTTTTTTTACTTTTTCACCTCCAAAAATCTTTACTCCTAATCTTTTAGAAATAGAATCTCGATTACCACGAACAGCTTTTTGAGCTTTTGTATGGGCCATAAGTTATTTTTTAATTGATTTTTAATATTTTTAATGTTGTCAGTAGTGATCGAAACCCTTTAACCTTTCGATATCTTACTTTAGCCTTAAACCTTGCTATTCTAATTTTTTCTCCTTTATGATGAGAAACCACCTCAGCCACTACTTGTTTATCTAAATTTGGAGCGCCTAATTTTAATAAATTTCCCTCTTGACTAAAAACTGCTAATGTTTCTAATTTAATTTTTTCTTTTTCTTGATAATTATTAAGTCTATCAACAATAATTTGATCGCCCTCTTTAACCAAATACTGTTTGCCACCAGTTTTAACAACTGCCAATTTAATCATAAGTAAACATTATACCTAACAAAATTAATAAAAACAAGAAATTTTTAATAAACTAAAGCCAAACCGATTAATAAAGCTAATACTGATGATCCACCATAAGAAATAAATGGTAGTGAAACACCAGCAATAGGTAATAATCCCATATTCATACCAATATTAACAAAAAACTGAAAACCTAAATAAGAAATTAATCCTAATAAATAATAAAAATTTATTTTATCAAATTTTTTACTTTTATTATTTTTATAATAAAACAATAATTTTTTAAATAAATCAATAAAAATTAAAAAATAAAAAATAATAATAATTAAGCCTCCAAAAAAACCAAATTGTTCAACCAAAGAAGCAAAAGCAAAATCAGTAGTGTTTTCTGGTAAAAAATAGAGCTTTGATTGAGTTCCTAATCCTAAACCTCGACCAAAAAAACCACCACTACCAATGGTAATAATTGACTGAGTAAGATTATAAGAGATTCCTTGAATATCTATTGAAGGATTAAGAAAAACTAACAACCGGTATCTTTGATAATCTTTTAATAAAAACCAAAAAATAGGAACAAAAATCAAAAAAATACTAAAAAAAGAAACTAAGTATTTTTTGGGAATTTTTGAAAAAAAAATCAAAACTAAATAAATCACTAAATAAGTTAGTCCATTAGCTAAATCTGGTTGTTTAAAAATAATAAAAAATGGAATAAAAAAATAAACAAAACTTCTAAAAATTAAATAGTAATAATTAGAAAATAAAAACTCTCTTGATAAAAAATCAGCCAAAAAAAGAATAAAAAAAGGTTTAAAAATTTCGCTTGGTTGAATTCTGAATAAACCCAAATCCAACCAACGTAAAGATCCTTTTACTTCAACTCCAATTATATAAGTAATTATTAACAAAACTATAAAAAACCAATAAAAAATTTTTTTATTGTTAATTAAAATAAAATTTTTATACTTTCTAATAATAAAAAAAACAACAAAACTAAAAATAGTAAAAACTAATTGTTTTAAAAAAAGGTTTTTATTCAATCCAAAAAGATTAAGTAATCCAAAGATGACTAAAATAGAAGTAGAAAAAGCTATCATTTAATCATTAATTTTTTTCTTAAAAAATCCTTATCTTTATTAAATTTATCAGGAATTTTAACATCTAAATAATCATTTGGCTTAAGATTTAATTCTTTTCTTTTAACTTGAGTAAGTCTAACAAACTCTCTCAATTCACCCTCATACTCTAACTCTTCTTTCGACACTTTAACTTCTTTTTTTGGATAACAAGTTTTATTAACAGAAATGTTTTTTATATTAAGCTCTTTTAAAATTACTTCCCAAATATCTGAAGAAATTTTTGAACAGTCAAAATCAGTTTTTAAGACTATTTTTGCTAGCGGCATTCTCACTTTTAACTTATTTTCCTTTCGATAACTATGGCCTAACTCAACAATTTTTCTTGCTAATTTCATTTGATCTTCAATTCTTCTATTTATTAATTTCTTATCTATTTTTGGCCAGTTTTCTAAATAAACAGATTCTTCACTAGTTAAATTAGTATAGATTTCCTCGGTAATAAATGGTAAAAATGGTGATAAAATAATCGATAAGTTAACTAAAACATAATATAAGGTTGAATAAAAACTATTTTTGTCTTTATCGTCATTGCTATTCACCCAAACTCTTTCGCGACTTCTTCTCACATACCATATTGATAAATCAGAAATAAAATTCTCAATCTCCAAAATTGCTGATTTAGCATCAAAATTTTTAAGATTTTTTTCTACAGAAAAAACCGTTGAGGCAAACCGACTTAAAATCCATTTATCTAGGATGTTGTTAAACGAAGTAAAAATAAATTTTTTCTTTTCTAAGGTTTTGCCTTTAACAAGAGTAACTCTTGAGTCATAAGATCCATTTTTTCGAACTAATTTCCAACCATCTAAATTAGCATAATCAACAAAAAACTTATAAACATTCCATAAAATTAAATAATACTGTCTTCTCACCTCATCAGCCTTTTTATAACCAAAAAGCATATTATCAGCTGGTTCTTGTCGACAATACATCCAGCGCATCACATCAACCCCAATTTTATCAGCTCCCTCATTAAATTCAATCGCATTTCCCCAACTTTTATGCATTGGTCGACCATCTTCTCCAAGCAAAGTCCCATAACCTAAAACTCTTTTAAAAGGTTCTTGATTCTCCATCACTGTTGACTCGGATATTAAAGCATAAAACCAGTTTTTAAACTGACCAGGAAAAGACTCAGTAATAAAATCAGCAGGAAACCATTTTCTCCATTCTTTTTTGTTTTTATTATAAAGAGGTTCACCTTGATTATTTTCAGTAATCGTTGAATAAGGAACAATCCCCGCATCCAACCAAGGATTACCAACATCATCAACTCTTGAAATAGTCTCACCACACTGAAAACATTTTATCTTTACCTCATCTATATATGGTTTATGAGGTGAATGACCAGCAAATTTTTCCCAACCAAAAACTGCTTTTTCTTTTAATTCCTCTTTTGAACCAATCACCTCAAAATAACCACATTTATGACACTCGTAAATCGGCAAACTTAATCCCCAATAACGATTTTTTTTACTAATTAACCAATCATGCATATTTCTTAACCAATCAAGCTCTCTATCCAATCCAAACTCTGGCATCCAATTAATTTTTTTTGCCACCCTCATCATTCTTTCTCTCAATGTCAAATTAGATACCTTGCCGTCCGAAGGCTTATGCGAAGGACGATCCATCGCTATATACCACTCATCAGCTACCTTCCAGACTAATTCAGTTTTACATCGCCAACAAGCAGGATACCGATGTTTATACTTTTCAATTTTAAAAACATAGTTATTTTCTTTTAAGTAATCTAAAATAATCTCTGGATGTTTTTTAGCATTTTTGCCCGTTAAAAATCCTAAACCAGGTAAGTAATTAGCATTGTCGGCAATCACCGGAATCATTGGTAATCCTAATTTTTTTCCCATTAAAAAATCCTCGGTACCGGCTGAAACTGCGGTATGCACCATACCAGTTCCTTCAGTTTTTGTCACCGGTAAAATTAATCTATCAGTGACAAAAACTATGTGAAATTTGTCTTTATTTTCTTGAGAGACTTTTTTAACTGCTTCTAAGTGATCAAAAGGACCATAATATTTTAAGCCTACTAATTTACTTCCTTTAACAGTTTGAAGAATCTGATAGTTTTTTCCAGAAAAAATCTCTTCAATTTTTTCCTTAACTAACCAATAGTTTTTTCCAGCAAAAGAAATTAAGCAATAATCAAAATCCTTATCAATGGCAATAGCAATATTAGCTGGAATTGTCCATGGAGTAGTAGTCCAAACTAATAGATACTCATTCTTTCTATTAATGATTGGTAAGGTAAAATAAACTGAATCATGAATAACTTCTTTATAGTCTTCAGTTAACATCTCGTGTTGAGAAATCGCTGTTTCACACCGTGGACACCAAGGAACAGACTCTCTGCCTTTATATATCCAACCATTCTCATAACATTCTTTTAAAAATCTCCAAATCATATAGTTATTTTCATCACTCATTGTAAAATACGAATTATCCCAGTCAGCAAAATAACCTAATCGTTTTGACTGTGTAGTCTGAATTTGAGAAAATTTTTTTACTCTCTCTTTACAAAGTTGGACAAACTTAGCAATCGAAGCAAATTTATCTCCAGGAACTAAGTTTTCAATATCTTTTTTAGTTTTAAGTCCTAACTCTTTTTCTACTTCTACTTCAACCCATAATCCCTGACAATCAAAACCATTTTGAAATCTCTGTTTATATCCTAAAAGATTAAAAAACTTTGCCCATAAGTCTTTGTAGGTTCTTCCCCAAGCATGATGAACACCCATAGGATTATTAGCAGTAATCGGACCGTCAATAAAAGAAAATCTTTTTTTGGAGTTTTTATTTTTTTTAAGATATTTTTTAACAATTCCTTTTTCATACCAATACTTTAACCATTTATGCTCCATCTCAATAAAGTTAAAATTATTCGGAATAGATTTAAACATATCTAAATATTATAGCAGTTTAATATAAAAATGAATATTTATTTTTTTCCTTTATTTTTTCCTCAAAAATGCTGGAATATCAAACTCAGAACTTTCTTCTAAAAACTCCTCATCAATTTTCTCATCTTCAAATCGATCTTCATTTTCTACTCCTTGTTTCTCTTTTACTGAAGAAACTGGTTTTTCAATATCTTCATTTTTTCTAAATCTAAAAAGCCTTAATCGATTATCATCAAAACGAGTAGCAATAATAGTAATTCTTATCTGATCCATTAATTTTTCATCAATCACCGCCCCAAAAATTATTTCGGCATCAGGATCAACCGATTTAGCAATAATTGAAGCTGCCTCATCAACTTCAGTCATTGTCAAATCAGGACCACCAATAACATTAAAAAGAATCCCCCGAGCACCCTCAATAGAAACATCTAAAAGTGGTGAGGAAATCGCCTGCTTGATGGCGGCTAAAGCTCTTTTTTCACCACTTCCTGTTCCTATTCCCATTAATGCAGTGCCACTATTACTCATAATCGATTTAACATCAGCAAAATCAACATTAATCAAACCCGGAGTAGTGATTAATTCAGCAATCCCTTTGACTCCAGAGGTTAAAACTGTATCAATCTTTCTAAAAGCTTCAAGAATCGGTGTTTTTTTATCAATAATAGTTAAAATTTTCTGATTGGGAACAACAATTAAAGTATCAACTCTTTCTTTAAGCTTAGCAATTCCATCCTCAGCAATAAACTTTCTCTTTACTCCTTCAAAATCAAACGGTTTGGTCACCACTGCCACAGTTAAAGCACCTGTTTCTCGAGCAATTTCTGCAATAACCGGTGAAGCACCAGTACCAGTCCCTCCTCCTTCACCACAGGTTAAAAAAATCATATCGGCTCCTTCTAATTCTTCTTTTAGTCTCTCTTTAGATTCTTCAGCAGCTTGACGACCAATTTCCGGATCGCCACCAGATCCTAATCCTTTTGTTAAATTCTCACCAATCTGTACTTTGATTGATGCCTTATTGTTTAATAAAGCTTGAGCATCAGTATTAATAGTAATAAACTCAACTCCAGAAATTGATCCTTCAGAAACCATTGCTGAAACAGCATTTCCTCCACCACCACCAATACCTACTACCTTAATTTTTGCTGCCTGACCAGCTTTTGGTTTAATTAACATATTAACTTATGGTAAAAATTGTTTAAAAAGATCTTTAATTTTAATTAAGCTACCAGTAATTTTTATTTCTTTAAAAATTCTACCAAAATTTTTAAAACTTGTTCCTTGATAATTAGTATGATGCTTAACTCCATATTGAAGAAGACCAATATTGGTAGAATACTGAGGATCATTAACTTCCTCAATCAAACCGCTTACCTTTTCTGGAATGCCAATTCTTATTGGTAAACCAATTACTTTTTTTCCCATCTCTAACATACCCACCGTTAACGCACCACCACCAGTAATCACTAATCCTGAAGGAACTTGCTGACCAAAACCACTTTTCTCAATCTCATCAAAAATTAATTTAAAAATCTCCTCTAAACGAGGAGCAATAATTCCATCAACTAGAGTTTTTAAAGATACTTCAGTTAAATCTTCCGCTAAATTAAGTTCTTTTAGATTAATTTGATTTACCTTTTTTTTGTTAGTGGTCAAATTTCGACTTAAAAAGAGTTTAATCTTTTCTGCTGAATCCAAAGAAACCCGCAAACCAATCGCAATATCATTGGTAATATTACGAGCACCTACAGGAATAGAAGATGAATAAGATAAGGCGCCATCAACAAAAATCGCTAAATCTATCTTTCCACCTCCAATATCAACTAAAACCACCCCCAACTCTTTTTCAGTATTGGTTAAAACTGCCTCAGCCGAGGCTAATCCGGCAAAAACAAAACCTTGATTTTCCACTCCTAAATCATTTAACACCTTATTTAAATTTTTTAAATTGGTTGATGAAGCTGTAATAATATGAGTTTCTGTCTCTAGTCTAACACCACTCATTCCTAAAGGATTTTTTATTCCTGGCTGACCATCAACAATATAATCTCGAGGAACAATCTCAATTATTTCCCTTGTTGTTGATAGTGATATTGCCCTAGCAGCCTCAATCACTCGATTAACATCCTCTTCTATAATTTCAGTTTGCGGATTAGAAACCGCTACTATTCCATGAGAGTTTAAAGAACTAATATGAGGACCACCAACAGAAACAAAGGTTTTATCAATCTTATGTCCAGCCATTCTTTCTGTCTTTTCCAGACTAATCTCTAAAATATCAGTCACCTCTTTAATATCAACAATTAAACCTTTTCTTACTCCTTTTGACTCTTCACTATCAAAACCAATAATTTTTAAATTATTTCCCTCTTCATCAAAAACCGCAATCATACTAGCAATTTTACTGCTGCCAATATCTATTCCACAGATTAACTTATCAGTCATAATAAAATTTTACATTAATTTACTAATTAATCTCAATACCTAATTATTGGCTTATCAAATCTCAAATCTAATTCTTTAAAGATCAAACCTTGCCTCTTAAAGTTTTTAACTATCTCTTTTAATTGATATGATTGAAGATTTAAATCTTTTTTCAAACTAAACAGAATCCTATTTTTTGCCATATTAAATACTAACATATCTTGATTTAAAATCTCAATCGAATAAGGAAAGATTAATAACTGTCTTGCTTCATCAATAAAAAATAAAGTCTTTTTTATCTCAAGAAAATCAATCTTATCACCAGTTTGATAAGAGTGATAATAAAACTTTTTATAAAAAATTATCAAAGGATAATGACCCTGATCTTGTTGGTTTTTTTTTAAGATTTTTCCTTCTTTTGTTAAATAAAAATAACCTTTATTAATCTTAATTTTGGCTAAAATTGTCTCTTTTTCGATGTTTAAAACTAAAGTTGACGGATACTTTTTTTCTATTTTAACAGCTTTTAAAAAGGGATTTTTTTTAAGAAAATTTTCTTCTACTATCTTTTGATTAATAAAAAAAATGTTTTTATTGTGTAAATCTTCTAAACCAATAATATCGATCTTTTCTTTTAAAACAATATTTTTTACTTTTAAAATATCATTAAAGTAAAAAAGCAAACTAATAAAAAAACCTAAGAAAAAAATAATCTTAACTAAAAATATTACTGACAATAATTTCTGCTGCTTCATTTTGATGAGAAAAATCTTTATTTAATAAAAAATTTTTTTTATAAAAATCAATTTTCTCTATCATTAGATTAATTAAACGAACTAATTTACTACTTGGTTCTCTTTGATGAAAAATCTCTCCAAAACCATTTTTAACAAAAATCTCCGCATGATGTTGCTGCTCTCTACCTGCCGACCAAGGTAAAGGAATCAAAATCGCTGGTTTTTTTAGAGATATTAACTCAAAAAAAATATTTGCACCAGCTCGACTAATCACTAAATCTGTTAAAGAATAAATATAACCAATTTCTTCATTAAAAAAATACTTTTTTAAAAAATAATTCTCTTTTAAACTCTCTGATAAACTTTCTTTAATTTTTAATAACTGTTGATAATCAGAAAATTCCTTAGTATCACCAGTTTGATGAATAATAATATATTTTCTTAATAGTTGAGAAAGAATTTCTTTTATATGAATATTAATACTATGACTTCCCAAACTGCCACCGGTAATATAAATCACTGGCATCTTTTTTTTTATTGTAAAAGGTTTTTTTTGAATTTTAAAAATCGATGATTTAATTGGATTACCAACGACTAAAGTTTTAGCTTGAGGAAAAAACTTTTTTGTTTCTTCAAAAGCTAAAAATATTTTTTTAGCAAAAAAACCAATTATCCTATTTGCTATACCTGGTTTAATTGTTTGTTCATGAGTATAAATAGGAATTTTCAACAAAAACGCCCAAAAAACTAAGGGCACTGCTACATAGCTTCCAAAAGAAAGAATAATATCAGGTTGATGTTTTTCAATAATAAAAAAACTTTGAAAAAATCCAACTGGGATTTTTAAAACACTAACCAATGATTTTATTGATAAAACTCTGGTTAACCGACCAGTAACTATATTTTCAAACTTAATCCCTAATCTGTTAATTTCTTGATATTCAAGAGATAAAACTTTTTCTCCTTCTAAAGGATATTTTCTTCCTACATAAATAATTTCAATCTGATTTTTTTTCTTTAACTCCTCAATCACAGCCAATGCTGGAGATAAATGACCACCGGTAATTAAAACTCTCATCTTAATTTATATTATAAACCTTACTAAAACTTAAAATTAACTAACAAACCTTTACCCTTTTTTCAATGTTCAACATAATTCCTATTAAAAGATAAGAAATAACCAGATTACTACCTCCATATGATAAAAAAGGTAATGGAACCCCAGTTAAAGGAAAAAGATTAACTACACCTGCTAAGTTAATAATTATATGAAGATTAAAATAAACAAAAATACCAGAAACTATTAATTTTGCTAATTTATCAGGAGACAGTCTTGCTAAATGATAAATCTTATAAATAAAAATTAGATATAAGAAGATTATAAAAAAACCGCCAAGAAAACCTAATTCCTCAGCAATAATCGGAAAAATAGAGTCGGTATGAGCTTCTGGCAAATAAAGATATTTTTGTCTTGAAGATGCCAATCCTTGACCAAATAACCCTCCTTGAGATAAAGAAATTAAAATCTGATTTAAATGATAACCAATCCCTTGAGGATCAGAAAATGGATTAAGATAAGCCATTAATCGATTTAATCGATAAGGTTCAATTAAAATTAAAAAATAAAAACCAACCATTGCCAATGGTAAAAAAAGTAATAAATTTAATAAACTTAATCCGGAAATAGAATAGATAGTTATACTTAACAAAAAAATAATAATAGCAGTTCCCATATCAGGCTGACTTATCATTAAAAAAATTAAAGAACCAACCAACAATAAAAATGATAAAAATCGTCTTTTTTCTTTATTTATAAACCATGAAGAAAGATAAATAATTAGCGAAAACTTTGCTAATTCAGTTGGTTGAAGATTAAAAAAACCAAAATCTAACCATCTCTGAGCACCGCCAACACGAGTACCCACACCTGGCAATAATACCAATATCAATAAAAAAAAAGTCATTGCTAATAAAATTGCTGATAAAGAATAAAGTCTTCGATAATCAAAACAAGAAATAATAATCATAGAAAAAAAACCGATGATTAACCATAAAAATTGATGTTTTAAAAAAAACAAACTATCTTTATATAAAACTGAGGCTCGGATAGCTGAAGCTTCAAAAATAAATACTAAACCAATTAGTGATAATACTATTGGAAGATAAATTAAAGGAGTAAAAAATTTATTTTTACAAAAAATCTTTTTCATTTTTCTAAAAAATATCTCATTAATTTTTGATAATTTTTATTAAAATCAGAAAAAAAATATTCAACTTTTCCCTTTTTAGACAATTTATCTTTTATTTCTTGATGATTTTTTAAATATAAAAACAATCTTTCTGCTATTAATTGGGCTTGATCAATGACCTTTATTTTTCTACCAATAACTTCAATGATTTCTTTCTTAATTAAACCATAGTGAGTACAACCTAATATTAATAAATCGATCTTTTTTTTAAAAAAAACTTTTAAATATTCTTTTAATATTAGTTGAAGAATTTTTTTATTTTTCATACCTGACTCAATATAAGGAACAAGCAAGGGACAAGCTTTTTCATAAACTTTAATTTTATTATTAATTTTTCTTATCTCTTTAGTGAACGACTTTGAATTAACGGTTGAACTGGTAGCTATAACTGCTAATGTTTTTATGTTTTGATTATCTTTTAAATACTCTATTGTCGGAATAATCACTCCTAAAACTCGTCTATCTGGATAATAATGAGGAAGATATTGTCTTTGAATTTGTCTTAAAGCATTTGAAGTAGCGGTATTACAAGCCAAAATCACTAGTTGACAGTCTTTTTTAAAAAGAAACTCAATTGCCTCTTTGGTAAACTGATAAATAATTTTTTTTGATCGATTACCATAAGGAACCCGAGCATTATCACCATAATAAACATAATCATATTGAGGAAGTCTTTCTCTGATTTTTTTAAGAATAAGCAATCCTCCTAATCCAGAATCAAAAATACCAATTTTCATATTATTTTTTTAACAACTCTATTAAACTCATCTCCTCGATGAAACTCATTATTAAACATGGCAAAAGAAGTTGCTCCTGGTGAAAATAAAAGACAAATCGGTTTTTTATTTTTTATTTTTTTTGCCTGATTATATCCGTATAAAACTGCTTCTTCTAAATTATCATATATCTTTGGTGATAATCTATCCTGATATTTTTTAACTTTACTCAATATCTCATCGGTAAAACTACCAGCTAAAAGAACAATCTTTTTGACTTTTTTTAATTGATTAATCAATTCATCAAAGGGAAGATTCTTTGAATTACCTCCTAAAAATAAAACTATTTCATAATCCCAATAAAAACTATTAATCGCTTTTATTGTTGCTGTTGGTGTCGTTGAGGTAGTATCATTAACAAAAATAAGATTATTTTTCTTTCCAATTACTTGTTGTCGATAGGGAATTCCAGGAAAATCGTTAATTATTTCAATAGCTTTTTTTTTATCAATTCCTAAAATTTCTCCTACTTTTAAAGTCGCAGCCGCATTTTCTAAATTATGATCACCTCGCAAATATCTAAGAGATCCTAGAAAATTATTCTTATCATAAATAAACACCTGAGACTTTGGCTTCGTTTCAAAAAAAATGCTTTTATTAATTATTAAATAGTCCATAGGTTTTTGATATAAAAATATTGCTTGCTTGTCATAAAAATACTCATCTATGCTTCGATAATAATTTAGATGATCTGGATAAAAACTAGTGAAAACAGCAATATGAGGACTAATCTTTTTTTTATGAAATCCTGACAAAGCCCAAGAAGACAACTCCATTACTACCCAATCATCTTTTTTTAAAGTTTTTAGATAATTTATTGTCGAGATGCCAGGTAAACCACCTGTTAAAAAAACTGAAAAATCAGATTTTTTAAGAAGATAAAAAATCATATTAGTAGTAGTTGATTTTCCTCTCGTTCCAGTTATACCAATAACTCTTCCCGGAAAGTTTTTGGCAAAAAAAGATAGCTCCATTTCAATTGGAATACCTTTTTTTTCTGCTTCTAATATCTCTGGTATTGTCCATAAAACTGACGGTCCTTTAAAAATCACATCAGCTGATAAAAAATCCTCAAGATAATGTCCACCTAAATGAAATTCAACATTGTAATTAACTAATTTATCAATTGATAATCTTAATTGATCTTCAGTTTTTTTATCATTAACGATTACCTTAGCTCCAATTTCTGAAAAAAACTTTGCTAAACCAACACCACCTCCTTGTAAGCCTAAACCAACGATTAAAACTTTTTTATTTTGATACTGATTTTTTAAATGATTGTAAATATCTAACATTATATTAATTATATCGATTAATTTATAACGATTATAACAGTTATAATGATTATAATGATTGTAATCTCACTTCATAAAAGCAATCATTAAACCGAAGATAACAAAAATAATTGAAATTAACCAAAGCCTCATAACAATCTTTGGTTCTTCCCAACCTTTAAGTTGTAACCATAAATGAAATGGGGCTACAGGAAAAATTTTTCTTTTTAAATATTTTTTCCCTAATAATTGAATTAACGAAGTAAATATTTCGATAACAAAAACGCCACCAATAATAGGCAAAACAAATGCCTTACCTAATATTAATCCAATAACAGCAAAAGTTGCTCCAAAAGATAAAGCGCCGGTATCACCCATCATTAATCTGGCAGGATAAATATTAAAATACAAAAATGCTAATAAACCTCCCAACCAACTAGCAATAAATAACGAAGTTGGCACGTCTAAAATTGATCGAGAGATAATCCAAAAACCAATTAAAGAAAATGTCAGTACTCCAGCTGCTAAACCATCCAAACCATCAGTAATATTAACAGCATTGGCAAAAGCAACAATCACAAAAGTAGCAAAAAGCATATAAAAAAAACCAAGATTATAAACTCCAAAAAAAGGAATATAAATAATATCGATTTTTAACTCGTAAAATAACCAGTATGAAATAATTAATCCCAAAATAATTTCCAATACCAATTTAAACTTCATTCTTAAACCAAAAAATCTCGTTTTTGTCCACAAAAATATTTTATTTAAATCATCATATAAACCAAGAAAACCAAAAGAAATAAAAGTAAAAACTAAGATTTTTATCTCAGAAGCAATTGAAGGATAGTTAGTTAAGATTTTTTTTTGAAATACCCAGTACATAAAAATAAATAAGAAAAAGACGAATAAAGTCGTTACTAATAATAATATTCCTCCACCAGTTAGTATGCCAACTTTTCCTTTATTAAACTTATCAAATATTGGTGTTGGTTTATTAAAAACATCTCTAGTTTTTTGGGGCTTTCTTTGAAATTTTAAGTGATATAAAAGATCAATAAAAGGAATAATTAAAAAAAGATTAAAAATAAAAGAAGAAAATATGGCAAAAAGATAAACCGAAGGCATATTAAAACAAATTAATAACTCTTGGTAAAAATATTATCAAAGCAATAATTGAAGATCCAATCGCATATATCAACATTGCTGCCGCGGCTACATCTTTAGCAATTTTAATATCTTCTCTAATTTTTCTATCAATAGCATCAGTTGTCTGTTCCAACCCTGTATTTAAAGTTTCCACTACTAAACCAACTGTAATTAAAAAAATAATGATAATAAACTCATAATGACTAACCTTTAAAACTAAACAACCAATTAGTGATAACAAAGATAAAAATAAATGAATTCGATAATTTGGTTGAGTTTTCAACGACCAAATTAAGCCATCAAAAGCATGTTTAAAAGAAATAGTATGACGTTTAAGCATAAAAAATTTTTATTAAAACTCTTGCTAACTTATTACTATCATGCCTTAATATACTTCTATATAAGATATCAGAACTATCTTTTTTAAACTCTCGATTATCTAACAAATCAGTCTCAATAATTTTATATCTATCTTTTTCTAAATCATTAACTACTTTAATTTCATCATATTTTTGATAAATATTCAATATTTTTTGGTTAATCTTTTCATTGTTAATTAAAATAATATCAATTTTTCTTTTTAAATATTTTTCCAAATCTCTTAAATGATCACTAGCTTTATAATTATATGTTTGACCAGCTTTTGTCATCAAATTCATAATATAAATAATCTTACCCTGAAAACACTTAACTGCCTCAACTATACCAATTGGTAATAAAACCGGAATGATACTAGTATATAAATCACCAGGGCCAATGACTAAAAAATCTGACTTTTTTATTGTTTCAACTGCTTTTTTTAAAGCAAAAACATTTGGTTTAAGACTAAGTTTTTTAATTTTTGATTTTTCTCCCTTATTTTCATCGATTAATCCTTCTCTTTCAACAACTTTTCCATTTTCATAATAAGCAACTAAGTGGGTTTTATCTTTAGTAACAGGAATAACTTCTCCCTTAGTTTTTAATAAAATTGAAGCAAAATTAACCACCTCATCATAAGAAAAACAAATTTTTTCTAAAGCAGCTAAAAAAATATTGCCAAAATTATGACCTTTTAAATCTCCTGAGTCAAAACGATACAAAAAAAGTTTTCGCCAATTCATTGATGCTTCTGATAAAGCTAATAAACACTGTCTTAGATCGCCCGGAGGCAACACTCCTAGTTGATCACGTAATTTACCAGTTGAGCCTCCTGAATCAGTCATTGAAACAATCACTGATAGACTTAAATCGTCGTATCTTTTTAAACCAGAAAGAACAACAAATGTTCCTGTTCCCCCTCCTAAAACAGTAATTTTTTTTCTTTTTTTATCTGTTTTCATAATAATTTTTTCTTTTTTTATTTTTTTTATAAAAAATATTATCTTTAATATCTAAAGAAACCGTCTCACCAGGAACAATCCAGACATTTTTACCAATTTTAACTCCAGGAAAAATTGTTGTATTAACGCCGATTTTTGAGTTTTTACCAATAATTGTTCCTAATTTTCCTAAATTAGAATCAACTTTTACTCCATTAATTTGACTTGTAACACCTTCTCCATTAAAACGAAGGTTGGCAACTACCGCTTGAGCTCCCATCATCACCTGATCATCAATTACCGAATCTCCAATATAATTACGATGCAAAAAAACTTTGTTGCCAATATATGAACGAGCAATCTCTGAATAAGAACCAATCAAGCAATCACTATTAATCTGACTTTCTCTCACTAATGAATAATCACCAACAATAGTATTTTCTCCAAGATAACAAGGACCAACAACTTTTACATAGTCACCAATTCTAACATTTTCTTTAATAATTATTGGTGGTATTAAAATTGCTTTGTCTGATATCTGAGCTGTTTTATCAATAAAACTATTTTTAATCTTCTCTAAAAAAATTCTCATCATTAATAAAACATGCCAAGGATATTTTAAACTATGCCAATAACCATTGTATTCGATAAAATAACTTTTTACTGATTTTAAAATTGAAGATAAAGCTTTTTCATAACTATCATCAGTAATTTCTTTATTTTTCTTTAATTCATCAACTAAAAAAGAAAGATTAGAAAAATAATCTAAAAATAGTTTAAGATAATTTGAAGGAAGATTATCTTTAGCTGGTTTTTCTATTACTTCAACTATTCTATTATTATCAAATCGAAAATATCCACCAGGAAAATAATAATTAATTTTTTTTCCAAATAGAAAAACAAAGTTGCTATTATCTTTTTTAATCTCAATAATTTTTCTTAAAATTGAAAAATCTAAATAATCATTAGCATTAATAATTAATGCCTCTCCTTTTATATATTTTGAAGCGGAAATAATTGCTCCTCCTTGACCTAAAGATAAATTCTCTTGAATAATTAGTTGACAGTTTTTTTTTAAATTGCTATTTTCTAACAATTTTTTTATTGGAATAATATTATTTTGATTAACAACCACAAAAATATTTTCACAGTAAAAAGAGAGGTTTTTTATCTGATATAAAATTAATGATTCATCTAAAAAATTAAAAAAGTTCTTATCTTTTAATGGCCAAAACCGAGTACTATCACCAGCAGCTAAAATCAATCCATTTTTTATTTTTCTCATAAAGAATTATTTTATTAATTTTATTAAAAAAACTTTTAACTTAAACTTTTTTTATCTCACCTCCTAAAGCTCTTATTTTATTAACAAAGTTTTCATAACCTCTTTCTAAAATCGAGACATTATTAACAACTGACTGCCCATTAGCAACTAAAGCAGCAACTGCCAGTGTTGCTCCGGCTCTTAAGTCTTTAATCTCTAAAACTCCACTATGTAAATTAACTGGTCCAGTTATCTTAATTGCTTGATTATATATCTGATTTTCTTGATAATTAAAAAAATAAAACTCTTCTGGTTTATCTACTTTAATCTCAATTTTTTCTATTCTTGCCCCTAATTTCTTTAATTGATCAACATAAGAAAATCTGTTCTCAAAAACCCGCTCATGAATAATTGACTCTCCTTTAGCCTGAGTCATTAATATTGCCCAATTCGGCTGCCAATCAGTCATAAATCCTGGATGAGACATTGTTTCAATTGAAACTGGTTTTAATTGACCATTATACTCAAATAATAAACTGTTATTTTTAAAAGAATAACTCACTCCAGCCTCTTTTATTTTTTCCAAGAAAGAAGTTAATAAATTAAGACTTATGTTTTTAATTTCTATTTTTCCTTTGGTAGCTATTGCTAAACAAACATAAGTAACTGCTTCGTTTCGATCTAAGATAATCTTAAATGATTGATTTAAAACTAATTTTTTTCCACCTATTATCTCAATTTTTTTTCCTATTCTTTTTATTTTTCCTCCAGCTAAGTTTAAAAAATCAATTAAGTTATCAATTTCTGGTTCAGTGGCAGCATTATCAATAATCACTTTTGAATCAGAAAAAACTGATAACATAATTAATAACTCTGTTCCGGTATGAGTTGGTTTGATAAAACAATAATAACCGGTTGGTTTTTTGATCATTTTAGCTTGATAATAACCAGTATTAGAATCATAATTAACCTCAATTCCTAAAGACCTCATTCCTTCAATAATTCTATCAATCGGTCGAGCACCAATCCGACAGCCACCAGGATTAGGTATATAACATTCTCCAAATTTATATAAAAGAGAAGCAAATAACATAAAGGAAACTCTTATCTTTGAACCATGAAGCATGTCAACCTTATTAATAGATAAATCTGACGGATCGATTTCTAAAATATTTTTTTCTAAAAACCTTGTTTTTACTCCTAATAGATTAATCAGATGAATTAGCTCCTTAACGTCATTAATTAAAGGCACATTTTCTAAAACTACTTTACTGTTAAAAAGAAGTGAGGCAATAATCATTTTTAAAGCAGCATTTTTTGCTCCAGAAAGAGTAATTGTCCCTGATATTTTTTTACCACCGTTGATAATATAAGAGTCTTCCATATTTATATTATCTCAACTTCTTCCTCCAAATTAATACTAAATTTTTCTTTAACTTTTCTTTTTATTATTGATAATAATTTTAATAAATCCTCAGGTTTCCCATTACCCTTATTAATAATAAAATTAGCATGAATCGGTGAAATATAATAATCACCGACAGAAAAGTTTTTTAAACCTACCTGATCAATTAAATAACCAGCAGGAATATTTCCCGGGTTTTTAAAAAAACAACCAGAACTAGCTTGTCCATAAGGTTGAGTTTTTTTGCGATATTCTAAAGCAAATTGAGCTCTTTCTTTTATTTTATTTTTATCATCTTTTTTTAATCTAAAAACTGCTTCAATTAATATCTCTTTAGTTTTTTGTATGATTGAATAATCATAGGCAAATTGAAAATAGTTTTTTTTAACTAGTTTTTCTTCTCCTTGATTGTCCAATAAATAAGCAAAAACTAAGTTATCACCAAAATATGTTAATGGTCTTGTCCATTTTGAATTCATATAAACTGCTCCACCGACAGTTCCCGGCAATCCTTGATGATACTCAAAACCTGATAAATTCAGATCTATAGTTTTAGCAATTAATAAACTCACTGGATAACCTGAAGAAACTAAGATGTCAACATAATCACCTTCTTCTTTTAAAATCTCAAGCTTTAAATAATTATTTTTTGCCACTAACCCCGGAAAAACTTTTTTAGTAATTGCCAAATTACTTCCTCCGCCTAAAATAAATAACTTTATTTTTTTACTTAAACAATAGTACTTTATCTTAAAAAAATCATCTCTTTTTTTAATCTCAAAAAAATACTCAGCCTTAACTTCGGTTTTTAAGGTTAAAAAATGAGAAATATCTTTATTTTTTTCTATTTTTAAGTTATTATCCATAAGGTTTTTAATTGATCAATTACTTTATAAATATCACCAGCTCCAATTGTTAAAATAAGATCGTTCTTTTTTAAGATTCTTTTAATTTTATCAATTAACTTTTGATTATTGTTGACATAAAATAAATTTTTTAGACCTTTAACCAAATCTTTTGAACTAATATTAAAATCCAACGAACTTTCTCTGGCTGAAGCAAATATAGGAAGTATAAAACTATAATCAGCCAAAGTTAATGACTGCCTAAACTCCTTAAATAATACCTGAGTTCTTGAATAAGTATGAGGTTGAAAAATAACAATAATTCTTTGATTAGGATATTTCAATCTTAATGCTTCAATAGTTGATTTAATCTCAGTCGGATGATGACCATAATCATCATAAATCAAAAATCTGCCTTGATAAACTAAGTTCAATCTTCTTTGAGCACCAGCAAAATTTCTAACAGCTCTTTTTATCTCTTGATATTTAAATCCTAAGTTAAAAAGCAGACTAATCACCGCCGTTGCATTTAAAACATTATGCCTACCAAATAACTTAATCTCAAAATCATAGTTATTTACCTTAAAACTAGTTAAGTCGTTTTTTATCTGATAATTTTTAATTAAAAAATCAACTCCCTGAGAAAAACCATAACTGATAATTTTATTCTTTTTCAATCTTTTAAAAGATTGAATTAAATTAATATCATCAAAATTAAGAACAAGTTTTTTCTTATTAAAAAATTTTAAAAAAGCTTTTTTAGTTTGTTTAAGATCTTCATAAACATCAGGATGATCAAAATCAATGTTAGTACAAATAATCCAATCAGGATTAAGTTTAAAAAACTTCGGGGTCTTATCGATTGGCGGATTAATACCATACTCATCAGCCTCAACAACAAAATAATCTTTTTTTTGATAATCAGCACCTTGATAATCAGTAAAATATGACGCACCAACTAAGTAGGATGGTTTTTTTTCTAGTTTATTTAAAGCATAAGCAAGCAGTGAAGTAGTAGTAGTTTTTCCATGACAACCAGAAACAGCGATTTTGATTTTAAATTGACTCATCAACTGTCCAATAAAATCAGCTTGAGAAATTAATTTAATACCTCTTTTTTTTGCCTCAATTAATAAAGGATTACTGATTCCTTGATGAGCAGCTGAGTAAATTATTAAATCAATATTTCTTTTTAATAATGAATGATCAAATTTTTCAAGAAATTCAATTTTATTTTCTTTTAACAATCTATCAGTAATAAACTTTTCTTGATTGTCAACTCCAAAAACATTTTTTTTCATCTTTTTTAAAATCACTGCCAAATTAGCCATTGCTATTCCTTTTATTCCTAAGATAAAAAAATTTTTATATTGTAAAACCTTCATATTTAAGTTTTCATAACAAAACTTAACATTTCTCCATAATGGTCGTTTTTTTGTTTATATCTTCTGTAAGAAAAAAATTTGTCTTTTTGACAAAAAGTACAAAATGGAAAAAAATCAATATTTTCTTTTTTTATTTCTTTGTTAATAAATAATAAGTAATTCAGTTTTAGTAAATTAAAAAAAATCTGATTTTTTCTCCAAAAAAAAATCTTTTTTGAATAACCATCAAACTCTTCTAAAAACTGGTAATATCTTTCCTCATTAATTGAATAACAACATTGACCAATACCTGGTCCAATAATAATTTTTATTTTATTAATATTTCCACCTAGGCTGATTATTTGATCAATTATTTTTAAACCAATTTTTTTTATTGTTCCTCGCCAACCTTGATGACTAATAGCAATAATTCCTGTTTTTTCTTCTATAAAAATTATCGGCAAACAATCAGCAGTAACTACTGTTAACAAATAATTAATTTTTTTAGTGATTACTGCGTCAGTATCATTAGCTCTTAAAATAATTTCGGGATTGTTTTTTTTCTCTACTAATTCGACATTGGCAGAATGAATCTGCTCAGGAATAATCACTTTTTCAAAACTGATCTTATGTTGATTAAGAAAGTTAAAGATTGTCTCTATTCTCCTTCCATCACCAATCTCCCTAGTAGAAAAACCAAAAAAAAACTTATCACTATTAACTAAAGTAGAGTAATAAGCTTTTAATATCTGATTATATAAAATCATTTCTTTTAATATTTTTTATAATTTTTTTTACTGCTCTAAACTCATCCCAAGGATATTCTTTTTTTCCCCGGGCCAAACTCCTTTCATGACCTTTACCAGTAATTAAAAGAATGTCTCCTTTATTAGCCATCATGATTCCTTTTTTAATCGCCTCATATCTATTATCAACTATTTGATATCGACAGTTTTTTATTCCTTGAGCAATCTGATTGCATATTTCCTTCAAACTCTCAGTTCGATAATCCTCTTCCGTAAGAATAATATAATCTGAATATAAAGAAGAAATTCTTCCCATTTTTTCCCTTTTAGTAAAATCTCTTAATCCAGCACAACCAAAAATATGAATTAATCGAGAGTTTTTTTTAACTAATTTTTTTACTTCTGGAAGTAGTTTTTCAAAAGCATTTGGAGTATGAGCAAAATCAATAATCACCTTAAAATCTTGATCGTAAACAATCTCAAACCTTCCTTTTGGTAATTTAAATGTTTTTATTGCTTGAATTATCTGTTGATCAGCTAAACCTAATTGCTTGCAAACAACATATGCAGCTGAATAATTATACTTATTAAATTCTGTTAAACCATTAATTTCATTTATTATTTTTAATTTTCCATAAGTAATTTTCTTTTTAAATTTTTCATTTTTAATATATTGATAAGACAAATCATCTTTATTAACAATAGCAACTTTTGCCATCTTTAATAATTTAGACTTAGTCTTAATATAGTTTAGATAATTTAAATGATAGTCTAAATGTTCATGAGTAATATTAGTTAAAACACCAATCTCAAATCTTATACCCCAAACTCGATTTTGATCTAGGCCATGAGAAGTGGTTTCTAAAATAAAATACTCATCTTGATTATCAACTGCTTGTTTAATAAACTTTTGAATAACAAATGACGATGGAGTGGTTATATGAAAACCTGTATCATAATTTTTACCAGTAATATTCGCGTTAATAGTTGAGATATAAGAAACTTTTTTTCTATTTCCTCTTAAAATATGAGCAATTAACTGAGTCGTTGTTGTTTTTCCATCAGTACCAGTAATACCAATTATTTTAATTTTTTTTGAAGGAAATCTATAAAAAAAATTGGCTAAAATTGCCTCAAATAAATGATAAAGATTCTTTAGTCTTTGAATAAAAAATCTAAAATATTGCTTATTCATATATATTTAATTTTTATTGTCCTGGCAATATATTATAATACGTAATCAGTTTTTTTGCCAAATTAAAAAAAATTGGTCCAGCAGTCTCTGAACCCCAAGGAGAAGTTCTTGGTTCTCTTAAAATCACCAAAATTACTAGTTTAGGCTTTTCTAAAGGAAAAAAGCCAATAAAAGAAGCATTGGTTAAAGAAGGATCATAATGACCAGCGATGGCAATTTGAGCAGTGCCAGTTTTTCCACCAATTTTATAATTTTTTGGCCTATTCCATTTAATCTCAGCATTTTCCACTGTGGAAACAAGCATTTTCTTCAATATCTCTGAAGTTAGATTATTTATAACTTTTCTTTCCACTTTTGGTTTAATTTCAATTGTTTCTTTATCAGAAATAATCTTCTTTACTAAATAAGGTTTCAGTAAATTGCCTCCATTTATAATAGCGGAAAATGCTCTCACCATCTGAATTGGAGTGATAGCAATTCCTTGTCCGAAGGTAACGGTAGCAAAATCAATGTTATACCACTGTTTAAATGGTTTTAAATATGATGAATTTTCTCCTTGAAGATCAATATTGGTTAGTTCTCCGAAACCAAATTTCTTAAGATAGCTATATAATCTTTTTTTTCCTAATTTCTCTCCAATATAGACCATCCCCACATTTGATGATTTTTCTAATATTCTTGTTATCGTGATTTTCCCTTCATATTTCTCATCCCAAGTTTTAATCTTATTACCATCAATTTCTATTGGACCATTCTCATAAAAAAAATCATTAGGATTGATTTTTTTATCATTAATTGCCACTGCCACCACTAAAGGTTTAAAAATTGATCCTGGCTCATAAACATCAGAAACGACTGGATTTTTAAAATAACTTTCTGAAAATTGATAATATTCTTCTGGATCATAATCTGGCAAACATACTAAAGCAATAATTTCCATTGTCAACGGATCAGCAGCAATTATACAACCTTGTTTTGCTTTATATTTTTCTAAACCTTCCTTTAGTTCTTCTTTAACTAATTTTTGGACATTCTTATCAATTGTTAAAACCAAATTACGACCATTCTCTGGTTCATACTCTTTTTGTAAACCTAAAAAAATTGGTCGACCAATAATATCACGCTCTGATTCAATTATGCCTGGTAATCCTTGTAGATCTTTATTATAAAAACCTTCAATACCAAAATAACCAACATCCTCACCCTCTTCATTTTTTCCTACAAATCCTATTAAATGAGCTGATAAAGATGACTCCGTATAAAGTCTTTTCATTTTTTTTTCAAAACCTATTCCTGCTATTTTTAACTTCTCTAACTTTTCTTTTTTTTCCTGACTAATATCATTAACTAAGATTAACCATTGTTTATTTTTATCAATCCTAGCTGACAAAGATGCTTCTTCAATCTCTAATTCTTGGCTAAGAATCTTAACTAATTTTTCCTCATCTTTAATTTTTTTAGGCTCTAAATAAACTAAGTAAGAGCTTTGATTAAGAACCAAAGGAAGTAAATTCCGATCATAAATCTTTCCTCTTTCTGGATAAATTTTTTTTGTTTTTAAATACAAATCAACGGTGGTTTTTTTCGGAGATAAAACTTGAATATAAAATAATTTGCCAATAATTAAAAAATAAATTATTAAAAATAAAGCAAAAATTAATTTTAATCTCATTGACTTGATTTATAAGCATAAACTAAATTTTCTAAAATTAAAGTTTTGTTATCAGAAGAAAAACTTAGTTTTTTAGCAATTTTATATATATAGTCTAACGAAGAAACTGATGACATCTCTTTTTCTAATAACAAATTCTGATTTTTTATTTCTTCTAATTTACTTTCATATTTTCCAATTTCATCACCTAATTTTATTGACCAATAAAAAAAATAACCATTAATTAAAATTAAAACAATAATAAAAAAATAAAAAATTTTAGTAAAAAAATTATTTTTAGTTTTCATATATCTTAAAAACTTATCACTCTTAATTTAGCGCTTCTCTCAAACGATTTTTGACCAAAAATTGGTTTCTTGGTTAAAAATCTAATTTTTTTTTCTTTAACAAATTTTTTAACAATTCTGTCTTCTAATGAATGAAAAGTTAAAACTAAAATTCTTCCCTGTTTTTTTAATATCTTCAATCCTCCTTCTAATCCCTTCCTTAAATTTTCAAACTCATTATTAACCGCTATTCTTAATGCCTGAAAAACTCTTTGATAAACCTTAATTTTCTTTTGATAATTTTTATTTGTTAAAACCCTATTAATTAATTCAATTAAATCTCTAACATAAACTATTTTTTTTAAACTGCGCCTCTTAATAATAGCTCGACAAATTGCCCGAGAATAGATTTCTTCAGAATTTCTAGCAAAAATCTCATATAATTCTTTAAAACTTAAACTATTAACTAAATCACTCGCCCTAATTTTTAACTTTTTATTTATTCTCATATCTAAAACCTCATTCAAGTTCTTATAGGAAAAACCTCTTCTCGAACCACTGATTTGTCTCATTGACAAACCTAAATCAAAAATAATTCCATCAACTGGCAAAAAATGATTTTTCTCAGCAATTTTTTTAATTTGAGAAAAGTTTCCCCAAACAATTTTTGCCTTGTTTTCAAACTCTTTCTTTAAAATATTCACTTGGTCTTCATCCCAATCAATCCCCAAAACCTTACCTCCTAAATTAATAATTTCTTTAAGATAACCACCCTCGCCAGCAGTAGCATCAATATATAATCCGTTTTTTTTAACCTCAAGACTTTTAATTATTTGTTGTAAAAGTACTGCTGTGTGCATCAACTTTAAACTCTTCCACTAACTTTCAATTTCTTCGAATACTCTTCCCACCTTTTTTTATTCCAAATTTCAAAATGATCACCGACACCAATAAAGATCACCTCATCTGATATTTCAGCATAACTTAAAAGATTTTTTGGAATAACAAACCTGCCTTGATCATCAACTTCTAAATAACTAATTGAAGAAAAAAGAAATCTTTTTTTATCAATATTTTCTGTTTCTAATAATGAACTCTGAAAAAGATTCTTCGCTCGCATTTCCCAATCTTCTTTGTCATAACCGCTTAAACAATTATCATATCCTTTTGTCAAAATAAATACGTTTCCCTTTAAAAGTTCACGAATTTTTTTTGGTAAAACCAATCTCCCTGGCGAAGTAAAAGAAACCTGATATTCACCAAAAAACACCATATAAAACCATTATTCACCATTTATTTTAATTTGTCAAGAGAATCTTCTTCATTCTGTCACCATATCTAACCGCCCCGGTTTGCTTATTATAGGATATAGTATTAGATTGTTTTAATAATCTAAAGATTGTTAAAAATTAAATTGTTAAAAAAAGTAGTATAAATGTTGACTATAGTCAACATTTAGTAGTTGAATTTAGTCAAAGTCAGTTAAATCAGTTAAGTTAACAAGAAAAATAAAACATGAAACTTGAAACTTCTAATAACTAACAACTAACTTCTAACTTTAAACATCTAACGTAAAAACATAAAATATAAAACGGAAAACATAAGACAGACTTTAAAGATTGATTGTTTGATGTTTGATGTTTAAGGTTTATAGACTATTGCCATAACCTGCCAGTTAATCTAACAGGTTCATTTAGAGTTTAGCAGAAAAAACCTTAACTTAAACCCGTAAACGTGTTAACTTGTAAACACGCAATTTTCAAACGCAAAAACTCGTAACCTAAAAACTCGTAATCCTTAAACCCGTAACATGCTAACCCGTAACCTGAAAAATTCGTAACGCTTAACTCGTAAACTGATTATAACTATTTTCAACTTATTTCAACCGTACTCTCATCCTTTATTGTCTCATCTGTTGGTCTTTTTAATACCTCTCTTGGCTTTGAACCTTCTGCTGGTCCAACATAACCAGCAGCTTCTAATTGGTC
>OGCI01001055.1_pt1 | contig 25696 bp, 27 predicted proteins | sample 1570021 | NCBI WGS metagenome assembly OGCI01 (sample SAMN06264664, study PRJEB24512) | hot springs metagenome | isolation source: Hot spring water | place: South Africa: Tshipise | collected 2015-06-21 | reverse complement strand
CCTAGCTTTTGCCTATCCACTCTTCTCCCTCCTCTGCTTGTCCAATTTTCTTCCGAAAAGAAGCCCTAGAGGGCAGCCGGATCATACTCCCTGTCAATGCGCTCATGCAGTTCCCGTTTGAACCGCATGAGTTCGTCGTGCATGCTCCGATCGCGGTTTTTCGCTACTTCCGCAACCTTCCGTGTGTAGAAGGCGATAGCGGCTTCAAGTGAATTGAAATCATACGCGCTTGGCAGTGTCATTTGCTGTCACCTCCTTCTTCCCAGTTGCTTCTTCCCATGTCATCTCCCCACGATCGATAGCAGCTAGAATACGCGGCACGGATGTTTTCATGAAAAAATCAATCATTGCTTTCTGCGTGCGTTCAGAAGGTTGATTCATTGTGTCACATCCCTTAACTACAGATTTTCTGTACATCTTTATCAAAAAAAATTATCTGATCCATTTCTATTCCTGTGATTTTTGAGAATTTGTACGCCATATCCATCCGAAAAATCTTTCTATACTTCTCGTAGTCGATGTAGGTTTTTTCGCACACCCCTAACCTTTTCGCCATCTCTTTCTGTGATAAACTAGCTAACGCTCTCGCTTGAGCAATTGTGTATTTCATATTGATTACCACCTCCTCTTGTCTAATAATTTACTACAGATTTTCTGTAATTGCAATAGTTTTTTTCAGAAATTATGTATTTTTTTATCGTTTTTTTCACACTTAATAAAGCTGTACTGTACAAAATTACAGTATTGCTTTATAATATTGTTAGAAAGGAGGTGATTGAAAATGCGATTAGGAAACAAAATAAAGGAGTTACGGAAGAAAAATCGCATGACACAAGCGGACTTGGCTAAAAAACTAAATGTAGCACCTACTGCCGTCTCCGCTTGGGAGCGTAATGAGAATCGTCCTTTAATGGATAAAATAGCCATTATGTCAGAAATGTTCGATGTCCCAATTAGTTATTTCTTCGAGGACTTTAAAACAATACAAGAAGTTAGGAAGGAGCCAGCCCAATATATCTGCACAGAATTCTCCAGACTTCCTATAATAGGATCTATTAGTTGTGGGGATGGTGTTATTGCTTATGAAGAAATAAAGGGTTATGAAGAAGTACCGAGCAGTTGGTTGAACGGCGGTGAGTATTTTTTTCTCGAAGCTCGTGGAGACAGCATGATAAACGCTCACATTACAGACGGCGCACTTCTTTTGATACGACGCCAAAATGATGTAGACAATGGTGAGATTGCCGCCGTGCTGATCGACGGCGAGGCAGTATTGAAAAGAGTATATAAAACAGAAGATACTATTATTCTACAAAGTGAAAATCCGATGTACAAGCCTATCATCCTTAAAAGAAATGACATGAAGGATGTAAGGATTATCGGGAAATTGAAAAAAGTTATTCTAAATTTTTAGCGCTAAAGATTTAGATAGGCGGGTCGCTCCCGCCTGTTTTTATAGGAGGGATAATAAATGGCTGTCGCTCTATATATACGAGTATCAACGGAAGAACAAGCACGGGAAGGATATTCGATATCGGCTCAGCGTGAAAAATTAATTGCGTATTGTAAAGTGCACGACTGGTACGACTATCGGTTTTACATCGATGAAGGGGTATCAGCAAAAAACCTTGACCGTCCACAACTCAAAGAAATGATTAAACACATTAAAGAAGGGGCTATCGATACTGTACTTGTTTATCGTTTGGATAGGCTTGTTCGATCAGTTACAGATTTGTACAAGCTGTTAGAAATATTCGAACAGCACGGTTGTAAGTTTAAATCAGCGACAGAAGTATATGACACCAGCACGGCTATTGGACGGTTATTCATCACTCTAGTTGCGGCAATGGCACAATGGGAAAGGGAAAATTTAGGGGAACGTGTTCGAATGGGGCAAATTGAAAAGGCGAGGCAAGGTTTTTATAGCGCAAAAGCCCCGTTTGGCTTTGATAAAACGCAGGACGATAAACTAATTATCAACGAAAACGAAAAGAAAATTGTGCTTGATATAATAAAAAAGATTTTTGATGGGTATTCCATTCGTCAAATATCTGACTACATGAATAACAGCGGAATACCACCTATACGAGGGTATAAATGGCACATAGCAACAATAATGGATATCGTTAAAAACCCAGCGTTGTATGGTGCTATCAAATGGCGCGACGAGATCATCGAAAATACGCACGAGGGCATAATAACAAAAGAGGAATTTGAAAAGATTCAGAACATACTTCACGGCAGGAAAAATTTCAAAAAACGTAATACAAGTAGCATATTTATTTTTCAAGGTAAGTTAATATGTCCGAACTGTAAAAACAGGCTGGCATCAGAGAGGTCAGTATATTTTAGAAAAAAAGACAAGGCGTACACAGAAACAAATCATTATCGCTGTCAATCTTGTGCTTTGAACAAAAGAAAAGCGATAAACGTGAGTGAAAAGCGTGTTGAAAAAGGACTCATCGAATACTTTTCAAACATGCGTTTCCACGTTGTTCCGACAGTAGTTGAAGATGAGAAAGAAAAGGAGCTGGAAGCTCTGAAAGAACGGATTCGTCAAATCGAGAGACAACGCGAAAAATATCAGAAGGCTTGGGCGGCTGACTTAATTAGTGACGGGGAATTCACAGAGCGAATGAGGGAAACAAAAAGGGCTATGGCTGAAATACAGGAGGTATTGAAAAATGTCGAGATTGACGAAACGAAAAACAAAAAACATGACATAGAATCAATAAAAGCAATCGCAACAAACTTTTTGCTCAATTGGAACACTCTCACAGCTTTAGAAAAAAGGGAGTTTATGAACAATTTCGTCGACGGGATAGAATTCGATAAACAAGGAATAAACGTGAAAATAAAAGAGGTTTTCTTTTATTAATTTTTGTGTTTATGAAAAATACACTACAACGAAATGTTCTTGACTTAAAAAACGCATATCTTCCATGACATACCGCGCACCGTCTTCCGGAGAGCGAATAACGTAGCGATCGTCATATTGCATTTGGTGTACGCGCCGACCAAGCTCAAGCGCAGCAATAATTTGAATGGCTTTTGTTTTCCCAATTCCTTTAATGCTTGTCATTTCTTCGATAGTCGCATCTTTTAGCTGACGAAGTCCTTCAAAATGGGTGAGTAAATGTTGTGCAAGCGTGAGAACGGAATATTGCTTCGTCCCCGTGCGAAGCAAAATCGCCAACAATTCTTGATTTGATAAGCTTTGCGGTCCTTCGGAAAGCAAGCGTTCACGCGGACGGTCATCGGGCGGAACATGACGAATAAGCATACGTTCCCCCCTCTATTTTAACCGTTTTTTAACGAAATGGGTAAAATCCGAATTTTTTTAATTCACGGGCAAGCCTAGCGATCGGCAAACCAACAACGGAAAAATAATCTCCATCAATTTTTTGAACGAAAAGCGCTCCGCGTTGTTGAATGCCGTATGCCCCCGCTTTGTCAAGCGGCTCTTTTGTCGCAATATACGCCCAAATGTCTTCATCTGAAAGCGGCCAAAATGTAACGTCCGTTTTTTCAGCAAATGTGACGCATGAGTTTTCCGTACAAATCGCCACTCCTGTCCATACTTCATGCATCATCCCCGATAAACGTTTTAACATGCGAAAGGCGTCTTGTTCGCTCGCTGGCTTTCCAAGCACTTCTCCTTCGCATACAACGATCGTATCAGCACCGATGACGCACGCATCGCTTACTTGTTGCGATACCGCATACGCTTTTTTATACGCAAGCTGTTGCACAATTTCACTTGGGGATAAGTTGTCGTCGAATGATTCATCGACATCGCTGACGAGGATGTCAAACGGAAGTCCAAGCATACGAAGTAGTTGTTTTCGACGAGGAGAACTAGAAGCTAACACAAGTTGCATCGTCATCACCTTTCTGTCATGAGCGTTTGTTTCAAGGAAGATACACTTGTATCGTACCAAATTTATACACAATAAACAATGGTTCGACAAAGAAAAAAAAGAAGCAACGTGCTTCTTTATTGTAACATGTTTAATATATGTTGTTGGGCTATCCATAGTTGCGCGTCATCTTTTGTCTGTTGGAACGTGCGGAGCGCTTCATACGCCTTTTTCATTTGTTCGTTATGAAGCGAATACGATTGCAGTTTCACCCACAGTTCGTTTGCAAGTTGCTCCCCATTCAATAATGAAGCGATGGCAGAAACGATTTGAACAAACGGTTCTTTCTCTTTTTCATTCAACGATACATCCCAAGGTTTCACATACGTTTCTATTCCGAGCGGCTCATATAAACTTGCGAGTTGTTTCGCTTCTTCTTTCGTAAGCGCCATTCCTAAAAATACGTAAACCGGCTGTGTGCCAACCGTTACGCTCGGACGATGTTGCGCCTTTATTTTTTGCACATATGCCTTTGCTGCTTCATCGTTTTGAAACACTCCACCTTGAATGACAAAAACCGTCTCTGTTCGTTGCGCAACTGAGCCTTCTTCCTTTTGTTCCTGCTGCAATGTGACGGTCGAAGAAGCACTTTCTGTTGTCGGAATGATCGTCAATACAAATAAACCAAAGCTTGTCCCAAGAACGACAGCTAAAGCAATCGCTAGCAAAAACGAGCGCCAAGGCGATGTTTTATATCGTTTACTCTTTTTTTCGTCAAACCCGATCAATTCATGTTCCTCTTGATTTGACCATTCCGGTAACGCGCTCGTGGCTGTCGTATACGGTTGTTCTTTTCCGTTCACCTTAATAATAATTTCTTTTTTCGCTGGCTTGTCCATTTTTTCTCCCTCCCGCTGTCATTCTTCGCCCATCGTAACATAAAAAAAGAAAAAAAGAACGAGACATTTGTCGTCTCGTTGCGGAAGGTTTTCGTCAAATTTCGCACTATCGATTTTGAATGTCATCTACCGACAATTGATCGACAGGCACACCGTTTTCTTTACAAATTTGCTTCATTTCCCCTCTTAAACAAACAGCATAGCGAATGTGGCCATCGCTTTGTTTTGTTACGATGACGTACGAATCATTGCTCGGCGGCAAATGCTTTGATGTATATGGGTCAATCATTACTTCGATGACGCCATCGTTCGCTAATTGTTCATACGTTAATATTTCGCTTTCGTTCGGCGCTAAAAACTCTGCTTTTTGCGCGCCGACATGAAGACGCGCTGCTTCATAAAGCGTATACGCAGTCGCGACAAACGCCCGATCGCGCGATTTTTTTATGACTTCCACGACCGATACGGTCGCAATCATCATGACAATCGTTAAAATAACAACGACAGCTAACAGTTCGATTAACGTCATACCACGCTCATCTTGCATTCCACCGCTGCCTCCTTTATTGCTCCGTTAGTGAAGGAAATGGATTTCGCTTCTCACTCGGTTGTGGTAAGTCAAGCGGTGGCAATTGCTCAATCCATTGACGCAATTCTGGTGCATAAAACGTTGAAACAGTAAGGGAATAAGAAAGCTCAGGCACTTCATCCATCACTGTCGTCCATTCTTCATACCCTGTAAACGATAGAGAATCAACCGAAATGATGCGCTTCGATCGCTCTAGTACGTCGATGAATTGTTCAAGTGCAAAGTACGAAGGGGAACGAACAGACATGCTGACCGTCAATTTTTGAATAGGAGTTGGGGCTCCTTCGACTTGTTCGCCCTCTTGAAGTGAAAGCGACAGCACGATGCTATTTGATACCGCTTCTGCTTTTTCAATTTCTAATAAAAATTGTTCAACAAACGGTTGAACAGGAACGCGTTTTTGCAATTCCACAATGCTGACGCGCAACTCATCTGACGTTTGTTTACTTTGCAATGCTTGGAGCAACTTTTTTTCCGTTTGTAATTCGTTTTTTAATTGCTCTCTCCGATCATCAAGCGGTTTGTACACGTATATATAAAGCGCAAATGACAGCAATGCAACTAACAAGAGAGAGAGACTGACGATGACACCTTTCCTCATGTTCTCCCCCCTTGTTGTTTTTTCCATTCCTCCATGTTCAATTGAACGGAAAATTGTCCGACGTACCTAGGCATCGTGCCTTCTTCTGATTTTCCTTCCGTTGCAGTTAAGCTCGTTAATTTCACATCAGCAATAAACGATGCTTCTTTTAACGCTTGTAAATAAGCAGCGCTTTCCCGCGGCGTATCAAATTGAACGGTCAACTGAATGGCACCATCTCGATCATACGACACGTTCATTAAAAATCCCCGTTCAGGCAGTCGTTCAATCAGTTCGCGCAAAAGAAGAACGGTATGAAGCGGATATTGTTCCGCCCATTGAATCGCTTCTTGCAACTGTGCGCCAACCGATCCATCCGTCCGTGTCGTCTGTTTTTCCTCTTCCGCGATTCGCAACGCCTTCGTTTGATCAAGTTCCGCTTTTAATTGCGATATTTGCTGTTCCATGTGTTGAATGACGAAATAAAACGTTGTCGCGCCCACAAGCAACAACACGGCCGCAACGATCAATAAAAGCGGGAGAAGGCGGGATTTTCGTTCTCGCTTCGGCAATAAATTAATTTCTACTAACATGTCCATTACCCTCTTTTAATCCGAGTCCGATTGGCAAATAGTAAGCAGGGTCGATCGAAAGCGGCAACGTCAATGTTTCAATAGCGACATCAAGACGTTCGTTTAACATATGGGAAAACGTATGAACGAGCGGATGATCGCCGGTGACGACAACGCGCGTAATTTGCGCTTCATCACGCTGCAATGAAAAGCGATAAAAATTCATGACGCGCTCTAACTCTTTATATATGTCTTCAAGCTGCCACTCCGACCCACCTTCGTTTAACCACTTCCATCCTTTGTTCGTTTTTTCCCATGATGTCCATTGTGAATCAAAAGCAAGCTGTCGTGTAAACATCGGACGATGCTTGTGGAATACGCTAACGTTCAACGATGATAAATCAAATTGGACAAATAAAAAATGATCCACATCGTTCGCTAAATCAAATGCATAAAACAGACGATACAAACTGAGTGGGGAAACATCTGCTTCGACTGGCTTTAACTTGACCGACTCGAACAGTTCAGCATATTGCAAAACGTGCGCTTCTGGAGCAGCAAATAACAACACATGTAGCGCTTCTTTCGTTTTTTCAAGAACAGCATAGTCAAATACTGCGTTTTCAAATGGAAGCGGAATGGTCGCGCCAATTTCCATAAATAAATAACTGCGTATATCTTCGACGTCCACGTCTTTTGGCAATGATATTTTTCGAATGACGACGAGCGGATCAGGAACGAGAAAACGAACGCGGCGATGTTTTATTTTCCATTCGTCCACGCATTGCTCTAGCACTTGAGTAAGCTGTTCTTCATCAACAATTTTTCCGTCGCGCACAATCCCTTCCGGAAGCGGCCATTCTTCACACGTATGCAAGACGAGCGGTTGCTTTTGTTTCAGTTCAACGTAGCGAATGACATGATCTTTGATAACGATATTGCCAACTCTGTTTTTCATCGAAAAAAGCCGCATAAGCTCGTTCTCCTTACATCATAACATTGACGTATGCCTCGATCATAGTGTCACCAAAAAAGTAAGCGATCATTGTTCCGACAGCAATCGCTGGACCAAACGGCATCGGCTCGCCGCGTTTCACGCGCCCGATCGCCATCCCTATCAAACCGAATATCGTCCCAACGAACGTCGATAAAAAAAACGCGAGAATCGTTAATTTTGCTCCAAGCGCTAAGCCGATGACAGCAAATAGTTTAATGTCGCCTCCACCCATCCCGCCTTTGCTTATGAGCGCGATAATAAATAACATCAAAAATCCAACAATGCTACCTAATAAACTATCCCACCACGGTGTCAGCGGGGCAAGCGATATACGCTCAATGAGAAGAAGTGGGACAAAAAACAACAAAATACGATTCGGAATAACCATATAGTGCACATCTGAAACGAAAACGATAGCGAATAAAGAAATGAGCGTCCAACTAACGACGATTTCTGCTGACCAGCCGACAAAAAGTGGGGCAAGCGTAAACAACATCGCCGTGGACAACTCAACAAATGGGTAAACAAAGGAAATGCGCGCCGAACACGCGCGACATTTCCCTTTTTGTAACACATACGAAACGACCGGAATTAACTCCAACGCCGTCAACGTTCGCTTACAAGACGGACAATACGAACGCGGAGCAACAATCGACTCCCCTCTCGGCACCCTTAGCCCGACAACATTATAAAACGACCCAAGGAAAAGACCGAGGGTAAATGCTAACGTTATAATTCGACATCATCTCTTTTAAGTGTACCTGGATCTTTACCGTCGATGTGGGTTGTATTCCCCGACTTTAATGTCACTTTCCATACCCCCTGATCTAGAACAACTTTTGAAATATCTTTATCATACTGACCGCCACCTGGTTTTTTAACTGGTTCTAAATATTTTTTATCCTCTAAATATTTCAAAGTATACTCCGTTTTCGTGCTATCTGCCGTATATGCCAAGCGGGCTGCATTTACCATTTGCTGCGCATTAGCAATATGAGCATCTTTTCTAGAGTTTTCAATTAGCCCACCGATACTCGGAATCGCAATGGCTGCGATAATCCCCAAGATTACGATGACTGCCAGCAATTCAATCAAAGTCAAACCTTTCTCATTTCGAATGATTTTCTTAAACAATTTTAAACCACTCCTTCACATTTTTTTTATATTCGTGAATTATTTTACAATATTACAATCTAGTTGAAAAGTACTATTTTTAGATTTTTTTATTGTTGGATATGATTAAATATATCAAACATTGGAACTAGAATAGATGTGACAATCGTCCCGACAACGCCGGCAAGCAAGACGATCATAAGCGGTTCAATAAGCGATTTTAAGCGATCGGTAGACGCTTCGACTTCCGCTTCATAAAAGTCGGCAACTTTCGCAAGCATCGCATCGAGCGAGCCTGTTTGCTCTCCGATTGCAATCATTTGTGTCACAAGAGGGGGGAACGCCCAATGCCGCTTCATCGGCTCGGTCAACGATTCCCCACGCTCGAGCGCATCACGAGATGTGCGAATAACGCGGGCAATGACTTCATTTTCCACAACCTCTTCAACGATCGCAAGCGCCTGTAAAATAGGCACAGCGCTGGAAAATAACGAGCTTAACGTGCGCGTCATGCGAGCAAGTACCGCCTTTTGCATCATTCCACCGAAAATGGGCATGCGGAGCACGATGACGTCTAAATAATATTTCGTCTTTTTTTGCCTTTTCAGCAGCAGCAGTACTCCATACATGCTAAGCAACAAAAGAAGAACGCCCCACCAGTACGCTTGCATCATTTCGCTTGCACGTAACACAAACTTCGTAATGCTCGGCAACTCCGCACCAAAATCTGCAAACATTGAAACAAACGTCGGAACGACACCGACGAGTAAAAAGATGACAACAATCACAGCAATGATGCCGACAACAATCGGATACGCTAGGGCGGAAACAATTTTTTGCCGCGTGCGGTGCACTTTTTCAAAATGATCAGCTAATCGGTCTAGCGTTTCATCGATACTCCCGCTCGCCTCTCCTGCTCGAATCATATTAATAACGAGCGGAGGAAAAATTTTCGAATCGTTCGTCATCGCTACAGATAACGATTGTCCGCTTCGTAGTTGCTCTTCGATGCGCAACAACGATTTTTTTAGCGCTTTACTTTCCGTTTGCTCAGCTAAAATGCGCGTAGCGTCAACGATCGTTACCCCCGCTTTTAGCAGCGTAGCAAATTGGCGCAAGTAAATAACGAAATGTTGCAGCTTCACAGGGTTGCCGATCGTAATTTCTTTTGTTAACAACGTTTGCGGCACTTCTTGTACGTCAATGACTTTTAACCGTTGCTCACGCAGCTTCATGATGACATCTCGCCGCGATGGAGCGACGATCGTCCCTTTTTTTACTCGTCCGCGCACATCGCGCGCTTCATAGCGAAATTGCGCCATCATTCTCATCCTTCCTGCAAGTACGGTGCAACGACTTCTTTAGCGATCAAACCTTGCTGAACAAGCTCTTTCATACTCGTTTCAAGCGTATGCATACCGAGCGCTCGGCTCGTCTGCATGATGCTCGGAATTTGATGTATTTTTCCGTTGCGAATTAAATTAGCAACTGCTGCATTGTTGATTAAAATTTCCGTCGCGGCAATCCGCCCGTTGTTTTGGGCGCGCGGAAATAATCTTTGCGAAATAATTGAAACTAAAACGGTCGCTAATTGAATACGAATTTGTCCTTGCTGCTCAGGAGGGAACACATCAATGATTCGGTCAATCGTTGCTGGTGCGCTTGACGTATGAAGCGTTCCGAATACAAGATGCCCCGTTTCAGCAGCAGTCACTGCCGTTTGAATCGTTTCTAAATCGCGCATTTCCCCGACTAAAATGACATCAGGGTCTTGGCGAAGAGCAGCGCGCAACCCGTTTGCAAAGCTGTTCGTATCCGTTCCGACTTCGCGCTGATCAATGATGCAACTGCCATGCTTATGCACATATTCAATCGGATCTTCAAGCGTAATAATATGTTTGCGCATCGTCTTGTTCATATAATCGATCATCGCGGCTAACGTCGTCGATTTTCCGCTCCCTGTCGGCCCCGTGACGAGAATGAGCCCTTGTGGTTTCGTCACCATCTTTTTTAATACGTCCGGCAATTGCAGTTCATCAAGCGTTGGAATTTTCGTCGGTACGATACGAATGGCTAGCGATATACATCCCCGTTGTTTAAATACGTTCACACGAAAACGTGAAACACCTGGAAGGCTATAAGATAAATCTACCTCGCCATTCTCTTCGACGTATGGCCAAAGCTTTTCAGGGACGATCGCTTTCGCCATTTGCTCCGTATCTGCTGGTGACAACGTTTCTTGACCGTAACGTTTCAAATCGCCGTTTATGCGAAAAATAGGAGGAATACCGACCGTTACGTGAATATCGGACGCCTTTAATTCAAAGGCAGCACGTAACATCGCATCTACTTTTTGTTTCATGCTCATCACCTTATACAATGCTTACACGCAACACTTCTTCTGTTGTCGTCAGCCCTTGTTTCACTTTTAACAATCCGTCATCAATTAAAAAAATCATTTTATTTTTTATCGCTATTTCACGCAATTTCGAAAGCGGTTCACCATTTAAAATGACTTTCCTCATCTCATCAGACATGACCATTAATTCATGCAGCGCGATGCGCCCTTTATACCCTGTCATGTTGCACGTTGGGCAGCCACGACCGCGCATCACTTTTTCAATTTTCAAACCACGGCGGGCAAAAATGTCCGCCTCTCGCTTCGTCGGTTCATGTTCTTCTTGGCAGTCCCGACAAACGCGGCGCACGAGACGCTGCGACACAACACCAGATAACGATGTGGCAACTAAAAACGGCTCAACGCCCATATCGATCAGACGTGCAACTGTGCTTAAAGCATCATTCGTATGCAGCGTGCTTAACACTAAATGGCCTGTTAACGACGCACGAATAGCTATTTCCGCCGTTTCGCGGTCGCGAATTTCCCCTACCATAATAATGTTCGGGTCTTGACGTAAAATGGAGCGCAACCCTTCCGCAAATGTCATCCCGACATTTGGATTGACTTGAATTTGGTTGACTCCTTCAAGCTGATACTCAACTGGATCTTCAATTGTAATAATGTTCACATGTTCCCCGTTTAAACGGTTTAACGCTGCATAAAGCGTCGATGATTTCCCTGAACCAGTTGGTCCTGTAATTAACACGATGCCTGTCGGCTGTTCAATGAGCTGAATAAACCGTTGCAAGTTTACTTTATTAAAGCCAAGCTTATTTAAATCATTTAATGCCGCCCCTAAATCGAGGACGCGCATAACGATTTTTTCTCCATAGATGGTCGGCAATGTTGATACACGCAAATCGACAGGATGAAAATCAATATTCATTTTTATACGTCCATCTTGTGGGACACGATGTTCCGTAATATCCATATTCGCTAAAATTTTAATGCGCGCCGTCAACATTCCTTGCATATGTTTTGGCAATGCCCGTTCCGTTCGCAAAATGCCATCAACGCGATAGCGAACGACGATTTTCGTCTCTTGTGGATCAATATGAATATCGCTCGCTCGCTGTTCAACAGCCATTTGTAATATTTGATTGACAAGGCGAACGATCGGCGAATCATCTTCGACAATGTTCTCTTGTTCACGCGGCTCTTGTGTCGGTATAATGTTTAAAAACTCTTCAACGGAATCGTCCATATCGTAATATTTATTAATTGCTCTTAAAATATCGTCTTTTGACGCGATGGCGACTTCAATATGAAACCCGGTCGACAAACGTAAATCATCAATCGCGAAAAAGTCCATCGGGTCAGCCATGGCGACAAACAATCGATCCCCTTCTCGTTTTAAAGGGATAAGCATATTTCGTTTCGCAAATTCTTTTGATACAAGATTCGTCAACTTCGGATCGATCGGATAACGATATAAACTAACGTGTGGAATGCCCAGCTGAAATTCTAACACTTCAATGAGTTGTTGCTCTGTAATATATCCTCTTTGTAATAACGCATCGCCTAGCTTTTGCCCCGGCGCTTTTTCCTTTAACGTCTCTTCAAGCTGTTCTTTCGTAATAAGGCCCGCTTCAATTAACAAATCACCTAATCGTTTTCGTTCTTGCTTTTTCATGAGGCATCATCCTCATTTCCTTTTATTTGCTCATTTTCATTTCCCCAAACGTCATCTTGTTGTGGCGACTGTGTTGAAGGGGTGTCATTCGGTATACCGTTATTTCCCCCCGATTGCAATCCGCGCAATTCAACGCGATGAACAGGCGGATAAAAATCTTCCGAAACGAGCACCTTCTCGATAAACGCCCCATTGCGATCGTACACTTCTTTATGTAAACGAACGAGCATTCCTTTTTTTCCTTCTTCTTTTATTCGTTTTTCGTTTGGCTTCAGTAACGCACTATATTGCACAATCGTTTTCGGATCATAATATTCAATTGGATCTGTTTTGACTGCATATTGGTAAATAAACGGAATGCCCACTAAGGCAACTTTCATTTGTCCATCTTCCGCTCTTACTTCGATCGTATACGATTGATCATTTGGGTTAAAAAACATAAAGTCTTTTTTATTTTGTTCCACAGCCGCTTCAAACCCTGCTTTTCCCCCATCAGGCAACGTCATGCTTGTATGCCGTTCAATCACTTCAAAATTTGTCGGTACAATCGCCTCGTATAATGCGGAGGCAAATAACGTCAGCGCTTCTTTAGATAATCCTATACCTTGCTTTTTAAAAAAATCAAGAACAGAAAACATTTGTTTTGGCTCAATGACAATGGCTGTTTGTGACATGACACGAAGTTCTTCATGTAAAGGAATAACGGCTTGCGACAATATCGTTTGTTGTTGCATGTCTTTTCGAACGTATTGACTAAGCGATAATCGGGCAGATGTAAGAGAAGCGGCCGCTTGTTCTAACTGTGCTTTCAACCTTTCAACATCGATCCAATCGCTTAATGCGCTAATGGAAGAAATCACATCTTGCAACGCTTGTTCATTAACGGACACGAGGAGAGCGGTTTGCTTCCCGTTTACTGCTTGCTTCATGCTCTCCTCAATATGAAACGTAAACGCATTTGTTTGTAGTATCGCTTCTTTTTCTTCTAGCATGAGCGTCATCGTTGCTGATTGCTTCCACTCGTTCACTTTTTCGTTCACTTGTTTATACGCCTCATCGGACGAACGATTCGACACATCGACCGGACCAATCATCGTCCCCTCAGCAAATTTGTCTCCGCTAACAAACGACTCGTACGCCCATGTCGCCACTTTTGTGCTCGCAAGTAAATATGAAACGGTAATGACTAATGTGAGAAATAGCTTGAACGAAACAGTTTGGCGCATGACGTATGCCTCCTTACTCGACATTCATGGAGAGCTCAATCACAACATCTGGCCCTTCTTCTTGCGCACGAATCACATGTTCTCTCGTTAACACCGTATCTTTCGGAATTAACACTTGACCGTTTGCATCAACAATATCTTTTAACAGTCGTTTTCCTGTTAACATCTCCATTTGCTTTTGCCGCAGTTCATCTAGCTCATGATCTAATGTTTTTGGAGCAACATGTTGAACGGGCGAATCCACTTGTTCTTCTTTTAGAGACAGCAACGCATCAACATTGGAGACAAGTTCATGTTGGGCGTTTTCATGAACGATTAACAACTCTTTCCCGTATGTAATAACGTGGTCCGCACGAACGATACGAACATCTGATCCGATTTGCACTTCAATGCCTGTAATTTGCCCTGTTTCTTCATCAATATAAAACTCTATCGCCTCTCCAAGCAATTGTCCTTTTCTTGTCATTACTTTCGCTTGTTTAATCAATATATTTTTATTGACAAATTCATTTGCAATCGGAATAACATCTAATTTTAAAACAACTCCTTCATCTTCTACTGTCAAGGCAAATTCACCTATTCCAATGACATGACGAAACGAAATGGCTTTCGTACTAATTTTTTCATTTTCCTGATCCAAGACGAAAAAGTCAACAGTTCCTTTTTCTGGGTTTACCACGAGCGACTTCACTTGTCCGAGTTGAACACCATTTTGAATGCTAATGACCGGAAGACCAATAACTTGTGTACTGCTTTTCATTTTTTCCACCCCATTTTTTGTTCAGCGTAATGAATCATATGTGCTAATTGTTGTTGAATGATTGGATAAAGCCCATATTGCCCGTACAATTGTTTGGCGAAATGATATAGCTTTTCATATTGCTTTGAAGCAACATAATGCTCAATTAGCACATTCGCAAACGTATAATAATCTTGTTCATGCAATTGAGAATATAAGTGCCTAGAAATAAGTTGCTCGTACTGCTCGTCCGACATCATCGGACGCATCGCGTATAAAGAAACAAGTAAATTTTTCATGAATGGTTTTGGAAGCATACGCAATGGTTCACTCGCTTCTTCCGCTACCGTTTCATCGCTAGACGGTTCGTCTATATCAATCATCGGAATATGTTCCGCTTCATCTCGTTTTTCCTCTATATTATCGCGAACAGCTTCCGCAACCGCGAGTATCGCTTCATTTTGTTTATCATCTGCATGCAGGACATCGTCTGCTGCGATCGTCTCCATGTCATACAGCTCGTCTACAACATGATCTTCCATGTTGAGTAATTCCCTCTCATCGCTTTCTTCACTTAGTAACTGAAGCCATTCCGCTCCGTCTACCCTTGTGTCGTCACTGTCTACCATATGTATGGGCTCTATGACATCGTCCATTTCTTCTATCATATCGTCATATTCATCGTGCGCAACATGCTGTTCCACTTCTTCAGACCATTGTACATCCAAGTCCGCAACTTGTTCTTGTTGTAGCTCATCATCCCGCTTTTCTTCCGTCACCCCTGTTATAACAAATGGCTGATCAGCTATTCGCTCCTCTTCGACTTCATTTTCGATTATGAAATCATGTTCATGAATGCGTACATAAAATAAATGACCAAGCTTTCGTTCAAGTAAATATGTGCTTGCAACAACTAGAAGAAAAAGGAATAATAAAGCTTGCCAAAATGGAAATTGCTCGATCGCAATTATCCCAAACATGCTTAATAAACAAGCGACAGCTAATAAAAGCGCTACTCCTTTTCTTGTCCAGCCAAAAGGCAATCGAGTATATACGGGGATCAATATGAGTAAAAAGACGACGAACATGGTATATAGCAATTTCTTCCCCCCCTCATTTTTGAATTTGAACTTAAATGTTTGAACTTAATATAGCACAACTTAAAAAATATTGTATAATAAAATTATGTATTTTAAAAGAAGGTGAAGAAAAATGTGTAAAAAAAAAATAAATATTTTTTATAATGAACGTGGATTTACGTTAATTGAAGTGCTATTATCTATTGTTATTTTATCATTTGTTGTGAGTGGCATGTTTATGTTTTTTACAAATGCGATGACATACACATCATATAATCAATCGAAAACGGTAGCCGTCAATATCGCACGTGGGGTCGTTCATTATATGGCACGGCTCGATTTTCAAACCATCGCGACATATACAAACGATCACGTGACGCAACAAACACCTTTTATTCGTTTAGATGCTTCATCATGTTCAAATGCGTCCATATTCCCGGACGAAACTGTATGTAAAGCCGTTTTTTCACCGACAGTAAACAACGTCACATACGATGAAGAGGACGTACAAGCTTGGATTATTCCGTACGATCAATCTATATGGTCACAAATCAAAACGAACCCGCCAAGCGAATTTCCTGACGAATTAAAACGAACGATCCAACAAGAAAAAGAGATAAAGGAAAACATACGTAACGATTTGCTTCGTTTGTACGTCACCGTCCGTTCATATAACGAAGTGATCGTCTTAAAAGGAGTGATCGCCAATGAAAGTATTCGCTAACGAACGTGGACTGACGCTTATTGAATTGCTTGTTGGGTTAGCGATCACATCACTTATTGCTGCTTCCGCGTATGGCGTATTTACAGCAGGGACGAAAGCGTATAAACGAATCGGTATTGAAAATCAGCTACGAAGTGAAGCAGATGTGCTTGTCACGACTATGTTTAACGAACTATACGCACTTGCGCCAGACGGTTTAAAGAAGGATGAATCAAACGACTATACGCTCACGTTTGTCAATCAAATGAAAAAAGAAATTGATACGAGTACAGGGCTCGTCGAAGAGAAAGAACAAGCGGGTCAAACGTTACAAATGATGATCGATAAAACGAATGGGACATTATTCATAAATGGAAAGCAAGTCACGCCATCCAATTTACGCATCGTTCCAGAACAGTCTGAATTTCAATACAAATGCATGCGAGAACAGCAAAACGTATGTAAAAGCGGCGTCGTTTCGATTCGCTTATCGGTGCAAGACGAAGACCATCGCGATCCAAATGATCCGCTATATATTGAACCTTTCACATTAGAAACAAAATTCGGATTTTGAAATGAGGTGGCGCACATATGAACGAAAAAGGATATAGTCTTGTGCTCGTGATGTTAACCGTTACAGTCTTTTTTGTGATCGGTTTGACGATTGTATCAGTGAGCATATATCAAGCGAAATTTACACAAGTGCGCGTAGAGGATGTCGCCTCGCTCCATGATGCTGTAAAAGCGGTAGAAGAAACAGTAGCGGAGTTAAAAGTGAAAGTCGAAGCGTTGCCGTTATCGACTCCAGCGCAACTTGACCTCGATTTAGGAAATGCGCAAGCTGGTTTTTTAAACGAACTGATGAATCGCCATAGCGTCACAATTGAAGATATCACGAATGAAAAAGGAATTGTGCGCAATCAATTATTTACGCGCGTCTTTCGCATCTCCGCCCCATACGGAAAAAAGACGGTATCACGTGAAGTCATTATTACAAATGCACCAAGCTTTTTAAAATACGCCCTCGGTTCAAAAGAAAACGTGACGTTAAATGGAGGGGCGTATATTGACGGGAACATATACGCAGGAAAAGATATATACGTCACAAACGTAGCCAACTATATTTACAACTCCACACTTTATTCGGTTCAAACGACGTTCCCGACAACGAGCGAAAAAAGCATACTGTTCGCCAATGGAAATCGTTATGGATGCGATCACGGAAATGGAGCAAGAAGCTGTTACACCGTATCAACTGAATTTACAAAAAACATGAACGATTTTACAGCGGGTGCACTATCGTTTCAATATGCAGGACCGAGCATTCAAAAAGAACGAGAAGAATTTATCGATGTAAATTTTGATTTTACATTAAAAGATAAATTGTTATCAGCAGCTGGCATTGACGGATTTGATCCGAGCAAACAAGCGCAATATCAAAGTCTCATTTCTTTGCCACTATCAGAGCTTTTAGAGCAAGTCAAACCGTCGTTTGCAACCGTTCATGTAGACGATATGACCGACTTATCGACCGCATTGCAAAGTGCGATTGCGAGTGAAAAATCGATTTTTCTCGATACAAGTACTGTTCCATATTTTGATGTTTCTTCATTAACGCTAAACGACAACCAATGGCTCATTGTCAAAGGCGACTTCGCATTAGAAAACGCGGGAAGCTCCCCTTTACAAATCAAAGGGAATATCATCGTCCTTGGCGACTTAACAATTACGGGGCAAGTGGCGTTTGATTCTACCGTTTACGTCCATGGCAATACGTCCATCTACAACACAACAATTAGCGGCTTAAACGGCAAAGAAGTCGTATTATTAACAAAAGGGGCGTTAGAAATTGCCCGAGTGAATGAATTTACAAATGATTTTTCAGTAACAACACCAAACTTAAAAGGATTTTTCTATACAGATAGCAATGCAATTATTTATGCAGTTGGTTCATATGTAAACATTGAAGGGGGGCTATTTGCTCGCGGCAACTCTTCCATCATTCCTTACACGGATGACAATGGGCTAGTCATTAACACATATCGCGGTGAAACGAGGGATGACGGAACGAATCTTTCGTTCCAAAACCCGATTGTATCTGATGAGCAACAAAAACAGTACGCACGATTTGTCGTCAAGCATAATAAACATGTGTTTATTAACCGCGGGCTCGGATTGCCATTCGCCCAACAGCTTGCTGTCATCGTAGATGAATTACGAGTGCAATGAAAAAAAGGAGCTACTTTGCTCCTTTTTCCTTTAGTTGTCTTATAATGTTTTCATGTTTCCAATATTGCGCAAGAGAAAGAGCGGTGTTTCCTGTATCGTCTTTACTATGCACATCGGCACCATAACGGAGTAAAATTGTTACTAACTCATCATATCCGTACTCAGCAGCGACCATTAACGATGTTTTTCCGATGTTTGTTTTCGCGTCTACATTTGCACCTTTCTCTAATAAATATGTGGCTACATCAATAAAATTTCGTTCCACCGCTTTATATAGCGGCGTTTCACCATCTTTATTGGCGATTTCGATATTTGCTCCGCGCTCATATAAAAAACGGACAACATCGACATTTCCAGCTTGCACAGCGAGCAATAACGGCGTTTCACCATGTGCATTTACCGCATTGACGTCAACATCGTATTGGCAAACAAGCTGCACAAGTTCGAGATTTCCGCTACCTGCTGCAATATGCAAAGGGGTATTTTTTTCTTGATCTTTCTCTCGCACCGTCTGCTCGTTCACTATTTGTCTCACAATTTCAATATTTTCTTCATCCCCTTGGGCTAAAGAAGAAGCGAGCGCATAATGAAGGGGAGGAAGCGGCATCACTGCCGACTTTCCTCCAGCTTTTAATAGTTCCACAGCAATATCGCGTTGACCGGTACGCATCGCCACATCAAGCGGTGTTTCATTTTTTATTTTAAAATTGATGCTTTTTTCTTTTTTCATATATTCGCGTACCGCTTCAACGTTTCCTTGCTCAATCGCTTGTATGAATCGTTGTTGTTTTTCTTCTTGCGACGGAAGGCATCCGCTTAGCAAGCCGATGATGACGACTAGCATCATCACTTTATTCATACGTGTTCACATCCTTCGTTAGTACAACCAGCCGTTTTTATTTCCGCCTTTCGTCGGATCTGTCGCATGTTCGACGATACGAATGACTGTAGATGCCGTCCACACTTTTCCGTTTTCGTCAACGAGCCGAACGGTTAGCGGTGTTTCTCCAAGACGTTTTCCAGTTACTTCACCATTGCTGTCAACAACGGCATAATAACTATTTTCGACGGCAAATGACCGGCTTAAAATTTTCGTCGTCGCATTTGCTGGAATTGGCGCAATATAAGGTAAAAGATTAAACGTTTTTCCTTTTTGAACAGTTAACGTCGTTGGAAGCGAAATGCCCGTCAACGGTGAGCCGACATGAACGATTGCTGTTCCGATCACGCCGTTGTGTGCCTGAGCTGTAATCGTCACTTGCCCCGTGCTCAATCCTGTCACCCGTCCATTTTCATCAACAGATGCGATATTCGGGTTCGATGACCGCCAAGCAATTGTTTTATACGTCGCATTATTCGGCGCAACGGTCGCTGTAAGCGAAACGGTGTCACCGATATTCATATTCACAACCGTTGGTGATACGACAACAGCAGTCACAGGGATTGCTTCAATCGTAACAGTAACCGTTTTTTGAATAAGTTCATCGTTTCTGTTAAACGCTTGAACAGTTAACGTCGTTACTCCTTCTTTTAACCCAGTAATTGTTCCATTTACACCGTCGATTTCAGCATATAAGTTATTTCCTAGTAAATAAGATACTGCTTTTTTCGCATCTGATGGTGATACAGTAATCGGTATTGGAATCGTTTCACCAACATGAACAGTAAAATCGTTCAATGTCATCGAATCGACTGGGATGCGTACGATGACCGTCATCGTCGCTGTTTTTATATTGCCAAACATATCTTTTACTGTTGCTGTTACTTGCGCCGTTCCTTCTTTGATCGCGCTAATGACACCGTTTTGGTCAATGGAAATAATTTGACCGTTGCTATTTTCACTCCATCCGACTGATGCGATCGTCGCCTCCTGTGGCAACACATTCAACAATAGGCGAGCGTTTTTCGGTACACCGCGATTCACAAACATCGTACTTGGCAACGTCACATCGGTCACTTTGTAATCTGAAACGAATGATACGGCGTTAAACGATAAATGGACGACTTGCGTATTTATATCTTTATATGACAGTTTAGCTTGCGATAAAGAAAATGTTCCCTTCTTCGTTGGCTTAATTTGAATGGCGAACGTTTGTGGTTGAGCGATATACGTCGTGCCTGATTTGATAAACGAAATGTCTGGCAACGTCCCTTGAATGGTATATCCTTCTGCAATCGTCCCTTGTTTTGTAAATCCACTTGGTAAAGAAACGACTTCAATGCCTGCTGGCAATTTTTCTTCAAATGCGATATTTGTTACTTTTAACAACGCATTTGTGAATAATGACAACGGCTTCGGCGTCAATGTATATTGCATCGTAATCGGCTCATCAACAGGCGCGAGCGTTGTCGAAATCGTCCGGCTTACTTCTATATTTGCCGATACTTTTTCAATGATCACTTGGAATTCCTTCGTTACTTTTGCCCCACGTGCATCGGTTGCTTCAATTTTTATTTTTGCCTTTCCACCGTTTGGCATATTGTGCGGAATCGACTGAATGATTGTCGTACCGTTCGGCACATTGTTTTGGGCATACACTTCTTGATCGTTCAACCATACTTTTGTAGAAAACGTTCGGTCAACTAAGTCTAAATCTTCTACTTTATACGATAGCTCAATTGGCTGATTGCTCGGAATTTTTTCGTCTTCTTTCGGTGTGATCACCGTCAGTTGCGGTGCATGGTTCGACCCGAAAAACGCACGGTACATCGTATTGACGAATAGCTTTTGTTCTTGTTCTGGAAACGCAGCCGTTGTCCCGACATGCCCTGTTCCAGAATATGTGACGTTTCCTTTTGAATACGTATAATAGTGGTTCCAGCTATCATATACATCACGCGGCGAACCTTGAATGTTATACCACGGGATGACATCCTCATCTTCTAAATCGAGCGTGTAATATTGGTTGTGCGTTATCGCAATAGCAATGCTATCACCTAATTCAAATGGATAATTTGTCATAAGCCCATAATTCACTTGTTTCGTGCTCGTCGATGGATTTGGAGCACCGTTTCCTAAGTCCGTCTGTGGCTGAATTTGCCCAACAATCGGACCGAACTCATTCACCCATACATTGTTCGCCCCAAACATGATATCGTGTGTGAACATAACACTTTGACCAGATTGAATAAAGTTTTTCACTGATTGAACAACATTTTGACTTAATGAAATTGGTGAGCTACACCCGTTATAACAATCAGCGAATCCAAAAATAATCATATCGTATTTTCCGTTAATCACTTCGTGTGAATAATTTGGTTCATATTGCTTACTTTTCTGAAAGTCGGCTAACGTCGTCACATCAATTGCAATGCTATATTCATTCGCGCGATTTAAAAAGCCCGGATTCATATTTTTCGTATTAAGCAACGAGCTCGCATCGTTTCCTTTACGGATTTGCAATATTTTGATCGTTGCTGGCACATCTTGAAACTTCACAAACCCTTTTTCATAATCTTTTAATGCGCTCGTTTCATCAACAATTTCTATTTTCCAGTAACGCGGGCCAGAATAACCTGCTGGGAACGTATATGAAATCGTTCCTGTCGCTCCTTGCACTTGTTTAGATGCAACCATTTCTTCGCTCGTATATTTATCGTTGAAGTCCGAGTCGATGTACAGATTGACAGTTAATAATTTATTTTGAAAGTGTGTATAATTGACAATTTCATATTGAAACGATATTGTATCACCTTTCTTATACGTTTGTGTAGAAGAAGGGATGCTCGTTAATACGAAATGAGGTCGTTTGTTAGCTGTCAAATAGTTGGTTATGTTTGTCTTTGTTGTAAAGAAAATAACGTTTGATTTTGATTTCCATTCATTTGATTGAGAGTAATTATACAAATTACTTACTAAATATTTTTTCACGCTGCTGTCGTGAAGAAAAACAGGCAATCCTTTATCTATATAAAACTGTTTGATTTGCTTAGCTTTCAAATGTGTAATATCGTTTAAAATATTCGACGTATCATGTGATGCGCTTCGATTACTACTACTTGTCATGCCAAGTTTCTTCGGATTATAATCCCCGCTTGAAATAACAATCGCATCGTATTTTCCGTCTAGCTCATCGCGCAAAGCAACGAACCGCTTCATCGTCATTGTCGTCACGTTCACATTCGACGTACTTCCTAATTCTTGTTTTAATGGTGATGAAGATAATTGATTCGCATGACTCACAATTTCAAGTACATTGTACGTAATACGGCTGTTAGCACGTACAGTCATCGCAGGAAAAAACAACGGAACGAGTAAAAGAAGGGTTAAAAACACCGAAACAGCCCTTTTCACCTACCTCTCCCCCTTTCAAAACTCCTACTTTTTATCTATTATACCAACAATCTCTCGTTTAGTCATATTTATTTTTTATAAAATTTCGTACGTTTGAGATGAAATAAAGTGAACCTGTAATTAAAATGATGTCATCGGCTGCGATTTGTTTTCGTTTTTCTTTCAGCCATTGTTTCCAGTCGGTTACGCATTGAACGTTTCGGTGTGTCGCTTGTTCAGCTAGTTGCTCGGCAGAGAGGGCACGTGGAAAATCAAACGTTGTAAACGTCATCGTTTGTGCAATCGTTTCTAACTTTCGAATCATCGCAGCAATCGGTTTGTCGCCTAACGCTGTAAACAGTACGTGTACACCGCGATTCGGATAATGAGCGTTTATTGTCGCAACGAGGCTATCGATGCCTTCTTCGTTATGCGCCCCGTCAATCATGATGAGCGGACATTCGTCCATCTTTTCAAACCGACCGATCCACTGTGCTTGTCGAACCCCGTTATACATATGTTCGCGCTCGATAAGAAACGAATAGTACGTTCGTAAATAATCAGCTGCCATAAGGGCGAGTGCGGCGTTTTTCACTTGATGCGCACCGAGCATCGTTGTTGTCACATCGTCATATAAAGCGAAAGGTGTTTGCAATGAAAAACGTTCTCCATCTTTAGTTGGCTCATGAGCAAAAACAGTAAAATCACGGTCAATGGCGTATACTTTTGCCCGCACAGATGCCGCCTTCTCTTGTACGACACGCAGCGCTTCAGGCTGGTCAATCTCAGTAATCAAAGGGACGCCAGCTTTTATAATTCCCGCTTTTTCAAACGCAATTTGTTCAAGCGTATTCCCTAATATATGTATATGATCGTAGCCGACATTTGTAATCACCGATAAAAGCGGATAAATAATGTTTGTTGAATCGAGGCGGCCACCTAATCCGACTTCAAAAATGACGACATCTTGTACGTTCACCTTCCCGAAATAATAGAGCGCCATAGCAGTAATGACTTCAAACTCCGTCGGTCCACCTAATTCCGTCTGTTCTAGCTCTTCTGCTAAAGGCTGAATGACTTGGACAAGGTGAATGAGATCGACATCGCTAATCGGTTGGCCGCTGATGCTTATTCGCTCGTTAAATTGCTCCACATACGGCGATGTAAATGTCCCGACACGATAGCCTGCTTCTTGTAAAATGTGGCGTAAAAAACAAACGGTCGATCCTTTGCCATTCGTACCACCGACATGAATCGCCTTGATGCGACGCTCTGGATGGCCAAGCTTCTCCATCATCCATTCCATTCGTTTAAGCCCCGGCTTCACACCTAACGTTAAGCGGCTATGAATCCAATCGACTGCTTCTTTATATGTACGAACCATGAAAAGTCCCCCTTTTACTAAAATCGAGTAGGAGGAGGTGATTAACCTCCGTCCTCTCACACCACCGTACGTACGGATCCGTATACGGCGGTTCAATCAAGATCAATGACGCAAGAATTCGTAACGTTCTTGTAGACTTTTGAGACCTTGGTCATTCCAGTAGGAGTTTCCAAGGGTTTTGTGTAAGATGGGGCTATTTGAAATACGCCAGTACCCTTTCCGACTATTTCCCCATTCGTAGGCTTTCCACGAAGGAACTCCCAATTTTATTAAGTTACGTATCCTCGTTTTTGGTGTCTTCCAATTTTTCCATAAGCACATGCGAAGTCTTCGACGAATCCATCCGTCTAGTTTTCGAAAGGGTGATTCCGTATCCGCCAGCGCAAAGTATCCACACCATCCTAATAGATATTGATTCAATTTCTGAATCCGATATTCCATGGGATACGGCATTTTCCTAGAGGTGATTTCTCGTACTTTCTTCTTCATTCGTTTTAGGCTTTCTTTTGCGATTCGAACGTTTGGTTCTTTTGCATCCGTAAAGCTAAACCCAAGGAACTTTCGTTTCCAAGGACGGGCTACTGCCGACTTCTTCATGTTCACTTTCAGGCGGAGTTTGCGCTCAATGAATTGTTGAACGCTTGCCATTGTCCGTTCTCCTGCCCTTTTTGATTTCACATAAATATTACAGTCGTCTGCGTAACGAACGAATCGATGTCCTCTCTTTTCTAATTCTTTATCCAGCTCATCGAGGATGATGTTTGAAAGGAGCGGACTTAATGGTCCACCTTGTGGTGTGCCTTTCTCTGTACTTGAAACCACTCCATGAATCATGACACCCGACTGTAGGTATTTGCGGATTAACTTCAATAACGGTTTATCGTGGATTCTTTTCGCCAATGTGCTCATGAGCCTGTCGTGGTTGACCTGGTCAAAGAACTTTTCCAAATCTATGTCTACAACCCATCGGTATCCTTCTCTGATATATCCTTGTGCTTTCCTCACTGCATCATGGGCGCTTCGATTTGGGCGAAAGCCGTAGCTATGTTCGGAAAACAGGGGATCATATATCTTTGACATTACTTGGGCAATTGCCTGTTGAATTAAACGGTCTGTCACGGTTGGGATACCTAGTAACCGAACACCGCCATCAGGCTTCGGGATTTCGACTCTTCGGACAGGCATCGGTTCATAGGTACCTTTGAGAATCGCCTCTTTGATGGACTGCCAGTTTTCGACGATATGCGTTCGTAGGTTTTGTACGGGCATCTGGTCTACTCCATGGCTTCCCTTATTTTGTTCTACTCGTTTCAATGCGAGAAGCATATTCTCCCGTGACAGGATTTGATTCAAAAGCATCGTTCTTCTTCCTTCCGTAAATAGCTGATCTTCTTATGCCAGTCGTCACTCCACCCTCCA